>Ga0209960_1002433_pt1 | contig 18607 bp, 17 predicted proteins | sample ThiBiot_500_plan_2_FD_183947 | JGI IMG/M metagenome (GOLD analysis project Ga0209960, IMG submission 183947) | Wastewater bioreactor microbial communities from Cape Town, South Africa - Thiocy_expt_500_plan (SPAdes) | ecosystem: Engineered > Bioreactor > Thiocyanate-remediating >...
TTTTTTTTTTTTTTTTTTTTTCACTTCTTATTTTTCAATAGCCTTATTAATTCTTTTCTTTTTAAAGCACTTTCGAAATGCATTAAACTATATGGGTGTCCCACTTCCTCATAGTACTCTCGGCTTAACTTTTGCTCTTGTTCTTGAAATAATTCGACAAGCATGATTTTTTAAATTGATAGACTACTTTTTCTTTTCTTTTTTGACTTGAAAATACAATAAAATCAAATAAAAAAGATCTTTCATGTTCTTCCTGGAGGAATATACATTGGTAGAGTCTTAACGAAACTATTACATAATCCTGAATCAGTCGCGGAAATTGGAAATAATTATTTTATGCTTAGTCAAGAATTTTTTTCAAATCCTCAATTCCCTCTTGAAGGTTGGGTTTGTCTACTAAGGGGTTTATTTTCTTCTTTTTTTCTTCCTTTCATTATCTTATGAAAAAACAAAACCTCAATTTTTCATTGAATTAACAGCTGTTAACCTTGCTGAATCCCTTCCAATTGAATCATTAATTGTCAGTGCTTATTCTTCACTAGCTTTTCAATTAGCAACTCGTATTCCAATCCTTTCATTTAGAGGAGGAGGTCTTTTGGCTTATGTAATTTAGTTTTTTTTTATGAATTATTTAATAATCATTATGAAAATAAATCAATAATTTTTTCCAATAGTATTGGAGTCGTGCAGTAAATTCACAAAATACATTACCTTCGATTGGAAAAAGAAGTTTAGGATGGATTACCAATATGGATGCTTGGTTTTTTTTTTTCTTTTTTCTTTTTCTTTTCTTTTGAAAAAAACCTCATTGACTTTTTCTTTTTCTTTTTCTTTTTTTTTTAATTTTGAAGGGGACAAATTGCATTTGGAGAACTTGAGAAAGCCAAACAAAAATTCGAAAAGGTCGCAAAAATCTCTGATGAAAGTGGATGGGCATCGATGCGTTGGCAAGTAAGCTTTCATTCTCTTTCTCTTATTTCCTTTTCAAGTGATGATTTTTGAATATTTCCTTAAATGAATAGTCTCGTTTTTTTATTGCTGTTGTTGAATGCTTGCAAGGAAATTTCCTTGATGCTCGAGAATGCCTCAAAACTTTAGAAAATAGTAATATTTCAGTACATATACATTTTTTTTTTTTTAAAAAAAAAAAAAAATCAAACTTATTTATAAACAGCTGGAAATGCTCAAGAATTTTGGATTTGTACAATTGAATTAGGAATAAGTTTAGCTGTAGAAGAAGATTCACAAATTGCAATGCAAACTCTTGCAAAAATTGTAACTTTTTTTTTTTTTTGTAATAACAAAAGAAAAGGAAGGAAAAAAAACTAATTTACCTTCAATTCCAAAATAGAATAACATTCAAAGAATTTGGAAAGCTAAACAAGAGAAAGAGAAACAATGGTATGGTAGTAGTTCAATTCAAAATGTTCTTGTTACTGCTTTAAGTACCTTTGCTTATTTCAGAGCCAGAGATCCAGTTGCAATTGGTATTATTTCTTTTCTTTTCTTTTCTTTTCTACTTTTCTTCATGTTTTTTCAAGATATATCTCATCAAAAACTCACTTATCCTTTTTTTTTAGATTGTGCTGAACAATTTCTTGCTCTAAATAAAAATTCTCCAAACCTTGTATTTTCTGGAACTTGTATCTGTTTAAGATATGTTGTAGATGCTGTATTTTCAATTTGGCGTGAAAAATTAGCTGGAGGTGAAGCAGCAGAAACTTGGAAAGATATTGAAATTCAAAGACTCAAACATATTATTAAAGATTCATTTTCTGTTCTCAAAAAATTAAGTACCATTTATGTAATTGCGACTGTAAATCAATTGGTAATTATTTATTTATTTATTATTATTTATTTATTTTTCCCACTAAAAATCTTTTTTTTTTTTTAGCTTTATCGTGGAATCATTAAGAAAATTGAAGGAGATACGAAAGCAGCAAAAGAATATTTAAATGAAGGACTTCAACTTTCTCAGAAAATGAAACTTCGATTTGAAGAAGGTGTATTCTTATTGGAACTTAGTGCAATTGAACCTCCTTTAAAAACTGAACAATATGTTCAGGGTTGTGAAATTCTTCACTCAACAGGAGCAATCTATTACCTCACTCATACCAGAAACATTTTACAAGTTGATCACATTGTTTAAAGTTAAGATATTTTTGAATTTATAAATAAATCATTCTTTCATTAACATATTTGTTCATTCAATTGTTAATGATTCCCAAGCAGAGATTTTGAAAAATCAAAATGAAAGATTTGAAGACTCTGGAGGCAACTAAAAAATCAACCCAAAAATCAAATTCTTCAAAGGATCTCTTCAAATCTTCCAACAAAAAATCAATTCATGAACAGCCAAAAATCAATTCATGAAATTTTTTGAGAAATCTCTTTGCTTCATGAGTTCAATAAGATTGAATAAAATTGAATTGTTTGGATTCATGAATTGAATTGAATAAGGAGTAAGTTTGATTCAAAGGTCGTGGTTTTTGTGGGATTTTTGGGAGATTCCCACAACCTTTCTTTTGATTGGCCGACAATAAAATTTTCAATCAATAAAACATGGCGGAAAATTAATAAAAAAATGGTTGATTTTTTTTTTCTTATTAAAATTAGATAAAAAGGCACCAAGAAGCAACAGATTGTTAGTTTGATGTCCGTTTTATTGTCCTTTAAGTCAATGAATTGTTTCAGTATTTGAAAAAAAAATCAGAAGAAAGAAAGATAGAAAAATCAGCAATCCAAAAAAATCTACAAAAACAAATCGTATTACTATAATAATAAAGAAAATTTGCAGTGAGGAAAATCTAACGACAGTGGAGCCATGGTTTGTTTTCTTTCAATTTTTTTTTTTTCTGAAATTTTATTATTGTACTCATATAATGATACAATTATGAAAGAACTATGATCTTGAATCAAAAGACTCTTTATTTCAAAAAAAAAAATGTTTATGCAATTTGTCTTTTTTTTTGGCTTTTGTGAAAATTTTGAATTCTTTTTTTTAAAAAAAAATTTGAGATTTTTTTTTTTAAAGATTCCTCTTTATTTCCTTAATCACTTTTAGTCTCAGCAATCAACTACAACAAGTGAGCATAAAGGCTTCAAAAAAATTCCTCAGCCTCCAAACACAAAGGTATTTTTTTTTTTTTTTGAACAATTAGATTCTTTTTTCTTTGATTGTAAAAAAAATCTTACAAAAATTTAGATTTATGTTGTTGAACCAAAAGATACTCTAATGGGAGTTGCAATTAAATTTAATATGACTGTAGGTGCATTAACTCAAATGAATAGAATATATAATAATTATTTATTTCCTGGAATGGTTCATTTTTCTTTTTCAAAATGTAATCAATCAAATAAAAATAAAATAAAAAATAAAACATATAAAAAGAAATTATATGTAAAAGATGATGGAGATCAAGAAAAAGAACAACAACCAACAGATCAAAACAATAATTCTTCAAATGAAAAGATTAGTGAAAATCGAAACATTAAAACTATAGATCATCGTCATCGTCGTTCATTTAATTTAATTGATTTAAGTTTTGAACGATCACAAGATGATTCTAGAGATTCCATAAAATCGGCTCCAGAGAGAGATACAAATCCAACATCTGAAGATATGGACACAAGATCTGAAACTATGAACTCAAAAGAAGATGAGATGACCGAAAGTCAAGATTTGATGGCAGTTGAAAGTCCACCTTTAAAAAAATCAAGAAATACCACAACACCTCCTCTTATCAAAAGTGAAATTGACTTCCTTGAAAATTCACCAATATTAACTTCAAACATCTCAACATCAACTTCAAGCCTTCCAACATTAACTCCAAACTCTCCAGCATCAAATTTAAGCCCCCCAATAAAAACTTCAACAACATCTTCTGAATCTTCATTTCCTTATCTTTCAAGTGCCTTCAACTTTTTTACTGGTAGTACAACTGAACCTTTAGCCACTGATGAGTGATTTTTTTCTTTTCATTTTTCTTTTCTTTAAATTCGTTTTTAACTTTTTTGGAAAAAAAAACAAAAATAGGAAACAAGAAGATTGGATTCAAGAAGAAGATATTGAATTTCAAGTTGGCTGTTTCTTAAAAAAAGAAGCTGATAACTCTGAGGTGAATTTTTATTTATTTTACTTATTACTTTAATTTATTTCTTTGGTAAAATTCAGAAAAAAAAATAAATAAATTAAGGTCTATGGAACTTTAACAGCATCAAAATTTCGTCTTGATTTTCAGCCACAAGGAGATCAAGCTCTTCGAATTAAATTAGAAACAAAAGATATTTCAAATGCACTCTATCTTGAAAATGAAGTGAGTGATTCATTTCTTCAAAATAACTCATTTATTAATTTCTTTCTTTAATTGGAATCATTTTAGGATCCTTCAATTTCAAAATTTGAAGTCACAACACGTTCTACTTTAAGAATTGTTTTAAAAAAAGAATCATGGTTTTATCTTTGGGGTGTTACAAAGATTTTTGATTTCAGAATGAATCAAGAAAGGTATACCATATTTCTTTATATATTTTGAATTGAAGTTTTTTTTAAAAAAAAACAAAACAACAAAAAATATTAGAATTTATCAACTTCTTGATCTTATTCAAAAAACAAGAGAAAGAAGAGGTTCCATAAATGCTCTGAAAGATTCTTTATCATTTTTTAAAGGTATATATATTTCAATAATCATCAGTAATTCAAAATGAATTTTTAGCTGCTCCAAAAGAAAAGGAAGTAGATCCAACAGAAGGTGATGAAAAATTAGCTGAAGCATTACAGCAAGAGGAAGACGAAAAAGTTATTGATGCGTATTCTTCTTTTTACTTTCACTCATTTCTTTTTCTTTCTTTTTCTTTTTTTTTAAAAAATTTTCCATACTTAACTTGAATATTAGTCCTACTCTTCCAACTCTTGATCAACCGAGCCGGTTTTTGAAACCTGATCATCTCGAAATTGTTTGTTTTTTTCTTTTCATTTCAAAATAAAAAAATAAAAAATAAAATAAAAATAAAATAAAATAGCTTGCAGGACATGTACCAAAACGGTTTTCATTAAACAACTGGGTTTTAATTTACTCAACTTTTCTTCATGGAATGAGTATTAATACATTTTATTATAAAATGAATCTTTATCAAGGTTTTTCTTCATTTTTCTTAATTTTATTATTTATTTTCCTTGAGTAAAATATTGAAAAAATAAATCTCAATTTAGGCCCATCAATATTAGTTGTTGAAGATCAAGATGGATCAGTAAATTTTTTTTTTCCTTTTCTTTTTTCTTTTTTTTTTTCTCCAAAAAAGAAAAAAAAATTGATAGATCTTTGGTGGTTATGCATCAGATAGTTTTAGAATTCAACAACACTTTTTTGGAACAGGAGAATGCTTTTTATTTCAACTTGAACCTCGAAGAACAATTTATCCTTGGTCCCATTTAAATGATTACTTTTTATTTGGAGGACCTGATTCAATTGGTTTTGGAGGAGGATCTCAGTATTTATTTTATTTTTATTTGAAATTTTATTTTTATTTTTTAATTTATTTTTTAATTTTTAGTGGAAGATTTGGATTATGGTTAGATAGAGATTTTTATAATGGAAGTAGTTCTAAGAGTGAAACTTTTGGAAACCAATGTCTTTCAAATAAACAAGATTTCATTTGTAAAGGATTAGAAGTTTGGGGTTTTCAAGAATTCAAAGCATGAATTTTCGCTTTTTTATATATCTAGTTCCTTTTATTCTAATTCCTCTGTTTCATTTTTTGTTATTTTGTTTTGTAAAAGTCAAAATAATTTTGTAAAAAAAAAAAAAAAAAAAAAAATTTTTAAAAAAAAAAAAAAAAAAAGAAAATAAAACAAAATAAAAACTAGAAAAGAACATTTTTTTTTCTTTTCTTCCATTATGAAACATGATAATCTAAAAAAAATATGTATATTTGACTAATTTGGATCAACCCTATTTCTAAACTTTTTTGCTATTCACAACATTGTCTAAAAAGTATTGATGAATTCTAGTATCTGAAGTTAATTCAGGATGGAATACTGTGACAAAAAGATTTCCTTGTTGTGCTGCAATAATTCCTTGTTTTAAGTTCTATAAAGTTATTATGATTGTTATTGTTAATGTTATTTTATCATTTGATTGAAAAAAATGCAAAGAAAAAATCAAAAAATTACTGATCCATTTTTTGGTAAACATTCTTTTGGAAGAGTAGCAATTACTTTTACATTCTCTCCAACTTCAGTAATCATTGGAGCTCGAATAAAAATGCAATTAAAGGGTACATCTTCAGCAATATTTGGAATTGTAATTTTTTGATGAAAGCTATTAATTTGTCTACCAAAAAAATTTCTATCAACAGTAATATCCATTGCTGTTAATAATGTTTGTCCACCTTCTTTTGTTGATGAAGCTTTCTTTGAAAGAAATATAGTTCCTGCACATGTACCCTTTTTTTTTTTTTTTTGAGTTTGATAGATTGAATTTTTTTTCAAGATCTTTTATCCTTTTTAATAATATTGAATTCAATTAAAAAAAAATTACCCAGATTGGTTTTCCTCTTTTAATCCATTCAAATAATTTTTCAAGCATTCCATCTCTTTCTGCAACTAAAGCCATTGTTGTACTCTCACCTCCAGGAATTATTAAACCATCTAATTCAGGGTCATCAATTTGATTCTTTTCTCTAATCTAATCATTTTTTTTGTAAATTTTAAAGTTTTTCTCTTTTTTTTTTGAGATTTTTAAAAAATAAAAGTAAAATAAAATTTATTCAAAAACAAACCTGAACAACAATTGGAGGATTCTCTAACTTTGCCATTAGATTAATATGTTCAATATAAGCTCCTTGAAGTGCCAAAACACCAATTTTAACTTGAGTAGGTTTCATTTTCTTTTGTGGTCTCTCCATTCTTTCTAATTTTCTTTCTCTATTTTGAAAATAAATAAGATATTATTAAAATGAATCGAAAGTACTATCTTATTATTTCAAGATATCTCTTTTATAAAAGTTACAATGTTAGAAATGTTATAATATATGAATTTGAAGAAAATTGGTCATGGTTCAATTAATATTTTGGAACCACGAGTATCAAACCAATTCACAACAAAAATCTACCTCCCAATATATCAAAATGAAGAGGAGAATCTAATCTATTCAATGGAAATACAATCAAGTGTAATTAATCAAATGGTAAAGTGAAATTTGTAAAACTAAAGTTAAGAAGGATGTTGAATCAAGAGGGGTGAGAAAAAGTAAAATTATTTTAAAAAGGAGACCAAGTGATCTAAATAAATTGAATCACTTTGTCACCTTTTGACTTAATTTTGGCACTTTTTTTTCTTTTTTTTGAGCAGAGATTGACTCGATTTGGAAGAAGATGAAAAAAAAACATGGCGGGAAATAGAAAAAAAAATTATAAAAAATGTCAGAAAATAAAATCTATTCATCTCTAAAAAGGATTCAAATCAAAGGTCTTTGAAATACCACAATTAGAACCTTTCTTTTAGAATCGTATTGTTTTATGCTGATAAAAGTTGAAAAAAAAAAAAAAAAAAAAAAAATTGAAAAATGAAAACTTTTTTTCCTATTTGCCCACGTGGATAAAAATCAGAAAAAACATGGCGGAAAATTGATTCCTCCTTCTGCAAAAATGCCAGACTTTGGTCCCTTTCATTTTCTAAACAAAGGTAATTATTGAACAAAATTAACCTTATTTGTATTTGTAGTGTTCCTTTTCTTCCCTTTTTCCCTTTTGAAAACTTGAAACCAGAAAACCAAACCAAAAAAACCCAAGAAACCCAAGAAAAATGGAACTGTTGCAAGCGACAGCAGAGGGAAGATTCGATGATGTCCGAAAACTGCTTCAAAACTCCAAAATCAACACCAATTGGCAAGATTCTGAGTCTAGAACAGCTTTTTGTCTTTCCTGTCAAAATGGACAAATAGGACTTGTGAATTTGTTATTAGAGGATAAACGAGTGGATGTGAATAAACCAAGTAAGTATGGCCAGACACCGTTTTATATCGCATGTCATTATGGACAGATAGAGGTGGTGAGGATCTTGTTAAGTGAGAAAAGAGTGGATGTGAATAAGGCGATGAGTGATGATACTACACCTTTGTTTGTTGCTTGTCAGAATAAACGGATTGATATTGTGAAATTGTTGTTGGAGGATAAGAGAGTTGAGCCGAATAGGGCAAATAAGAATGAGGCAACACCTTGTTATATTGCTTGTGAAAATGGACATGTTGAAATTATGGAATTGTTATTAAATGATAAAAGAGCTGATTTGAATAAACCGTATATTGATGGGAAAACACCTTTTTTTATTGCTTGTGAAAAAGGAAATACTGGAGTTGTGAGATTATTATTAAGTGATGATAAAAGAGTTGATGTCAATAAAGCAAATAAAGTTGATCAAACACCTTTTTTGATTGCTTGTTTTTATGGACATACTGAAATTGCAAAGTTATTATTAGGTGATAAAAGAATTGATATCAATAAAGCAGATAAATATGGAGTCACTCCCTTTTATATTTCTTGTCAAGAAGGACGCATTGAAATTGTTAAGCTATTATTAAATGATGAAAGAATTGATTTAAATAAAGCAAATAAGAATGAAGCAACTCTATTTTATAGTGCTTTTTATGTTGCTTGTCAAGAAGAACGTACCGAAGTATTAAAATTATTCTTAAATGATAAAAGGATTGATATCAATAAAGCAGATAAGAAAGGGATAACACCCTTTTATTTTGCTTGTCAAGAAGGATACACTGAAATTGTGAAGTTACTATTAAATGATAAAAAAGTTGATATCAATAAAGCAGGAGGTGAGGGAATAACACCTTTTTCTATTACTTGTCAAGAAGGATATAATGAAATTGTGAAGCTATTATTAAACGATAAAAGAGTTGATATCAATAAAGTAGATAAATATGGCGCAACACCCCTGTATAATGCTTGTAGATTTGAATTGATTGAAATTGTTCAATTATTATTAAGTGATGTACGAATTTCAATAAGGAAGAAAACAAATAAAGGAAAAACTGCATTGGATATTGCAAACGAAAAGAACCACTCAGATATTGTGGAATTAATTAAAAAAGTTGATACAGGTAATTACCCTTTCCAATAAATTGTATAACAACAAGATTAAATAAATAAAATAGAACAAAGACATCGAGAATATTTAGAAACATTTCAAAGCACTCCCTTCTTGTATATTGAAAAAGGAACAATCGAGAAACAGGATTTTCAGGCTTTCAACGAACATTTGAAAAAGAATAATAACCTCAAAGAATTATGGTACCCTTTTCCATGCCCTTATTTTCTTGACAAAATTCAAAAAAATTTCAAATAGGTTAACAAATTGCGGTTGGACGTCTTCTGATATTCTTGAAATCTTAAAAACTTTAATTTGGAAGTATCAAAATGGACAATTGGATAATGTACACAAAATTGAGTATGTTTTTGTTCTTTTTTTTTTTTTTTTTTTTTTTTTTTTTTGAATGCATCTCTCGAGAGATCAAATCATGTTAATAAAAAAATTAAATAGAATTGATGATATCAAATTGGAATCAACAGTAGGATTAGAAATAATTCCAATTGAAATTAGAAATCAAGGAACAAAATCAATTGTTCAATATATTTTAGATTTATGTAAATCTCCAAATTCAAGTACAAATACAAATCCAAATATAGATTCCAATACAAATGCAAACCCAAAGCCTATTTCAACATCAAATGCGCTCTATCGAACAAAATTAATGGTTGTTGGTTATGAAAATGTTGGCAAAACTACACTTTTAGATTGTTTATTTCCAATTATAAATTTTGGTGAAATAAAGAAAAAAGGGAAATTAGGAAAAACTGAATATTTAATTGAACTACAAGGAAAATATTTAAGAAGATATAACTTAAAGGAATTAAACAAGGATCCTAAAGAAATTATTCTTGAAAATAGAGAATGGAGTGTTCAAGAAAGAAAAGAGTTAGGATTAGAATTAATTCCATTAACTGACAAAAACCAAAAGAAAATTAAAATTTATTTTACAGATAAAGAAACAAGAAATAAATGGATTGAAAGATTGAAAAGATTACTGATAAATTCTGCAACTCATGGAATTGAAGTGAATACTCATATTTGGAAATCTTCAACGCTCAATCAAGTTCAAAACAAAAATAAAAATGGAAATGGAAATGAAGAAAAGGAAGATAAAGGTGATTATGTTGAATATTCAACTTGGGATTTTGCATGACAAAATGATTATTATAATACACATCATTATTTTTTATCAAATAGATCAGTGTTTTTGGTATTATATCGAATGGATCAAGGAATGAAAGGATTGGAAAGTTTGGATTTTTGGTTAAAATCATTATCATCTCATTTAAATCAAAATTATTGTGATGATAATGGAAAACCATTTTATTCAATTATTATTGTTGGTACTTTTTTAGATTCAATTGCTAATGGTAATCAAAATGATGAAAAGAAAAATTTGAGACAAACCAAAATAATGGAAATGTATAAAGATAATAGATTAGAGTTACCACAATCTTATTTTGAAGTGAGTTGTTCAACATTGGAAAATATTCAAGAATTAAGAAAAGATATTTTTAATATTTCATTAAGTCATTCTTATATGGGTGAAAATGTTCCAATTGGATATTTGGCAATTGAAAAATCAATTTATGAATTAAGGAAATTGAAACAAAATCATCCAATTATCGGTATTCAAGATTTAATTTCTCCTATCGACTCACAATCAAATGAGAAGATTGAATTTACAAAAAGAGCATTAAAATTATTACATGAATGGGGAATTTGTATTTATTTTAATGAACCAATGGAATTATCAAATACTATTGTTTTGGATCCACAACATTTCACAAAAAAAATTTTAGGAGATTTATTTAAAGCAGATGAATCAATAAGACAATTGAGATTAAGTGGAATTATTGATTATTCTCAATTAAACAAAATTTGGAATGGATCTATAAATTTAATTGACAATTATTTATCTTTATTGGAAAAATTTGAAGTTTGTTTTATTTTAAAAGATCAATTAATTGGAAATGGAACCAAAAAAAAACTTATTATTCCAAATTTACTACCAGATCCAGAAACAATAAAAGAAACAAAAGCTAAAAATTTGGAATTAATGAAAAAATTAGATGAATTAGAAAATTCAATATCAAATCAAACAGAAAAAGAAAAAATAATAAAGAAGAGAGAAAATATTCAAAAAGAAAATCAAAGAATGGCAAATATGGAATATGAAATGAACTTAATCCAGAGCAAATTAAAAGAGAAATGGCCAATAACAATTCCAAGAGGAGAAATTGAAATTGAAAGGATATTTTCATTTAATCAAGTTCCAAGTGAAATGGTTTCAAGATTATTGGTTAGATTTCATGATATAATAATTGATAATATCATTTGGAGAAGAGGTGTATTATTGAAACATCTTGGTAATCAAAAGAGGAATGAGAATGAGAATGAGAATATTTTATGTTTATTGGAAGTTAAGATGGAAGAGAATTTATTTGAAATTAAAATTAGAGGAAAAGAAAGGAAAGAATGTTTAGAAATGATGAAATATATTTATAAAGAAGTGAAAACTGTGAGTAAAAATTATAAAGGAATGAAATGGAAAGAATGTGTTAGATCTCCTCATTTTTCAAAAGGATTAATTGATTTGGATGATATTCATCAAGATTGTAAATTGGAATTAAAAAATAGAAAATTAATATGTCCAATTACTCATTTTCCAATTTATAGTGAAGATTTATTAATTAAAACTGGTGAACTTGAGTCTTTAGAAAATCAAAACAATATGAGTACCTTTTCCATTTCTTTTTTTCTTTCTTTTTTTCCCAATTTTAAATAAATAATGTTAAAAACCAAGAAATATTAGGAAATGATTATTGGAATTACAGTTATGAAAATCAAAATCAAGAAAGTAAAAAAAGTGAAACAGAGACAATTTTTGAAAATTCAAAAATATTAAATGAAAAAGAAAAAGAATATGAAAAAATTGAACATTTACTCAAATTATTTGGATTTGATATTTCAAGAGTTAATAAAGTTATTGGAATTGAAAATGTGGAATGGAAGAAATCTTTTGAAGTTCGTAGTAAACAAATCTATGGTCAACATCGAAGTAGTCCAGACAAATTTAAGAAGGAGGATTGGACTGAGCAACCGGAACATGAAAAAAGAAAATCATTTATTCAAGATACTCCAATTTTATTAAAGAAAGATTGGATTCAAAAATTAGAATTAAGAAAATCATTTATTCAATATTTGGGTGATTATATTTCAAAATTTAGAGAAATTGGTTGGAATCATGGAAATAATGTAATTTATTTATTTTTATTGATTTATTTATTTCAATCAATTTTTTTTTTTTTAAAAAAAAAACTTTTCATTGGTAATTTCAATGAATGTAGCCATTTGTGATTCCAATGATTCAAGGAACAACTGAAGATTCTGCTTTGAGAATTTGTTTTTTTTTTTTTTTTTTTTTTTTTTTTTTTTTTTTTTTTTCCAAGTTCTTTCGAACTATTAAGATAACTAATCTCAAAAAATACAGCTGATGATGGATTTGGAACGGTTTGTAAACTTGATGCTGGTTTTTATTCACAAGGTTTCTTTTCTCTTTTGTTTCAAAGCCATTATAATTTTGAACTTTTCTTCAAAAATAATGAAGGAGTTTATATGACTTCCAAAGCAGAATATGCAGAAAAATATTGTCTAAAGGATCACAAAGTATTTGTAATTGGATTTGTAATAGTTGGAAATCCATTTCCAGTTACTGAACATCCATTTATGACAAATGAAGAAGGAAAAGTTGTAATGCAAGAAATTGAAAATGTTTACAAGCCAAAGAAAAATGAAAATGGATATTTAGGCAAATCAATAAGTCCTGGGTATCAATCTCATTTCACTCTTGGTATTCTTCTCTTTCTTTCTCTTTCTTTTACTCAACATTTTAATCAATCAATAAAAATCAAAATAAAATAGTTGATGATCGACATATTAGCACAGCCTATCCAATAACCAAAATTGAACAATTGAATGAAAAATGGATTGCTGATGAATTAGTTGTTCATGAATCACAAACTTATCCTTCTTATATCGTGTATTACAAATAAATCAAAATCTTTCAAAAAAAATTTCAAATGAACGAGAGAATCAATAAAAGAGAAATTTTTTTTAGTCCTTGAGATTTTTTTTTTATATTTTTCTTTTGTCTGTGTTTTTGTTTTAAAAAAAAGTTTTGGACTCTTGACTTATCTTTTGAAATAGAAAAAAGAAATGTAAAAAGCATCTTTGAAAGTGAATGTGTGATGATCAAGTTGATTGACATCCATTTGTGCAAGCATTGAAAGGTGAACAAATGGGTCCATGAATGGGTTGTATGAGAGTTTTGGTTGATGATTGATTTGGGAAAGAAAGACTCATTGATGTTGTTGGAACTATTTGAACTTGACCATTATATTCCAAACAATATTGACCTTTTGTTCCTCCAACAAATTTTGTAATTCCACTAATCTTTGGTGATCCACATTTAATACTATTCATTTGAAGTGAATCAATATCACATTGATTTCCATGTTGAGATAAAACATTGATTTCATAACAAAATTTGGTCTTTTTTGTGATTTTGGAATATTCATAAGTTGCCAATTTAATACTTGCACATCCATTTGGTCCAAATGATATTGAATTCTTTTCTTGACAATCATAATGATTGAATTGTTCAAATGGAATTGGTTGTTTTAATATTGAATCACTTGACCAATGTAAAATAATGGTTGCATTTCCTGTTCTTTGAAAATAATCTACTTCAAAGTTCAATGTTTCTCCATCAATATTTGCTGTATGTTCAAATGTTGTGTAAAGAATTTGTGGTTTATAACTATTAACAATTAAAATATTATCCATTTGAATTCTAATTCCATCATCTGCATAAACATGAATTGTATATTTTTCTGCTTTTGCAAATGTTATATTTCCTCTCCATTCAATTCCATATCTATTTATTTTTATTTTGTTTTGTTTTATTTTTTTTATTGTTTTTTAATGGAAATAAAAATTGTGAAAAGGAAAAAGAGAAAGAGAAATGTTACTGAGATTTATCATGAGGAGAACCAATTGGAGGGTAAATAAAATCAAAAAAATGATCAATATTTTCAGCTCTTTCAAGAAATGTTTCAGTTCCTTCTCTTATACCTGATAAATCAACTGGGAAATAAATTCCTCGAAGTCCTGGTTGTTGACAACCATCTATTTGAAAAAAACCAGTAAATTTTTTTAAGGAGAGAAAGAAAAAATGAAAGAAAAAAGAGATCGAATGAAAGAAGAAAAAAAAAAGAAAAGAACCAGAAATATTTGGACAATCACTTTTTGCTGCATCATAATCATTATCACTGATACTCGAATAATCAAGAATTGGACAATCCCAATAATTGTCCGCAAGATATCTATCAAATTTGAAGCAATAAATAAATAAATAAATAAATAAATAAATAAAAAATAAAATTTTACAGAAGTTGTAATTGTGTTAGATTTAGAAGTTGGGTTGGAATTGTCCCATTCAGCTGATTATCGTTGAGATATCTATTCAATAAATTTAATGAGAATAACAAAACAATTTTTCAAAAATTCAACAATTTACAGAGCTGTTACTTGTTGAAAGTTTCCAAATTTGGTTGGAATTGTACCTGTAAGTTGATTATCGTTGAGAGTTCTATTGAATAAATTGAATTCAATATATAATGAGAACAAGCAAAACAATTTATTCAAAAGAGAATAAATATTTAAATATTTCACAAAGTATATAATAGTTTTAAGTTTCCAAGTTCGGTTGGAATTGTCCCATTCAGTTGATTATCGTGGAGACCTCTATTCAATAAATTTAATATATGAAAAACAAGACAATTTACTCAAAAGAGAAATTTACAGAGCGAATACTTGTTGTAAGTTTCCAAGCTGAGTTGGAATTGTCCCCGCAAATTGATTTGTAAAGAGAGATCTATTTAATTAATTTAATGTGAATAACAAAATAATTCTATGGAAAATAAATTTAAATATTTTTACAAATATTCTAATTGTGCTAGATTTCCAAATTCGGTTGGAATTGTCCCATCCAGTCCATTCATGCAGAGATCTCTATTGGATAAATTTAATATATCATAATTTGTGCAAGAGAGAATAAATATTAAATGTCTTACAGCCATGTTAATTGTGTTAATTTTTCGAATTCGGTTGGAATTGTCCCATTCAGATGATTGTTTTGGAAGGATCTATTCAAAGAATTTGAAGTATGAATCACAAAACAATTGATACAACAAAAGAATAAATATTAGATATCTTACAAATATGTTAATTGTGTCAATCGTCCTAATTCAGTTGGAATGGGCCCATTTAGTTGATTACTTGTGAACTCTCTATGGAATAAATTTCAAATATAAAACAACAATTGATTCAATGGAAAATAAATATTAAATATTTTACATTTTTTGTAATTGTGTTAGGTTCCAAATTCCGTTGGAATTGTCCCTTCCACTTGATAGCTCATAAGGTTTCTGATGTTGTTGTTGTTGTATAGAATCATTTTATAAAAGAAAAAAAGAGAAAAAGAAAAGAAAGCCAATACAATTCAGTCACTCTTTTATAAAATTGAGTTGAACTGTCACAAGAAATTTGACCAAAGGCAAATTGACACAAGTCATCTATTCCATCCCAATTTAAATATCCTGTTAATTCTAATGAGTTGTACCAATCCTTTAAGATTTTTTGATCGTTAGGGTCTGTTAAACTCTGACCTATTTCAATAAAAATTAACAATTAATCAAATTCAAAAAAAAAAAAAAAAAAAAAAAAAAAAAAAAAAAAGAGAAAGAGAATTCAAAGAGAAAATAAAACGGACCAAGTGAGAGTTGGAGTAGAAAACAAAAGAGAAGGATCTCAAGAATCAGCATTCTACAAAGCTTCCTAATTAATTAATTAATTATTCCTATTATTATTTTGAGCTGAATGAATGAACCAAACCAAAAATAAAACAAAGGGAAACAAACAATCGATATTGGGTTCACATTTTCTATTTGGGAAAGACCTCAAGTCTCTATTGAAAAAAACTTTAGGACAATTTGAATTAAAAATCAAAATTTCAATCATACCCTTTCCTCTTGATGCTGATTCTTCAAAGGCAACTCTAACAATAAGTCAATAGCAATCTTCAAATCGCATCTCACTTTATCTATTCTTTTCGAAAAGCTGTTAGAAAATAACAATGAAAATAAACAAGAAAGTCAATCAATCAATTAAGAATTTTAAAGAGAAAATAAAAAACAACCATAAATCAATACAAAACACATTTATTGAAGAAATTGAGTTGATTTTAACAAGATTTTGATTGAAAGAAATTCAAATTGTTTTTTTTTTTTTTTTCCTCAAAGGTATTGTAGTTGAGAACAGAAAAATTGCTGAAAACAGAGAAAGTAAAATAAAAATGAACAACTTTCAGCAATTTTTCTCAAAGTCTTTGGGATGCAACACAACAAGGTTGCGACTGAATTGAATTGGGGATGCTAAAGCAATCTGCAAACAAAAAACTCCAAAAAATTTAAAAAAAAAGGATGGATGCAGCCGAGCAACCTTTATAATGATAAATTCAAGAAATGAATACATCCTTCGAAGTAGAATATCACTCAAATGTATGATTTTGTTTATTTGTTATTTATTTATCCTCTGTTTTCATTTTTTTAAAAACTGTTCTTTTCTTTATTTTTTGGGAATAGGACAAGCCAACAAGCACAAAACTTTGGTTTGACTCAAATTGAATCACCTCGACCCTTCCTAAAGGTAAGCTTTCTAACTTTTCGTTAATAAATAATAATAAAATTTAGAAATAGAAAAAATTTCTCAAATATGTTTTGCAAGTTTTTTCTTTTCTTCGCATTAATACAACTATTTCAATATCATGTTGAATCTTCTTCAATATTGACAATAAAACCAACGGAATTGATTTTTGATGACACTACAGTTAGAGAAGTTGGTGTTCCAACAGCAGCAGAAAGTTCGATGACTGTTTCTGGTTTATCAAGCACACTTTCATCAACTGCTGTTATTACTCTTCAAATTTGGTTTACTCACACATATAATGGTGATTGCACGATTAGATTATACGCACCTGATGGAAATTATATTACCTTGAGTGAAAGAAGAGGAGGAAGTTATGACAATATTTTTGATGGAACAATTTTTTCAGACTCAGCATCTAACTCTGTTGCAACTTACACATTTACAAAAGATGGTGTTGTTACTCCTTTAAAACCAGAAAATCCTTTCACAACTTTTAGAGGAAAAGCAGCAAATGGAGTATGGAAAGTTTGGATTCTTGATCAGGCTGGAGGAGATTCTGGATACTTAAATCGAGTTCGATTAACAATTTCAGGTATGCTTCTCAAAAAAAATAAAGAAAAGATCAATAAATTAAAAAAATCAAAAGACAAAAAAAAAGAAAAAATTCTAATAAAAACAAAATAAATTAGATCTCAATACTACAACATGGGAAAATAATGTTGCAAAATATGTCTCCGGCAATGTGACTATTCTACCAGCAGAAAGTCCGATGACTGTTTCTGGTTTATCAAGCACACTTTCTTCAACTGCTGTTATTACTGTTCAAATTTGGTTTACTCACACATATAATGGTGATTGCACGATTAGATTATACGCACCTGATGAATCTAACGTAACCTTGAGTGAAAAAAGAGGAGAAGGTAATGATAATATCTTTAATGGAACCCTTTTTACTGATGAAGCTGTCAATTCAGTTGTAGATTATCCATTTTCTAATAATGTTGTCGCAACTCCATTGAAACCTGAAACCCCATTCACAAATTTAAGAGGAAAAAACCCAAATGGTCAATGGAAAATTTGGATTCAAGATTACTCTTCATCAGATTCTGGATACTTAAATCGAGTTGTTCTAAATATCAAAGGTTTTTTTAAAAAAAAAAAAACAAAAAAAAAACAAAAAAAAAACAAATCAACATAAAGAAATGAATCAACAAAAATAATGATAAATAGATGATTGCTTGACTGGAGGTGTATGTGGGACTGGGAATGCAAAGATTATATTTGAAGATTTTGATGAAAAGTATGTAAGTTCTCCTGGCTCAACTCCAGTTCAAAGTATTGCTACCCTTTCTGGATTGTCAACCACACTTTCTTCAACTGCAGTTATTACAACACAAATTTGGTTAAATCACACATATAATTGGGATATGGCAATTCTATTATACGCACCCGATAATAATTACATCACTCTTGCTAATCGAGATGGAGGCAGTAACGATAATGTGTTTTATGGAACCCTCTTTACTGACTCCGCTTCAATTTCTGTTGTTGATTATTCATACTCAAATAATGTTGTTGCGACTCCATTAAAACCTAGAGAGGCATTCACAAATTTAAGAGGAAGAAATCCAAATGGCCAATGGAGAATTTATTTCAATGATCAAAATTCAGCTGACGATGGAACCGTCCACAGAACGACCCTTACAATTGAAGGTAAAGAAAACAGGAGAAAA
>Ga0209960_1002434_pt1 | contig 18606 bp, 26 predicted proteins | sample ThiBiot_500_plan_2_FD_183947 | JGI IMG/M metagenome (GOLD analysis project Ga0209960, IMG submission 183947) | Wastewater bioreactor microbial communities from Cape Town, South Africa - Thiocy_expt_500_plan (SPAdes) | ecosystem: Engineered > Bioreactor > Thiocyanate-remediating >...
AAATAAAAAAATGAAATAAAAAAAAAAAAAAAAAAAAAAAATCAAAGATGAATTTATTGGAGACCTCTATCAATAAAGAAAGCCAACAAAAAAAATAACCTAATCAAAAATATAAGAATTTAAATTTGCAATAGCATTATAGGCTTGAGGTTTCAGGTCTTGGTTCTTGATCTTGTTGTTCTTGGATTGCATTGCAATTTGAGGTCAAAATCAAAGATATCCCTGAAGAATTTGTTTTTGACTTTTGTTTTGTTTTTGTTTTGTTTGTTTTTGTATTTTTGAGTTTCCTCTTCCCCTTATTCAATAGACATCCTCATCCATCCGCTCCTCTCTCCAACATCATCCATCTATAATCCATTCATCTATTCATCTACATCACATCCATCTTATTCATTAAATCTACAAATCAATCAACAATTTTTGAATCCGCAGTTAAAAATCTATAAGATTCCTTCAAAAAAAAAAAAAAAAAGATAAGCCAGCTTACTCATTCTTTACCAGTAAACAAAACAAAATCTATAACTGGAGATCATTAATATTAACCAGTTAGTTTCATTCATTATAAGTCCATCTCTTTCTCATCTTAGTTAATAAATGAAATTCATTTGGAAATCAATAATTGTCAACAACAACAGTACAACAGAGGAAATAATTTAATTTACATTTGTTCAAGATCTGAAAGGAATCTACATGCAGAAGAATTAAATACTTATAAAGAGAAGAGAAGAGAAGAGAACTTCATTTGTTCTTAGATCTCGAACAAAACAATTTCAAATTTTATTTTAAACTCTGAACAATTATTTTTTTTGTTTTGTTTTTATTTATACATTTAGATCTAATTAGAAAGAAGAAGAGATGGATGAAGTAGCAAAGGCCTTTATTTCTCATTACTATCAAGCTTTTCAAAAGGATCGCGCTAGTTTAGGCCCTCTTTATGTAAGTTTCGTTTTTTGGTTTGGTTTTTTTAAAAAAAAGATTCAAATTCAATTATTCAAATGAATGAAACTTGGATCTGAAAGTATTTGCAAGTTATTTCAAAAAAAAAAAAATTGTTATTGGATAAGTTAATTCAAATTGAAAAATTGAAAAATTAAACTCAAATATCAAATTAATAGCAACAAACATCAATGTTGACATGGGAAGGAGTTCAATGCCTTGGAGTCCAACAAATTATTGAAAAACTTCAAGTTGACTTTTATTTTATTACTTTTTTTTGTGTGGAATTTATTTGACATTTTGATTTATTTATTATTTTATTATTTAATAGTCTCTCCCTTTTAAACAAGTTGGCTTCAATATCTTAACTCATGATGTCCAACCTGGAGCTAGAGAAAATTCAGTTCTTGTATTTGTTACAGGACAACTTGCTGTTAGTTTTTTCTTTTGTCTTTTTTTTTTCTTTTTTTTTTTTTTAAAAATTTTTTGATTTTTTTTTTTTTTTTTTTTTCCTTTCAACTTTTCGTTCTTATCAAATTTCGTCATTTTTCCCGCGCTTTTGGACTTCTAATCTTTTTTCCCAGGGCTCTTGGTAATCCTTTTGTCTTTTCTCTCTCGCAATCCAATTCTACAACACATCAAGGTCAATTCAAAAGCTCATTTCATTTTAAAGATTCAAAACCTTAGATTCCTTTATTACTTTATATGATTCTTTTGTTTTCTTCAAAATCGTAATTTGAAGAAACTTTTTTTGTTTTTTTTAAAAAACACGTGCTTTTTCTGTCCATTGCTCAACTTCTCTCTAATCTAATCTTAGATTGCATTGCATTGCATTGCTTTCCTTTCTTTGATTGTTCGACTTAACAAAAAGAATAAAGGTAAGGTAGGATAGGATAGCATCAATAAAGTAGAAGGTGAGCTGTAAATTCTGTACATTTCGAATTGCATGAATGTATTTTTTTTTTTTTTTTTCTGAGGTTTTATTTCATGATTTCTTGATGAATTGCTAACCTTTACAATAAATAAATAAAAAAAGATATTTTTCATTAAAGATGGATTGGAGATTAATCATTGTTGCAGCTCTGAAATCTGTTGCTAAAGTATTTTTAATCCTTTGTAAGATTTTCATTTTCATTTTTATTATCTTTTTTTTAAAACAAAAACAATTAAATTTTTAAAAAAATAGTGGGAGGTGCTTTTTTATCATGGAAAGGAATTCTAGATTTACCAACAGCGAGAGCTCTTTCAAAAGTTTGTTATTCTTGAGATTTATGGTTGATAAAGAATAACAAGTTTTATGTTTAAGATTACTTACAATATGACGATGCCATGTCTTTTGTTTCTCAGTTTAGCACAGCTCATAAATGGTGAAAACTTAAGTCAAGTTGGGTTAGTTTTAGATTTTATTTTATTTTCTTTCTTTTTTCTTCTTTTGATCATCAAACTAACAATAACAATAAAATTTAGAAAAATGTTTATTCTAGTTTTTGTTCATGTAGGAGTTTTATTTTTGTTTGGATATCTATTGAGATGGATCACTAGAGTCCCACAAAATTTTAGAAATGGTGTAGTTGGTATTCTTTTTTTTTTTTTTCTTTTCTCTTTTTTTTTTTGAAAAAAAATTTTTCACTTCTTCCTTTTCCTCTTCCAATCCAGTTTGTACAGTTTTTAGTAATGTTGTAAGTTTTCATTGTCCATTTTTTGTCTTTTTCCCTTTCTTTCTTTCTTTCTTAGGACTCAAAAATACAAAAAAGGGTGATATGGCTTTTGCAATCATTATGGGAATTGCAAGTTTTCCAAATTTTAATGCATCCGATGTTAGTCAAGGAATATCATATGCTTCAATTTATATTGCAATTTTTTCATTATTTCAATTTACTATTGGTGATGCAATGATAAAATCTGAAATGAAAAGAAATTTAGAGTATCACCAATTAAAAGAAGATGATACTCAACAATCTTTAAATTTAAATAGTGTTTCTGAAAATAATGATTTAAATGTAGTAGGAAATTCAACAACCACAATAGATTTAGAAAATGTTAATAGTGAAACCCAACCTTTTTTAGAAGAAGAAATAAAGGAAAAGAATAAGAATGAAGTTGAAGTTGAAGAAATAGAAGAAGATAATAATTATGAAAATAATGATATGGACTCAATTGAAACTCAACCTCTAAAAAAGGATCCAATGGAAATCAAAAAACTTCATCAATTCACTTCAATGCATACCCTAATAAGAGATCCTTCAATTCAAAGAATGGAAATTCAAGAAAATGGAAACGATCAAAAAAGTAACAAATTTAGAAATTTTCGAAATAAATGGTCCAAAAAACTTGCTCCAGTTATAAGATTAGCAACACCACCAAATATTGCAATGCTCTTTGGATTATTTGTTGGTTTGATTCCTCCATTACAAGGGCTTATTTATGATCCAAACTCAACCACAACACCACCACTTTATTTCCTTGCAGATATTTTAAATTTAGTTGGGATAGCTACAGTACCTTTAGGAATTATGAATGTTGGAGGAGCACTTGCAAAAATAAAATTAAAATCGAAGCCAACTGTTCCATTTAGAGTTAATCTTGGAATTTTCATTGTCAAATTGATCATTACTCCAATGATTGGAATTAGTACTATTTATTTCCTTGCATTTTATGCTCATATACTCCCAGAAGATGATAAAATTTTTCTCTTTGTTACAATGATTGAATGTTGTGTTCCTTCTGCACAATTTTTAGTCTCGCTTTATCAAATTCATGGAGGTGATGGAACTGAAGTTGCTGGAATTCTCCTCTTTCAATACATCTTTTCGATTATCTCATTATCTATTTCAATATTTGTTATATTATATCTCTTACAATAAAAATCAGGTTTTTTTGTTCTCTTTTTTCTTTCTATTTTTTTTTTTTCTTCTTCTTCTCTCTCTTTTTTTCTCAGTGATATAGGAAAGTGGAATTTATAAAAAATTGGAAGATTAAATGTAAACGACAAGCAAAAGGGAGTTTTTTTGAAATTTTATTTTGGTACACAACGAAAACAACTAAAATAACTAAAATAACTAGGCAAGAAGTAACTTGAAGGATGATGATAAGATCTTTCAATTCAGAGAGTTACTAACTGATTGATATTCAAAATGCAAACTAAACAGAAACTAAGAAAGGACGAATAATGGTTTGGTTAGCTTTTTTTCTTTTTTTAAAAAAAATGGCAACATTGTAAGGAAAATAAAAATAAAAAAACCAAAAAACTATACCAGAAAATTTCGACACATGCGCTGAAATTCCAAGACACAAGACCTCAAAAGGGTCAAATTATTTTTATGTCCAATTTTCCCCAAAATTGGTAACAATTTTAAATGACTATTTGCCAGTAACTTTTAATTTTAATTTGTTCAACTTTCATTTTATTTTTATTTTTTTGTCAAAAAAAAAAAACCTCTCCTAGATGCTGATGATTTTATTCTGACTAATTCAAAGGGGAAACCCTACACTGATAGGTCTCTCTATCACCAACTCCAACTCATGGGGCAAAAAGAATTTGGGGTTCCAAAGTTTGGACCCCATATTTGTAGACATATATACATGACCCATATGATGGGAAAAGGATTGTCCAAGGAAAAATTGGAAAAAATTGCCACAATGATGCAAACTTCTCTGAAGATATTGTTGCACGTTTATGTAAGGAGCAATGAATCTATAAATGAAAAAATAATAATAAATGAGATTGCAAATTATACCAACAAAACAAAACAAAACAAAACAAAAATATAAAATATAATAAAAATTACACCGACAAGGTAACTTCAAAAACGTAGAGAAAGAAGCTACAAAAACTTTTCACTGAATGAAATATTGGATTATTCCAAACCGAGCAGATGAAACCAACGATCATAATACTCAGGAGAAAAGTATTGGAGTCATGAAGGACTCAATCTATCACCAAAAAGCTAAGAAGCAATGGTTTAAGTGGGTCAATCAAGAAAAAAGAAGGATCAGATCTTTCAAAAACAAAAACAAAGCAGACGAATAACTCTCTATAAGAGAATCTATGATTATTTAATATTAGATTTAGTTTTGATAGTTAAGAAGAATCAAATAAAACAAAAAATTATTATTATATCGTTACCTTTGATCTCTATCTGCTTCTATTGTTTGTTTATTTGCTTTCCAACATCAAGATTTTTTATTCTTAAAAGGTGATACACATCTACATCCGCAGATCTCTCCACAGTGTATTAATCAAAAAATTATATTCAATTTTTGGCTTAGCTTGTTCAAAAAACAATGAAGTTCTCAAAGAAAATAATAGTAATAGCTTAGAAAAACAATTGAAAAACTCAAAAATTCTTTTTTGTTTCTGCTCGCATTCTTTTTGGCACAGGAGCAGAAGTAGCTTAGTTCCTTTGCATAAAAAAAAATAAAAAATGAAAATCAAAACAAAAAAAAAATAAAAGGCAATCGCAACGGAAACAAAATTCAAAACAGAACAAAATAATAGAAATGTATAATCAATTTGTTGTGTTTTTGATCTCCGGATAAAATATTGACCGGAAAACCGGACATAAAAAAATCAAGAAAAAACAACACAAGAAAATCATAAAAAATCAGAAAAAAATCATAAAAAATCGTAAAAAATCGTAAAAAATCGAAAAAAAATCATCAAAAATCACTCACATCATCATTACAAAACTCATTGATTATCATCAGAAAGTATAAGAATTCATTATTCAATTTGTTAATTCAGAGATTAGATTCGAAACAAAGGTGCAAAACCCCTTTGTTGAGAAAAAAAAAAAAAAAAAAAAAAAAAAAAAAAATCAAATAAAAATCGATTAGAAAAAATCAGAAAAATCTTGAACTAACAAGTTTTTAATCGATTATAAAAGAAAAGGATTGTTTTTTGATTGAATTCAGAAGTTGATTGTTATATTGGATTAGAAAAGGAGAGAAGGAGAGAAGAAGATGTCGACACCGATATTGAAGAAAGGATATTTGGTGAAACAAGGTGGAGTCAATAGCTCAATTTCTGTATTGAAGACATTGTCTGGATTGGTAATATTTTTTATGCTTGTTGATCTCTTTTCATTTCTCTTTATATTTTAACTATTTATTGCTGTTATTATGTATTTTTTATTTTGGTTTGAATTGTTTGAATTTTGTTTCCGTTGTTTCAAAATTTTGACTAACAATAAAAACAAAAAAACAATAATAATTCGATGTTTGTTTAGTCTTGGAAAAGAAGATTTTTTGAATATAATGGAGTGAAGTTAGTTTATTATAAATCTGATTCGGTAAAGGTTTTTTTTTTTTTTTTCCAAATCAACAAAACAAAAAATCTACTTTGAAATCAATCAAGGAAAAGACAATAAAAATGAGTAAATAAATCAAGAGACAATGAAATAAAATAATAAAAATAAAAAGGATCGAGAAAAACTTGGAGAATTCGACCTTTCAAATGATTTTGTTGTTACAGAGAAAAATAAAGATAAAGATAATGGATTTGAAATTATTGCGGATGGAAATTCTTATTTACTGGCAGCAGAATCAAAACAAGATCTAATTGATTGGATGCAAATTCTTAAAGCATACTCAAAAAAAGATTCTCGTCCTTCTCAAGATCAAGATGATGAGATGAGTGATGGAGAAGTTGATTTTCAAGAAGATATGGAAGCCATTATACAAGTATTATTTAATTCAATTTTTTTTTTTCTTCTTCTCATATTTTCAAAAAAAAAACAAATAAATAAATAAACAGACTTGTATTTTGAAAGGAAAATTAGATAAACTAGGATCAAAATTAACAAAATTCAAGGTTTTTTTTTTTCTTCTCTTTGTTTCGAATACATCGAAATAAAAACTATTTATCAAAACACAATAAATAATAGAATTGGAAAAAAAGATGGTTTATTTTGAGTGGAAAAAAGATTTACTATCTTAAAAATCTTGAGGACCCAAAACCACTTGGAATACTTGATTTATCTCAATGTTTAGAAGTAAAAATTGCGGATGAGGAAGTCGGATCACTTAATTCATTTGCAATTTGTATTTTAGGTCGAACATATTATTGTCGTGCTGAAAATCCTCAAGAACAAGAGGAATGGATGAATGCAATTTTAGTTGTCAAAAATAATGTAAAAAATTCATTATTTTATTTTATTTTATTTTAGTTATTTCAATGTCATTTATTTTGTATTTTTTATGTTTTTAGATACAACGAGGATCTTCTTCTCCTTCAATCCCTGTTGGAGATAAAATAAGTACTTTCATTTTCATTTTTTTATTTTATTTCCCATTTCTTTTTCTTTGGAGGAAAAAAAATTTAATGAAAAAAAAAAAACTTCTTCTTTCAATTAGAGGATCTTCAAACTTCTACAAATCAACGAAATTCAGGTTCACCAAGATTATCAACAATTGTTAACCTCTCATTAGATTCAAAAAAGTTTCTATTTTTCTTTTTTCTTTTTCTTTTTCTTCTAATTTTTGCTTAAATTCATTTTTTCCAAAAAAAAAAATAGTGAAAGTGACTTGAATGAATATTTGAGATTAATGAAATCCTTTGATGCTGACGATGACATTGATGATGATATCGATGAAGATGTTGATGATGACCTTGATGATGGAGAAATGGAAGATGAAGCTGATACAAAACAAAATACTGCCAATCAAACAAAATCCGAGAATCCAGAACAAACAAAACCTTTAATGGATGGTTAAAAATTTTATTTTATTTTATTTTATTTTATTTTATTTTATTTTATCTCTTTTTTACATTTACATTTACATTTTCTTTTAGAATCTACAAAGAATCTGATTAATACTTTATTCCGTTTAAATTCAATGGCATCTAAAATTATGAAATTTTATGGAAAACTTATTGGATCTGGATATTTGATTGATGTGTTAAAACCAATTATTGTTGAATTGGCAGAAAGTAATAAATCTATGGAGGTTTTTTTTTTTTTTTTCATTTTCCCTAAAACAAATTAAAACAAATAAATAAGAAATTAACATGAAAAAAATATTAATAATCAGGTTGACCCTTTGAAAATTAAAGAAGGAGAAAATGCAGAAGAGAATAAAAAATATCTAGTTCAAGTTTGTCAACAAATTTTAACAGCAATATTTGAGTCCCGAAAACATGTTCCTTGGGAAATTGCAGCAATTTGTAAACATTTATATCTAGAAGTTGAAAAGCATTATCCAGGAAATGGACCAAAACAATTAGGAGGATTTTTATTTTTAAGATTTTTTTGTCCTGCAGTCGTTCAACCTGCTGCAAATGGAGTTGTTCAACCTGATTACTTTCTTTCAGAGAATACAAAAAGAGGATTAATTTTAGTGACAAAAGTCCTTCAAAATCTTTCAAATGGAATCATGTTTGGAGCAAAAGAAGGTTATATGGGTGGAATCTTGAATGACTTTATTTCTAATAATATGGCTCCCTTAAATGATTTTTTCATGTCTTTTGTGGTATTCGTTTTTCTGTTCTTTTAGTTTTTTTTAACTCGTAATTAATTTCTCTTTTTTTTTTCAAAGTCAAATAATTCCTATCGCCCATACTCTGTTGCAATTCAACCTCCTTCTCCTTATGAAATCAAAGTTTCTCTTGCAAATTTGGTTGAAAATCTCAAGTTTGCTCTTACTTTAGATGAAGAACTTCCAGTTTATTTCATTTCACTATTCTTTTGATTTCGAATTTTTGTAAGAAAAAAAGAATGTTTTTTTTAAAAAAAAATAAAATAAATAAAAGGAAAAACTTGGATCTGAAAGGACCGAAATCCTCAAACAGATCATTCCAGCTCCATCAGTTTATACAGAAGAATTGATAAAAGTAATTTCAAACTCTTCAAATATTTCAAATATTTCAAACTCAGTAATCATTCAAAAAAAAAGTTAATTTGTGAACCAGACATGAAAGTTGTTTCAGCAATTTGTTCTACAATGAAGCCAACTCAAATTGATGCCATTGCTGAGGTACTCTTTTTTCTTCTTTTTTCTTCTTTTTTCTTCTTTTTTCTTCTTTTTTCTTTTTTTCTTTTCTTTTTTTTTTTCGACTTTAATTTCAATTTGATTGGAAATGTAGGGACTTGTTACTGTATTTTCTCGTCAATCAAAAGTAAATAAGTTACTAGAATGGGTTATTACTGATGAGGTATCAGGAGCAGGATTTTCTTCCAAGAAATTTGATGTTTCAACTGAAAGTGCAGCTCAAGTTCTTCTCTTTTTCTTTTTTTTCCTTTACTTTTTTTTTCTTTTTGTTCTTTTTTGATTTATTTTTGATTAGGGACCAACCTGTATTATTGAAGGATATTTAACAAAAATGGGTGGAAATTTCAAGGTTGCTTTTATTTTTATTTCTTTATTTTGTATTCAATTATTTTTTTAAAGACTTGGAGAAGACGTTGGTTTGTACTCACAGAAGATAGTCTCAGTTATTTCAAAAGAAAAGATGATCAAGTTCCCATTCAAGCTATTGAAATGCGTATTTGTTCCAAAGTTCGTGCAGCAGAACAAGATAATCTTGAAATTGGTTGGCATTATCATTTATTTATTTATTTATTTTATTTTCTCAATGAAAATTTTCTAGGTTATATTTTTGAAATATCAACACCTGGAAGAGTATATCATTTATGTGCTAATTCTAGTGATTCAAGACAAAAATGGATTGACGCTATTAGTCCTATCATTGAAAAAGGATTATTAGGTTCATTAATGAAAAATAGGAACAAAAAGGTTTAAATTTTTGGAAAAAAAAAAAAAAACGAAAAATTTTGAATTTGAATTTTGAATTATTTATAATTTTTAGGAGGAACCAAAAAGATCAACTCTTTTCGTTTCCCAAGATGAAAGTGCAAATGCAAAGCAAAATAAAACTCGTCTCACTGTTGATCCTGCAATGATGGTTTTTCTTTCTTTTCTTTTTCTTTCTTTTCTTTTTCTTTCTTTCTGCTAATTCAAAGTAATAAATTATAAAATAATAAAATAAATAGAAACTTGCCAAGAACGGGTGGCTTGTCAAAAAAGGAGGAAACTTCAAGGTTTATTTCATTTTCTTTAATGTTCAATATGTTTTTTTTGAAAAAAAAATCAAAAAATAATCTTAGAATTGGAAAAAACGATGGTTCTCACTTAGTAAAGGATACCTTGTTTATTATAAAGATGATTCTGTAAGTCTTTTATTTTATTCAATTTTTATTTGTGGATCCACCATTTTTCAAAAAAATTTAAAAAAAATTAGAAAAATGAATTAATGGGAATCATTGACTTTGAAGATGTTCATCGTGTTGAATCTGCAGAAGCAAAAGTATGTTTATTTCAAAATGAAAAAAAAAAAAGAAAAGATGCTAATCCTCTTCATTATTTTTTTCATCAATTAGCTTAATCTCCCTCGTTGTTTTGAAGTTGGAACATCAAATAGAACATATTATATGCTTGCTTCATCAGAACAAGAAATGAGAGAATGGATAGATATATTAAAATCTTTGTTGTATTATTTCAAACCTTCTTTGGCCCTCTCTGATCCAACCCCTTCAGCTGAAAAGAAAAAAGGACCAAATAAAATTTTCTTAGAAGGTTGGCTTGCCAAACAAGGAGGAAACACTAAAAGTTGGAAAAATCGGTGGTTCCTTTTACGGTTTTCTTTCTTTCTTTCTTTCTTTGATTTTTTTTCTGATTTTATTTTACATTGTAATTTATTTTTAAAATTTTTCTTTTTTATTTTATTTTTTTTTAAAAAAATACAATATAAATAGAGAGAATACATTACTTTATTTCCAAAATTCTGCTGACTCAACAAATGATGCACTCGCAAAGGGAGCCATCCCTCTTGAAGATGCTCAACTACAAATTATTGAACACCATAAATTTTCTTTTTGTTTTGCGATTGCAATTTCGAATCGAGTTTACTTCTTATTGGCTAAAGATCGAAATGATTTAGATAAATGGACAAGTGCTATTATTGTATTTTTTTTTTTTTTTTTTTTTTTTTTTTTTTTTTTTTTTTTTTTTTTTTTTTTTTTTTTTTTTTTTAAACTTGAATCTCAATTATTATTTTTTTCATAGAAACAAATTCAATCAGTTTCAACAGGCGATAACCAACTTTCTAAAGATTTGTCAACTAAAATGAATATATCTTTAATAGACAAGGTTTTTTTTAAAAAAAAAATTCTTTTCTTTGCTAGATCTCACTTTTTTTTCTTTTCTTTTTCTTTTCTCCCTTTTCTAAAGCTTGGAAGTTCAAAACCAACAATTCGAATTGGAGCTTCAGAAATTTCAGATGGAAATACACATGGATACTTATTAAAAATGTCTAAATCTTTAAATGATAAATCTCTCAGCTTTCATAAATGGAAAAGTCGTTATTTTGTTCTAAAGGTTTTTTTATTTTTATTTTTATTTTTATTTTCACACCAAATTAATATTTTTTTTCCTTTCTTTCTTAGAATTATTGTTTGTATTATTTTAAAAGTCCTTTTGATGAAGAAGCATTAGGAACAATTGAACTCAGCAATACTGAGATTGAAAAAATTTCTGACAGTTCTGAAGGTAAAAAAAAAAAAAAATTCTTTCTTTTCCGAGCTCATTAAAAAAAAAAATTTAATATTTTTTAGCACAATCAATTTTGGGAAAGATGAAAGGACAAAAATATGGAGATATTGATTATACTGAGGGAATTACAAACAAAACTGGATTTGTTTTGAAAGGTCGGACAAAAAAATATTTTATGATTGCTGAAAATGAACAAACTTGTCAAAGATGGCTTACAAATATTAAAGTACTTTTTTTTTCATATTTGTTATTAGTCATAAATCTTTAATTCAATTAATTTTAATTTAGGAAGCTGAAAAGGCATGGTATAACTTCCTTCAATCTGCTGGTGTTAGTGAGGAACTTATGAAAGATACATCCGCAAGGGTGCTTGAAGACTATATCAATCAAAATGAGAGAACAAGGAAAGGGACATTCATTGGTTTAGAGGTTTGATTTTTTTTTTTTTTTTCTGATATCAATATTTCTAACATTTTTTTTTTTCTTGGTTTCAAAGGAATTGAAACAAAATTTCAGTCCAGACTTGAAAATTGTATTGAAAAATGCATCACTCAGAAAACAACCTTGTAATTTTATTTTATTTTATTTTATTCTTTCGTTTTGAAACAACCATTAAATTCATTGTTATAAAATAAAAAAGCCATTCAATTTGAGTCCAGTGATGAAAGCTCAGGAGATGAAGAATAATTTTGTTTTTGTTGTTTTTTCTTTTACTCAGACAAAAAGAAAAAAAAAAAAAAAAAAAAAAAAAAAAAGAGAATGTTTCAGTAATTTTACACTTGTATTTGTGATTCAAACAAAAATATATATAATATTTATAATCCAAGAGATTTTTTCACTAATTCACTTACAATTTTATTATATTCATTCCTATCAGCTCTCCAAATTTTCTATATAAATCAAAGAAGGAAAAATGAAGAAAAAGAAAATCGAAAAAAGAGTATTTAAAGAAAACTTACGCAAGCATCAATATTTGCACCACTCTCATCATTTGGTTCTAAATTGAATTTTTTTTTTTTTTTGTTTTAATAAATAAATAAATAGGAAAGAAGAAGGGTTTGAAAAAGGAATTATAATCCTAACCTGCAAGCATGCTTACTACTGATAACAAAATTTTTTCCACTGATTGAACAGGACTCCATCTCTCAGAACTTTCAGAAGAAAAAAAAAAATGAATTAATATTGAAAAATAAACTTCTCAAGTTCAAATCAATTATAAATACAAACCTGCTTTCATATTGATTTGGATCATCGCCAGGTGGATGTAATATTGAAATACAAACTCTTCCATCAGAATATACTACAAGAAATCAATCCATTTTAATTTATTAATTCAACAATATCAATCAAATAAAATTAAAAATGAAAAATGAAAAATTAAAAATTAAAAAAAAATTAAAAACCATTTGGATGAAACATTTCACAACTAAATTTCATTGAAGGTGGACTCATTGGATAATCTTTAGGGAAAATTAATGTTGCTGGGAATATTCCTCCTTCAAAAGGAGTTCCATCAGGCCCACTAATTATATTATATTTGAAATTTCATTTTTTGTTCAAATGATGTTTATATTGATTTAAAAGAAAAAAAGTAAATAATTCTAACGCAATATAAGCTTCCCATTCAAAGAAATTATCTTCTGTTTTAGGTCCTATTATAACGAAAGTTTTGTTAGTTCGGTCATTATTTTCTCATTGAAACAAAACAAAAAAGAAAAATAAATAGAAATTTCTCATACCTGCAGTGATACCATCAGGAGGATTAACAGTTAATTCTAAATATTGTTCATGTTAATAAAGAATATTGTGTCTATAAACTTTAAAATATAAACCTTGGTACTCTTTCATTAAACGTCTCAAAGCAGTTCCAGCATTCATCGTCCTTTCTCTATTATCAAACAAATAATAATTTCTATTTTGAAAAACGTCATAAGTGAAAAGAAAATTTATAATCATTTGTTCCCTTTTTCAAAAATTTCCCTTTTTTTTTTTTTTTTTTCCTGAAGCACAAGATAAGGTGCGAAATCACCATCATATTTTGTAATCAATTACAACTTTCAAGATTAAAAAAATCAAAAAATATAGTATCGTACTATACAATGGATCAAATTTTGATTTTAAAATTGATTGTTATATTGAAATAACAGAAAGGAAGCAGATGGTGTCAATTAATTTCGAGGGAAGTTTTTTCAAAAAAAATTTGAAGTTATTTTTTAAAAACAAACAAAATAAACATGGCCAAGTATGATTCTTCTTCTCTTCTTCTGTTCTTCTATTCTTCCTATTCTTATACCTTTTCCCTTTAATACTTCCCATATATTCTTTTTTAATATATCTATTCTTGTATTCAGTAATTATTTTGAATCAAGAGAATGAGTAAGATTGTAGAAAAATTGCATTAAAATTTTTTTTTTTTTTGGAGAATTTTTTGTTGTTGTTGTTTGTTTTATTTCAGTTTGAAATTATTTTTATTTATTATTTATTTTTGGAATAGTGGGAACTGATTGAGATGTGAATTAATTGAATAGTTGATTTTTGATATTGGTGATGATTTCTATGTTTTTATTACTAATCACTATTATTAATTTCTTTCTTTCTTTCTTATCATTTTTTATTTTTTTCGAATTTTTCTTTCCCTGCAAATTTCATAATCAGTTCATTGATTGTTTGATTGATTTAGTTTTCAATTCAAAATAATAATAATTAATTCTTTAGAAAAAATGACAGAACGAGGGATTGGGCTACCAAGTTTCCAATATCACAAAAGAAGGAAATGCCTCTTCAGTTCAAGTATTTATTTATTTTCTTTAGATTTGAAAATTTAATTATCGGAATACAAATATAACATTTTTTTTTGAAAAAAATTCTTCAATTTCAAGACCAACTGAGGCCTTTGTTATTCCAGAAGTTCAGAACCTAGTTAATTTTCTCAATTTCATAGATAGATTGGTAAATTTTGACTTTTTTTTTATATAAAAAATCAACAAAATAAAATGAATAAAAAAATCACTTTAGCCTGATTTTATAAAAAATTTGGGAAAGAAAGAAGAATCTTTATTTTCAGCATTAAAACAAAGTGATTTTCTCAAAAAGACTTCAACATTTTCTTTTGCATTTCGAAAAGGAAGTGTTCCACAAAGAGTGGCTCCTTTAGATGAAAAAGTAGAATTTTGGAAAAAAAAAAAAAAAAAAAAGGAATTTATAATGGAAAAACTTGATTTCAAAAAAATAAATAAAAATAAATGATAGGAAAAAGCGGCTTATAGACAAGCAATTCAAGCTGTTTTATTAACATTAGGACGTGGAGGACCAAAACATCTTGTTTGGTACACTGAATATGATCATTTCTGTGATTCAGTTAATAAAGTTGTACTTGATACAAGGTAATTTTATCATTATTTCGAAAAAACTATTAATTAATGAATTAGTTAATTAATACTGATTATTGAATTTTGTTGATTTGTTAAATGATAATCTAGTGTAAAAAAAGCACTTGGAGATCTTACTCGTGATTTAGGAGAGGAAGGTATTGAATCAATTCTACTATCAATTTTTCGATCTTTGCTCGAAAAAAAAAAAAAAAATTCTAAAAAATAACAAGATGAATCAACTGTAACACTCAAACCAAACCAAGTTCAAAATTTTGGAAATAGTTTTTTAGGATCTCAAAATGAAAACACATATCAAAGAAATAAAAAACATAATCTCCCACCTTTAGATAGCTATGGAAAGAAATTAAGTTTAAAAAGTGATTCTGATGATGATTCTTTAAATGAATATCCTATGGATTCACAAGTAAAGTTAATGACTCATTCAAATGCAAGTACTCCAGACTTACATGGGGACGTTCAAGGATTTCTTCCAAGATCCCCACTAAGAGTACTTTTTTCTCCTCAAAATTTATCTTTTCAAATTCTAATTCAATAACAACTAATAATGAAAAAAACAATTTTTTTAAATAACGAAGTGTTCAAAGAAAGAAATGTTAGCTCAAATTCAAAAAGCATTTGAACTTGATCCCGTTATTCATGGTAGAATAGTTACTATTGAAGAAAAAAAACTTCAAAGTGATGACAAAGTGAGTTTTTTAATTTAATTTAATTCACAATTTTCTCATTATAAATTATAATGAAAAAAAAAAAGCTTTTACTTGAGATTGCATTAAGAGTTTTACTTCTTGACCGTCATTATTTTTATAGCAAAGAATCTTTTACGGTTTGCAAATTTTTTCAAAAATTGTTAAATCACAAAAATTTTTTTAACAAAAATTTTTTGAATAATTTTCAGAGTGAAGAAGCTTTTGATAAATGGAAAGGGTTTGCAAAACAAGATCTATTACATGCAATTTCAAGTTTTACTTCTGATTCAAAAAATTTAATGCGTAGAGCTCAAGATTTTTTAGAAGAATTTGTTCTTTTTCTTTTCTTTTACTATTTTTTCTTTTTCTTTTTCTTTTGAGGAAAAAAATAAATTAATTAAAATTAAAAACATTAGAGGAGAACTTCATTTGTAGGAAAATATATTATTAGCAGTAATTTTATTTCTTTATTATTAATTTTAATTCTTTCAACTATTTAATTATTTTCTTTTTTCCAATTTCAAGTTATCCCAGCAACAAGTGATGCCGAAGCTGGTTTTTTTTTTCTTCGATATTTTTTCTAAAATTATTATTTCGAATACCAAAAAAATAAAAATGAAAAATGAAAATAAAAATCATAAAAAGATGAGAATTTTGCAAACAAAAGAGATGCAAATGATCTCTTTGATTGGAGTGATTCATTCAGATGCGGGTCAATCATTTATTTATTTCATTTATTTATTCTTCGTCTCATAGTAATAATAATTATTTAACTTTTGTAGACGAATTGATAGCCCCATTTCAGAAATTAGAATTCAACTTTTTGATCAGGATCATCTTTATGATCCTTTGTATTATACTCAACTTACAACCACTAGTAAAACAAGAGATCGTTCTGAAGATTTTGATGAAGATTCCGAATCAGTTGAAAAATCTGCAAATAGTAGCTCTACAGCTCTTAATTCACAAGAGAGGAAACCAACTTTAAGAACTTCAACCAGTATGAATTTGAACCAAAATTTGTTATGATTTTTCTTTATTGTTATTAAATGTAATGTTAATTATTGTAGGTGAGAAATTTCCAAAAAAAACTTCTGTTCCATATGTGGATGCTCTTGGACAACTCATTATTCCAACTAATAAAATGACAGCATATCAAGGTGCAATTAGATTTAGACAACCAATTACTAATAACCCTTCAGATTATGTGGTTCATGTACAATTAAATTATTTTTGGGATGAAGTAATATTCCTTTTTCTTTCCTTTTTTTTCAAAAAAAATTAAGATTAACGATTATTTAAAAAAAAAAATTAAATTAGAACAAATATTATCATTTTAGCCAAAATTATCATGGTTTGAATTTATTTATTTTTTCTTTTTTTTTTTTTGGAGTTCTCAATCATAAAAATAGAAATGTATGAAACCCTTTTAAAAAGTTTGTATAATTATGATTTCCTAACAAGTTCATCACCTTCACTCGCTTCTCTTTCTACTCTTGAAGAATTTCGATTTAGATTTGGTATTAGACAAATTTATCATGATATAGTGTAATTTTTCAATTTTTTTCTTTCTTTCAAAAAGGAATTTATTTATGATTCCGAACAATAAATAATAAATGATAATATAGAGAATTAAGATTTTTGGGATCCAAATTTGTCTCTGTTGATCAATTTGATACAAAATTAATTATGACTTCATTAGAAAATACCAATTCTTTAGTCGACCGAGACTTAGAAAATTTTAATCAAATTGAAGTAAAAATTTTAATATTTATTTTTCCCCGAACTCTTCAATTAACATATTATGAATTAATAGAAAGAAATGCTTCGTGAAATACTAGTTGCTTTAAGAAATTTTGAAAATGAGAGAGTTATTATCTACTTTTTTCTTCTTTCTTTTTTTTTTTGGAAAAAAATATATAAATCAAATTCTAAATAGATATCAAACTATCGAGATTATTTTCCAATTGGTCAACAAGGTCAACAGTTTCAACCCCATTTAGAGATATTTTCTTTGGTAGTTTCGATTTTAAATACTCTTGATAGACAATTACAGCAACATTTTCCAACAATGCTTAAGAATTGTATTGCTGTACATTTTTTTTCCCTTTATTACCTCTTCTTTTTCGTTATTTTAATAATAATAATAATAATAATAATAATAAATCAAAAGATAAATGCAACACAAATGGCTAAAAGATGTAGGGGTATCACTGAAAAAGAAAAAAGTGAAAAAAGGCCTATCTTCATTGTAAATTTATTAAAATTATTAATTCATGAAATTGAAGCAGATCGAAATTATTATAATGCTCACGTATCACAATATTCTGTGTAAGATATTTTTTCTTAATTAAATATTTTAACTAATCGATTATTTTATTTTTTTTTTTTCATTTATTTCTAGACAAATTCCATCAATTTCAATTCCTTATTATTTTTTGACATTCGCTCCAGAATTTGAAAAGTTTGTTCAAGAATGCCCAACTTTTCCTCAAACTATCCATGAATGGTTTCAATCATATTTCTCTCTTCGTCATTTTCAAACTGTATATTCCAAATTTTTACCTGACCAGTAACTTTTCTTTTCTTTTCTTCATTTCTCTTTTTTTTTCCTTTTTGTTTGTTTACTGAAGTAAATAAATCATAAATAGAAGCCCACTTCCTTTCCAAATTAATGATTGGTATGATAGAATATTCATGGAATTTATGGAAATGGTGAGAGATAAGTCCCATAAATTCTTTGATCAATTTTTTAGGCTAGAAATTGTAAAATCCTTTTTCTTTCTTTTGTTTTCTTCCTTTTATCATCTCAAGTAAAATTAAATTAAATTTAACAAGGTTGCAATGAATGAAGAAACAAGTATTTATTATCAATTAGCTGTTGTTTGTCAATGGCTTCAACGAGTATATTTCTTTGCTTCTTTTTATTTTCTTATTGTTTCTAATTAATAAATAATAATCAAAAAGGGTTTAAGTTTTTTATCAACACTATCCTTAGATCGTGAGAGGTTTTTATTACTAAGTCTCAAACATGCAGAAGTATT
>Ga0209960_1002436_pt1 | contig 18585 bp, 21 predicted proteins | sample ThiBiot_500_plan_2_FD_183947 | JGI IMG/M metagenome (GOLD analysis project Ga0209960, IMG submission 183947) | Wastewater bioreactor microbial communities from Cape Town, South Africa - Thiocy_expt_500_plan (SPAdes) | ecosystem: Engineered > Bioreactor > Thiocyanate-remediating >...
AAAAAAAAAAAAATAAAATAAACAAATATACCCATCTAGAAAAGAGATTTGGAGTTTGATTTTGAAGGAATTCAAGAGAAAAGTCAACAAGATTAAGAAAGAGTTGGAAATCTTTTGGTACCTCTGGTTCTAATTCTTCATGAGCTTTATTTATTTGTTTTCCAGTTAAATTCTCTTCAATTCTGGATTCATTTTCCACTTCTTCAATTGCTTTTTCTTTTTCTTTTCCTTTCCCTCTTCCTCTTCCTCTTTTTTCTGGTTCTTTTTCTGGTACTTTTTCTTTTTCTTTTTCTTTCTCCTTATCTTTTTCTTTTGATTTACTTTCAGGTTGAATTTGTTTGATTGTCAAATTTAAGTTATCTGTCATTTTGAGAATTGCTTTCATAATTGTATCATAGATAATCAAATAGAAATTATTTTTTTCCTATTTTTAAATTTTTTTTAAATAAAAAAAAAAAATAAAATTAAAATTTCAATATTTATCAGAGGAAAAATATTTCGATAATTTAGAATTCAAACCTCTGGAGAAAGTAAACGAATGTGATCGTCAGAAAGATTTGAAGGATCAAATAAACTTTCCCAAAAATTGATATATTCCATCCAGGCATGTTCTGGGACTATATTGCAAATTATTATTATTTTATTATTTTGAAAGAAATAAAAGAAATAAAAGAAAAACCATCAGGATTATCTTGAACATCACTTGGGTCAATTGAAACAGGAGAATCAGAACAAGTAAAAACTAATGCCTCATATGCTAATTGTAAACAAATAAATATGGAACATTGAAACAATGAAATATTTAAATTCCAATAAATAATCAAATAAATATATCTTACCAAGATGAGAAAAGAAACGACTCAAAATATTTTCTCCTTTCATATATAAAGTTACAAGGAGTCCAATAATTGATTGATTAATCATTTTTTGATGAGCCAATGGAATTTTTGAAAAGTTGACAAAAAAGATTTCAATCATATTTTCAACTGCTGAAAGAATTGATTCCAAATTATTAACATTGAATTCATAAGCAAGATATGAAAATGATTGTAAAAAACTTGAAAGATGATAAAGAGTTTCTTGAACATTTTGATTTAAACTTGAAATAGAAATAGAATTGGAGATTAAAAGATTAAATAAAATAAAATAAATCAAGAAAAATAAAAAAATAAAAATAAATACTCTGAAAAAGCCCAAGAACTTTTTTTGAGAACTTCAGAAAACATTTCAATAACCTCTCCTTCTTTCATGAGTTTTTTACATGGACCAGCAAAATAACCATAACCTCGAACTGCAATTGAAATCTTGATTTTTTTTTATTTTTTTTAATTTCATTAAAGAAACAATCAACAAAAAAAAAAAGAATCAAGACCTCTCTAAGAGTACTTTGGGAACTTTTTAAAATCTCTGAAAATTCTTTGACAAAAAACTAAAATAAATGGTTAAAAATGAGAATCAGAAAGAAAGAAAGAAAAAAAAAAAGAACCCAAAATGCAATCTTTTCTGCATCACCAATTTCCATTGAATCTCCTTTAAGAACAATAGAAATCTGAAAGTATTCATTATTTAGTTTTTATAGTCCAAGGAAAATAACAAAAGAGTAAAAGAAGCAAAAATAAATAACTTGTTTTAAAAATGATTCAAATGCATCTTTAGCTGCTTTTTTTAATTCTGGATTTTTATGATCAAGAAGATTTTTGAGTTGATAATAGAGAGTTTCATAATATTTAAATAAGAGATTTCTATAAAGGTTTCCATGTTTGGCGAGAAGGTTTAATCCAGCTTCGAAGATTAAGATTTTTTATTTTATTTTTTGATTCCAAATTACATAATTAAATTCAATATAAAAAAATTACCTTTTGGTACATCATATCTTGTAAGTCCTTGAGGTGGATCAGTAGTAGCATTAATGATTTTAAAAATTGCTGAACCATGTTTTGATCCTTTTCATTATTATGTTTTATTTTTTTTTAAAAAAACACAGAAATTGATTTGAAAATTATAAGTAAGAAATCACTTTCATCTCCAAAATCTCCAAAAGAAAAGAGAAATGAATTTAATCCTTTCAATGCTCCAGAAACTAATAATAATTCTGGTTTTTTCTTTGTTTGAAAAAGTTCATAATCTGCAACTCTAACAAAAATTCGAATAAGTTGTTCTGCATCCATTGAAACAATTGATGGATAATGTTGAGCTATCATTCCAAGAAGTTGTAAAATATTTGCTTTAACAGTTGAAGGGAATTTTGCTTCATGATGAATAAATTCCTCAAAATATCTTTCCAAATGAAAATGAATTTTATTGAGTTTTATAGATCCCAATTTTAAAATATATTTTTATAAAAAAAAAAAAAAAAAAAAAAAAAAAAAAAAAAATTACTTTTTAAAGAGTGGTTGAACTTGAAATCTTTCAGCATCAAAAACTGATTGATTTTTTTCAATAATAATAATTAATGGTTCAAATGTTGCAACCTTCACTTTACTTGCTTTTTCTTTTCCAAATAAATTCACACAAGTTTGCTATAATTATTTTTAAGAAAATAAATAAATAAATAAATAAATCTGTAAAAACCTTAATTTTAATGTGATATTCATTCGTATCCTTTGGATATATTTCAATAAATTTTGCTAAAAATTCCAATAATATTGCTTTTGCATCTTCAGTTTCTTTTTCAGGTGGACGTTGTAAAAATGTTATAATACTTTTTTGAGATCCAAGTAGAAGTGAAATTGCAAGTCCTTTTTTTTTAAAAAAAAAAAATCAATCAATAATCTCCAATTCATTTATGAATTGACATCAATCACAAAGTTATACCAATCTCTTCTTTTGGTAACTCATTCAATACAATTTGTACAATATCCTCTGCAGTCTTTTTTGTATCCAAAAATTGTAAATTCTCATTTGTATTCAACACATCAATGTGTCCCCTAAGGCTTTGAATCCCAGCTCCTCCTTCCATCTCAAGTCAAGGAAGAGTCTTTAAACAATTCTTAGTTCTTCAACTAGAGAAGAAAAAAAAAGATTTCAATTGTATGTTATCTTCAAAAATTAAAAGAATCTAATAACAAAATAACAAGATCTACAAAGAAAATTTGAAATTCCATCAATCATACTTCATTTCATTTCAACATTGAAACAAAACATTAAAACCAATAAATAAATAAAAAACAAATCATAAAGCAATTATAAAACAAATAAAAGACATACATCTACTTCTTCAAGCTTTTTAGATCTCTTCACTCCAATCTTCACAAGTTCCAAAGTCAAAACTGAAACCACAACTTTCCCTAATTAATTCGTTTGTTTATTAGTTGATTTTTGCAAAGAAATTTTCAATTGATTTCCCTCCTTTTTTTTCCCCAAAAAAACCAAAAACAAGAAATCAAAGATACAATAATGAACAAATATGGATTTAGGATATGAATCTTAATTGTGAATGTTTAAGGTTGTGTTTAAAAGGTATAGAAATGTGAGAGAATTCAGTTTTTTGTTTTTGCAAAAAAAAAAGCGCGGGAAAAAAAAAAACTTTAAAATTTTGAGCAATCTCTTTTCCAAAATCTCTCCAAAAATCAACATCAATTCCTATAAAACTCTTATAATTCAACTCTAATATACCTTCAACTACTCTCAAAATGATATTTAGTTGAACTTGAGACATAGGTTTTAAATCAATCAATCAATCTTTCATTTTGAGATTCATTATTTTTTCCCCAAATTTTTTTTGAAAGATTCGCCAAGTGTAAAAGTTTTTTTCTCAGCAATTTCTCATAAGTCCAATAAATAAATTTGTCATAATTAATTCAAGTATATATTTTTTAATGTTGAAATGGATCCAAAGGACCTTGAATGTTCAATATGTATGCAAAATTTCAAGGAACCAAAGACACTTCCTTGCCATCACTCGTTCTGTCTTGAATGTTTAAAGGTTTATACGAGACAAAATCAAGGACAACAAATACAACATCAACATCAACCTCAACCTCAACCTCAACTACAACAACATCAAATAGTTAATGGTTTTGGAGGAAATCAACAACCTCAACAGCAATATCAACAGCAACGACTTCAACCACAACCTGCTCAACAACATCAAAATCAACCTCAATCACAAAGATTTCAATGTCCAATTTGTAGAGCAGCATTTAATGTCCCTCTTGGTGGAGTTGAACATCTTCATAATAATCAATACCTTATTGCTTGGTTAAATCATGAATCAAATGAAAAAAATGGAAAGGAAGAAAAAGAAGAAGAAAGACATCAAATCTTTTGTATCTGTGAAAAGAAAGTTGCTGTTTCATATTGTTTGGATTGTGAAGATCATTTTTGTGATTATTGTCAATTATCACATCGTAGAATTAAGACAACAAAGTATCACAAACTAATTCCACTCAAAATGTCAAATCCTCTATATAGAAATACAATTCATTGTTCAATTCATGAAAGAGAAATTGAAGCATTTTGTAGAACTTGTAAAATCTTACTTTGTCCTCAATGTATGAAAACACATCGACATCAAGTCACTCAAGCTGCAATATTAATTGGAAATGATAATCATCTTGTACTAAAATTATTCTCAAAGGTAAATTTTTTTTTTTTTTTTGATTTTATCTTTTAAAAATTATTTTAACAACAGGATGAAGAAATTCAACCTCAACAAACTCAACCTCAACCACAAATTCAGCCTCAAATTCAACCCCAACCACTTAGATTTGGGCAACAACAACAAATTCAAAGACAACAAAGACAACAAGTCCAAGAACAACCGATAATAAGAGCTGCTATACAATCATCAAGGAACGAAGTTCCTCCAATTCAACATCAACTCCCACCTTCAACAAATCAATCTACAACAAATTCATCCTCATTATCAAGAAATGAGGTCCAACCTCAACCTCAACCTCAACCTCAATTTCAACCATTCAGGTTTGAACAACAACAGCCTCAACCAGTATTTAGATTTGGACCACAACAACAAAGTCCGCTACAACAACCTCAACAACAACAACAACAAGTTCAACTAGTTCAACAAGAAGTTCAACAACAACAACAACAACAACCATTTAGATTTGGGCAACAACAACAAATTCAAATTCAAAATCAAAATCAACATCCACAGTTTGTATTTCAACGCCCAAATCAAAATCAAAATCAAAATCAACCCCAATTTAATTCTGAAAATCAGTCAGAAGCACCTCGATTTCAATTCACCTTTAATCAATCACAATTACAACCACAACCACAACAACAATTTCACTTTCAGCCTCCAACAAATCAACAACCTCACCAACAGCAACCACAATAACAACTCTTTTTGAAAAAAAGTGTAAAATAGATAGAGAGAGAGAAAAAAATGTGAATATATATTTGAAACAAAACGAAAAAAATTCTTTCAAACAAAATTTATTTATTTCAAATGAATATTTCTTGTATCATTTTCTACTTCAGAATCACTATAAGAATGTTGTTCAAGCCTTTGTTCTTCTTCACTTTCAGTTAAGTTTGTACGACTTTCTTGAGTAAGAGGAGCCTCTGATACTCCATGATCTATTTCACCATTTGTAATGAATGTAACAGGAGGTTGTCTTTCATAAATAATAAGTCCAAGTAAGATGATTAAAAAGGCAAAGATATAAAGCCATGTAATCTATTTGATTTGATGTTTTTTCAGATTTTTGTTTTATTTATTTATTTTAAAATGATTTTGGTTTTAATTTTGATCAGAAAAAAAAAATGAGAAAAAAAAAACCTTGAATTGAAAAAGAAAAATTCCAAATAATAAAGCATAAAAATCTGAAGTGAGGAGAGATAAATTCATAGCCGTTGCACCAGCTGATCGAAGGAAATAAGGAACAAGAGAATACATTAAAAAGAGAAAAATTGCGAATCCAAAAAGTAATCCAATAATCTCTCCATTCCAAGGTACAGCTGCAAGAATTTCTCTTTCTAAAATTGCCCTAAAAAAATATTCTATTCAATCAAAAGAAACAAAAAAAAAAAGAAGGAAAATCTAACATTTGAATTCCTCCAACTACTGTTGCCCATAAACCCATTAAAGCTAAAAATTCAATTGAAGAGCCTTGTTTAACAAGATATTCTTGAACAACATTTGAAACCCCATATAAAATTGCACCTGCAAGACATAACATATCTCCTAGAACAAGATTTTCTCCTATAATAGTTAAATTAAAATTTTTAGTCAAATTTCATTAAAGAGATAAAGAAGAAAAGAAGAAAGAGAAATAAAATCAAAAAAACCATTTTGTTCATTTTTTCCTGTCATGATATCAGATACAACTAAACAAACAACTCCTACTAAACAAAATGCAACTCCAATATAATGTAAAATTCTATATCTTGCTTTCAAGATGAAATATGATAACAACATTACAGTAGGGATTGAAGAACAATCTATTAACATAATACTTGTAATTGTGGTATATTGATAAGCTTTCACTACAAGAAAATTTGCTTCAACATCAATTACTCCTAAGATAAGGTAAACCCACCAACGTTTCTTAAATGCGGCCCAAAACTGTCCTCTATACAAAAGTAGTGATCCATAAATTACAAAAAGAAAGAAATAGTTTATAAAACTTTGAGTTGTTGGAATAAAGACTCCATGGTTCCTAGCAAGTAATTCACTTGTTACTCCAGTTCCTTTTTTTTTTTTTTTTTTTTTTTTCAAGAAAAATTCAGAATTATAATGAATAATTCACTCAATTTAACTTCAGTCAACTCAAGTTAAGTGAAATTATAATATTTTGTATTGTTTAATTGTGAAATATAATAAATAAAAGGTTTTTCATGGTTTTTAAAAGAAATTTGAATGAAAAAAAAAGAGCATGGCATGGCGCAATTAAGGAAAATTTCAAAGGTCTCAAATTGAAAACTCTCTAAACAATAAGAAAATAAAAGAAGTAATTTACCAGTAATTAGAAGAGATAGAGCTTGACCAGCTAATACTATAATGAAGAGTCTTTTAAAGTTAACATTTTTAAATGAGAAGTCATCTGGTTTTGAACATCTCCAAATCCCTGCCATCTTTGAAAGAAAGAAAAAAAAAGTAAAAAAATAAAAAGGGGTGTGGTACAAAAAAATTTCATCAAACTCAAAAAGATAAAAGATGAAAACGATATCTTACATCATGAAACATTCAATAAACACTCCAAAAAAAAAAGTAAAAGAAATAAAACAGAAGTATCTTTGAAGAAAAAATTTATTTGAAACATTTGAAACAAAAGTTGTTTTTTTCTTTGAGATATAAACCATGAGTGAATAACCTAAGATAAAAAAAAAGGTTTTTGAGAAATGAACAAAAAAGAAAAGAAATTTTAAAACGAAAAATAAGAATTCAATCGATGTGTCAGTTTTATTGAAAATTGTTCTACACAAAATCACCCGAAGTGATTTCAGTATTAGCATGGTTGTAAACATCATTCGATTAAAAAACAAAACAAAAAAAAAGTAGCAGGAAATCCAAACCTTGTTATTGATTGGATTGGATAGCGAATCATCAAAAGAAAATAATGCAAGAGCCATGCAAGTTGAACTAAATTGAAAGGGAAAAAAAGAAAGTGGTTAGCAAACAATCAAGAGAAATGAGAGGTGTAAAAGAACAAAAATAAAAATAAGGTCAGTAATTCTTTTCACTTCATTTGTCTCAGACGAAAGATGGTGTTTAAAGATTGAATTTCATCACCGATAATAAAAATAAAATAAAGAAAAGAAAAGAAAAGAAAAGAAAAGCCTACCTAGTTGAAAGTGATCAAAAAAATATTTCAAGTCATGATAAAATTGTACCTAGATTATGAAAAAGAAAAGAAAAAAAAGATTGAAAATTTGTGAAGAAAGTAAAGAATCTCAAAAATTAAGATGGGTATCAGAAAGTCAAAATCGTCAAAATAATATATATTCAGACGGCAATTCCTATCAAAAAATCTTTTCGACAATTTCATCGTGCTCGAAATTTTGAGCAAGTTTTGGCAGACAATAATCAAACAAATCAAAAACAAAAAAAGAAGAAAGTGAAATTACATTATTTATTTACAAGAGATACAAGGGACATTACAAATGATTTCAGGAGATAAACCACAATGAGTTTCGGGGAGGACTTCCCTTTGAAAGGTCAAGCAGATCTGTTGTTAGAAATGTAAGAAAAAAAGGTGAATCAGTAAAATTCCATTGGACAACTTTGTAAAAATAATTATAAAATAAAATAAAAAGTGGGAGATCAGACATCCAAGGAAGGTCGTTCTCCAGCATCAGTGAACAAAAGTTCGCTGAATATAGTGGAAACTGCGAATAGATGGCGAAATTTTTCATCACCTTCTCCCAAATAATAAAACAAAAACAAAATAAATAATAAATGAAAGAAAGAAAGGTAAAATATTACATATCAAGACCACGTGTTTTTTGAATTGAGTCAAAAAGTGAGATTGAAAACTTTGGACGATGTTTCCAAAGAATTTGTGACGAGGCAAAGCATATTAAACTTGCTGTCTGTCAAATTGAAAGAGGCGAATCCACTAGCAGGTTGCACAACCAAGGTTGCTTTTATTGAATCAGAAAATATTCAGATTCCTAAAATGAAAAAAAGAAAGAGAATGAGAAACTTTGTTATAAAACAAATTATTTTGAAAAAATTAGTTAAAATAAAATCAGGACATAGATATGCCAGCCATTCATCAAATAAATTTTTATTATGACTGGGGCGGCAACGGCAATCATCAAATTTTCTCAAAAAAATCAAAACATTCAAACAGTTAGAAGAAGAAAAAATGTACCATTTCAAATTCATGTTTCATGAGAAACTAGGCAGAAAAATGACTTTTCAGTTTGAAAACATGTTTTTTTTATTCCTAAATAATAAAAAGAAAAAGTTAGTTATAAAATGTTTTACAAATAAAACCAAATAAGAACAAATAATAAAATAATAATCAATAAAATAAATTTTTTTGAAGATCAGGTCCATAAATGGCTTGCGTCGTTTAGCGAAAACAACGTCGTACTAGTTATCGTCAGCGTCGATAAGACGGAGAAAGAATGAAATCATTCATTCACATCATTTCAAAAAAAAAAAAAAAAAAAAAAAAAAAAAAAAAGAAAGAAAGAAAAGTAAAAAGTAAAAAAGAAAGCAAACCATTTTTTTTTTCTCTTGATTTTTTAGTTTTTTGGTTGAAAAAATAAAACTAAAAAAAAGTTATTCAATTTATATCAAATATTTGACGCCACGTGGCATTGTAAAAACAAAAACGTCTCAACTACCATATTTTGGAATAGTAAAACAATAATTATTTCACTGATCGTTGAGACGAAAATCAAAAAAAAAAAAGAAAAAAGAAAAATAAAAAAAACAACACGAGGTTTTTGAAAACAAACAAAATCAAAAAAAAAAAAAAAAAAAAGGGAAAAAATTTGGCGGGAAAAGAAAAGAAAAAAGAAATAAAAAAACATGGCGGAGTTGACTTCTCCTGCGATTGCGGGCACATGGCTCAGCTTGAAACCTCGTCTTTCGAACCCAATGTAATGCTTCTTATTCTTATTGTAATTCAGATTCTTTCAATATTTTATTCATAATTTTATATTAAAATTGATGATTTCTATGTATTTTGGACTTATTTTTGTTGAATATTGAGGAAAAATTGGTAAAAAAATGAAAGCAATGCAAAAAATTTGATAGCAAAATTGATGGAATGAGTGATTTGAGATGGATGGAGATGTTCAAATTGAATTGGATTGAAGGATAGGGAATGAAAGACATCAAGAACTAATATTAATTATTATTTTTTTTAATCCTTTCTTCGTAGACTTGAAACACTTGAATCTCTTGAATTTACTCAAATGACTCCCGTTCAAGCTGCCACGATTCCACTTTTTCTTCAAAATAAAGATGTTGTGGTTGAAGCTGTGACTGGTTCTGGAAAAACTTTAGCATTTTTGATCCCAATCATTGAAATTATAAAGAGAAGAGAAATTCCATTGAAGAAGAAGCAAATTGGAGCAATCGTAATTGAACCAACTAGGTTTTTTTTCCTTTTTTTTTTTGAAATGAAATGATGAATAAATAAATTAATTTTTAAAAAAAAGAGAACTTGCAAAACAAGTTGCAGATGTATTAGATAAACTTCTTGTCAATATTCAAAATCAAAGTTATCTATTATTAACTGGAGGAAAAAAATTGATTGAAGGTGAAAAAAAAGCAATTTTTTGGAATATGTTTTTGAAAATACAAAAAAAAATGAAATATAATGATTAGATGTTAAAATATTTCGAGAACGTGGTTCTCCTATCATTATTGGAACTCCAGGAAGATTAGAAGAATTTGTCACAAAAATTCATGTAAATCATTATAGATATTTTCAACACTTTTATTAAAGAAGGAAAAATAGTAATAATTAAATTGTATATTGATAAATAGGATTTTGTGACTTCAGAATTAGAAGTTTTAGTATTAGATGAAGCTGATCAATTATTAGATCTTGGATTTGAAAAAAGTTTAAATACAATTATTTCAAAATTACCTAAACAAAGGAGAACAGTATTTTTCATTTTTTTTTTTTTTTTTTTTTTTTTTTGGAGAGAAAAAATTGTTCAATTAAATATTTATTTATTTAGGGTTTATTTTCAGCTACAATGACAGAAGGATTAAATCAATTAGTAAGAGTTGGATTAAGAAATGCAGTTAAAGTTATGGTAAAAGTTGAAAATAAAAAATCTTTGGTTGAACAAAAAACTCCTGCACAGTAAGTTTCTCATTTATTTTTCTTTTGTGAAAAAAAAAATCCAAAAAAAAAAAAAAATTCAAGATTAGAAAATTATTATATGATATGTGAAAGTGAACAAAAATTTACCCAAATTGTAAAATTCTTTGAAGGAAAAGATGACAAGAAAATCATCATTTATTTTGCAACATGTGCTTGTGTTGATTACTATTATAAATTATTTCAATCTATTCCAAGTCTCAAAACTTTTCAATTTTTTTCTCTTCATGGAAAAATTCCACAATCAAAGAGAACAGGTAATTATTTCTTTCCATTGGAGTAGTTAACTTTTGATGAAAATAAAATAAATTTTTAGCAATTTATGATAAATTTTTGGAACTTCCTCAAGGAGTCCTTGTTTGTTCTGATGTTGCAGCTAGAGGATTAGATATTCCAGATGTAGATTATGTTATACAATATCCTTTCATTATTTATTTTATTTATTTCTTTTCGAAATTTTTGTCATTTCTATAATTTTTTTTTTTTAATACTCTTCACTTTATTATTCTCTCCTTAACTTTCTTACATATGACCCTCCTCAAGATCCAAAAGCATTTGTTCACCGTTGTGGAAGAACAGCAAGAATAGGAAAATCAGGAATAGCTTTAATTTTATTAAGAGTAGAAGAAGATACTTATATTGGTAAATTTTAATGAATTATTCATTATTTGAAAAAATGTTAATGTTAAAGATGATCATGTTTAACCTATCCAATGTAATAGAATTTATGAAGAATCGGAAAGTTCCCTTACTTGAAATTCCAAGTGTACCTTTAGATCAATGCTTTGATGCTGTATCATTTATTAGAAAGTTAGTTGTTAATGATAGGGATTTATATGAACAAGTAAAAATTGAATTTTTTTTTTTTTTTTGAAATTTGGAATTAAATCGAATTTTTTTTTTTTAAATTCAAAATCCAGGGAATGAAAGCATTTGTCTCTTTCATTAGACATTATAAAGAGCATCAATGTAACTATATTTTTAATTTTAAAGAGTTAGATATTGGAAAATTAGCAGAATCATTTTGTTTAATTAAGGTAATTTTCTTTTTTCATTTCATTTTTTTTTTCAAAAAAAAAGAAAATAATTAAAAATCTAGCTTCCAAAAATGCCTGAAATTGGAAATAAAAAGATAGAATTTACAGAACAAAAGATAGATGTAATTTTGAAATTTCATTTTTCTTGATTAAATCTGAATAAAACTACATTTATTTAGGTTTCAAAAATCAAGTATAAAAATAAATTGAAGGAAAAACAAAGACAACAAAAATTAAAAACACAACAAGCATTAAAACTTGAAAAGTAAAATTTTTTTTTTCTTCTGAAAATATCGAAATATAATTAAAATTATTATAACTAATCAATTCATTTTAGTTCTGTTGTAAAACGTCCAAAAGAGAATGTTGCTTGGTCAAAAACTCATGAAAAAAAGGATTTAAAAAGAAAGCGGAGAGAAATGTTTGATTTTTTTTTTTTTTTTTTTTTTTTAAATTAAATAAATTAATTTTAAATAAAAAAAAAAAAAAAAAAAAAAAAATAAAAAAAAAAAAAAAAAAAAAAAATAGAAAAATTGCAAAGAAAGAGTATGAAAATAAGAATAAGGAACAAAAAGAAGAAGGATCAAGTCCGATAGAAACAAATTTAGATGCTCAACCATCAAAAAAACAAAAAACTGCTTAAGTTTAATGATCTACTTTGTTTGTGAATTTTTGGAAGAAAAAAAATAGAAAATGTAAATGAAAGAATTTTTATTCAACGACAACAACATAATTCAAGTACATAAAATTAGAAGAATTTTTAACTCAATAAAAAATTTCTAACTTTGATATAATAATCTGTATTAATCAAATCAACTCCATTATCAAGTAATTCACTCCAAAATTCTTCTGTTTCTGGTGTTGCCCAAAAACGAATTTGTTGTCCACGAGAGTGTGCTTTTTGAGTAATTTCCTTCAATTTTTGTTTAGTTTCTTCAGAAAAGGGAACCTAATTAAAAATTAGTATTTCGATTAATACCAAAAACCTTGTCTTTCATTTTTTTAAAAAAAGAAAAACTTCAGTTGAATCAAAAACACTTGTCCAAGCTTGAGAAATCCAAGGCATAACTTCATGGTTATAATCATCCTCCATGTTATCATTAATTCTTCCATCTAAAACAATAAATCTTTCTTGTTGATCAATAATATAATCTGGTGAGACTCTATTTCCTGAAAGTAAAACTGTCATTGCTCTATTATTTAATAATTAATTGATAATTAAGAAAAAAAAAAATCAAAAATCAAAAATCAAAACCCTTTTGATATTTTCTTCTCGTTAGTATAAACTGTTAAAAATCCTGGTGATTGAGCATTAATTTGACCAAAAAGTTCATGAAGAGCTTCATATGTTGGTTTAGCTAATGTCTTGACATCAATCATAAGAATAAATTCATCACAAAGTTTCAATTTCTTTGCTCCTTGATATATTTCGGAATATTGCTAGTATAATTTTTTAAAAAAAGAAAAAAAAAAAGTTGAAATATTGAAACTTTTTTAAAAAAAAGTAAAAATAATATCAAACCTCAAATCTTTCAAGTAATGGTGTAACATAAAACTCCATCAATGTTTGATTACATTTAATAAAAGGTCCACAATTGTGTCCGATCACAAGTTCCCCATCCATCAAATGCACATCAGCTTCAACAGCACAGATTCCATTCTCCAAAGCACTCAACAAAGGACCTTCTTCTCTCATTTCATCATTATGTGCACATGTTCTTGCTAAAGGAATGATTTCTAATGAGCCATTAATACCTCGTTGATGGGTTGGAGTGATTAAGAAAAGAAATAGAAGAGCGATTGAAAGGAGATTGACCGATGAAGGAGCCATCGAAATGAAAAAAAAAGTTTGGAAAAAAAAAAAAAAAAAAAAAAAATGGCGAAAAAAATTTCATTTTTCATTTCTCGAATTCGAACAGGCCATAGATTCAATACTCGTGAATCTATACTTTACAATCATTCTTGAAAATTGTATTTGATTATCTTCAAAGATCTAATTTCGAATGATAGAATACATTTTTGATGGATTAATTATTCAATAAAATATGACTTGAAAATGAAAAAGAGTGCAATTAAACTTTTTTTTTTTTTTTGAAAAAATAGAAGATTAAAGATCATCAAAGAAGAGTTCCAATAAGAAGGTTCAAACTTTGACATCATTATCATACTAATCAATGTTTGTTTTGATATTTTTTCTGTTATTTCTCAAGACATGTAAGAATTAACTAACAAATTATTTTCAATAATAGGTGAACCATTTGAAAGAAAATCTAGTGGACAAACTATTTCTTGATAAAATGTCTTTAACAGAAAAGGAATTAGAATTAGAATGTTCGTTATGTAAAGATGTCTTTAGAGAACCAAAGACACTTAGATGTCTTCATTCATTTTGTTTAGAATGTTTAGAAATTTATATCCAGAGAACTCATTCAAATGTTGAATTAAAATGTCCTATTTGTAGAACTCCTTTTCAATGTGAATCAAGACATCAATTATCAAATTTATCGACTGATTCATTTCTATTGAATGCTCTTAATATTCAAAACTCTTTAAAAAATTCAGAATCTGAAATTGGTAATCAAAAAAGAATTTGTTCAGACGAAGAAAATGAAGCAACATCCTTTTGTTTAGAATGCCAAGAATATCTTTGTGAAATGTGCACAAATGCACATAAAACAGTGAGGTTAACAAAAAATCATCAAGTTATTTCATTGGAAGAAATGAAAAATCAAAGTCAAATCAAAACAATTTCAAAATCAATTTCAAATTCACAACTTTATTGTCAAATTCATAAACAAAAAGAGATCGAGTTGTTTTGTGAAGATTGCAAAGTGTCTATTTGTTCATTTTGTGTTCCTCAACACCCATCACATAAAATTTCGACATTATCAGATGTTATTGAAAATGAAAAGCAATTACTAATTGATTTAATTAATCAGGTTCATTTTTTTTTTTCTTCCTTATTTGTTTCATTTAAAATAAAAATAAAAATAATTTTCAGGTGAAACCAAAAGGGAAGGAACTGAAAGAAGGAATCAATAAATGTGAAGAGATGATTAAACAACTTGAAATTAATTCAACAACAACTCAAACTCAAATCAATCAACTTTTTAATAAGATTAGAACCAAATTGGATCAAAAAGAGCAAGAGTTATTTAATGAATTAGCTGAAATTGAGAAAAACAGAAAGAAAGAATTAGAAATACAAAAAGAAGAATTGCAATTTGGAATTGAAAGTATTATTGGATCTTGTCAAATGATCGAGAATTCAATTTCTTTATCAAATAATAACAAAATTGATGCAAGATTATTATCAATGAATAAATTATATCAATCAAGATTAAATTATTTATCAAATAATATTTGGAACATTGAACCTTGTTATAGATCATTTCTTGAATTTTCAATATCTGAAGAAGAAGAAGAAGCAATTTATTCAAATATTTCAAATATTGGGATGATTGATGAATATGATATTTCAGCTGATAAATATTTGATTTCAAGAAATGATAAACAAAAGATTTATGAAAATGAAGAATTTAAATTTGAGATAATTAGTTATTCAAAAGATGGAAATCAAATTAAAAAAGGAGGAAATAAAAATAATTTTAAAATTCAAATTAAAGGAAAATCAAAATCAAAAAATGAGAAAAATGAATGTGAGGTGATTGATTTAAATAATGGGAAATATGAAGTGAAAATGAAATTAAAAACAGAAGGAAAATATTCAATATTTGTTAAATTTAATGGATTTGATATCAATTCTTCCCCTTTTCAAATTGAAGTATTTTTAAAATTGAAACAAAGAAGTTATAATGAAATAAATCAACCAAAATTAACATTTGGATCTTATGGAAATGGAAATGGTCAATTTAATAATCCATATGGAGTAACTGTTAATACAAAAGGAAACATTATTATAAGTGATAGTAACCATAGAATTCAAATATTTGATTCAGCAGGAAAATTTATTTCAACATTTAGATCAAATGGAAATGAAAATGGTCAATTTAATTATCCACATGGAATAACCATTAATTCAAAAGGAAATATTCTTGTTTGTGATCGAGAGAATTTTCGAATTCAAATATTTGACTCAGAGGGAAAATTTATTTCAGCATTTGGATCAAATGGAAATGGAAATGGTCAATTTAAAAATCCATGGGGAATTTGTGTTGATAAAAATGATAACATTTATGTTTGTGATTTTAATAATCATAGAATCCAAATATTTGGTTCCGAAGGAAAATTTCTTTCAAGATTTGGATCATTTGGAAATGATAATGGCCAATTTAATTCTCCAATTGGAATAACCATTAATTCAAAAGGAAATATTATTGTTTGTGAATATGGTAGCAACAGAGTTCAAGTATTTGATCCTCAGGGAAAGTTTATTTCAACATTTGGATCAAAAGGAAATGAAAATGGCCAATTTAATGGTCCATTTGGAATTTGTATTGATGAGAATGACAATATTCTTGTTTGTGATATGAATAATAATAGAATTCAAATATTCGATTCAAATGGAGAATATATGACACAATTCAAATTTAATTCTCCAGTTGGTATCACAATTGATCCTAACACCCAAAATATTATTGTAAGTGGAGATAAGAATCAAGTTTCAATTTTTTGATTTGCAACAATAAATTTATGATCTTAGATTTCTTCTTCTTCTTCTTTGTTCGAATTAAACATGAAGAACATACAAATGACAAGTGTTTTCATGATTCATTGAAATAGAAAAAAAAAATGGCGAAAATCAACAAAAACAATTCTGCAAGCCTCTTTGCTTCTTAGGAGCTTTGGCTCAAAATCTTTTGAACTTTGAAATAACACTGTTCCTTCTTCTTGATGTTATAAGGATCGACATCATCATTTAACATTTCTTACTATCAGGTTCTTTCAAATAATTTGAAAAAAATATGCTTAATCACTAAAATTTTTCAATTCCAATAGAAAAGTAAGTTCGGTTGGAAGGCTGAAGAAGTGGACTTTGTGAGCTGTAAACATCTTGTTTTCTAAATTCAGTTTGTTCTGGACATATGATTGAATGGAGTTTGATAATAAGTTCGGATGCGAGAGGTGGATTTCTGGTTTGAAAAAGAAGATGATATGCTTTTGCAACACAAATTATTTCTTTTGATGTTCTTTTTCTTCCTTCTTCTTTCAAGGATTGGACATAATCGTCATTGCCAAGATCAATATTTCTTTTTCGATTGCTTTTTGGAGGACCATCTTTCCCTTCTTAGTTTTTGATCTAATGTCTCCAATTTAACATTAATGCACACCAAGGCAATCAGGAAAATTCGATGTGCCTCATTAAACTTTAAGTTTCTCTCGTGAATCAGATGAGACGAGGTTGACTCAAGAACCATCATGTTTAAATATTTAGGAAGATTAGATAAGCTTCTTTGAGATCATTTGTATTCAGTTGGATTTTGAAATACAATTTTTATAATTCTTTTGAAAAGCCGAATAATAAAGAAATTGGAAGAGGAAATCTTTTGGTGGCTTTCTTATTGATTTATTTTAAAAGAGTAAGTTTTTAGATCTTGGTCACCGTTTAATGATTTTTGAAAAAATTTGTCCATGGATCCATCTTATTGATTTATATTTGTTTTTTCAAGATTTGGATTCCTTTGTAGCAATTCTGGTTCGACTTTCTGATGATTATTTGTGCTTTAAAGATAAGATTGTATTCGATTTGATTTTGTCTCAATAAAATCTTTTTATTTCCAAAACTCATTTTCTTTATAAAAAGTTTTCAACAGGAAAAAAAAAAAAAAAAAAAAAAAAAAAAAGATGGATTGGGAACAGAGAGAAATTTATCTCGCTATTAAAAGAGGAGAAATTGAAACAGTTGACCAATTTCTCATTAATCGCTACAATGATCCAAATTGTCAAGAAAATGGATATGGTGCAACACCTTTTTATACTGCTTGTTGTTTTGGACAGATTGAAATTGTGAAATTATTATTAGATGATAGGAGAGTTGATGTAAATAAATTTGAAAATGTCACAAAGCAAACACCTTTTTTGATTGCTTGCCAAGAAGGACACCTTGAAATTGTGAAATTATTATTAAATGAGAAGAGAGTCAATGTCAATATTGCAAATAAATATGGTCAAACACCTTTTTATGTTGCCTGTCGAGGAGGACGTATTGAAATTGTGGAATTGTTGTTAGCAAGTGATAAAGTAATGTATTTCAATATTAATGCACCAGATTATCAAGGAAAAACTCCACTTAATATTGCAGAAGAGAGAAGAAAAGATGTTAAAAGAGTTTTTGAAAGTCAAGAAAGATTTCAACAAAGAAAGCAAAATTGTGAAAAAATTGTCAACTTATTGGAATCATTCAATAACAATCCAAGTGAAACAAAATTCAGGTTGAGAGCCAAACTTAAATTGTCAGGTATAAACAATTCACTTTTTGATGTGAAAATCAATTTCCTAATACCACTTTTTCTTTTTCTTTTATATGTTATATCTTTTATTCAATTTGAAGATGGAGATGCTGCTTCATTATTTGCAATTGTAGTTTTACTTTCAGATTGTTATTTGGATTTCAAAAACAAAAAATAAAAGGGGAAAAATCTGTTTCCACAAAAAATTTGAAAAATGCTCAAAAATTTCAACAACCAATAAAATGCCTGGCTAGCTCAGTCGGTAGAGCGTTAGACTCTTAATCTAACGGTCGGGGGTTCGAGCCCCCCGTCGGGCGCTTTTTTTTTTTTCTTTTTTTTTTCTTTTTTTTTTTTTTTTTTTTTTTATTTTATTTTTTT
>Ga0209960_1002437_pt1 | contig 18575 bp, 18 predicted proteins | sample ThiBiot_500_plan_2_FD_183947 | JGI IMG/M metagenome (GOLD analysis project Ga0209960, IMG submission 183947) | Wastewater bioreactor microbial communities from Cape Town, South Africa - Thiocy_expt_500_plan (SPAdes) | ecosystem: Engineered > Bioreactor > Thiocyanate-remediating >...
TTTTTTTTATTTTTTTTTTATTTTTTTTTTTTTTTTTTTTTTTTTGAAAAAAAAATAATAGAATACCAATTTGAGTGTTCATTGCAGTTATATCTCCTGGAATATTCACTAACTGTGAATCCTTGTTAACTATTCGATGTTTTATTTGGTTTTTTTTTAGTTATTTCATCTTTTTCTTTGAAATAATGAAACTAACCAGGTCTTGCAGAAAATTGATCAATTTTGCTCGTTTCCTAGAGAATATATTGTTGGATTTTAATAAAATCAAAAAAATTGAAAATAAACTATTTACCAGTTCAGTTTCTTCTTTGAGTTTATCTCTTTGTTTATCTTTTCGTCTTTTGATAAAAAAGAAAACAAGAATTGCCAATGCGATAAGAAATAAAAATAAAAATGTTAATCCAACCCCAAGTCCAACTATTTTGTTTAATTGTTTATCCGATTGTAACATAGTTTATGAAATAAATTTAAAAAAAATACCTCCATTCTGAGTTTGCTTTTGTGTTTCTGTGATTTTATAAAAGAAGAAGAAAAAATCAATAAGTGCAACGACAGGGAAAAAAAAAAGGAAAAGTTACGAGAACAAATGGCATTATTCGAAATAAATCCATCAGGACATTGATCAACACATTCTCCTCCAAATAATGAACGGTTTGATGCACAAGTCAAACAATTTGATGCTAATGTATTTTTGTTATTGAAAAAAAAAATGGAAGAAATAAAGAAAGAAACAAAGAAAGAAGAAGAAGAGAAAAAGAAATTACAAGTGCAAGTTAAACAAGTAGATGGACAAGAATGACAAATAAATGATGAATCAGAATAGAAACCAACAGGACATTCATCTAAACATTGCCCTTCATAAAAACGCAAATTATTCTTACAGGTCAAACAATTATTACTTCCACCTCCTGAACATTCAAAACAACTTGAATAACATTCTATTATTTTGTATATTTTAATATTTGATATCGACATTTTTTTTCAAAAAATAATAACCTTTGCAAGAATTGGTTTGATTAACAATAAAATAATCTGAAGGACAAGAATCAACACAAATTCCTTTTAATAATACTTTTGGTTGATGACATGATAAACAGTTATTTGATAATGGTCCATAACATCTTGAACAATTTAAATTGCATTCTATTCATTCATTCATTTATCATTATTTATATTTCGTTAGCTTCAAGAATGGTTTAAGAGTAAAAGAACCATGACAAGTTTCATTCTCAGCGTATCCTCCACCTAAAAGGCATTCTTCATCTGAAATACAAGCTGTGTCATTCCTTAAAAAAGATTCAACACAACTCAAACAGTTTATGTCTTCACTTTCACAACTAGAACACGGAAAACTACACGCTTTTTCATTTTATTTTATAACTATTTTCGGGCTTTGATATTTAAATAAATATATAAATACATTGACATTGAGAACCAGAAATGAAATGACCAAAAGGACAATCTTCCAAGCATTCTCCATTAAATAGAAATTTTGAATTTGGGCATTTCACACAATTGGTTGACAACGGTCCATTACATTTTTCACATGATTCATTACAGGCTGGATGGATTTTTTGAATTTTTTTTTGGTTTTATTTGAATGTCCAATGAAATAAATTAAGAGAAAGAGAAACGGAAAAAAAAAAAGGAAGAAAAAGAAGAAAAAGGAAAGTTACGAAGACAGAAAGTATCATCTTTATAACCAAAATTTGAACATTCCAAAGTAGAAATACAATATGTTGAATTTAATAGCAGTGGAGAAACACAAGATGAACATTCATTTTCTCCGATTCCAAAACATTCCAAACATTTGCTATTACATGCTATTTATTTATTCAGTTTGTTTATTTTCATTCAAATAAATTAGGAAAAAAATTACATTGACAGATACTTGAGGTAGAATTTGAATAATAACCGCTTGGACAATCATTTAAACATTCTCCATTCAATAAAAATGTTCCACTTGAACATGAAAGACATTGATTTTCATTTGGTCCGTAACATCTTAAACAAGTTGAATTACATCCTTTATTATTAGTAAATTTTTTATTGAATTTGAAATAATGAAAAGAAATAAAAGAAAAGAAACCTTGGCAATTTCTATTTACATCAATAAAGCCATTTTGATTACATTGAGATTCAGAAATGCAAGTTGTTCCATTCTTTATAGTTGGTGAAATACAACTCAAACATTCTCCATTTTCTGGTCCAATACATGTTGAACATGGATATTGACATCCTAGTTGATTTTTATTTTATTTGTTACTTTATTTATCAATGAAAAGGAACACACAAAAAGAAAGAAAAAAACCTTGACAAATGTGATTTGTATCAGGATAATTACCATCAGAACAATTTGTCAAACATGACCCTGATTCCAATACATTTCCATTTGGACATGATAAACATTGATTATCATTTCCTCCATAACATGTTAAACAACTATTTGGACAGACTATTTTCAATAAATCAGTAAACTCAATATTTATGATTTAAAATTCTTTTTTTGACTATAAACTATAAAAACCATACGAGTACAACTACTTGTATCAAAATAAGTACCATCTCCACAACTTGATGTACATGTGTTATTATATGTTTGTAATGTATATCCTGATTTGCATCTAAACAGAAATCCATAAAAATTAAGCAAAAGGAAAATAAATAGAATGGAATGGAAAAGAAATGATACGAAGTACAATTAGTTGAATTGAATTCACAGGTTTCACAAGTTTCAAAACATTTGATACAAGTTGAACCTTGCATGATATAACCATGAGAACAACTAGAACAATAATCAGATGAACCATCAGGAGTTGTATAACCTGTATGGCAGGTGCATAAACCTGTACCACTCGGCCCATCTGAACAAACTCCATGATTATTACAATTACTACATTCTAAACAGCTTCCACTTCCATTTGGATAATATCCATTTGTACATTGATTACAATCTGAACTACCCCATCCAGTATTACATGAACATTGATTTGGTCCAATACAATTTCCATGAACACAGGTTGGATCACAAACTGGTTCTATATGGAAGGAATAAAATAAAATATAAAATAAAATAAAATTAATTAAAATAAATCAAAGTAAATAATCTTACGATCACAATTTAAACCTCCATAACCAGTATTACATGTTGTAAATTGAAATGAAGTACCTAATGATGATAATTGAAGTCTTGGAAAAGAATCAATCTGATAAAAAACAAAAATCATACCAACAGTTTCATAAGTTTCAGCACCACCTGATGGATTATTTTTTCCAGCATAAATATAGAAAGTATAAGTTGTTCCAGGTGATAATGAATTCCATGTTGTTGATGTTGATGAATATTTTGTGGTTGTTGAAGAAGTAATTATTTTATAATAAATTCCAGATCCTGCACTTGCTGTCCATGAAATACTAACTGATGTTGAACTTCTTTGGGTTAATTGAAGATTCGTTGGTGGGAATGGCACTATCATAAAATTTCAATTTGGATCAATAGAAAGATAACAAAAAGAATGAAAAGAGAAAGAATTACAAAAACTTGGGCCATAAGTGCAATAATACATTTTCGTGTTTTTATCATAGGAACCATCAGGCAAAGTACCAGAAACTGAATTTAAATTCAGAGTATTTTCATCATCCCAACTTAGAAAGAAAAAGAAATTGAGAATATATATATATTTAAAAAAAAAAAATTACAAAACCCATCCAGTTTGAACGGAATTTCTTCCATTGATGACTTGACAAGAATCACCTTTTTGAAACAACATGAAAGTATCAGGTAATTGAGATCGAATTGGATCAAATGAAATTGAAGTTGAAGGGGTTCCACTTCCACAACAAAAATACCATCCAAATACTGAGTTCCAAAATCGAACCACTTCTATCTTTGGTAGAGTATTTCTACCATCAGTTGGGCCAGAATTATTACCATCATCTTCATCATCTTGATATCTAATTCCTTGAGTAAATCCAGAAGGACATGCTTGTGCTTTTATTTAAAAGTATTTAATAATGAAAAGAATGATCGTTCTCAATTCAAAGTTACCATTTTGTCTATTTTGATAGAAACAATAACTTCCAACAAGCATTAAATCAACTGTTCCCGTGCAAAAGTATTGTTTGATGTTCGAATCATAATTACCTCTTGGGATTGCACCAGACCAGGAATTCCCATCCCCATGATGTGAATCATCTTCTGTATCCCAATAATAAGAATCTGGTGTCATTGGACCACAATTATCCTTCTGTGATGAGCCAGAGTCTAATGTCCCCTTAGCTGAAGGAATAGTCAACCACCATCCATCAACATTTACAACCAAAATGAGAATCAAACCAAATATTTGAATCCTCATTCTTCAATTCACTCTGAAAATCTATTATAAAAAAACAAATTAATAAAACGACCAACTTTTATGATTTTCAACATTTTGTTGATTTCCATTTTGATCGCTTTTAAATAATGCCAATTTAATGTCCTTTTATGATGATCCTACATAAGTCGTCAATGGCTATTTTCAAGGTTCATTTCTTTTGAATTCAATCAATTTTCATTCATATCAATATTTGATTTATCTTTCCTTTTTCTTTTTTAAAAAAAAGTATCTTACTTGATAACTTTTAGCACTTTCAGAACAGAATATCTATGCTTTTGACTTCCAGGGCACTTTGGTATCAAAATGTTCAATCAAGCTTCGGTCAATTAATTTCTCCTCCTTCTTTAAAAGAAAAAAAACCAAAATAAATAGGAATTGAACTAAAAATGAAAGAAATAAGAAATATAAAGAAATATAAATTTAAAGTTTAAAGTTAAAATTGTTTTAAGTTTCTTTGAAAAATAAGAAAAGCTTACTTTATGACTTTTTGGTTCAAAGGTTCAAAGGGAAAATCAAAAAAATCAGGAAATCAAATGATTCACTTTTCCACTTTTTTGAATAATTTTATTTGAAAAAAAGCCACCAAGTGAAAAAGAAGGGAAAAAAAATTTTTTTTGTTTTGTTTTTCATTTGAAATTAATCAAAAGGTTCACTTTTCCACCTTTTGTATAATATCAACTATAGAAAAAGTGATTAACTGTATCAATAATTAATTCAAAATAAGATTAAAATATTAATTGTCGAAGAATATAACATTGTTAGATTCTAAAACAATCATTATTGAATAAGATTTCTAAGCCTAAAGGTCATTTTTTACAAGCTCCAAAGTGGTATTTTTATTGCAGATTTTTTGTCCATCATTTTCAAAAATCATTTGGAGATTTTAGCTGAATTTCAAGAAATTATCACAAAGGAGGACAGTAGTTGCATAGATAGAAGCAGCACAAGCTTCTTGAAATGAAAAAAGAATGAAAAATTGAAATACAAATTTTTGAGTTAAAAGTGATAAAGTAAAGTAAATAAATAAAAAAATTTGATTTACCAGGAAACTGAAGTCCTAGTCTTAATTTGAATCTTGTTTCATTTGGATTTCTTTTGAATGACTCAATTAAATCCACAACACTTAGATCAATAATTCTTCCACTAATAAAATCAATTTCTCTCTCCCAAGATTCTTTTTCTTTTGTTGTTTCATTTCTTGTAATCTCAAGTGCAGTTCTTCCTTTGGAATCCTTTGCATCTACATCGACTTCCCTTTCACTTGCTAATATATATTCCACAACATCAAAGCTTCTATTCTCACAAGCAACATGAAAAGGTGTTCCGCCATCAATCATTGCTTTATTTATATCAACTCTTTGATCATTTAATAATAACTCCAAAATTTCAATGTTGTTTTGCTCACAAGTAATCCAAAAAGGTGTTTCTCCAACATTTGTTGCTTTATTGATATCAACTCTTTCATTATTTAATAATAACTTTACGACCTCAACACAGTTATTATAACAAGCAAGAAAAAAGGGTGTTTCACCAGAATCATATGCTTTATTAATATCAATCCTTCCATCATTTGATAATAACTTTACTATTTCGATATCTCTTTTAACACAAGCTTGAGAAAAAGGTGTTCCACCACCATCATCTCCTAGATTTACTTCAATTCGATAATCATTTAATAATAACTTCACAATATCAATATCTCCTTTGGAACAAGCTTTGAAAAGTGATGTTTGACCATCAATATCTTGATAATTGGGGTTAACTTGTGGGTTCTTTAGTAATTGTGACACTTCTTCAGTTCTCCCATTGTTACATGCATCAAGAAAGAGAATATTTAGTTCTTCTATATTTTGATTTTGATTCATTTGATTGGTATCTAAAGGAGGGTGAAAGAGAATCCGAATCACTTATAATCTATTATATTTATTAGATCTATTGTTGTGAATTGATGTTCTAAAATTAATTGAAAAAAAAAAATTAATAGGGAATCAGTCAATCAATGAGAGTCATTGTTCAAAGAGTGGTCAGCGCTTCAGTCTCTGGTTTCATTTTCATTTTCTTTGATTTTATACTTTGATTTCACTTTTAAAGATATCTTAGACTTTTGTATTGAATGTATTTGCAAAAATTGAATTCGAATCATATATAATTGCAAATTTGGATTCAAAATCACAAATCTTTGCTTTGAACTGATTGATTTGAAACTTGATTGCTTTGAAACTTGATTGATTGAAGATTGTTCTCGATAAAATGAATGAGATCAACTATTATATTAATAAGAAAATAAAATAAAATTTTAGTTGAAGGAGCAATTGTCAGTTCAATAAATAAAGGAATCTGCTTGTTAGTTGGGATTCAACAAGATGACACAAAAGAGGATTTAGATTACTTGTAAGAGATTTATTGATTTATTTATTTATGAATGCGAAAACAACAAAATTAATAGAGTCAGAAAAGTGTTAAATCTTCGAGTATTTGGAGATGAAAATGGAAAGATGTGGCAAAAAAGTGTTAAAGATCTCTCTTTAGAAATTCTTTCAGGTTCTTTTTCTCTTATTGAAAGTATGTGGAGAACTATAAAATCATTAACAATAATAAATTTAGTCAGTCAATTTACATTACATGCAGTTTTAAGAGGAAATAAACCAGATTTTCATTTATCAATGAAAGCTGATCAATCAAAAGAAATGTATCAACAATTTGTTAATGAATTAAAAAAACATTATCAAGAAGATAAAATTAAAGGTTCAAAATATCAAGTTTCAAATATCAACTTTCAGATTTGGAAATATTAAATATTAAATATTAAATATTAAATAGATGGAGTCTTTGGAGCAATGATGCAAGTTCAAATAGAAAATGATGGACCAGTAACTTTTCAAATTGATTCAAAAGCTCGTGATAAATAAGTAAAAAATAGACATTAAATAGACATTTTTGACACTTTCAATTTATTTATTCATAAGTTTCGAAAAAGAGTTTTGAATTGAATTCAAATGTACCATCTTGAATACTTTCTCTGATGTCTCTGAAAAATGAGAGATATTGATACAAATTATGACTAAATTGGATTTTTAAATTGAATTAATTAAAAGAAATGAACTTTTCACAAAAAGAAAATAAATATAAATATAAATGAAAAAAAAAAAATTACCTCATCAATAAAACAGAAGCTAATAACTCTCTAGTATTTAACAAATGATGAATATAGGCTTTAGAATGATGTTTACATGCAATACATTCACAACCTTCTAAAAGTGGTGATTTATCTTTTGAATAAATTTGATCCCAAAGATTTATCTTAAATGGAGTTTTAGATTTTTTTAATTTCTTTGAAGTTTGTTCTTCTTCTAATCCTTTCTTTGGTAATGGACAAACTAATGCTAATCCGAGATCAGTAATAACAACTGGATAAGAACCATCAAATAGATCATATGAATTATTAACTTCAATTAAAATTTGTGGAGGTGAGAGAGTTTTGGTCATGAGAAGAGGCATTTTTGTTGAATCAATTTCTACTACAATATTTTTTGATTTTTTTGAAACTTCTTCAGAAGGAGGTGGTTCAATTGGTTCAACTTGATTCTCTAAGTCAGGGATCTTTGGATGAGTTGCAATTATTTGCCAATCTGGACTTGAGAAATCAGGAATTGGCCAATCTCCTTTTGGAAAAGATAAACTATAATTTGGTAAGAAGAGGTCAACTTTTAACTTTGAGAGAATTTGTCGATCAAAAGAGATTTTTTTTCTTCCATGAAAAGTGTCTATTGAGATATATTTTCCAGAGAAAATTGGAGGAGAAGAAAGAGGATCTTTGAAGGATGAAATAATTAATGAATTATTTGGAAGATTAAAATGTGGTCTAAGATCTAAATCATAATTTTCATTTTGATTCATTAGTTTGAGGAAAGAAACAAATGCAAATTAAAATACAAAAATGAAATAAGAAGAAAAGAAAAAATCCATACCATTTGCATTTGAAATATCATTTAATCCAGAAGGTGATTCAGCTAATACATATTCCAATCCAATAAAATAAACCATTCTCAATTGTTCACTGATTTCCTCTTTACTCTGTTGATTTCCTTGATTCTCTCCCTCCTCCTGTTGTTGATGTCTTTGTTGAATTGAAGACTTTTGAGTGAGTGTTTTAAAGTAAGCATTTAATGTACGAAGTAAGTTATCACTTGTTAAATGAGGAACTGAGCCTCGACGAGTATAGATGATGCTTAATGGGAGATCCATCCCTTTCCAGCGAGTCAACCGAGCCATGATGGTTTTTTTTCCTATTTCCTTTTTATATTTTTCTCTGAATCATTCAAATTTTATATCAAAAACTCAAACTCAAACAAAAATTCAATATTTAACTCCACTAATATCCTATATTTTGTATCAATCCCTCTCATTGATTAAATCATATTTTATATATTTTGATGGTGAAAAATAGAATTATAAGTTTGGAAGTTTGGAAAAGAAAAAAAAATGAAAATTAAATACAAAAATAAAGGAGTTAAATATTCAATTGAATATTGGTTTGAGTTTGAGCTTTGAATCAATAACTATAATGGATAACGTTAATTAATGCTCTAACTTCGATGATTCAGTTCTTTGAATCACAATAAAAGCTCGAATCAACCAAACCAGACAAACACTATTTATTCGTACGCATACTGACTTCAAAACACAAATAAGTATACTGACTGAATTTGTGTAAATGAGACAAAATGTTATTTGAAATTATTGATTGTATTGCATTGAGAAGTAAAAGAATTCTTTTGAAAGTTGAACTCTTTTTGTTAACCAATTCAAATTTGATTAACATCAATTGAAAAAAAAAAAAAATCTCAAACGTTGTCCTGTCAAAATTTCAAATCCAAAGGTGTTATTTTATATATATCTCCATATTTTTTGATAACTTGATGTTCACTCAATAAAAAATCAAATAGATATCTTATTTCAAATAACTCTTTCATAAAACAATGTCATTAAAAGACAGAAGTAGAGAAACGGAAACAGAGACAACGGAATTAGAATGCCCTTTATGTAAAGATATATTTAGAGAACCAAAAACACTTGGATGTCTTCATTCATTTTGTTTGGAATGTTTGGAAACTTATATTGAGAAAAATCATTCAAATGTTGAATTAACTTGTCCTATTTGTAGAACACCTTTTGAATCAAAATCTCGAGAACAACTTGTTAATTTACCAATTGATTCATTTCTTCTTCATTCTCTCAATGTTCATAACTCATTATCAAATTCAATCTTTCAACAAAAGAAGAAACAAAAGATAATATGTTCAGATGGAGAGAATGAGGCTACTTCTTATTGTTTAGATTGTCAATTATATTTTTGTCAAATATGTTCAAGACCACATCAAATAATGAAGCTCACAAAAAATCATCAACTTATACCAATCAAAAAGATGAAGAATGAAGATCAAATCAAATCAATAACAAACTCAAATCCTCAAATTTATTGCCAAATTCATCAACAAAAAGAAATTGAATTATTTTGTAATGATTGTAATTTATCAATATGTTCATTATGTGTTGATCAACACCCTTCTCACAAAATTTCAACTCTATCTAAAGGTTTTATTGGAAATGAGAAACAATCATTAATTGATTTAATCAATCAGGTTTGCTTTATTTATTTATTATTTCTTTTTCTTTTATTTATTTTTTCTTTCTTTTTGGAATTCCGAACTAATTAACCATACAAAGGTAAAATCCAGAGAAAAAGAATTGAGAGAAGGAATAAATAAATGTGAAGAAGTGATTAAAGAACTAGAAATCAATTCAACGACAACTCAAGTTGAAATTAATCAATTTTTCAATAAAATTAGAGTTAAATTAGATGAAAAAGAACAAGAATTAATGAATCAATTGAATGAAATGGAAAGATTGAAAAAGAAAGAATTAGAACTTCAAAAAGAAGAATTGAAATTTGGAATTGAAAGTATTATTGGATCATGTCAAATGGTTGAACATTCACTTTCTTTATCAAATAGTAACGATGATTCAAGATTATTATCAATGAAGAAATTATATTTTTCAAGATTGGATCATTTATCAAACAATATTTGGAGAATTGAACCATGTCATAATCCATTGACTGAATTTGTTGTTGGTGATGAAACATCAATTTATTCAAATATTTCAAATATTGGATTTATTGATTCAAATGAAATTTCAGCTGAAAAATGTTTGATTTCAAGAAACAAAAAACAAAAAGTATTTGAAGATGAAGAATTTAAGTTTGAAATCATTAGTTATTCAAAAGAAGGAAAGGAAAGGAAAAAAGGAGAAGAAAATGGGAATAAATTTAAAATTCAAATTGAAGGAGAATCAGTTAATGATGATAATCAATGGGAAATTAAAGATTTAAATAATGGAAGATATGAAGTAAAAATAAAAATGAATCATGAAGGGAGATATTTTATATTTGTTCAATATAATGGAATTGATATTCCTTCATCTCCTCTTCAAGTTCAAGTATTTCCCAACTTGAAACAAAGAAATTATAGTGAAATAAATGAACCAAAATTGACATTTGGATCAAAAGGAGATAGAAATGGACAATTTATTTTTCCAAATGGAATAACAACAAATTTAACTGGAAATATTCTTGTTTGTGATTATAGTAACAATCGAATTCAAATATTTAACTCAGGAGGGAGATTTCTTTCAACATTTGGATCGAATGGAAATGGAAATGGTCAATTTTGTTCCCCAAGAGGAATAACAATTAATTCAAAAGGTAATATTATTGTGAGTGATAGTGGGAATCATAGAATTCAAATATTTGATTCAGAAAGAAATTTTATTTCAACATTTGGATCAAATGGAAATGGAAATGGCCAATTTAAATATTTAAGAGGAATTTGTGTGGATTTAAAAGATAATATTTATGTTTGTGATTATAATAATAATAGAATTCAAATATTTGATTCAGAAGGAAATTTTATTTCAACATTTGGATCAAAAGGAGATGGAAATGGTCAATTCAATGGTCCATGGGGAATAACCATTAATTCAAAAGGTAATATTATTGTTAGTGATAGTGGAAATAATAGAATTCAAATATTTGATTCAGAAGGAAATTTTATATCAAAATTTGGAAATGGACAATTTAAATTATTGAAAGCAATCTGTGTTGATTTGTATGATAATATTCTTGTTTGTGATGATAATAATAATCGAATTCAATTGTTTGATTCAAATGGAAAAGTTCTCAGACTATTCAAACTTAGTTCACCAACTGATATCACAATTGATCCCAAAACTCAAAACATCATCGTTTGTGGAGAAAATCATAAAATTTCAATTCTCTAATAAAAACAAAAATAAAAAATAAAAAATCAAATCAATAAATGTTTTTTTCATTTGAAACATGTTATACACTTACTTTTTTTGGAAAAAGAAAATGAAAAAGAAAATGAAAAAATGAAGTAAAATTAAAGTTGTGTGTTTTCTTTGTGAAAAAAGTAAAAGTGGCTTTGAAAAAAGCCTGTTTTGTTTTTGTTTTTTGGGTTTAGTGTTTGATTATTGAAGTATTTAATGTTCAGAAGCTTCAGCTTTTCCTTCTTTTCCTTCTTTTGATTTCTTTGGCAAGAGAAGTTGATGAATGTTTGGAAGAACACCACCTTCAGAAAGAGTAACATCATGTAATAATTTGTTCAATTCCTCATCATTTCTAATAGCTAATTGTAAATGTCTTGGAATAATTCTTTTCTTTTTGTTATCTCTTGCTGCATTTCCTGCCAATTCCAAGATTTCAGCAGCCAAATATTCCAAAACAGCAGCTAAATAAACTGGTGCACCAGCTCCAACTCTTCTTGCATAATTTCCTTTCTTCAAATGTCTATGAATTCTTCCAACTGGAAATTGAAGTCCTGCTTTATTTGAGCGACTTTTGGCTGGTCCTTTGGATTTTTGTCCTGGTTTTCTTCCTTGTTTCTTTTCAGATGTTTCAATTGCTTTTTCGTTTGCCATTGTTGTAAATGTTGTTTGTTTGTTGATTTGGTTTGAGTTTTGGTTGAGTTTTGGTTGATAACTTTTTTGTTTTTGGTTATTGATTGATTGAATAAAAAAAAAAGAAAAAAAAGTTTTCGTCTCTATTTATACTTTTACTTTGGGCGGGAAAAAAATCCAATTTTTCAAATCAAAAAGTGAACAAAATAATTTGATCACATGATATTCTTATTGGAAATAGGCAGTCAAATCATCAATCAACCTTTTTATTGTTACCTTCTTGACTTTGGGATTCAAATTTTTCTTTTTCTTTTTTCATTTTAATTTTTTTGGCGGGAAATATTATGGATCAAACCCTCAAAGATCCAAAAACAAAAAAAAATAAAAATAAAAAACTTTCCCGCCAAAAAAATAAAGTATAATACTGAACTTTGATTTTTTTTTTTTTTTTTTTTTCTAATTCAATAATCAAACAATCATCAATCAACCAACAACTCAATCAATCAATAACACAAAACAATAAGAGAAGATGGCTCGTACCAAACAAACAGCTCGTAAATCAACAGGAGGAAAAGCACCACGTAAACAATTAGCTACAAAAGCAGCAAGAAAATCCGCACCAGCAACAGGAGGAGTTAAGAAACCTCATCGTTATCGTCCAGGAACTGTTGCTTTGAGAGAAATTAGAAGATATCAAAAATCTACTGAACTCTTGATTAGAAAATTACCTTTCCAACGTCTTGTTCGTGAAATTGCTCAAGATTTTAAAACTGATTTAAGATTTCAATCTTCTGCTATTGGTGCTCTTCAAGAAGCTTCTGAAGCTTATTTAGTTGGTTTATTTGAAGATACTAATCTTTGTGCCATTCATGCAAAGAGAGTTACTATCATGACAAAAGATATTCAATTGGCAAGACGTATTCGTGGTGAAAGAGCTTAAAACAATCTCAAACTCTTTTATTCTTGCAACAAAACCAAAAAACAAAACAGGCTTTTTTCAAAGCCACTTTTACTTTTTTCACAAAGAAACACACAACTTGATTTCAAACATTGAGTTCATTAATAATTAGATTTCTCACTTTTTATTTCAAAACTTTCATTCACTTTCTATTTCCATAATTATTTAATCATTTATTTGGATCAAAACTCGAAGTTAAACTCCTAATTTGTTTTTTTTTGTTTCGTCCTTTGATAAAAAAAAAGCTTGGGTTTTATCAATTGTTTTATCACCTACAGTCCTGTATTAAAGAAAAGAACAACACTTTACTCCAGCAAGTTTTATGTATTATTTTGAACAATGTTGGCTTATAAAACCATTCTCTTTGTTTGTTTTCTTATTCTGCTTCAGATTTCTCAAGGTTTGACTTTCCTTTTTTTTTTTTTTTTTTTTTTTTTTTTTTTTTTTTTTTTTTTTTTTTTTTATTTTCTTTTTTTTTTTTTTTTTTTTTTTTTTTTTTTTTTAGTTTTTACTTTTCTCTACTTTTCTTTCAATCTTCTTTTTCTTTCAATCAAGTTTTTAGTTGTTGATTGTTGATTGTTTATTTCTATGTTTCTTACTCAATAACTTCTTCATTATCTCTCTTCATAAAGATGTTGTTATTTTTGAGTTTAGAGTTTTGGTGTTGAAGTTTGAATTTTTTTTCTTTTTTCTTTTCTTTTTTTTGGAGTTGTTCTTTGATCTTGCGTTCTTCTCTTCTTCTTTGAACCTAGAAATTAAAGATGTCTTTTATGATTCAATGTTCATTCATAATATATTATAATAGGTGCAATTGATTCAAGTGACCAAGATGCATTAATTCAGTTTTATAATTCTTTAACCCATCCTGGAATTTTAAACTGGAACCCAGGGAATGATTTGTGTGGTCAAAATGGAATTACTTGCGACTCTTCAAATCCTCAAAGAGTTATACAATTGTAAGCCCTTTTTTAAAAAAAAAAACAGAAAAATGAAAGTTATATTCAATATTGAAGAATTTCAATGATCTTTTGAATGTAGAAAGATTGGCTCGAAGGAAATCAAGGGTACAATTTCAACTCATCTTGGGAGATTGTTGCGTTTACAAGTTCTGTAATCCCTTCTTCTTCTTTTTTGACTTCTTGAAAAAAATGAAAATATACCATCTTTATAGAGAGCTTTTTTATAATCTTGACCTTTCAGGAACGATCCCTACACAACTCGGAAACTTGGTGAATTTAATTCAGATGTAAAACATATATATCTATTTTTAATTAAAAAAAAATTTTTTTTTTTTCAATTCATCTGATTGCAAATAAAAAGAGACTTTGGTTCAAGTGCTCAAATTACAGGACAAATTCCAACCCAACTTGGGAATCTAATAAATTTAGAACTTCTGTAAGACCATTTTATAAGTTTTCTATGAGATTTCATTAACTTTTTTTTCCCCCTTCTTCTTCATTTTTTTTTTTTTTTTTTTTTTTTTTTTTTTTTAAAAAAAATTTTTTTTTTTTTTTTTTTTTTTTTTTGAAAAGAAACCTTGGTTCTTGTTCATTCACAGGAACAATCCCAACTCAACTTGGATCTTTAATCAAGTTAAAATCTCTGTAAGAAGAAAAAATCAAAATTTTATCATAGTACCATAATGAATTATTTAATAGGTTTCTTGATGGACGCCCGAGCTCTCTTTCAGGGACTATTCCGACTGAGCTTGGAAAGCTCACAAACATCCAAAAATTGTAAAATCATTATTTATCAACTCTTTATTTTTTTTTTTATTACCAATTTTCAATAATAAAAAATAGATATTTGCATAAAAATAAACTCACAGGGACAATACCAACACAATTTTCAAGTTTGACAAGTTTACTAGAACTGTAAAAATATTTTCATTTTCATTTCTCTCACATTTTCTTTCCCAAATTCTTTCAAATGTAATCTTTTAAATGGATAGGCGCCTACATCAAAATCAACTCTCTGGGACAATTCCAACCTTTATCCCAAATTTATCTTCAAGTGTTTTGTAATGAAAATTTTATTAACAAAAATTATTTCATATTTAATTTGGATTTTATTTTATTTTATGTTACATTAATTAGAAAGCTTGCAACTAATTATTGGAATTGTCCAATTCCTCTTTATTCAAAAAGTGAGGATGATTACTCCACTGCGAAATCTGAATGCGGTAAGAAAGTAAAAAAAAAACTTTGGACTCAACCTAAAACATACACAAAAATTTACTAGATTTAAGCTGTCCCACAAATAGATGCTTATATGGTGGTACATGTTCAGAAAGATTGAACGGAAATTATATTTGTGCCTGTTTATCTGCATATACAGGATCTAATTGTCAATATAGTTAGGATTTTTTGAGATTTTTTTCTTTCTCTTTTTTTTTAAAAAAATGAAATGAAATGAAATGAAATAGGTGCCGATCAAACTATCTTAACAAATTTCTACAATTCATTAACTTCAAAAGGAAGTTTATCTTGGGATGTTTCTAATGACTTATGTGGCCAAACAGGAATTACTTGTGATTCCTCATCTCCAAAAAGGGTTACAAATATGTTTGTTCTCTTATTTTTACTTTTTTTCAAAACAAAAAAAACTAATATCTTTTGAAATAGAAATCTTAGTGGAAAAGGTCTTCAAGGCACAATCCCAGGTCCACAATTTGCAAACCTAGCAAAATTAAAAGACTTGTAAAAACCTACCCTTTTCCACTTTTCTTCATTTTTTTTTTTTTTTTTGTAATAAATTCAAAATTCTTAATAGAGATTTAGTAAACAATCAATTTTCTGGAACTCTTCCAACACAACTTACAAGTTTAACAAACTTGTACGCCATGTATAGAAAAATCTTATCTTTCTTTTTTTTTTCACGAAAGAAAAAGACAAAATAATATATAATTAGATTTATTGTTTGCTAATTAAATAACTTTATAGAATGCTTGCTTCAAACCAATTTTCAGGGACAATTCCTACTCAACTTGGATTGTTAACAAACTTAGTTTATCTGTAAACTCCATTTGATTTCACTTTTCTCAAATCTATTTCTTATTGTTAATTTCAAACAAAATAATAGTCGTCTCGACAATAATAAGTTTATTGAAACAATCCCAACTCAACTAGGAAATTTAGCGAATTTAAATTGGCTGTAAAGAACAAATCTTTAATTTTTTTTTTTTTTTTTTTCTTTTTTTTCTTTGTCTCTTTTCATTTTCTCAAAATAATATTGAACAAAGATATCTTGAGGGCAATCTACTCACAGGAGCGATTCCTACTCACCTGGGGAATTTGTTAAAAATCACTACTTTGTAAGCATTTCATTTATGCCATTCAAATTGAAGAAAAAGTAATAAATAGACGGCTCCAAAGTAATCAATTATCTGGAGTAATTCCAACCCAACTTGGGAGTTTAACAAAATTAGAAACTCTGTAATTCAATTGATAATTTCATATCAAATTTTTCATTAATAAAATTATTAGATATCTCTCTTCAAATCAATTAACAGGTTCGATTCCAACTCAACTTGGAAATGTAATCACTTTACAAAATTTGTAACAATTTCTTATTTATTATCTTCTTCGTTGTTCATTTTATTTTATGATTTTAATATACATGTACAATAAAAATAGACAATTAAATGGAAATCAACTCACAGGAACAATCCCAACTCAATTTTCAAAATTTACAAGTTTACAAGAGCTGTTTTTTTTTTTTTTTTTTTTTTTTTTTTTTTTTTTGAAAAACAATTACATTTTATTATTTCCTTTATCATAGTGCCCTCCAAGATAATCAACTTTCCGGAGCAATTCCCAATTTCATTCCCTCTTTACCATCAAATACTTTGTAAAAATTATTTCGTTTTGGCTGTTAAAAAGATCCAATATTTCTTTTTTTATTTCCTTAGAAAACTTTCTTCCAATTATTGGAATTGTCCAATTCCTTCTTATTCTTCCAGACCAAACAATGACTACTCAAATGCGAAGGGTCAATGCGGTAAAAATAAACTTTGGCTTTCAAAAAATAAAATAAAATAAATAAAATAAAATAAAATAAAATAAATAGACTCTAGTTGCCCTTCAAACAGATGTTCAAATGTAGGGATCTGTTCAACAAAATTAAATGGAAATTTTAATTGCGATTGCCAATCTGGATATAATGGCACCAATTGTCAAATAGGTTTTTCTTTTTTCCTTTTCCTTTTTCTTTCTTATTAATTTTTTTTTTGTAAAATAATAAATAGATATCAACGAATGTACATTGGGGACTCATAATTGCAATGCCCAAGCAACATGCACAAATATTCCTGGGAGTTTCAATTGTACTTGCAATACTGGATATTCTGGAAATGGAGTAACTTGCTCAGGTACTTTAAAAAAAAAACAAAAACAAATGATGTAAATACTAAAAATAAATAAATTTATTAAGATATTAATGAATGTTTAACAAATAATGGAGGATGTCATGCTCAAGCAACATGCACAAATACTGTTGGAAGTCGTAATTGTACTTGTAAAACAGGTTATTTAGGGAATGGAGTTAATTGTGATGGTATCTTCTTTGTTTTTCAATTATTTCTATTTCTTTTTATTTATTTTATTTTAAGTAAAATGAATCAACTTTGGGTTAAAAAAATTTTTTTTAAAAAAAAACAAAAAAGATATTAATGAATGTTTAACAAACAACGGAGGATGTCATGCTCAAGCAACATGTGCAAATACACCTGGAAGTTGGAATTGTGCTTGTAATGAAGGCTATTCAGGAAATGGAATCACTTGTTCAGGTATCAATTTAATGCTGTTCGCCTTTTAATTGATTTCTTTTTTTATTTATTTTGATCCCAAAAATGTAATATAACCGAAATCATTTAAAATTAGATAATAATGAATGTTCATTGGGGACTCATGATTGTAATACCCAAGCAACATGCACAAATACTGAAGGAAGTTATACTTGTACTTGTAACAATGGTTACTTTGGAGATGGAAAAAATTGTGATGGTAACTATTCATTCTCCTATCCTTTTTTTTTACCATTGATACCTTTTTTTTTTTTTTTTAGATGTGAATGAATGTGATGAAGATGATTCATGTACAGAATTTGCAGATTGCACTAATGTAATTGGTAGTTTCATTTGTACTTGTAAAGAAGGTTTTAATGGTACTGGGGATGCTTGTTCTGGTTGGTTTTTTCTTTTTTTTCCTTCAAAACATAACAAAAAACAAATCAAAAAAAAAAAAAAAAAAAAAAAAAAAAAAAAA
>Ga0209960_1002439_pt1 | contig 18553 bp, 17 predicted proteins | sample ThiBiot_500_plan_2_FD_183947 | JGI IMG/M metagenome (GOLD analysis project Ga0209960, IMG submission 183947) | Wastewater bioreactor microbial communities from Cape Town, South Africa - Thiocy_expt_500_plan (SPAdes) | ecosystem: Engineered > Bioreactor > Thiocyanate-remediating >...
TTAGAAAGAGGTTTAGTTGCACTTGGAATTCCAACGAAAATGATTATTCTACCCGGTGAATGTCATCTCATTGAAAATAATCCTTGGCATGAATTTATTAAAATTAGAGAAGAAATTCAATGGTTACGAATCTATGCAAATACTTCTTTGACACACTTCATTTCAAACGAATAAATATCGACTTCGAATCAATTCAGAGGAGAATTAGAAAGAGCAAAGCGAGAGAGGAAGAATTTTGTTTACTTTTATTTTTAACTTTTATCAATTAATATGAAATCGTTGAATTCGATGATTGCAAAAATCAGCAACATAAAGATTATTTTCAGCATCAAATGATAAACCTATTGGATAATTCAATTGATTTGATCCTTTTCCTTCACCATTTCCACCAACAACAACTCGACCTTCTTTTGATCCCAATGGCCAACACATTACTCGATGATTCCACCAATCAGCCACATAAATATCACCAACTTCATTCACTAGTAATCCTTCAGGACAATATAATTGTTTTAAACTATTTCCTTGACCTTGTCCACCAGCAACAATAATACCTTCACTTGCACCTTTATACCATTTCATTACACGACGATTCTCTTTATCTGATACATAAATTGTCTCTTCTCGATCAACAAAAATATGTGTCGGATTATTCAATTGATTGAGTTTATTTCCTCGACCATTTCCACCTGCAACAATTCTTCCTTCTCTTTTCCTTCCTATTTCACCTTTTCTCCATCTTTTGACTGCATGATTCTCTTCATCAGAAACAAATAAATCTCCATTTTCATTTATCATTAATCCCCAACATTTAATATGCTCAATGAGAATTTCTTTGTCATCATTTGAATTTTGTAAAGACCATCGAACAACTCTTCTATTTCCACAATCAGAAATAATCAAAGATTTCTTCTTTTCATCCAAAATCACATCAGTTGGATAATTCAATTGATCAATTCTATTTCCTTGACCATTTCCTCCTGCAACAATTTCTCCATGATCACTTCCACCATCTAATTTCCATTTAACAATACGATGATTCCCTGTATCAGCAATATAAATGCATTGTTCTTCATCATCGACATAGATTCCTTGAGGATAGTAGAGTTGATTTAATTTGTCTCCATAACCATTTCGACCAGCAATTGTTTGACCATCTACTTTCCATTTGATATTTGATTTCAGTTCTAAATCAACAAAAATTCACTTATTACTATTACTCTTTTCATCTTAACTACCAAAAACTAACAGAACAAAAAAATAGAATAGAGGAAACAAAAGGGTGAAAACAGATAGTAAATGAATTTGTAATTGTAAAAAACAAATAGTTAAAATGAAGAAAAAGAAAACATATTTGAAATTCTTCAGTTAGAAAAAAATGATTAAAAGATGGATTTGAATTTTGTGAGCTAACGATCATTTCATCAATTGTCTAAAGTTCTTTGGAAAGAAACTTTATCTCTCGTCTCGTTCGACTAAAGTTTTTATTTCCATTCGAGATGATAATGAAAACTTACATAAACTATAATTCGTTTTTTTAAAGGGATAATACTCTTACAAAAATATGAATTCTTATCATGTTTTGAAGTGCACTGACAGTTATTGATTCCTCCAAAAATTATTCTTTTTTCCTTCTTCACTAAGTTGTCTTTAATGTCGATAAAAGCCTATGTCGACTTGTTAGAAAAAAACAAAAAAGTATTCTCACCATATTTTGATTTTTTATTCAATAGACATAATTCTTGTGAAATAAGAAGATAAAATAACTTTCCTTGATTTTCTAATTTTTCTAACTGTTGAATATCATTTTCATTAAATTGACATCGATAAAATTCTAAATGAATAAGCGAATGATGTTTTTCAATTGAATCAACGAATTGTCGAATAAGTCGAGAAGAAATCTTTGATTTCGATAAACGTAAATGACTGAGAGATCTATTGTTTTGTAAATAATTAATTAATAAACTTTCTTTTCTATCTGAATTTTCAATCGAAGAAATATGTAAATGAAGTTGTTTAATTGATTTATGTTGTTTTAAAACTTGAAAAAGATTTTCAAGAAAATCCGCATTAGAAAAAGCAGTTGAATCGATAAGATTAAGTTCAATTAAAGCTTCATTTGATTTTAATAATCCACAAAAATGATTTGCAACTATTGGTAATCCTAACGAAGAATTCAACTTCAATCGTTCTAATTTATTAACTTTTATTTGAAATATTGAATTTAATATTTTGATATTATTTGCATGATTAACAATCAGTTCAGTGATCATCGTATTTGAATCGAGCGATTGTTGTAACTGTGTTTCAGATTGAAGAAAATCACAAGTAGAGACTTCTAATATTCGATAGATTTCATTTCGCTTTAAAATTTTCTGTAACATTTGCACATTTGTAGACTGATGTTGATCAGCAAAATAACTCTTTAATAAATAATTCGAAAAGTTAATTTCGGCATAATTACACAAATATTTCGAAAATCCAAAATAATTAGTAACATCAAAATTCTTAAGTTGTAAATACTGGATTGATGATCGATTAATGATAGTATCAATTAATTCATCGAAATAATCATCATAAATGGAACAATTATCCATCACCAATTTTGAAACAATAAAACCGTTTTTTAAAATTTCTAAAAGAAGTTTCATATTTTCCTTTGTAAATTTCATTTGATTTATATTCAATTCTTTCTTTTCTTGATCAAATATATGGCCAACAGTTTTAATTTGTTTAATAAAATCATTATTTGTTTGATGACTAATAATATCATAATGTTGTTGACAAAGCCAACGACATCGTTCATTCTGAGTGATGACACGATATAAATTACCCAAAAATTGTTCTGAATCAAGTTGATCTAAATAATTCGGAAGTTCTTCGAAATGTGTATTTTTCATGAGAGGAATTCGAAATTGATGATTTTCATTCGATGGAAAACTTTCATAAAGTACTTTAGTCTCTAGTTTATCGAGAAATTGTTGAGCAAAATTAATTTTCTGATTAATATTCTCAAAGTAATTCTTCGATAAATCTGCTTGCTGTGGTAGAACAAGCCTTCCAATTGAAACTAAAAGTTTAACAAGATTCAATGTTATCTGTAAATATTGACCAAATCTCATCAAAAATTCTTTCAATTTTCGGATTGAATAACCATCAGAAGACGCTACGTGTAATTCTTTTGGATCATTCGAACATTCGCAGAGAAAATAAAGTTTAAAATGTAAATTAAATAAATTTTGATGATGATCATCAATCATTTTTAAATCATAATCTTTAGCTGGAAGAAGAAAAAAATAACGAGGAGTTGTAGAATCTTTTAGTTGATCTATTTGCTTCATTAAGTCTTTCATTTGTTTAACAGCTTCATCGACATTGGCATCAATTGGAACAATCGAGGATGATGTTGACTCAGGTGGATTAGTAATAATAGCAGGTTTGTCTAGAACAAATACATAGAGATAAAATATTCCTTTCGAACTGTACAATCGAAAGAAAAGCAAATCTGTGATGTACCTGGATTTTGAATACATTCATTGAGCATTTTAATCAAATCAACACAAGTTGGTCGATCTTCTTGTTTTTGTGCCCAACATTTTTGGATAATGTTGCGAAAATATAATGGAGTGTCATCTGATATATCCAAACGATCTCCATCTAAAACAAACCGTCTGATATTATCAATTTCATGGCCATCGTAAGGAATTTCATAGTTTGCAAGTTCCCAATAAACAATACCCAAACTATAAATATCACTTTTCGTGCTATGAGGTTTCATACGTAATATTTCAGGCGCAGTCCAAGATAAAGTAATAGCAATAGAAATATTTCCTTTTGTCTGATAAGTTGTGTCACTTCGTGTTTTAGCCATTCCAAAATCACAAATTTTGAGAACGTAATCTGATTGATGTCTGTCTAACAGAAGATTCAATGATTTAATATCACGATGTAAAATTGGAGGTTGAAATTGATGTAAATAATTAATTCCTTTTGCAGTTTGTAAAGCAATGGATAGTCTATTTGACCATGAAAGTTCTAATTTTTGTTTATGTAAAACTTGATGTAATGATCCTAAAGACATAAACTCCATAATTAAAGCATACTGATCTTTCTCAAGACAAGCTCCATAAAAGGAAATTATATTCGGATGACGAATTCGATTTAATAAAGATAATTCATTCAAAAGATTTTTCTCTGCATCTTTGTTTAAATGAATGAGATGTAACTTTTTAACAGCAACAATTAGATCATTGGTTAACCATTTAGCTCGATGAACTGCTCCAAAACCTCCACTACCAATTTCTTCATAAAGTTCAATTTCATTTTTATTTATTTGAATTAAATTGTCTAAGTTGACTAAAAATGAAAATATTTTCTAAATATAAAAATTTGAATATGAATTGTATTACCGTGCAGATTAAGTAGCGATGCAGATGGATTTTGTTTTAGAAACTGATTTAGCTTGGAAAACCATTGATCTGCTTTATTCGTATGACCCAATTGTAATGCAATTTTGCCAAGATTTTCGTATAAATCGATATGTAAATGATCATTTGATTCGAGTTGTTTCAACATTCGTTCGAGATATTGTTTAGCTAAATCAAATTTTTTCATATCCAATAAAATATTTGCTAAAGTTCGAAGATCAATTTGTTTATTTCCAAGTTTTCTTTTCATATAATCGAGAACATCTTTCAATTCATTATCATCATTCGATGCGACAATCATTTCAATTGTCCAAAACAGTTTGCTGGGATCTTGAGAAATCTTTTTCAAATGGAAAATTGATCCAATTGAAAAGAGAATTTCTTCTTCACCAGGAAAATAACTCAATTGGCTGATATCAGCAAATGGTTTGATTTTGCCAATATTTGGATCGGCTTCAATTTCAAATAAAACTTTTTCGACTTTTTCATCTGGCTTGTCTAAATTTAGAAATCCTATTGCTTGTGATCGATTTGTACTTGTTGAAAAAAATGAATTAATTGAGATGAATTGATTAACAGATTTTTTCAAAGAATCGAATTCATTTTTGGATATTTTTTGACCTCGATAAACTTGAACAATTTCTTTGATTTGATTTGTTTTTAATTGTTGTTGAATATCGAAGATATACGATCGATACAGAAAAATCCAATGAATATCTTCTCTTCTTAAAACAGAATTTAATGTTGGATAAAAGAAACATTCTTTCGTATACCACCATAATGCTTTTGTTGAGACATATTCTTTCTGAAAATCATTGATATTTTTGATTTCTCCAGGAGATTTTTTATATTGATCTTTTAATTTTTGAAATAATTCATTTTGATCTTCATCATTCGCTTTTAATTTCAAAAGACATTCGATAAAAACCTGGAAGAAAAGAAATTTAACATTTAATTCATTTGTTGATTGTCCTCCGACGAAAATATCGATCGGCAATGATTCTTCAACTGAATGATTTTGTTTGATTTGTGAAACTAATTCATCGATATCAGTTATCACGCCTTTGATCTTTACAAATCAAAATAAATTCCAATAGAAACAAAATCTATAAAAAGAGAAATTTTACTTTCGAATAGTTTGTACTCCATTCTTCGTTCCATTCTTTATTGTAACAATAAACATAAATAGATAGAACTTTATCAACATTATTAATAAAAGGGGCAATTTCTTTTCCCAATCGTCCACTAACAATTAAAACCAATCGATCTTTATCCGATAATTGTTCAATGTATTTTAGACATTTAGAAACATCTTGAAATATTTCAAGTTGATTATTAATTGATCGAAGTTTGTCTTCAGTTTGTCTATCGTCATTTGACGTCGAATCAAGCCAAATCAAATAGAACATTTCGGAATATTCATTTTTACTTTCAACAACTGAAAGTGTTGTTGCCGCCATTCAAAAAAAAAGTCTTTTAAATGAAATCTAACAAACAAAAACTCGGCTTTTTCTCTTCTTATCTTTTCTGATCTAACAATGATAAGCAAGGATAGGAGAATATGTTTACTTAAAAGAATAAAATTCTACTTCGAACTTGTAGTTTAATTGATAAGAAAGCACACATTTCTTTTTGCTTGTTCTTCCTAAGATGTGTGTTAAAATTTTAAAAAAACAGACCATGACTACATTTTTGTGTCGATAATTTGATGAAATATCATGAAATTGAAGATCAACGAAATCTTATTCAGCAATATGCTCAAACTATTCAAGTCAAATTTCGTTCGTTTACTGAACAGATCCAAACAATTGTTAAAAAGAAAGATTTCAATGAAATTATTTTGAAAAAACTACAAATACAATTAGAAAATCTCAAAAATCAACTTAATCAAACAGATTCTATTCAAATTAAACAAGATTCATTATTCACATTTATTGAGAAACTATTCAGTAGCGTCTTATTTGAAACTTGAATTCAAATTTCAAATTTCAAAATTTAAATTATTACTACCGTGTGCACATGTCCGTCTTCACCCTCAAATTTGGGAATAGTAATTTGAAATTTGAATTCAAGTTTCAAGTATGACATGTATGGAAAATCAAAGGTTTTTTAAAAACTAAAATACATAATATAAAAACTTATTCTTAACCAATGATGATATATGACTGTTCTGTTTATTTAAGATCATATTTTTCCTTAGATTACTGCGCTTGAAACTTTTTCATTCTGAAAACATATATAAGTCGTTACAAGAAATTGAATATAAAAATATCAAATCCTTCTTTTATAATAAAGAAAAAAAATTCATTTCATTCGCACTAACGAAGCCGCATAGCATACATTTGCAATAAAACAAAATGAAAAAGATTTCATTTCATTCTTTTTAAAAAGCATATCGTTCTATAACTCTATAAGCATTCTCATATAATGATAAAACAAAGAAAATCAAGTGTAAGTTTTTGCTAATTTTCTAATTTCTTTATAATAAATTGAATTTAGTATCAACATCGATCAAATAAGAAAAAACGATCACAAAATATTATTCATACAACTATCAGATCACGTAGAAATTTGAAATCAACCAATAGTCATTTAAATTTGATACGATATAAAAAACAAAATGATAGTTTAAGCAATAAGTCTTTATCTACTAAAATAGATCACCTAACACGATCATTTAAAGTAGTTCATCATGAAGTAATACAAAAAATTTTTCTTTTAAGAAATTAAATAATAGTATCATTTTTTTATAGGATATTATTCCTAATTATAGTCAAGTAAACTTATTATTAATTTCTTTTTTTTCTATTCTTTATAAAATTCTAGAATATTAAAAATGATTCAAAAGATTTAACAAATGATTATCATAAAAAATTAAAACGAAAGAAAAAGTTTGAATTTATACTATTAAATTAAAAATAATAATTTTTATTTTTATACATTCATTATAGATGTTCACGTAGATATTTTATTTTTTCTTTACTTACGATATTACTTATTATCTTAATTATTACCATTATTTTACTTGTACTCTTAATTAAACCTAAAACAAAAACAAACTCAACTTTATATATTCTTCGTTGGAATACAACAGGTATTACTGTGGCTGGTCAGAATGGAAATTCTGGAAATGCAAGTAATCAATTAAATCAACCTACTGATGCAATTGTTGATTATGCAAATAATTTATATATTGCTGATCGACTAAATCATCGAATTCAAAAGTATTTATTTGGTAATTCTTTTGGTCAAATGGTAGCAGGAAATGGAAGAAGTGGTTTAAATCCAAATCAATTAAATAATCCATCACAAGTTATACTTGATTCAAATGAAAATATGTATATAAGTGATGCATATAACCATCGTATACAATTATGGCGTAAAGGAGCTAATTCAGGAAGTACAATTGCTGGGACAGGTAAGATAGATTTGCTGAAATATAATCATAGATTAAAGTAAAATTGTTTGTTTATAGGTACAGCAGGAAATGCTAGTAATCAATTAAGAACTCCTTATCGTATTACTCTTCATCCAACAACAAATACATTCTATATATCTGATTATGGAAATCATCGAATAATGTCATATACATTTAATATTAATAATGGAACATTAATTTTAGGTGATAACGGATCAGGATGTAATAACACACAATTAAATAATCCTATAGGATTAAATTTTGATCTATTTTCGAATAGTTTAATTATTGCTAATCACGTTTGCAATAATATTGTTCGATATGTAATGAATTCTACGAATTGGACTCTTATTACTGGAAGTATCAACAGTCTTTCAGGTAGTATATCAACACAATTTAATCGTCCTACTGATGTAATATTTGATCCAATGGGAAATATGTATGTTGCTGATAGAAATAATCATCGTATTCAATTTTTTCAAAAAGATCAATTCAATGGTTCAACAATTGCAGGAATTACTGGTAGAAATGGTAATAATGCAACTACATTTGATCGACCTTGGTCTGTTCGATTGGATAGTCAACTTAATTTGTATGTAGCTGATTTAAGTAATCATCGAATTCAAAAATTTTTACGTTATTAAATTTTCAAAAACAAAACGAAATAATAAACATTATTTTTTTCTTTGAAGGACTATATTTTCATTTTTTCCTGAAATGATACTCAAAAGTTAATTAAATATACCAAATAGTTTATGTATTTTTTTCCAAATAAAAATCTCAAAAGTGTATACTTATGTAAGATAGGAATAGTTATTATTCGTGCACTTAGATGTAACTAAATAGGTCATGATACATTTTTTTTGTTGGTTATTTACATTTTGATTGAAAAGAGCAACGTATGTATCGTTGCAACTAACTAACAAAAGAAAAAGATCAACAAACAAGAAGCATATTGTAACGAATTTTGAAAGAAGAATCAATTGATGGATTAAGTGGTGAAATGTGAGATGGAAAAATCAATTCGTTACGTGAGACGAAATGGAGAAGTAGCGAACCGCCACTCTCGGTATAAGATGTTTATTTGGCTACTTCATGTTTCCAAATCGTGTTCATACAAGATGAAACACGTACTTTATATATGGTCGCACAAGAGAGAGAGAGGGTTTACTCTCGATTCGTCCCTAACAGCGGATCAATTTTATACATGATTATATATATGTCCTCGTTCTCTTTCTTTCCTCTATACATATACATAGGTTGTGAAGTATAGCTAGTTCTTTTTCTTTTCTTTCTACCAGGCTATTGTCTCACGACTAAGCGTGATGAAGTTCTGTACAAAAAAAATTTTCACTCATCTCATTACTCTTTGTGCAAATATAAATCTTACCTTTTCACCAAAACGGTTTACAAGCGACTTCGAAATAGCCACCATTCAAGCATGCCAGTATTTATTTCCCAATGTGAAGATTTCAGCATGTTTCTTTCACTACAGTCAATCGATATGGAGAAAAATCCAGGAACTTGGTCTCTCAAGATTGGTCTCCTCTAGTGCTAGAGAAGTAAACAATGATGAACACAAAAAGGCTGATCATTGGATTCTAGGTGCAATTGGACTTGCATTGATACCACCAACGTTGGTTGAAACAACATGGGTCAATCTAATGGATGAGTATACACCAGATGATTATCGTGCTGCTTCACAATTTAATGACTACATGGTTTCAACGTATGTAGAAAATGGTTCAGCTCGATTCAGCACAGATATCTGGAATGTCTATGAAAGAATTGTCAATCATCTGCCTCGCACTAACAACCATGTCGAGGGATACAACCGACAAATGAAAGCTGAATTTCCTACCCATCCCCATATATATCAATTTATAGATATACTACGTAATGAACATGAATATCAACATCATGTTGCTGAAGAGAGTCAAGTTCAGATACGAAAACGTAAGAAGATTCACGATGAAATTGATCTTCAACTTGCTATACTTCACGAAGAACACAAGAACAAACAAATAAGCGACATACAATTGGCTATAAAATGTGGTCGTGCTGTCAAGACACGTCTATTCAAACCATAGAAATATAAAATTATACTGTATAGTAAAGCACAAATATCAACTGATATATGGCGCAATAGACTTAAAATAAGTATTGATGTGAAAATTGAATGAGAAATTTTTGAAAATATACAAATTAATGTAATCAAACCTGTAGTTACAAGCAAAAAAAGGAAGTTCAACAGATTTGAAAAGAAACTACGAAACATAATAATCACATTTGTACGACCATTCAGTATACAATCAATAGTAAACAAAAGACCGAAAAAAGTCTGAAAAGCAGATTTTCCAATATTCAAAAAACTCATAACCATAACTGATGTGTGAACAAATGAGGTATGAAACTCAACTCAAATGATTGAAATATAAAATAACAGCAAGCCGGAAAAAATCAAAATCAATACACAGCTGTATTTTAGTTTTTTTTGTTCTGTTCTCTTCTATTGCACATTGGTAGAACTTACCTATATAAAAAAATGTAGTTTCAAATTACAATGAAATTTACTTATGATATATGAATAGTAGTAGCAATGACACGTTTTATTCATATACCACAATAGTAATGCGCTGTTTTCAACTGCGTCATGTGAGATTTCATGCATTTTAGCCCTTTCCAGGAAAGTCATTATTAGTTTTCTACTCAATCTATTCTTCGGTGATACAACTACAAGAAATATCCCACGTAAGAAGCATACTACACACAATCAAACTACTGGACCCATAGTATCTATATTTAGTATTTATAGGATCTATTGTTCACACAGGATGTATTGTCAATACTAAAAATCTTATATGGACTACAAATCCATTATAGAGTATAAATCCTAAATATCAATCAAACCGATTATGTCCACTTAGGAAATCGGTTTCCTATTTGGAAACCAATATCCATCTAGGTAATCCATTTTGTTTTTTATTTCGCTTTTACTTCTTTCCGTTGAAAAAAAAATTGATTGAGAATTAAGACATTTGTTGACAATCAAACGATGAATCATTGTAAGTTAGGCATTCAATAAGAATTCTCGTTGATAGATAACATATTTATTTGAAATTTAATCAAGTAAAATTACAGCACTTATAATAGATAATATGATAGATTTGTTTGATGGTACAGTAAAACATATGTATCCAGATATACTTGTCTTCTTTCGTTAATATTGTTGATATATTGCTCAAATATTAAGTTCGGTACATGAACTGTTACTGCCACTGATGTTATACATACCTTGAAAAGGATAATTATCACACGAATCATGATCACACAAAGTTATATCGAAAAGAACTATTTCAACACAGAAGTATATATTAGTAGTTGTAGTAAAATGCTCCACAATAGTTTGATTCAAATATGTAGTCAAACGTTCACTATCGATTCAACTGGGAACAATAAATGTCAGAACGGCAGTATGGTTACCATTATAATGATGTTGATGACTTTCGTCAGTATTTGAAATATTCATAGTCGAACTAAAACTCACATAAAGACATTCGGTTTCAGGCCCATCAGAAGAAATAGCAATGGTGCCATAAACTTGATTTTCACAAATGCAAATAGGACCTTCTATTATCATACAGTCAAAGTCAAAATCACTGATTAAATATTTCGGAATTAGCTGACGGAAACGATCACTACTGCTCGATGGATTTTCGAGGAATCGTGCAATGCAACCTGTGTAAATCATCAGTAATAAAACGAATAAACTATTCGATTTAAGAATCTTTTTCATTATGTTGAGTGAATATTGCAGATTTAAGCAAGGTCGAAACCGGGCGTAAGCATTGTTTGGAATTATTCTTTTCTTCTGTAAACTCAACACCTTCAAGAATAACGTCGAATAGACGAATGCTAATATGAACTATTAGAATGACATAATTTTGTATTAAAATGTCTTGAAGAGCAGTGAAAAAGAGCTGCGTGCATCGTGAAAATAAGTCGAAATTTCTGCGTTCTTACATTTTCATTTGAAAACACATCAAGTAACTTTTTTTCACAATGGGTAATTATATGCCATATAAACAAATTTCAATCATAAATAGAATTTTTTTCCCACTCGCGTCGTTAAAAAAATCGGTGCTCTCATTCACAGTTGCTCTCTCGTTCATCAAATATTCTCTCCTCTGAAAAAAGCTATATGCTGGGGAATATGATTCTGCGAGGATGAGGGTGAGTGTATCTCGAAGCATATTTTACTGATACCCGCAGATTCGTGGCTATTTAAGATACAATAGGATCGATAAAACCGAAAATGGAAGCTCCACAGATGGCAAGCTGTTAAATTTCAGCTTGTTCGCATAACAGAGCACTTCTCTAAAAGCGTTTTTTTTACATAAAAACATGATTGCGACATTCTAGGACAAATCAGTTTTCATCTTTCGGCAATTGATAGACGATAATGAAATATGTAAGAACCGAAAAGCATTCTTTCGTTTAAACCTTCGTTCTACAGACATCGGATTTTCATAATATAGTATGACAAAAAGGAAACAAGAGTAAATTGAACAATATCATTTCTTAAGACTGATACTTAAAGACAAATACTATCACATTGCAGATTGTGAGCTGAAATCTATTCAATAAATGTTGACCGATAATGATTTGTACCGTGGTCGATTCGAATATGTCCCTAATCGAAAACAGAATTCAGTACGAGTTTTCATCAGTTCTACCTTTACAGGTAATCATTAGCTTTGTAAAGTGATTGTAGTTCCTATTGACTCGATCTCTTCTTTTGCAGACACTGTCGATGAACGTGATATGCTCATTCGAGACATTTATCCAGAACTACAAAAATATTGCGAAAAAACTTATAATATCTCATTTCAGGTCTGTCATATTATAAGAATTTTATATTATCTCTAAACTTGAATCATTCTAGTATTCTGACATGCGTTGGGGTGTACAAGATCATGCTGCTGATGACCATTCTACTGTTCACGTGTGTTTACAAGAATTGGATCAGTGTTGTCAGCTCTCATTAGCGACAAACTGTATTGTAAGCTATTTTCTATTTCGAAAGAAAATTTTTATTTAGTCTAGATTCTGTTGAGCCATCGATACGGAGGACGAATGTTACCAACACATATTAAGCAGCCCATTTTTGAAGCTCTTACTAATGTTCTATCTAATGAAGATAAAACTTTCATTCATCAATACTATCGATTAGATAAGAATCCAATCGAGCATATCTATGTTCTTCGACCCGTTGATCCAGTTGCAAGAAAGGAGTGGCAAGAAGCTGAGATACGATTACAACAACTCCTACATCGTGCGTCTGACCTCTGCTTAAAAATGGAAACAATCAGTAAAATTGAACGAAATGAATTTCACATTTCAGGTGGCTTTTTATATTTAATAACGAGAATTTCATAACAATATATTTAGTGACTGCAAAAGAAATCTATCGAGCATTAGAAAACAATACAAACAGTCAACATCGAATGATCGTCTGTTTTCGTGAAATCGAAGACATCGATCAATTTGTTGAAAAGATTAAGCCAAAATTTGTTGATACAACTGAAGAAATAGAGAAACTATTCGACGAAATAAGAACTACTCTCCGTAATACCATATCAGCCGAGAATATATTAACATATCGAGTATTAGTGGGCACAAATTGCATAATTCAAAAAATAAAATAATTGTTGTGTAGGTAAAATGGAATGATGCAACCGATAAAGCGATATATATGGATAAATTCAAACAAGATCTTATGAATGCTATCAAACGACAAATCGATCATCACTTGGCCGGATTGATTAAATCAAATAGTATTTTACATGACGAAATTCTTGAACACGCCATTCAATGCAAAATACTCAGTGAACGTTATTGTCCACGAGAAGATATTTTAGAAAAGGTAACTTAAAGTTTCGGATTGTTCAATAATAGAAGATGTTCGACTTAAGATTAAAACTATGGTTTTATCCAATGAATCAGTACAACCATGTATTCTGTTCGGAAATTCAGGTACGGGTAAATCGTCCATCATGGCTGAGATTGCAATGAAGGTGAATTTATAGGATTTAGTTTGACGTAGTATCTCTTGTTTTTAGGCTCGAAACTGGTTTCCTGATCCGAGTTTCGTGTCTGTCGTTATCCGTTTTCTTGGTACTACGCCACAATCAAGCGACGTTCGTCGGCCACTCGTCTCTATGATGCAACAAATTTGTAGTATCTATAATATCAATCCAATTTCTTCCGTTCACAATTCAACAACTATTCAAAATCTAAAGAAAATATTCGAATATATACTCAGTCAGATTCCGAAACATGAAAAACTCATTCTTCTTTTCGATTCCATTGATCAGTTACAGGTTGAATACTATGATTGTTCGAAATGGTTACCTATGAATTATCCGTCAAATGTCAAATGTATTTTGTCTACTATACCAGTATTAACTGAGAATAAAAACGAGTATAAAATTCTTGAAGAATTGAAGTTGCTTTTTGGAGACACTTTTCTGGTGGAAATAACAGAATTTGATGAACATATTGCACAGCAAGTTTTTCATTCATGGCTCAAACGTGATCAACGAAGTCTTACACCGCTACAAATGGAATGGTTACAACCGAAATTTATACCGAATAGCGATTATGGTGAACCTCAACCAACACCACTGTTTCTTTCACTTCTATACGAAATTACACGCTCGTGGCATTCATTTAATGAAGAACCCGATCCTGATTTTCTTCGAAAAAGATCAACACGAGGCGCTATAAAATACTTATATAGTACATTATCGAAAAAGCATGGTCAACTGTTATTCGAACGAGCTATGGCTTATTTACGACAAGCTGGAGGATTGACTGAACGAGAATTAGAAGATATGCTTAGTGCTGATAATGAAGTACTCCAGTCCATCTTTACTCATTATATGCCACCAGTCAGTATATTTCGATTGCCTAGCACCCTGTGGATTCGTATTCGCAATGATATGCACAAATATCTCGTCGAGAAGACTGTTGATAATATCACTGTCATTTATTTGTAAGTGTCATATCTCAGACTACGTATAGTTAAAATGAAATTTTCACGTTTAGTTATCATCGAAGCTTTTTCGAACGCGGAGTATTTGGTGGCAATGAAAACAAAGAAGTTGAACTCATTCGACGTGCTTATTTCGCTGGTAATATAGGAAAATTTCAAAATTTACACGAACAGCCATTTGAAATCAGAGCGCGAAAATTAATCGAGAAAAATCATGGCAACACTTCTATTCGTGTTGATCGATGTCTTTCAAAGCAATCGCCCTACGTAAAGAATATTAAAGGAAAAGGTCTTGTCTATAATATGCGACGTATTAATCAGTTGTGCATGAATCTCGATAATCTTTGTTGTGAGCCATGGTTTCTCTATGATTACGATTTTATATCCAGCTATTTGCATTGCTACAAGATAAGTGAATTACGAGCAAGTGAATGGTTTTATCCTGAACTTCGATTTCTTCTTACTCAATATGAAGTTTGTTCTTCTGTTCTTGAGAGATATCCAAATAATTTTGCCTATGAACTTTCATCTCGATTAATTCCTTTAACTGCCATATTATCTGAACCAATCTATAATCTATTGAAACAATGCCTGGATCATTGTCATCTTCATGTGTTAGAAGATGAAACAAAATCTTTTCAAAAATTTATGAGTAAATATACTATTGGTCGAGCTAGCGTTATGGATCTTGATCTCGAATCGCATAATTTATTTGTTCTTCTTCAAGATAAACTTCTTAGCTTTCACTTGGATGAGTATTATTTAGCCGGTAAGATCAATGAATATCCACTACCTTCAAATATTTACACATCAATCAAATGTAAACATTTTTATGTGTGTCTTTACTCTTCACAATCACTTCTTGTATTGAAATATGCTCCAACACAACAATGTATATTGCAAGTCGAGATTAATGAGTTAATGTATGTTGCTTTTATTGACACTGAAATACTTCTGATCTGCTCTGGAAGTACTAAATCGATCGATATTTGGAATTGTTCGAAAAAGGTCTTGATTGGACAATATTCATACAATGAATCAATATTTGAATGTTCTACACTTAAAATTAATAATGATAATATATTAATCAAAGTGATACTTAAAACTGGTTTAATTCAATATTTATGTTTAAATTTAGATGAAAATAAATCAGTATGCTTTACATTGATTGCTACTTTACAAGAAAAACCGAAAAGTGAAAGTATTCTTTTGAATCACGAAATTGATGTGTTCTACTCACAAGGTCAATCATGTATCTATCTTTATTTTTTTCATCGTTTTGAAAATGATCGTTTCGAAAAAATCGAAAATTTACCTCCTTTGAATCGAGTTATTTATCGTCATCATTGTAGTTTTGAGAGTGCAATCTATACTGCTGCACTCATCTGGCTTACAGAACAATCTTTAGTGATTTTCCATTCATGTGGTAAACATTTTACCATTTCCGGCAAATATGATGAAGTTTGTCGAACACCTGATGTATCCAATTCAGATTTTATCTGTTGTCTCAATCGACAAACATCGACTATTCATGTTTTCGAATGGAAATGTACCGAAGGAATTCATACATATCGTCGACTTATTTCTGTCCAAGTGAATAACCAAATATCTGATTGTGTGTGTAACATAGGTAAATAGTTTTTTTTTCAAACTCGATAGAGATATTCTTTATCATAGATGATGAGAGTGGAGTTACCATTTATTGTACATTGAAAAACGGTGAATTGTGTAAATATTATGCGACAATTATGACTTATTTATCAAACGAATTAACTACAAATAAAATACATTCAGCTGTTGAACAGCGAATCTCAGAGGAATATTGTGTAATACTCAATCAAACAAGAAGGTAAGGAGTACTCATGATGAAATCAATTATTTCTATTAAAAAATCAAAAACATTTAAGCACCCTCAGAGTATTTACATTTGCTGAAAAGTTGTCGTTTATTATGGAACTTTCTATATCGAATGCAGTCGCTCAATATAGCATCATTTCATCATATTTACTTATTCTTGATGTTAAGAATAAGTTATGTGTGTATTCGATTTGTTCTAAGCCAGAACTTCTTTTTCAAACTATCAAATTTCAAAATAATATCATTCAAATTCATTCAATCGCATTCGATTTCTTCATTATTGATGGCCATACAAAACAGCTTTTCCAAATGGATACAAATTCTTCATTAAAGCTACTTCCTATTGCGGATATTAACGTTGAATGTCGTTCGTTGTTAAGTGCCATATCATCAGATCAAACCAAAATATTTATTTTAAGTGATGATTACTCAACATTAGCTATTTACAACTTGAATGAAAATACGTTTAAATATATTTCTATGCCAATCAGTCAAAATATTAACATCGAAAAAATTTATTCGGTTGCAAAAGGTTTAGTTTTTCATGACAGAAATAAACAAGTTTATTTACAACGCTTTATCGATAATAATCATCCAATTATTTTATTAGAACACGCTGAGTTTCTCGCAAGCAAAGGTAATCGTATTGCTTTACTTGATCAGCATCAAAAACGATTGATTCTCTATGATATCAAACATCGTCTACGTGGTACAATTCGATTGCAAACCTTGTGTGATACAGTGTGTTTTTCGGATGATGAAAAATACCTTTTTGGAATATCTAAGAATGAATCATTCCTTTATATGTATCAAGTCGATAGTGGAAAGTGTTTAGAAAAATTATTCATAGAAAATATTTCATCATTTATTCAAGTGACAGTAAATCGACTCATATTAAACTCTAATAATCAACTAATTCTTATCGGTGTTCTTAAAGAAGCTACACAAACGTTAAAATGGTTAGACATTTCTCTATTTTCGAATTCATTTGTCTTTCATTATTTTTTTCAGTTATGCGGACACGCCGTCAAAAAAATGTTTACTGTTCGAAAATTCCGAATGGATTTCCTGCTACGATGATGAATCTTGGACATCGACTAATTCTGATCATCTGAACAATCCATAAAAGTTGAACGAAGAAATCATTTCGATAGAAAATAAACGATACAAGTTTATATTAATAGAACTATATGAACAGTAACGAATACTTTCCCAAATATTGAAGAATATAGTAGTGTATTGTTGCTGAAATTTCAAAAATTAGATAAAGTGACGAGATAAGAATTGAATGAATAATTAATTTTCGATATTTTTTCCATTGAATAAAACGAGAAATTGAACGTTTTTCGGTAAAATAACACGAATAACAAGAAGACAATTAGCAATAGCAAACATATCAGTTCAATGACATAACAAACACCATTGAAGTATTTATATTCTTGAACAATTTTTTCATTCAAGAGTAAAAATTTACAAATAGGAATTTTCAATATTTCAATTTTATTTCTTCAGTTGAAATATCTTGAGGGTGAGGGCCAGGGATGTCAGATCAAAATTTCGAAAATCAGGGATTTTTAATTGAGAATCAGGATTTTATCAGGATATTTTTTTTTCAAAAACAGGAAGAAAATCTGGAGTTTTTTTCTGAAGTTCAGGAAATATTTATCAGTTTGTTAAAAGATAAAATGGCGATGTTTTTCCTTTGTATAAAAGAAAACTGAACATTACGAAAGCAACATAATGCTTTTGTAGGATCTCTTTTACATTCTCGTAAAAATACCGAAAAACGAGGAT
>Ga0209960_1002442_pt1 | contig 18503 bp, 26 predicted proteins | sample ThiBiot_500_plan_2_FD_183947 | JGI IMG/M metagenome (GOLD analysis project Ga0209960, IMG submission 183947) | Wastewater bioreactor microbial communities from Cape Town, South Africa - Thiocy_expt_500_plan (SPAdes) | ecosystem: Engineered > Bioreactor > Thiocyanate-remediating >...
AAAAAAAAAAAAAAAAAAAAAAAAAAAAAAAAAAAAAAAGATACTAGGAAAAATTTTTCAAAAAATTATTCTTTGAAGAAAATTTTTGATCGAACTCAACCACACCTTCTCGTTTTTGACTCTTTCTTTTTCAGCAAACATTTGAAAAATCTTGTCGAGCTCTAAAAAATTTTTGAAGGTCGTAAAAATCATTTCCGATTTTTAATACTTTCTTTTGTTTCTATTTGATTTTTTTCAAAAATTGGAAAAGAAAAAAAAAAATAGGAAAAAGAAAAAGGAAAAAGGAAACAAAATGTTACATCATGTAGTTTGAGATATTCTTTGGTAACTTCATTAATAACTGATTTTGGTGGAAGTATATTTAAATAATCAATCAATTCTATTTTATCAATTGCGTCAACAATTTCAATTTTATCATTCATTTGAGTTGGTTTGTAAACTTCCATTGTCGAAGAATCTTCTCTTGTTACTTGATTTTTTATTTCATTTAAAGATTTCGTTTTTATTCCTTTTGCCTTTATTTCAAACTAACTAACTTCGTTTAAGTCGTTATAATTCTTTGAACTTGAAGCTGAGTTGTATGATTTGGAATTTAGAAAATGAAATTTAACTTTAGTATTCCTTGAGGTTTTTTTTTTTTTTTTGCTTAAAAAAAGTACTTCAATTCTTCTTCTTTTTTTTCAATAGCACCATTTCGAAAATTTTCCTTGTTCCGGAATAGAAATCAGAGTTCCATTGTGCCTAAGTAGTATAAAAATTTTTGTTGAAATTTGTAGGAAAGGATTGATGTTGAAAATTCGAGCAATAAAAAATAATTTGATCAAGAATATTTTCTTTCAATTTCAGATCTTATTTATTTTCAGAGTTCAATTTATATGTTCAAAAACAAAAATAAATAAATAAAATAAAATAAGTTTTTTGCAAGTCAAATGTAGTGTTGAAGGGAGACCAAGTTCCATTTTTTTAAAAAATCAAGAACTTGAATCAGATTCCAGAATTTCAACAATTTGTTCATACACTTTTTCAGCTTTGTTTCTTGTCGCAAAATTGAGAAGAAATATAACATTTGAGGATGTTGATTGAGATTTTATACACGTTTCTAATTTTGAAAGTTCCTCCATTATTTGCGCAACTTGAGTTTTAATTTGAGAAGAAATTTCATCTGGATCAATTTCAACTTGAAATTCTGAGTTTGATGCTTGATTTAAGAAAGCGATTTCTCTCCAATTTTTGAGTTGAGTTTGTTCAATTTGGAGAACTTCAATTTATTTGTTTTTTTATGACAACTTTCAAGAAATAATTTCAATAATAAATGAAATACCTAATTTTGAAGTTGAAACTTTGATCCTCATTCCTTTGACTAAATCCTCTATATCATCGAGAACGAATTCATTTCCATTTTCTTTATAATACAATTGAATTTTAGTATTTTCAGGAATTTGAAATTTTGATTTAATTTCATTTTTTATTTCTGGAATTGTTTGTACGGTTGTGTTCAATTCAATAACATTGTTGTTGTATTCGATTTCATAAGTTGGTCCTTTATTTGATTTGAATAATTTGATTGATAAATATTTCGAATCAATCAAAAGGAAGTAAAAAAAAAAACCTTTAGAAATTTCTTCAAAACTTTCTTCTACTTTTTCTTTTTCATCTTTCGAAATTGTTATCATTTCTTGATTTCCAAAATCTTTAATATTATCATGAAAGAATTAATGCAATCAATTTTTAAATTTGTTTTTTTTTAAAAAAATATGAAGCTTCATTAAAACAAATAAATAAGTACCATTTAATCCAAGTCTACTTCTCAAGTATATTCTTGTTTCATTTGGGTTCTTTTCAAATGACTCCAACAATTCAACAATCTTTACTTTTCCATTCTTCCTTGCATAATCAATTGGTGTTCCACTATTCCCTCTTGCCTTCAAGTTCACTATCCTTCCACTCGCCAATATAAGCTCCACTATCTCTGTTCTCCCAAAGCAACATGCAACTATCAAAGGCGTTGCTCCTGTATTCACAGGCTTATTCACTTCAACTCTATTATCATCTAATAACAATTTTACAATATCCAAATGCCCATTCTCACATGCAATATAAAAAGGTCCTTTCCCATCGTTCTTTGAGCTATTCACACTCAGTCTCTTATCTTCAAGTAATAATTTTACAACACTTGTATGTCCTTTAGCACATGCATAGTAAAGCCCTGTTCGACCTCCAAGACCTTTGTGATTAGGGTCAATTGAGGAATCAGCAAGAAGCTTCTGAACGTCACTTACTTTGCCGCTGTCGCAAGCAATCAACAGTTGCTTTCCCATTTATTTTCTTTTTTGTTTTAGAATGGCCTCTTCCACCCAAACTATGAATCTTATAATCAACTTCCTTTCTGATTGTTAGAATTTTTATTTTATATTTTTATATTTTATTGATTCTTCAAAATCTTCTTCTTAGTGAGATTTTTTTGGAACAGATTCTTATAACTTTTTTTAAAGTTTCCTTTTGGTGATCAATGATTGAGTTGATTGTGGCTGTGAAGAATAAACGATTTGCTTCGATTTCTTCTTCTAAGTCTCTTTCCTTTGACTTTTGATTCTTTTTTTACTGCTTCGTTTTGAGTTGAGGAAGATTATTTTTATTATCGACAATTTGGGCAAGTTTTGGCTGGTTTGATTTTTTGAGATCAAAGTTTTAAAGAATGGAATGAAATGAAAGAAGATAGAAGGAATAAAAATGAGAAAACCTCAGTTGTTAGAAGAAATTGAGCAACACTATCATGACCATTCTCACAAGCTTTATGAAGACAAGTTTTTCCATCTGAATCTTGAATTAATACATTAGCTTTGTTTTTCACAAGTAATTCAACGATGGCTAGATGACCACAAAATGCAGCTCTATGAAGTGGCTTGAAGAATATTCAATGAAGGGTTTAAGAATCTTGTTTTGTTTCATATTTTCCAAAGAAAGAAATAAAGAAAAGAAATTTACTGTTGATTTCCCTTCAGATGTTTGACAATTTGTAATCGCACCATACTTTAAGAGGAGTTTTACGAGATCAATAGAACCAGAGCGTGCTGCATAATGCTAGATAATTAAATTTTTTGATAGTTGAGCATCAACCAAATAGAAGAAGAAGAAGAAGAAGAAGAAGAAGAAGATTACAAGAGGAGTATAACCAAATCTATCACGGACATTGGGACTATTCCCTTTTTCAAGTTGTCTTTTGGAGAGAATTGAAATAGATTAATAATAAATTGAAGAAATTTGAAACAAAAATAAAAAAATAAAAATGAACCTTTGAACTTCTTGAATATTTAAAGCAGAAACTCGTCCACAAAGAGATTTCTCAAAATCAAGTTCATCAAGATCTTGAGTGAAATCTGTGGCGCTATGAGAGCACTGATGATCGCATTGATGACCAGACATTTGAAGAAATATTTTTTTTTGAAAAAAAAAAAATGAAAAAAAGTAATTTTATTTTATTTTATAAAACAAAAATTGTGGAAACAATCATTGTATTTTAATTTTCATTGAAGAAATGGTTAAATAAATATCTACAAACAAATTTTATTGGGATTGAGATCTGAGTTCATTGATTCTGGTCAAAACCTGTCATTTGAGAAAAAATGGATTTTAATTTTAATCCTCTCACAATTATAAAATTAAAAGTTTGAAAAAGAAACTTACAGCATCAATATTTGGTCTCTTTTGTGGATCAACTTGTAAAAGCCAAGCAATGAAATCACGAAAGTCTTTGGAAAATCTGGATATAATTTAAAATTTTATTGCAATGAAAAAAAAGAAAGAAAAGAAAGAAAATAATAACCTTTGAGTATTTGGGAATGATACATTTCCATTAATAACAGCAAGAGCAATACTTCCTCCTTGTTCTGTTAAAGCAAATTCAAAAGGAGAAATTCCAAATGCCATTGCATATATAGTACATCCAAGGGACTATTTCGTTGTTTTATTGTAAAGAGATAAAGAAAGGAAAAAAACAAAAAGAAAAAAGAAGAAAAAAAAAAAAAGAAAGAAAAGAAAGAAAAGAAAAAAGATTACCCAAATATCAACTTTTTCATCAACTACACATTGACTTTTGACATCAAAAAGTTCAGGTGCACGATATGGCATAGTACATCTTTCTGCAGCAAGATCCTTGATTTATTTGAGAATATAAAAAAGATAAGGTTTTTTTCAAAAAAAAAAAAAAGAAAGAAAGAAAGAAAGAAAAAGAAAAACCTGTAATAATAGAGCTTGTTGTCTATTTTCAATTCTTACAACAGCATTAGCAACAGAACCAAAATCCATTAAAATTGGAGAATTATCATCTGCAAGTAAAATGTTAGCAGGTTTAATATCCTATTATTTTTCTTCATTAGTATTTATATTTCTAGTTGGATCGAAAGAGAGAAAAAAGTAAAACCCTATGAGCAAGTGGAACTGGGGTATCACTTGATTCTGGAGTATAATGATGAAGTTGATAAAGTCCTTGACAAATTCCTAAAGTTATATCTAAAATTTCATTTTGTGATAAAGATAATCCTTTTTCTTTATTTATATCAATCAAATCTTGAAGTGATCCTCTCTTTTTTTTTTTTTTCATTTTTCAAAAAAAAAGAGAAAAAAATTTAATAATGAATAAAAAAGTTACTCGATAATAAGGAAGAAGCATATAAACATCTTTTGCAGATGGATCAGAAGGACAAGTTGTAACAGAAGAATCAACACATTTAATAATATTTGGATGATCAAAAAGACCATAAATTTCAACTTCTCTAAGTGCTTCTTTAACAGTATCAGTATCCATACATGTCATTCTTTTTAATACAAAAACTTCCCTTGTCACATCATCTTGTGCAATATAGAGTATACTGAAACCTCTAAAAGAAATTTAAAAAGATGATTGAAAATTTGATTATTGATTAATAAAAATTAAATAAATAAATAATTTTTTTTTTTTAAAAAAGGGTAAAATAAAATAAAAGATGAATTGGAGAGTGTGCTTAATAAAGAAAAATTCTAACACAATTCAAACTTATCCAAATATTAAAATAATGTCACATATTGATTATAAATCTCATATATTTGCAATCAATTGATATTCCTTTATTTTTTTTAAAAAAAAATGCTCTTGATGTCCACTTAAAACTCCAATATATGTTAATAAATCTCCATTTCATTAGATGCAGAAATAAAGTAAAAGAACATCCAATAAAGAATAAAAATAAAATAAAGAATAAACAAATAAATAAGAAATAAAAAGGAATTACCCTTGTGTCAAAGGTGTTATATGAAGGCTTCTATTATTCAAGTACAAGCTACTCCCAAGACAGCACAATACATTCCCCATATTTTCTTATTACAATTCCTATTAATTAATCAATAATCCTTCCAATTCCTTTTTTCCTTTCCTTCTTCTTATTCCTTCTTTTACAAATACAAAACTGACAAAATTACTCTATTGTTTGATTGAATTAGTTTAACATATGAACTTATATAATATTATTATCATCATTATTATTCAATTATTATGATAAAACTAGAAAGTTCATTAAGAGTTCTTATAATAACTGTTAATTGGTTCGAAAGTTTCAAAATCTCTATTTTTCTCAATTATTTTCACTTTTTTTCATTATTTTTTTGGAAAAATTTCAAAAAATATCCAAAATAATTATAAATACAACCTATTCAATCATTAAATTTCTTTAAAATTATTGATTTTATGAGTTTTTGTTTGATTTTTGGTTGGATTTTGGTTGGATTTTGATTGATTTTTGATTGATTTTTGTAATTTTTTTTTTTGAGAAAAAAAAAAAAAAAAAAAAAAGAAAAAAAAAAAAAAAAAAAAAAAAAAAAAAAAAAAAATGAAAAAAAAAAAAAAAAAAAAAAAAAAAAAAAAAACATGGTGGCTGAAAACGATTACGAGAGCTATGAGCCGACGATCCTTGAAACCGAGTCTTCTTTGGACAAATTGAAACGCAAGTCTCTTGCTCAACCTTATGTTCCACTTGGAGTCGCCGTCACTGTTTACATCTTAATTCAAGGCTTGAGAGCTTTTAGAAGAGGAGACCAAGCTCAGTCACAAAAATTGATGAGATGGAGAGTTTTCGCTCAAGGAGCAACGATCTTTGGAATTGGACTTGGAGTTTTCACTCAAGCTAAAAAATAATTTGGAACAATATTTTTGTATAAAACAACCCCAACAACAACAACAACCACGAAAACCCTATATTGAATAAATGTAATATGGATATAACTTTTTTTACAATTTGTTATAATTATAATTATCAAAAACTCAAAGGATAATGAATTTTGTTTAGATACGAAAGTTTGGTTAGGAGGAGGAAAAACAAAAAGGAGTTGGAGTGGAATTGCCTTTAGGTGATGATGTGCTTATCAGTGATTGTCCTCAGTTATTTTTGAAGAGTGAGAATTACTCATCATTATCATTTGAAAATATTATATTAATTATATTAATTAATTCATTAATCATTGAATGAAACAAAATATTTGGCATATTTAAAGCTGTAGCTCTTGAATTTCAAAAGAGTCTTGAAAGTAAACATCTCGTTCTCTTGTGAAGACATTTCCATCGAATTTTCCGTTTGAATTTGAATTGATTAAGATTTTTGGGAAAGAAAAAAAAAAAAAAAAGAAGCTTATGGATCAAGGTTTATTTATTTTTTTTGAGATTCAGAGAGACGTGAAGACAAACGACGTTTTTGGACGAGACTTTGTTTTCTTTGTCTTTGTTCTTTGACTCTTTGGGCAAGGAGTTTAGCATATTCAGCAGCTTGTTCTTTTTGGTGTTCAATTTTCTAAATTTTATTTATTTATTATTTATTATTAATTTAAAATGGGAAAAATATGAAATGAATAAATTATATAGAATTTTAAAATAAAATTTTATGAAAAAAAGAAAAAAGAAATAAAAGAGAAAGAAATACCTTTCTCTTAAGACAGATAACTCTTCTTTTTCTTTGAAGACGAACTGGGGTGATCAATCTTTGGATTTTTGGGGCTTTGGTTCTTGGTTTTTTGCCTTCCTTTCCTGGTTTTTGGGGAAGTTCACGTCTGACAACGTATTTACGGACATCATCTTCTTTGGTCAAATTGAAGAGTTTTCTGATTTTATTGGCTCTCTTTGGTCCTAATCTAACGGGTTTGACAACATCGGTTAATCCTGGAATATCTTTTTCTCCCTTTTTAACAATGACAAGGGCTAAAACAGCAATATCATTAGCAACAATACATCCACGGACGGATTTTCTTCTTCTTTCACCAGATCTGCGTTCTCTGAAGCAAGATGAACCTTTGGAGAATAAAAGACGAGCACGTCCAGAAGAAAGAATTCCTTGTTTCATTGGGAAACCTTGTTTATCATTTCCACCAGAAATACGGGCAACATAACCCTTCCATTCATCACCTAAACTATCGAGGGAGACTTCATTTGACATTCTTTTGTCCCAAAAGACTTGTCTATTTTATTATTAATTTTATATTTTTTATTTTGGGAAATGAAGTGAATTAAATTATATTATATTATTCCAAAAAACTTGAACAATAATAGCAATAACAACAAAAAAAAGAAAAATCGCAATTGGTATTGTATTTTGAAATAGAACTTGAAATCCATTTTGAAAATTAAAAATTGAACTTTTAACACATCATTTCCTTCACAATAATATATCCACTCCATTTTTTTTTTTTTTTTTTTTTTTTTTGTCATGAAACTCCACTCACTTTTTTTTGACTTTTTGAGTTTATATCCATTTGTTTGTCTTCAAAATATAAATCCAAATATAATTGTTTCAAAATATCAATTTCAAAATACAGCCACACCAATTGCGAATAAGAGTTGGAGAATATAGTAACATTTACAAATAGAAAAAAGAAAAAAAAACTTACAATTTACGTTCATCATCAACTTCGAGAAGTTTTTGGCAACCAGTTGCTGGATTTGCAATATTTAGCTAATAAAGAATAAGATGATTCAATTAGTAAAAGAAAATAGTAAAATGGATGGATTGTTCTCATATTATATTGATTCTTCATTTATCAAACGATGGATGGATGTTTTTGTATTATTTTTGGATTTTTACTTCTAAATTATATTCCTTTCAATAACATCCAATATTCCATCTCAATTATAATCCATTTATTGAAGTTTCCAATTGTAAAAAAAAAACAAAGAAGAAGCAAAAAAAGAGATCCAAACCTTCATCCTTTAAATACAGCGAAAAGGGAAAGGGAAAGAGGAAAAAAAAAAAAAAAAAAAAAAAAAAAAAAAAAAAAAAAAAAAAAAAAAAAAAAAAAAAGAAAAGGAAAAAAAAAAACGAAAAACTAAAAGAAAAATGGCGGAAAACAAGAAAGGAGGGTTCGAATCTTGTAACTGACGATATCTCTCTTTTATTCAAATTTATTCAATGAATTTCAAGTAACTTAGCACAAGTCGAGAAAATAAAAACTAGACCTTGCATCTTCTTTTGTTTTGATATAGATTTTTCTGCTGATTGTTCCAAAAGCATAGTCTATAAGTTGAGTTGAGGATCGAGTTTGGATGATTGGGCTGTGTAGTTTTTGTATGGGATGTCCCGATGGATTCTTCTATTTGAGTTTGGAATAGGATTTGAGTTTGAGAACGCAAGAAGCTATGTGGTTTTTATTTTCACGGCTTGTATTGTCAACTTGAATAAACAGTTCTGAACCAAGCTTATTAATAAGTGTCATTATAAAGTTTTTCTGGACTTTAGTTTTCTCTTGGAGCTTCACTTAAAAAGTAAAAGTTTTTCTTGTATGGAATCTTTTAGTTCTTTTAAAGTTGTTCGTGTAGTAATTGTGGTGTGCAGAACTTGGAGTTAGATTATGATTTCTTACTTTTCTCTTTCTAGGAGAATGAAATGGATTTTTTAAAATACCTGAATTCAGTTCCACACACTGGACAAAATCTTTAGCTTTGTTGAGGTTAGTAATTATAATTTCCTTTACGAAGAGGAAGTGGACAACTATTATCTGTTAAAGAGTTAATACTATTCCAATTAAAACTTTCTCTTTTCTTTTGTTTCAAATTTTCCCTTTTTTTTTCAAAAATTTTCATTTTTTTTTTTTTTTTTTAAATTTTTCTTTTTTTTTTTAAAAATTTTTATTTTTTTTTTTTTTTTTTAAATTTGATTCACCAAAAGATTGACAAATCAATATTTCAAAATAACAATAAAAAAAATAATTGGAAAGTGATAAATAAATCGTGTCATAGTTTTCAAGAATGTCCATTCTTTTGTCTTCATTTTGTACAATATTTACTTGATTTTCAATTATGGTTTCAATAGACTGATTTTGATTTGATGTGGGTGTTGATATTTCTACAATAGTTTCAAAAGTTTGAGTTGACTCCATAATTTGAGAGCCTTCTATAATTTGATCAGTTGTTTGAGTAGATTCTACAGTCTCCTCAGCCACTTCTTGAGTTATCCATTGACTATTTACTTTCCATACAATTAGACGATTATCAGATTCACTTTCTTCCTTTTCCTTCTCCTCTCCTTCTTCATCTGATTCTAAATCCGAATCTGATTCTGATCCATCTGAAATTGTAAATTTTCTTTGCCCTGAGCAAGTAAGTAGAAGTGGCCAATAAGGATGAAGAGATGATGAAGTTACAGTATCTAATTTTGAATTGATTTTAATTTTTTTTTTCTTCTTCATTTTCTAAAATCAAAATAAAAACTCACCACGATGGGCATTAGGCATTTTGAGAGCTAATCTTGATTCGATTGGATTTCCAGGGTCATAAATATTGTAAATAAAAATGTTTCCATTCTATGTTGAAAATATTCAAAAAATTGAAAGGATTTTTTTTTTTTTAAACAAAGAAAATTTACCTGATCTCCTGTTGTTAAATAATTTCCACTTGGATCTATATCGAATCTAACATTTTGATTTTAAGTTTTTGGAAAAAAAAAAAGAAGAAAAAAAAGAGAAAATATCAAAATTTACGACACTCTTTGATTATTTTCTAATCCTCGATCTAATCTAAATAATACATCTCCAGTATTCCGAATATCCCAACATAAGATCTCAGAATCTTTTCTTCCTGCAGAAAATAAATAATTACCATCAAGTGAGAATTTTACCTACAGAAACACAAGTTTTTTTTTTCTTCAAAAAGAAAAGTTTTTTTTTTTAAAAAAAAAGGAAATAATACTTGGGTAACACCACCAATATGTCCTTCAAGCAAAAAATGAAGCCTGTTATCATTCTCCGAATAAAGTCCAATTGTTTTTGAATAAGATCCAGCTGCATAAATTCCAGATTGATCTGGGTTGAATGCCAAACAAGATATTATTCCTAATATTGATCATTGAAAACTTTTAACTTTAATTTTTTAAGCATTTATATATTGAAGTAAATACCTTTTTGTCCATCTTTACTCTTCCGACTTGGTGTAGTTGGAATTGTTTCACAATCTCTTCCTGGTGTTAAAGTATCAAAAACTCGAATGCAATTTTCATATCCACAGTAAATTCTAATTTAACTTGAACTTTGAATTCAAAGAGGAACCATCAAAAAAAAAAAATAAATAAATAAAAATTACTTTGAACCATCTAAATTAAATTCAATACAATTTGGTGCAACAAGAACTTCGACTTGATTATATGAACTATACGAACAACGAGACTAATGAAAATAAATATTATTTCAATTCACAAATAACAAAGAATAGATAAGAATAAAAATCAAACTAATCCAGTAAAAGAATCATATAGATGAATTGGATGATCACGAGCAGATGATAAAAAACAACATGTTGCAGGATCTATCAATTAGAGATTTTTTTTCAATTATACATTTTTGTATTTTTTTTTTTTTTTTTAAATAGAGCAACAAAAACCTTGGCTATTCATACAAGGATACCATGTTGTATCATAAATTGTCTCACTTTCTTTAATTGAAATATATGGTTCAATTTCCTTTTCTATTTTATGAAAAAAAAAAAGATGTTTAGAAAAAAGAAGAAGAAAAGTAGAAAATAAACCTTCTTCATATTGTAAAACATCATAAGGACTAATTTTTAAGATGTTGAGGTGAAAAGAAAAAGAAAAAGAAAAAAAATTTACAGTTCATAAACTCTTAAATGGTCATCATTTGAGTTGGTCAGTATTCTTGTACCATCTGGAGACCTTTAATTCACATTTTTTTTTTTGAAAGAAAAAATAAGAAATCTAAAAGAAAGATTAGTACCATTTTGCATTTTTGAAGTAATTTTTGTTTCCTAGACTTGATTTATTACCATTTGAATTACAAACTGATGTTGGTGGAAGGGAAAAGTCATAATAGAAGTATCCACTGGCCATGTTTATTTGGACCGAAAAAAGATGAATCATTCAAAAAAAAAATTTCAAACTTTTCGAAATAACATTTTTTATTTATTTATTTGAATCTATTAACAATCACTCATTATCTTCACCAGAGACTATACAAACAACACTTCCAATTTTACAATTTCTTATTACATCAAATGAATTTTGAATTTGTTCGAGTTCAATCACTTTTTTGAAAGGAAATTTGATTATTCCAGCTTCAACTTTTTTCAGTCCATCTGTGAGAATATCTATGATTTTTTTCAATCAAAGTTTTTGGTTTGTATTTAAAAAGAAAGAAAAAGAAAAAAACGTAAGTATCTCCCAAGTTGAGAAGAACTTAAAGCCCAAGAGTGATAAAATAAAAACTGTAAAGAAGCTCCTTTCATATATAACAATTCAGAATAAGGAGGGTCAAGCTAAGAAAGAAAAAAATAAAAATTTTGGTTTTGAATTTCAACCTTGATGTCTTTTTTAAAAAACATGAAAAAAAATTACTTGAAGATGTCTTGAACAAGTAATCCATTTTCCACCTACGGCAAGAGATGTGATAATTTCATGTTTTGAATAACCATTTGAGGATTTAAGTTCTTGAGTATTTTCACTCTTTATATTTTCGATATTTTCTAAAGTTTCAATTACACAATCAATTCCAAGTCCTCCTGTTTCCTCAGATATTGAATCAAGGAGTGATTCTTTAGAGAGATTAATAATTCTACCTAATTATTTTAATTTTTTATGTCTTATTTCTTTTTTATTATTGAAAAATGTTATTGTTTCTACCTGAAGTATAACAAGTTTGAACAGCTTCACATTCTTCATCACTATTTACGACAGTAATTATTCGCAGTCCCCATTTTTTTGCTAGTTGTATTACAGTTAATCCTATTGCCTGGTTTTATTTTATTTATTTTTATTTTATGATTTTATGACAAAAGAAAAGGAAGAAAATAAGGAAAATATTTTCTTTTTTTAAAAAAAATGAATAAATTAGTTACAGTCGATGCACTTAATACAAGTACAGATTCCCCAGGAGATAAATGAGATAAGTAATACAAAGAAGTATATGCAAAAACTAAAGGTCCTAAACTACAAGCTGTGGTGAAATGACTTACACTTTTGGGCTTTGATACTAATTTTTTTTTAAAACAAGATTTATTGAGGAAAAAAGAGGAAGAAAGAAGAATTCCTTTTTGTTTAAAAAAAAAAAAAACAAACCTAAATAACATTCTTGAATTGAACAATATTCTGCACAACCTCCATTCACAATATCAAAAGGTAAGATCCCTGCTACTTCATCTCCAACATTAAATGATTTTATATTTGATCCCTTCTCGTGAACAATTCCAGAGATCTCATATCCAAGTATGTATTTACTTTCTTTCGGAACTCCAATGATTGAAAATTTTCCCATTGAAATCTTCATTTATAAAATTTATACAAAGAAAATAAGAAATTAATTGTATTTTTTTTTCAAAAAATCAACCTCCAAATCAAATTGGGTTAAAGAACAAGCAACAACTTTGACAATTACATCATTTACTGAAGCTAAAGTTGGTTTTTGAGCCTAAATTTTTTTAAAAAAACCATTGAGTAAGAAGACTTTGAATTATAAAAAAAGAAATCATCAAAAATTCGAAGAAATGAATAAATTGAAATCAGAAGAAGAAGAAGAAAAATGTGTTACATTTTTTGCAAAAACAGGGGATTTATTCTCTACAATTGCAGCTCTCATGAATCATGAACAGTTTGTTATATTTTGAAGTAGAATAATGAAGAGATCTTGCTTTTTCTTGAAAGGATTGAGTTAATTGGGATTGCTTTACAAGTTATACTTGGCTGAATATTCAACAAATCAACAAAAGAAAAACTTTGAAAAAAAAATTTTTTTTTTTTTTTCTCGCCATCATGGTTTTTTTTTTTTTTTTTTGAAACCTTTCTCATGGGCGACTCGATTCTCTTTTTTTCAGCATTCACCCACTTTGAAGAAGGAAGTTCATTACCAGAAGAAGACCTCCCTTTAACAAATTCTGAAGATTTGGGAAATAGTAATGATAGTGAGAATGGAAATAAAAATGATAATGGTGAAGAAATAACAGAGGAAGTGAGGGAATTAAAGTTATCTTCTCATTCAGGCCATGTAATTAGACAAGTAGAGAATAAGAGGAAAGGAATAGGATTTCAGTTGTGGCCTGCCGCTTATTTTTTATGTGATTATATTTCGAATTTAAAGGAGACTAAGACAGAGGAGACTATTTTTCAAAAACCAATTGAACAAATGACATTTTTAGAGTTAGGAGCAGGAACAGGACTTTGTGGATTATATTTTGCTGCATTAGGAGCTCAAGTTATTCTAACTGATATGGTATGGATTTCAAATTCCCCTTCTTTTTTTTGAAAAAAGAAAATCAAGGAAGGGAAAACAATGAAATATTCATATAATAGAAACAAGTTCTTCCTGGATTACAAAAAAATGTCGAATTAAATGGGGAAATTTCTAAACGAGTTAATGTTGAAGAACTTTGTTGGGGAACAGATGATGCTCAAATTATTAAAAGTAAATATCATTATGATGCTATTATTCTTGCAGATTGTGTTTATTGGGAACATTTGTATTCAATTTTAATTTCATCCTTAAACGTAATTTTCTTTTTCTTTTTTTCTTTTCATTTCATTTTTTTTAAAAAAAACAATCAAATTAAAAACAAAACAATAAATAAAGGTTTTAGCAAATGATTCTACACTAATTCTAATGTCTCAAAGGCATCGTTTTAAAAGAGAATCTAGATTTTTCAAAGCAATGTCAAAACATTTTTCTGTAACAAAAATCACTGAACACATCAAAAAAGATATAGATCCTCAAAATGATCAAATGTATAGATATGTAACTAGGATTTATACTTTCCAAAGGAAAAAGAAAGAAAAGAAAATAATAATTTGATGAAAAAAATAAGAAGAAAAATAAGTAGAAAAATGAGAAGAAATCAAAAAAAGAGAAATGAAAAAGAAAGTCCGCCATTTTTTTTTTTGCTCACACTTTTAATTTTTCCAAGAAGTCACATTCACCAATCAGATTCCACCATTTCTTCCAATTATACTTTCAAGGTCGTGGAAAAAACTCCTCCTTGATTCCATTAAGACTATTAGTAAAAATAAGGAAATTTTTGTGGGTGGTGAGATTTTGACTACCTGGAGGGAAAAACAAAAAAAGAAAAACAAAATTTTTTTTTTTTTTTTTCTTCTTTTTTTTGAGAGGAAAAAGGGAAGAAAAACGAAAAGGAAAAGGAAAAGGAAAAAACAATAATAAATAAATAACAAAAAAAAAAAACAAGAGAAGAAGGAACAACAAAAATGTCAAGACTTCCTGCCATCGTTATTGATAATGGAACTGGGTAAGCTATATCTTCTATATCTTTCAATCTTTCTTCTATTCTCTTTTTTCTTTTTATCAAATCTATTATTTTGATTTATTATGTTTATGATTGATTATTTTTGGATTTGATTTTGGGATTTGATTTTTTTTTTTTTTTTTTTTTTTTTTAAAAAAATTTTTTAATTTTATTTTTTTTTTTTTTTTTTGAAAACTTTCCCTTCCCTATTTATACTTTCTCCTCTGGGAATTTTAAAAACTTTTTTTTCCTTCAATTTTTCCTTGATAGCAATAATTCAAACTTTTGAAAAAGAATCTCATGTAAATAAAAAGAAAGTTTTATATAAGATAAAGAAAGAAATAAAAGAAGAGAAGGTCTAATTCGAAAGATTCAGATGGCACTTTGGTAATTTCTATCTTTTTTCTTTCTCTCTGTCTTCTTCATTTTGACTTTTTTTTGTTTTGTTTTGAAAAGGAATCTATTAGAAAGAAATGGTGAGACAAGAGGACAATGGAGCTCGCTTGCTGAGTTATCTTGATGAAGTATCGAGTGTAAACCTTCAATCATACAATCTCTTCCTATATGATCTTGCTCGAAAGGAGAAGAACCTCAATCTTAATGACCATCATGACTTTGAAACATTTCTCTTCCAAAGAATTAAAAAGGAGTGGAGCTCAGAAGATTTGAGGGTAATGAATTAATTTCTTTCACCATTACTTTCTTACCTTCTTCACTGGTCATAATTTTGTTTTTAAAAAAGGAATATCTAGACTATGTCCTTAACCCAGTCCCACACGAATCACAGCCAGAAGGAAGAGATAAAGGACATGAAGGTTTCACTCTTGAGGCTTTTTTGCAATCTCCCATTTCCAAAGAAGCTGGTCTTACTATGAATGATATCATAGCTTTGAGGATTTACACAGGCAAAGGCTATCGTTTCATTAACTCAGCTCTTCGCTTAGCACAAAATAGCTTTGCTGCTACTTCATTTACTGCTAACCGCGCAATAGGAAAACTTGGAAAGCTAATGAGCACCAAAACCAATTTTCCACAAATTTATTATCGAGGAATGACAGGAAAGATGGCTAAATTTTTTAAAAAGTTGTACCATAAACCTGAAGTAACTCAGGGAGCACTTGGAAGAATTTCAGATCCTGGACTTTTCAGTACCACTAGTCAATGGGAAGTTGCCACTGGAGAGATTTATGGTGGAGAAATTCTCTTTGTGATATCAAAAATAGGTGGAAGTTTTAAGGAAGGGCAAATTGATGAAAATGGATTTGAAAGACTTTGTACTCCTGCTCCTGTTTCTTGGATTTCCCAATATCCTGGAGAAGAAGAGTATCTTTGGCCAAGTTATGCTGGTTTTGTTCCCAAGATTCCCTCAACAAGAGATGGACTCACCGCTAATAACAAAGAAGTTTATGAATTTACACCAATTTATCTTTGGGATCCAAAAAACTTCTGCATTGGAAGATGGAAGGATATTGAAAAAAGTGAGTTGGAAATGCTCAAAATGGGTATTAAATTGGCATCCAAAGGATTGGGACTCCAACATGCTATGATGGGAATTCAAATGCTTTATATTGAGGAGCAGGTTGATGAAGATTTAGAGGTTGATGAAGCAGTAAGTTTAGCTTTCTCAATTTTTGATCGAGGTGAAACTGGATCTTTTAAATGGAAAGAAGCAGAGAAGCTTATTCAATTTTTTTACGAGGAAGTAATGGAAAATAATTCACCATCTGAGATGATAGAAAGGATTAAGATGAAATTGCTTCCTTTGCAGGAAAATGATGGAAGGATTCTTTGGAATAGATTTTATGAACATTTTTCTTCAATTAAGTATACTATTTTTTAACAATGGACTTGGTTGTTTTTTGGCTCCAATCAATAATATCAGACGTGTAATAAATAAATAAATAATAGAGCTATTAAAAATCATTACTGAAGAATATGAGAAGGAAGAATAATAATAAAAAAGAATTAAAGACAATCAAGTTTTCAAAAACAAAAAAAAAAGTGAAGAAAAAAAAAATTACTTCGAGAACGGCAGGATTCGAACCTGCAATCTCTTGATCCGTAGTCAAGCGCCTTATCCGTTGGGCCACGCTCCCTTATTTTTTCTTGCTTTCAAAATTTTTCATTTTTTCACTTCAGCCAAAGAGAGATTTTGATTTTTTTTTGATTTTTTTTCTTTTTTTTTTCTCAAGCTTTTTTTTTTTCAAAAGGTTGCTAAAGTTGCAAAATAATGTTCCTTTCGGAAGGAGATTTTTCTTTCTTTCTTTTTTTAAAGTTTTTTCTTTTCCCACTCCTTTCTTTCTCTCTTTCAAAGTTTCCTTGTGCTCTCGACTTGACGGAGATTTATTTTTGCAAATAAATAAATAAATAAATAAATAAATGTTCCACATGATATTTCCTTTGAAAAAAAAAAAGAGAAAATAAAATCCAATAAAACTTGATTTGAAATGATATTCCTTCATTAAAAAATACAAAAAGTTACAATTCTATTCTATTCTAAAATCTAAAAATTTCATTCAATCCTATTCAGAGGGAGTTAAAAATCCAAGATCAATTAATAACTTTCTAAGATCACGAAGTCTTAAAGGTTTAAAGAGTAAAAAATCCATTCCAGCTTCTAAACATTCACTTTTATTTTCAGTTGATGCATGTCCTGTTAGTCCAACAATTTGAATTGCTGGTCGAACATTTTCTCCAATTTCTCTTTCAATTTCTCTTTGTCTCTCAATTTCTCGAATCTTGATTGTTGCATCAATTCCATTCATGATTGGCATTTCATTATCCATAAATATTAAATCATAATTTTTCCTCTCAAAACATTGAACAGCTTCCTCTCCATTTCTTGCAACTTCACATTCAATATTCAATTTATGTAACAATTCTATCATGACTTGTTGATTGACAGGATTATCTTCAGCTAATAATACAACAGTTTTTTTCTTTGCTTCAACATGTCCTATTTGAGTGAATATTCCACTCTTTACATTTTTTTTATCCTTTATAATCTCTTTAAGATATCTATTTTTCGATTTAAAAAAAAGATCAATTTCAATAAGATGAAACAAAAAAGAGAATAAAATCTCAAAGAAAAAATTAAATTAAATGAAAAAAAAAAAAAACCTTAATTTCAATGGAGTAAAAAGGGTTTCATCATACATGGTAGAGTTACATGGTTCCATTGTGTAAGGTATTACTGAAATAGTTTTTCCAGAAAAATTAACTTGTTGAATTGCTGTTTGAATTTTCAGAAGATCATCAAAAGAGGCAATGTGATCAATAAAGAGAACATCTGGTTTCAAAGTATTTAATTCCTTAGAAAATGATTCCACATTATTAACTAGTTTACATTTTAAATTCCAAGCTTCAAGAGTTTGTTGAAGATTGGAAAAAGTTTTGGGAGATTGTGTGACATAAAGAAGACAAGATCGTTGAGATATTTCATTTTCTTCTGGAGTAACTTCTGTGTTTGGTGCATTCTTAAATGAAACTGAAAAATAAAATTTACTTCCTTTCCCAACTTCACTTTCAATATAAATTTCTCCACCCATTAATTTTACCAATCGTTTACAGATTGATAAACCAAGTCCTAGAAGAAGAAAAAGAAATTTGAATCAAACAAAGTTTAGAAAAAGAAAAAGAAAAGAAAGAAAAAAGAAAAAAAAAAAAAGAAAAAAGAAAAGAAAAAAAAAAAAAAAAAAAAAAAAAAAAAAAAAAAAAAAAAAAAAAAAAAAAAAAAAAAAGAAAAAAAAAAAAAAAGAAA
>Ga0209960_1002448_pt1 | contig 18476 bp, 11 predicted proteins | sample ThiBiot_500_plan_2_FD_183947 | JGI IMG/M metagenome (GOLD analysis project Ga0209960, IMG submission 183947) | Wastewater bioreactor microbial communities from Cape Town, South Africa - Thiocy_expt_500_plan (SPAdes) | ecosystem: Engineered > Bioreactor > Thiocyanate-remediating >...
AGGGTAGCTGTTTCAAGCAGCTACCCCTTATGTCACTCTAGTTAAGTAGGATAAGCAACACCTTCTTGCTGTTGTAGCCGATAGATTTGCATACAAAATAATAATCCAATAGCAACCAGCGCAATTCCTACATATTCTGGTGAGGTATAACCAAAGCCTGCGGTTAGGGGAATGCCACCAAGAAATGCGCCTAAGGTGTTGGCTAAATTGCCTGTGGATTGAATTATGGATGAGGCGAAAATTTCCGCACCTTTGGTGTTTTCAATCATTAACATTTGAATTGTGGGAACCAAGGTAAATGAAACCGCCCCGGTGATAAAGGTGAGAATTAAAGCGGCGGTTTGATTGGCAGTACATAAAGCAACAGCAAGCAGGCAAGCAATCATTGCTGTAAGCATTAAAGCACTTACAGTTAGGGGAGAAAGTCTATCGGTCATCAGCCCACCTAGATAATTCCCAAATGCCATTCCGAGTCCGGCTAACATCATAATAAAAGTAACCATGCTTGCTGAAAACTGCGCCACATCAGTCATTAAGGGAGCGATATAACTTATCCAGGTAAATAATCCAGCAGTACCGATTCCGGAAATCCCCATAATAAGCCATACCTCCCGCTGTTTAAAAATTTTAAGACTTTGGCGAAAATCCTCTTTATATTTAAGATGAACATTGGGCAAAAACTTTATTAAAACGCTTAAGGTGATAAGACCACAAAGGCCCACTAAGGCATAGGCCAAGCGCCAGCTATAATGATGACCCAGATACGTACCAAAGGGGACGCCTAAGATATTTGCGAGCGTTAATCCCGCAAACATAAGCGCAATAGCGCGTGCACTTTTTCCTGAGGGAGCGAGCTCCTTGGCAACGACTGCACCCACGCCAAAAAAAGCACCATGAGGTAATCCGGATATAAACCGCGTTATAAGCAAGGTGAGGAATGAAGGGGCAAGAGCAAAAAGCAGATTACCGATAAAAAAAAGAAGCATAAGTAAGGATAATATGGTTTTAGGAGCAATTTTATCAGTAAAACGGATTAACAGAGGGGCTCCGATGACTACACCAAAAGCATAGATTGCGATTAAATATCCCGCTGTGGGGATTGATATTTGCAATGCGTGAGCAACATCAGGCAGAATGCCCATAATTAAAAATTCGGTCATGCCAATACTAAACCCGCCCATCGTCAAGGTATAAAGTGCGAGCTTGGAATTTTTCTCATGATTATTAGTCATAAATATAGACTAATCCTCTAAAGGTTTAGTTGAATTAAGAGTGTACACTAAAGATTTATTATCGTCACATAGTCTGGATAGGCGTAAGCTTTATAACTCGGTGTCGATAAGAAGACCTGGTTGAAACTGTATCTCATCAATGATTAAATGATAAATAAAATCAGGCTGTAAAAAATTAATATCGTTAATGGTAGCGCGACCGCGGAAGTATTTTCCCAGGAAGGAGATGGAACTTGCTTTCTCCATGTAGAAGTCACCCTTAAGCTCTAGTTCTGTATCGGAAAGGCTTACTAATTGGCAAGTATACTCGTCGTGACCTGATTTCACTTTAACGTATATCGGTTGCGTTGGTTCGATGAGCACATTTAACTCCATCTTGCACAGACAGTCCGCTCTTATTTTTAAGTTTAGCCTATTTAAGATGGATTTTTTTGTTTATTGATGTTTAGTTAAGGACCTATTCCCTCCTGGGTAATAAAAATAAATGACTTATTAAATTTTTGCAGGAAGGGCACAGCAACGTTAGGAATAAATTTTTAAAAATTCCTCCGTCAAAGCATTCACCTCTTTAATTACCGTGACGCTGCCTAGAGGGATTTTTGAGGTGCTCTTAGTAAGCTGTTCATCTTGATTAACTTGGTCACGCAGCATGCGGACAATTGCGGTTGCATCGGGTCCTTCTGCAATAGCTTTCTTGGTATGAGCAATGTAATCATTTAAATTTTTAATTTTAATTTCGTAAAGTTCACGATTCTTAAAGAAACCTTTGGTGGAGCGATTTTGCAAATCTCGTAAAATTTGTTCAAGACGTGTTATAAATTGCATTGTAGCAGGCTCCGCGGACGTACAGGTTTTAACTAGTTGTGGATACAATTTATGCCATTCACGCTGAGATTGAGTATGCACACGTAAATTCACACGGGTATTTTGCGCTAATACCCTGTCTAAAATTGGTTTAATCTTTTCCAGCCAGCTTGGTCCATCCATATCTTCAGAGGGGTTATTGAGTTCCTGTGCAATAAATTGTTGAATCTCGTCAATTTTAGCCTGTGCCCCTGAATGTTTATTTCGATATTCAGGTGTTGCTAATCGTGCAATAGTTTGTTCTAAAAATTTCTGTACCGCATGCTTCGTTAGTTGAATCCCTTTATTTTCTGCAAGAGGTGCGATAGCTTCTACTTTGGTTGCTGTTGTCATCACAAAATCGTGCACACGCATCAGCCGTTCTTTTACTTCAGGTTGGGTAATGAGTGGTTGATAAAGGTGATACAAGCGATTAAATACATGAGTGTATTCCGCAAAGGTTTCGGGAATGTTACTTTTTTCCAGGATCGCCTGCAATTGTTGCAAATGGTTCTTATCCTGCGCACTAATTATTACGGAGTTCAAGAAACTGGTTAACATCGCTGCAACCATTCCCTTAAGTTCTGCAGCAACCAATGTTTTTTCCTGAGGATGAGCTTCATTTAGATTATCTACCTTATCCAAGGCCATTTGGTACTGTCCTAATAACTCCGAATGGGTCAGAAAGCGATTTTCAACACGGAGCGCTTGGGTAACACAGCCTAGATAGCTATGTTGGGTTAAAGCGGTCGGCAAGGTTTTTTGTATGGCCGTGGTTAGCTCCCTGGTATGATTCATCTGATATCGTTTTAAGCCTGTCTCAAGATGCTTAGTAACCATCTCATGAGCTTTAAGGCGATTTTGATATAGTGACAAACGGGGGTCATTGGTCGTGCTCAACTCTAAATAGGTTTGTGTCTGCGACTTAAGATTAAGAGCGATGGCTTCTGGCTCCTCAACGACAGCTGCTGCTCGATGCTCTTCTTTTTTATAGGAATAGATTTGCCGAGCATCGATCGCAACCTCGGCAAGGAATCCCAAATCGTGCATCTGATTTCTAAATAATTCACGGAGCTTTTCTTGATAGGTAATGAGGGCATTCTCTAAACTTGCTCGGTCCAGATGTCCGTCTTTATAGCGCACATATGGATTGGGAAATTCTCCCTCAGGGTCGATTTCAGCCAGAGTGTTATGCCATAGATGCTCTGCTCGCTCGATAAATAAAGCCTTGCGATGCCGAATGTCCTCTTTCATTTCGGGATTTTTCGCTATTTCCTCTTCAAATAGCTTTTCAAAATATACAATAAGAGAATGTTTTTGCGTGGATATTTGTCGCTCTACCGCGGCTTCAGTATCCATTTTTTCCATTAATTGCTCCAATAAACGTAACTTGTCCTTACGATTTTTAATTTTTATAGTAAGGCCATGTTCTCGAGCAATAGTATCGAGATTAAATATTCCTAACGTTTCGCCTGATTTACCATCCCGCGCGGAGCGGCCTTGCAATTGGCGTCGATTACGATAACGTTCTAAATGGGTTTCAATGACCAGTAGACGCTCGGCTAGTTGACTTAATTGGCGTTCGCGAGCGGTCCCCTTATCCGATGCTTTAGGTGTTTTTATATCAACTCCGCGGCCGGCCAAAGGGGTAACTAAGGTAATTTGGCCTACTTCTTTTGCACGCGCGACCCGGTCTTCAAATTCTTTTTGATCTTCAGCAACGAGTGCGTGAATTACTTGTACTTTTCCGGGATATTTCTTTTCCAGCTCTTCTTTCCATTGGTCGGCTTGCTGGATATGCGCACAAGAAATCATGACGGGTTGTAGACGTGCTTTATCTAAAGCGCGAATAATCGCTTTAAGTTGATTATCACCCTTAAAGAAGAAGGACGTTCGGTCATCACAAAATACGGTCGACAAATAGTGTAGGCCACTGCGTTTACGAGGTGGGATATCTAAAATCGTATTCATCTCGAACGTAGACCGGACTTCTTCTAATTCCTGGGGTGAGCCTAAGGTACCGGAACCACCAATAATGCGGCCAAATTTTTTAAAAAAGGAATGACTGTTTTGACTATCAACGGCGTCAATCTGATTATCACAACTAAAGGGTGGCATGGCATTGGGTTTATGAACGTTTTTATCATAAAGACTAATTGCAGGGCTGTACATTTTATTCAAACGTGCATGCAAACATTGCTGAACCCCATGACTGAGGGTTGCTTCTTTATCCTCAGTATGACCTTCAAGTACGTGAGCCTCTGAGATTGTTTGTAATTGACCATGTACTTCGCGCTTACGCTGCCGTATTACAAAATCATAATTTTCTCGTAGTTGCTGGGCAACACACGCAGCGTCTAAAAGCTGATCGATTTTTTCATCCGTCAGTCGTTCTCGATATTGCTTATACAGTTCGGGACTTTTAGCTTTAAGAAAGTTGCGGAACAAGAGTACATCTTCTCCCTCTGTGGTGAATAGATTCATAAACTGCGGCAGCGTAATAAACTCATTGGCCAGCGGGTAGACCCACTCCAATGGATTTACAAAAGGATCCTCTTTGGTTTCTGAGAAATTAAAGGCATTTTTATTGTCAAAAAACTCAGCATCGACCTCATCACAAATAACCACTTGTTGCGATGCAGGGGGTATGGATTGATTTTCAACAATTTGTAGGCGTGAATCATACAAAGATTTATCCGCAGTGGTTGAGTAGACCACTGAAGGTTTGTCGTAACAATTTTCTTGAGTGCTGGCCTGAACCATGGCCACGGGTATATTTAAATAGTCGTAAAAAGGTTTACATTCTTCATAATCGCGTTGAGTAAGAATTTGATTTCGAGAGCAAACCGTAACGTGTGTTTCAACAGGCGCTAAAGCATAAGTTAACGCTGCGGTTAAGGCAAGCGTAGTCGTTTTTCCTTGTCCGGTCTGGATTTGCAATAATAAATTCCCGGGTATTAATTGAGTGCATAAAGCACTGATAATCTGTGATGGATAAGGGAAACGTCCGGTGCTGCGGAAAAAAACCTCATTAAATACGGCTAATGTTTCATAAATTGCGCGCTGTTCGCCATCTTGGATGCGGATGCAACACTGTTTAAAAAATTCTCCTAGTTCTGTACGTCGGAATTGGCTTAATGGCTTTAATTCATTACCAATGGGCAATGAATAATCATTCCCAATGGATAAAATATAGGTTGCGGCGTCCAGCAATTGTTGTTGTATATTTGCGGGTAAGGGATGCTGGTTGAATAAATCTTTTATTTCCTGGGTAAAGCTACTAATTCCTTGAGTTTGGTAATGACTCATCACTTTATGGCGATGACCAAAGGGATCTAATTCATATTCTTTAACCCAAAGTTCCAGATTGGATGGTTCCTTATTTACTTCAGTTTGCAATGCTTTAAATCCTGGCGCAGGATGGTAGCGATACAGAGTATTGGTGATAAAGTCGAGTTGTGTTTTACTGATCAAACGTTCGATCACTACGATTTGCTCATCGATAGTTGCGGGCTCTTCCGATCGATTCCATACCGCATTATTGAGCAGTGTAATTATTGTCTCAATCTGGTGCGGATACTTCTGTAATAACTTTGAGAGCTCGGTAAACATTCGCGAAGACTCGGCTTGCGGTAATTGTTTCTCAATAAAAGCCACGACTACTTCACGGCTTAGTGAAGGCACACAGTGTATGAGCAAATGTATATTTGCTAAATCGGTGGTTTTAAATTTACTGTCCATTAAGAGATTAAGCAGGGGATGGTCTTTTGCCAGTAAATTGCTCACGTTCATTAACGCGGTGAGGTGGGCGAGCGCCTCTTCTTGTTCTACAGCTGATTTTGGTGCTGAGTTTAAGGCAAGTTCAGCCATTATTAATTTTTGTTTCGGACTACACGTGCGCCCCTCATCCTTTAATTTCTTAAGCACAGATTCAATGAAATCCCTATTTTCTGCAGTAACAGTAGAGAAGATTCGTTTGAAAAGGGGCTTGAGCTCTATCTCTGCTGGTAAAGCGGCAATAAATTGTGTGAGCTTAATTAAAGGCAGACGCGTTGCAAAAAGATCAGTGTATTGCGTTAAATAATGGTGCTCATACAGGAGTGCTATAAACAAAGCACATTGCTCACTGGTCATATTAGCCTGAAGCTCTTTTAAAAACACCATAATCTGTTCTTGAGATTTAAAACTGTTATCGAGCTCTACGGTTAGTTCCTTACCCTGTAATGGTGGAATGTAAGCATGGAGAAAACGGTTAAAAACATCCGCTAGACTGACTTGTTTGCCAATGTTATCCGCAACTTTTTGATTAATTTTTAATTTTTGAACTTCTTGAGTGACTTCACGATACAGAATAGACAGAAATTCTTCATTGATTTGCTGAATTAATTGTTTTTCATATTTTTTTAGAAAAAGTCTGTTGAGTATAGGGCGAGCAAATGCAATGCCATCGATATGCGCCAAGGGGTCCTTGATAAAGTTAAGTAAATTTTGGACAGCATTCAGAGCGTTTTTTAATTTATCAGGATTAGCAGGGTTAAGTTTAATTTCTTCTAACTTGGTAATTATATTGATCACATGAGCACGAAAATGCTCTATTAAAGTCTGAATCTTATGCGCAATCGTCTTCTTAAGCAGTTTTATGATGCCAGGATCATTTTCATCCTTACCGACATTCTCCCCACTTTTATTTTCTTGAGGCAACGGATTAAAGTTAGGATCATTTATAAACTCATTTATAACCTCATTGGCATGCTCTTCACTTTTGTTAAATTCTTCAGATAATGAGTCGACAGCCTTTTGAAGTTCTTCGGTAAAGGCGGCGATACTCAGGACAATACCGGTCATTTTTTGCGATAAATCTTCATAGTTAAAGACCAGACTACGAATATTTTTTGTGCAAAAGAGAACGAGCTCTTCCTTGTTCAATTGCATGGCGTTAGGAGATTTTTGTAACTTGGTCACGAACCCCAGTACTTTACTCAATGGTACCGGTTGTGAGGCTTCGAAATTCACTTGTTTTAAGCAGGCTGTAAATCGTGCTAGGAACTCAGCGGAGAAAGATGCTGCAGCTAATGCTTCGCCTAATTGCTTTAATTCACTCCAGTCTTCGGTGTGAATTAAACTACTTAATAATGCTAAGGTATCTTTTTGCTCATTAGGAGCTGTTTCCCACGAATTTAACACAGCCAACAGGTGCCGTACTTCCAGCGGGGAGGGCTGATGCTTTAAGGAATTAAATATTTTTATCAGGTTGTAAATAATGACACCATGGCTGCCCACGGCAACGAATAGGTCATTTATGAGCTCAATATCTGTGGTCAGTTTTAGTAAAAGAGTCAGTTCATGGAGTGTCGGTTTCGGTTGCAAAAGACGTGTGCGTCTCTCGAAGCTTTCAGCCAAAAGTCGTGAAAGAAATCCTTTACCTGGAAATCCTTGCTGCTCAAGAATCTCAAAAACTTTGTTTTGTTTCTTTTTTAATTCATCGACGAGTATTGGTGGAATGCACGAGTTTAAGCCAATTTCATTTAACGAAAACTGGCCTGAAACGGGTCCACTGGCATCAAGATAGGAGTACTGGATTGTATTGGGTCCTTCTAAATTGAAATAAATGTGGTAGGGCTCGAACACATCATGTTCTTTTTTTTCCACGAATTCCCAAGGCATTGGGTCTCTCGGGCTTGTATAAAATTCAGGGTTTTGTTTAATGAGATTAAGTAGTTGCTCTAAGTCGTGAACCGGATCTCTATTTTCCTGGTACGCGTGTCTGCCGGTAGTGCATAAGGTTAAGAGCACCATGAGATTTTTTTGTAAACAATTTTGTAATAAGGGATGCTGGTGTATGAGGTTTTGCTCAAGTAACTGAACTAATTGTAGGTAGGTTGAATAGTCAAAAGATCGCGGATGGGAACCAATGTAGCGATAAAAATAAGGACTAAAGTTTTCCGTGATTCTTAGCCTTTTTGCCATATCGTATATCGTATGGATATCAATAGCGTAATTAATTTGATTAGTGCTGGTTCTATTGATTTCTTCTTGATCGTCAAAATCAACTTTAATGTCATGCCTAACTGATAGCTTGTCACGAGCTAATGGATGGAAACTTTCCTCAAGCAAGTATAAAGTTTTGCGATAATCATCAAACTGGAGCGATATTAGATAAAAGTTTATATCAATCCAGGAGTCTTTCCTAATTGGACGAGGAATTTGATACCCTGCCCACATTTGTGGTGGTTTGATATAATCATAAGGCCAAGATTGAGTGACTGTTTTGTCATTTACTATTTCTAAAAGAGACAAATATTTTTCATATTTTGCCCAATTCATCAATTGTGACTTTGGGGTAAGATCCATCTCGCGGGTAATGAGGTTGTATTCGCCTCTTCTTCTACCCATTGGAGCTGCAATAAACCCTTGCATGCCATAATCCAAGCCCTCAAGATATTTTACTTGTTCGTGAGGGTTCATCGCGTTTTGTAGTAAAGTAAGAATACGTCGGTAGGTTAATTTGATGTTACGAATATTTTCGATCGGACAGGGAATGGGTAAATCTAAATCGGCATCAATTTTTTTTAATTCTGCAAAAAAATAACGATGTGCATTGACGAGATCCACTAAGTCACAGGGGGCACTATGTTGTGCATGCTGGAGTGCAAGCGTCTGCCACCAAGATTTCTCCACTGCAGACATGCTGATTAAATAATCAATTGCGTATGCGGGACCCAGCGCTCCTGCTTGTACGTCGTTTGGTTGACTTAATAAAAAAGTCCAATCGGTGTTGGTATCCAAGAATACCTTTTGGAACAGCTCATATTGTCCAGCGCGGTAGATTTTATTTAAATTATTTAATAACTGCCCCACGCCTCGGGCACCATACTTGACCAAAACGGTGCGTAGTCCCTGTATTTGTGCGGCGTTAAATGAAAATTTTTTATCTAGCAGCGCAGAAAAGTCTCCTTCAGGTTGCTCCAGGTTTAATAACTGTTTCAAGGCATTTAATTGAACAGATACCTGTTTTTGAGTATTCGGCGCAATGGCTTTAAAGAACTTCTGATGTTGTTTGGTAAACTGTTGATAATCCAGTTCATTATAAGGCTGACCAAAGAAATTGTAGAATTGCCCAACATCCCCCTCCGGTTGTGGGGATGGTCGAGATTTGATCCATGGACTTAAAGGCGAGTCCGCTCGCTGCTCACCTGTCTTCAGCGCTTTAGGATCGAAAAAAAGAATGGATTGCTCTTCTTCGTCATAGTGGCGTTGTTTTTGGACGGTATATTTAAATCCGTTGGGTAAATCGTGTAAGTCTACTCCGTAGGTAAATTGTTCCTCATGTTCTAATATAATCCGAAATGTAGTTTCTGGGACATGGGTGATGCGGGCATGGGGATTGGTGACATAGGTATTGTATTCGCCCACTAAATTTTGCCATACGCGTCTAATTCGTTCCAAAGGCAATTTATCCGTTACCAGATCGGAGAGATTATTAACATGAATGAGCTTACCTAAAGCTGCGATATTCACTTGCTGTTGTTCTTCAGCCTGTTGTTGTTGATGATGTTGTTGGTTGATTTGCGCTAGCCGTTGCTGATAAATATTCTGGTTTAATTGCTGTTGATTTTGTTGTTGCTGTTGCTGTTGTTGCGCGTATTGATGTTGATGCTGGTATTGATACTGTGTTTGTGCCGTAATTTTTTTGCCTTGGAGCAGCAATTGTTTATTGCGTCTCATCTTACCTTTCGCAGCATAACCCTCGTTTTCTTGTACTGGGATGTCTTGGATGCCTTTAGCACGAAGAGTGTACAGGTATACATTTTCTAATTGCGTATTTAGTGATTTATACTGTTTCTGTTCGGGTGCGAGATAAAATTTTAATAAATAAGCTTTATTTAATCCAATCAGCTCCTTAAGTAAATATTCAACTGCATTAGGATTTACTGCCTGCTTATCACCGATGATATTGATTTGATGTCCCTCACCTAATCTTGAGATGGTTTGTTTTAACTCAATATAGGCTGGGTTGTCCGGCGTAAAATTGAGAAGAGTATTGGGTAGGAGTTTTAAATTAAGTACATGATTTTTTTCATTATACTGCGGTTCAAAATAGGAGAGGGTATTCTCAGCCAATTGCAGTCTGGTGATATATTCCTCAAGCAGTTGCTTTACTGCAGGGTCGTTTCCTTCATAATTTAATTCAATCGCAAATTTGCGCTCCTGAGCATAGTGCACCAGTTGTGCTGCATTAAAATCGGCATGATGGGCATCACTCCATGATATCTTTATAACTTTGGGGTAATCTGGGTGGTTGTCTAGATGAGCTTTCAAAAGCGGAAGAAATTCTTGGGAGTTATTTCCTTGCCATACTAATTCGATTAATTCAGGTTGCTCATTTTGTACGATAAATGTCATAAAAAGGGACTCGTTACTTTTTTGTTAAGTCTAGCAAAAAAATATTAAGGGAGGGTTAAGAATGTACATTTTAAGCTGGTGTAGTAAATAAAAACTCTATGAAGCGATTCCTCGTTTAATGAAAAATTAATTTATGCGATGTTTCAATCGATCCGTGCTACTTGCGGGGGATCCCTTGCAAAACTCGGGATGACGGGGTGTGAGGATGATGTGGGGGATTCCTAAGGAGAATGCTCTGTACGCTCCTGATGGAGAAGACACGTTTGAATAATATTCATCCTTAATCTTTTGTTTCACATCATCCGGGTCTTGAATGATGCTCTTCCCCAGTCTTTGATCAACTGCGGTTATTCCCTTAATGATGCTCTTTCCTAGTTCTTGATTAACTTGGTTACTTCTTTGACCACAACAATCATCCGAGTTTTGAATGATGCGTTTTCTCGTCCTTTTCCTTTAATTATTTCAGGCGGCTTCCTTGACTCACATTCACCCCTCGTCATCCCGAGCCTTGGGCGAGGGATCTCCTTGTAGGCACGGGGTGTCTAAATCGCGGGTTATAACTTAGTTCAGCAGGTGGTCAATTATATGTTGGAGACGCTGGGCATTATCATAATGAATGACTAAAGACCCTTTACCGGATTTACCAGGCTTTAATTTAACGGCAGTTTTTAGTTTTTTAGCTAAATGATCTATTTGCTCTAAATAGAGCGCATGATGTGCCACAGACTCAGTGGCCGTGGGTGAGCTATTTTTCCCTTTTTTAACTCGTTCGACTAATTGCTCAGTTTCACGTACTGACAGATTTTTAGCCACGATAAGTTGTGCAACCTGGGTTTGCTGCTCTTCGTCAAGTACCAGAAGAGCGCGAGCATGACCCATGTCGATATCCCCGTGCTCGAGCATCTTTTTCACAGGGCTCGTCAGGGCGAGCAGGCGAAGGAAATTACTGACAGCGGCGCGTGATTTACACAATAATTCTGCAATTTGGGTGTGAGTAAGAGCAAATTCTTCATGCAAACGTTGCATGGCTCGTGCTTGCTCCATTGCGTTGAGATCTTCTCGTTGTAGATTTTCCACCAATGCCATCGCCATGGCCGTTTCATCATCTACCTGTTTGATGATAACCGGCACCTCACTAAGCCCCGCCATTTGACAAGCACGCCACCGACGTTCACCCGCAATGATTTCAAACGTTCCCGGGTTAAGTTCCCGAACCAAGAGCGGTTGCAGTAGTCCTTGACGTTTAATGGATTCGGCAAGCTCCGCTAAAGGTGCCTCTTCCATTTCGGTCCGTGGCTGATATTTACCTGGTTGAAGTTTATTAACTGCTAATAAGGTTTGTCCGGATACGGGTTTTTCTTCCATTATGGGTGCAGTTGATTGACTCAGAAGCGCAGATAAATTTCGGCCAAGACCACCTCTTTTTACACTCATATAGATTTCCTTTATCCGGTCACGGTTTGTTTGTTGATTACTTCTGCAGCTAAAACCATATAGGCAGCAGCTCCTGGCGATGTTTTATCATATTGCAATGCGGGCATGCCATGGCTTGGTGCCTCTGCCAACCGTACATTGCGTGGCACTACCGTGCGATAAACCTTAGTCGGAAAATGTTCTAGTAATTGCTTGGAAACATCTGCACAAAGACGATTGCGGGCATCATACATAGTACGCAGGACTCCCTCAAGATGTAAACGTGGATTCACTGAGGCTTTAACCTGGTCAATCGTGGAAAGTAATGCGGCGAGACCCTCAAGCGCATAGTATTCACATTGCATCGGGATCAATACGGAGTCCGCCGCGACGAAAGCATTAATAGTCAACGTATTTAATGCGGGAGGGCAGTCGATTAAAATGAAATCATAATTACTTTGCAAGGGTTGTAATGCTTTATAAAGAAACGTTTCCCGATGGTTGCGTTCCATTAAGCTCACTTCCGCCACCGTTAGGTCATCATTTCCTGGCAATAAATCATAGCCACAGGGAGTCGTCAGGCACGCTTGTTGAGCGAGACAATCATGAAGCAATACATCATTGGTAGTATGAACCAACTGGTTTTTATCAACACCACTGCCCATGGTTGCATTGCCTTGGGGGTCCAAATCAATCAGGAGCACCTGTTGGCGATTTGCGGCCAGTGAAGCAGATAAATTAATTGCAGTGGTGGTTTTACCCACACCGCCTTTTTGATTGGCAATGGCGATAACTTTTGCCATGATTAATTCCTTGGTTGTGTATTCTTAATAAGGATGCAACAGCGTTCACCTTCAACTCTATTTACCGAATAAGGCTCAACTGTGTAATCATGCATTAATTCCTGGAGCTCCGTGTCAGGTAAACGGCCTTTCATTGCCAACCACAATCCATCCGGGGCTATGAGGTGGTTTGTCCAGTAAATCATTTGCGCAAGACTTGTAAACGCTCGACTCATTACTGTATCAAAACCTGGGTGCGGGTGGTAGCTTTCGACACGAAAATGTACTATTTCTACATTCTTTAGAGCTAATTGACGTTTTACTTCATTCAAAAAGCGCGTTTTTTTGCCGTTAGCATCGAGCAAAGTAAAGTGTTTATCGGGTTGTGCGATTGCAAGTGGAATGCCGGGTAACCCAGCACCTGTGCCTACATCAATAATTCGCGTTCCCTGCACCCAGGGAATAATGGCCAAACTATCGATGAGGTGTTTGCTTACCATTTCATCGGTATTACGGATGGCCGTTAAATTATACGTTTTATTCCATTTATTTAATAAAGTTAAATAATGAAATAAAGGCTCAGTGCAGTGTTCTTGCTGAATTTTCTTAAGCTCTTCTTGTAAAAAAGAGTGTGTTGAATTGTTTACCATCATGCCTCAATACGCTGTTTTTTTAAATGCACCAAAAGCAGGGATAAGGCGGCAGGTGTCACTCCAGATATTCGGCCTGCTTGCGCGATATTGGCTGGTTTAATATGATTAAGCTTTTGTATGACCTCATTGGATAAACCAACAACCTCGTGATAATTCAGAGACGCTGGAAGTTGGGTTTGTTCGTGTTTGCGCAGCTTGTCGATTTCAAGCTGTTGACGCTCAATGTATCCTGCATATTTATTTTGAATTTCTACCTGTTCACAAACTTCGGCATCGAGTTCTGGCAAATTTAAATCGTCGAGCAGCAACAGGTGCTGATAGTTAATTTCTGGACGTTTTAAGAATTCATGGGCACGGCAGTCATGTTGCAGAGGAGTTTGTACGATACCGCGCAGTCGTTCATTATGACCCACACGAACCCAGGTTTGTTGTAACTGAGCTTGGGTACGGGTAATGTGTTCTTGTTTGGTGGAAAAAGACTGCCAGCGTGATTCACCGACCACACCCAGCTCATGTCCCTTAGCTGTTAAGCGCAAATCGGCATTGTCCTCACGCAGTAACAGACGATATTCCGCGCGCGAGGTGAACATGCGATAAGGCTCTTGAGTACCGCAGGTGATAAGATCATCGATAAGCACCCCGATATAGGCCTCATCACGGCGTGGACACCAAAGCTCTTGCTCCTGAACCAACCGTGCAGCATTGATTCCGGCGATAATCCCTTGCGCTGCCGCCTCTTCATAACCGGTAGTACCGTTTATTTGACCGGCGAAGAATAAATTGGCAATAGGCTTTGTCTGCAAATAGCGGGTTAGGCCCCGTGGATCGAAGTAATCGTATTCAATCGCATATCCTGGGCGGGTAATATGAGCTTGTTCAAATCCTTTAATAGTACGCACAAATTGTACTTGTACATCAAAGGGTAAACTGGTTGAAATACCATTTGGATAAATTTCGCTTGAGGTTAATCCTTCGGGCTCCACAAATATTTGGTGGGATAATTTATCAGCGAAGCGCACCACCTTATCTTCGATAGAGGGGCAATAACGTGGCCCAATTCCTTCGATAACACCCGCATACATTGGCGATTGATGCAGATTATTACGAATAATCTCATGCGTTGCTTCCGTGGTGTGGGTGATATGGCAAGAAACTTGTTGCGGGTGATCGGCAATGCTTCCCATGTAAGAGAATACCGGTAGAGGGGTATCTCCTGGCTGCGGTGTCATTTGCGAATAATCGAGGGAGCGGCTATCAATGCGGGGAGGGGTTCCAGTTTTTAGTCGCCCAACAGGTAAATCCAGATCTCTTAAGCTGTGGGCAAGAGCAACCGCAGGGGGATCGCCCGCACGGCCGCCAGCATACTGGCTCATCCCTACATGGATTTTACCACCTAAAAAAGTACCGACAGTTAATACCACTGCTCGTGCACGCAATGTGTAACCCATTTGGGTGATTACACCCGTCACAATGCCTGACTCAATGACTAAATCATCGACTGCTTGTTGGAATAAGGTTAAATTTTCTTGAGATTGTAATTGCTCTCGTATGGCTTGCCGATAGAGTACTCGGTCAGCTTGTGCACGGGTTGCGCGAACCGCAGGCCCTTTCGAAGCATTAAGGATGCGAAACTGAATCCCCGCCTGATCCGCCGCTTTGGCCATTGCACCATCTAAGGCATCAATTTCTTTTACTAAATGCCCTTTTCCAATACCCCCAATTGCAGGGTTGCAGGACATCTGTCCCAGAAGATCCATATTATGGGTTAATAGGAGAGTCTGTGCTCCCATACGCGCAGCGGCCAGGGCGGCTTCCGTTCCAGCGTGGCCGCCACCGACCACGATGACATCATATTGCTTCTCAAGATTCATAACGATTTGCTGTCTAACAAAAAGTGGAATTATACACTTTTTTTACACCCGCCCCAAGCTCTAATGTTCAGGACATTTAAATGACGATGATGTTTATTCGAGTAAAAAATAAAAGAGTACGGATTTATTGTGAAATGTTTTGCGGTTTTTGTCATTTACATGAGTTCGTTAGTCGGGAGATCTCTCGCCATGCTCGAGATGACGAGTGGGTGAAAATCATGGTTCGCTCATCCTGAGCCAGTTATAACCAGGAGCATGGGCGAGGGAGCTTCATCCAGGCCAAGCAATCAAAAGCGGTATATGCCGTGGGTTTCTTTATTTTTTCTGGTATTATTTTCGAGTTGTCAGGAATCCAGGATAACACCACGTCCAACCAAGTAAGGAATAGTGTATGCCTAGGGAATTATATGTTTATCTTTTGGCCAATAAATACAATAATGTGTTGTATACGGGTGTAACTAGTGATTTGCAACGCCGTGTGTATGAGCACAAGAGTAAATTGGTTGCTGGATTTACAAAAAAATACAATGTCGACCGCTTGGTTTATTTTGAAGCCTGTTCAGGAATTGTTATAGCAATTGAGCGCGAAAAACAAATTAAGGGGTGGTCCCGAAAGAAGAAGCAGGACCTGATTCAAGCCTTCAATCCTGAATGGAATGATTTGTACCTCGCTTTATTTTAAGGAGTATCTTGCAGGTGATCCCTCACTCCATTCGGGATGACGTATGGGGGTTGAAACACCTTATTCCCATCATCCCGATGCTCCCGTAACCCCGTCATCCCAAGGGCTCCATACTCCTGGAATCCCCCGTCATCCCGAGCATCGCGAGGGATCCCCAGCCAAGCCCCCAATTCCCAATCAATGAGTTTGGAGGAATTTCTCCATTCCAACATAATGAGGTTTAAAAGCCGCTTATTCCATCATCCCGATGCTCCTAGAACCCCGTCATCCCAGGGCTCCATAACCCTGGACTCCCCCGTTATCCCCAGGGCTCCATACCCTGACCCCGTCATCCCGAGCATCGCGAGGGATCCCCCGCTAAGCCCCCAATTCCCAATCAATGAGTTTGAAGGAGTTTCTCCATTCTAACATCTGGAGATTTAAAGCCCCTTATTCCCATTATTCCGAGGCTTTCGTAACCTCGGGACACCACATCTCAAGCAAAGACCCTCTATCAAACCCTGTCTATTTGAAGAGAGCTCTGTTTTTATTTGGGGTTGCTGGGAGGTAAAAAGTCATTCTCTAGAGCCTCTTTTTTCTGAGGTAGACTATTCACGGCCGACCATAACTCTGCTCCAGTCCAAGGCATTTTTGTATGTGCCTGATAGAGCACTTGTGACAAACGGTTAATCTCCTGCTCCAGAGGAGGATAGGCAAGATATTGAGCAATACTCCCCAGATTTAATAATTGCGCTTGTGGCCAACGAGCTTGCGCCCATTCGAGTAAAGCAAACTGGGCTGCCTGGGGATTGTTATCCTTACATGCTTTATGAAGCGCTTTCAGATTGGGTGTTTTATTTTGCGGCAAAGAACTTTTTTTGCCACGCGGCCATTTCCATAGAGCCAAGGTAATTAGCCACGCGAGCGCGCAAAGTCCTGCAAGAAACCACGGTAAAATTGCCCCTTTTTTCTCTGTGTCGGAGGATTTAAGAATTTCAGGTTGCGATGATGTCTTATCGGTTTTTAATGTTGTAACCGCAGGTGCTGGAGAATTTTTAGACTCTGAAGGTAAGATTGAAATTGTTTTCGCGGGCAGGCGAGCAATTTCCTCTTTACCCGTTTTGGTGTTAAACCAGGGGAGTTGCGCCTCAGGCAAGGTGATTTGCCCGTTTTGATTGAATAGATAAGTCACTTTAATGTCGATGTTACTAACAATTTCACCTTGTTGGATTTGATTGAGATACTTACCCTTCTCAGGATAAACATTATATTTTTTATTTTCAGCAAAATGGGGTATCGGCAGTAATTGTGCTGGAATGCCTACTCCGTGCAGTTGCACTTTGCGTATCAAGGTATCCCCAACTTTAAGTGATTTGCTAATCGATTCATAATCTTCTGTGAGTTTTATTTCACGTGCAGGCAACCATTCTTTACCTTGAAAGGAGGACGGCGCTGGCTGTACTTCAAGGGAAATATTATTATCGCTAATTCTCACTTTTTGTGGTTCAAAACCGAAAACTAATGCATTATAAACGGGCGAAGTGAGGGTGAGTTTGCCACTTTTCAGCGGAAAGATAGCATATGTTTTTTCATCGACCAGATAGTTCATACCGGTTTTAATTGTTTGATAGCGTCTATTGGTGCCCAGGGGGATTACGAGGGCGTTGTCTAATTGGGGTTCTTCGTAGGTTGCATCTAAAAGTTGTCTTGAATTGTAAATAGCAACTTTATAAATAATTTGTTGATTTACATAAGGACGTTCATTGTTAACCGTAGTTTTCATGAACAAATCCTGATTTGTGTCTGTCGCAGCGTTCCGATTAGGCTTTTGGGGGGCGGTGTTATCTACATTGATAGTCAATGCGGAGGTGTGCTCAGAACCTACCTTAATTGCAGGAATCGTTAAAGTTCCGGATCTAATCGGTTTTAAACTGATGACCCAGCTATTTGATGCCTGGCTTTGACCGTTTATTACGGTATAGCTCATATTTTGTTCCGTACCCAAAATGATGAAATCTTTTTTTAACGGAGTTAAATCAGGAAGACCGCTGCCACTGCGAATGCCATCCTGGGTAATAATTAACCGGAAAGTTTCATCCATCCCTAAAACTGCTTGATCGACTTCAGCCTGCACTTCGGCCCAGGAACTCATTACTTGGAACAAAAATATGAAACCAATAAGAAATTTACTCATGTTTACCACCCTTGCTGCCTACGTAAATGATCGCGTAAAAATTTTTCTCTTAATAAACCGCCTGGATCATCAGGGATTAAGCGTAGCCATTGTTCCTGTGCATGCTTCTTCTCTGCTTTGGCCTGATCTTTTTGCTGATCCTGCTTTTGCTGCTCCTGTTGCTTTTGCTGATCCTGCTTTTGCTGATCTTGTTGCTTTTGCTGCTCCTGTTGCTTTTGCTGATCTTGTTGCTTTTGCTGATCTTGTTGCTTTTGCTGATCTTGTTGCTTTTGCTGATCTTGTTGCTTTTGCTGATCTTGTTGCTTTTGCTGATCTTGTTGCTTTTGCTGATCTTGTTGCTTTTGCTGATCTTGTTGCTTTTGCTGATCTTGTTGCTTTTGCTGATCTTGTTGCTTTTGCTGATCTTGTTGCTTTTGCTGATCTT
>Ga0209960_1002453_pt1 | contig 18430 bp, 15 predicted proteins | sample ThiBiot_500_plan_2_FD_183947 | JGI IMG/M metagenome (GOLD analysis project Ga0209960, IMG submission 183947) | Wastewater bioreactor microbial communities from Cape Town, South Africa - Thiocy_expt_500_plan (SPAdes) | ecosystem: Engineered > Bioreactor > Thiocyanate-remediating >...
AGGGAACAGCGAATTTTAACCGAATTATCGAGCGGTGCCGCACTTTCCGTTGTGTATGATCAGCATCCTTTCCTACAGGGTTTATCCTCAATTTTGGTGATTATATGTGGTGGGGTCCATACGTACAATTTTTTATAAATTTGGAACCTCTAATAAGAGCCCACAAAGCCCCAATCTTGCACCCAGCTAATTTTTTTAATTTCTTTCGTTTGTAATAATTGATTATAAAATAATTCATGATTGGCGAAGTTACCGGCAATAAGAACTAAATTCACACTTCTTTTTATAGGAATTAGTAAAACCTGACGGCAATAGTTTTTAATCAGCTCAAGAATAGGTTTTTGTTCACTTATATTCGCCAAGTTCACTGTGAGAACCCCCCGCGAGCTAATTAAACGGCTGCAGTTTTGAAAAAATACTTCGGTGCAACATTCCGGAGGAAAGTGATGCGCATTATAAAGGTCGACAAGAATGTGGGAGCATTGCTCTGGATGTTCCTGAACAAAGTCTGCGGCATTGGCTTCAATCACGGTTAAATTTTTAAGTTCTGAGGTACCAAAGTAGGTCTGCGCAATTTTAATGACTTCGGCACTGATTTCTATGGCCGTAATGTTTTTTTGCGGGGCTGCTTTGCTCAACAACCAGGGGATACCGCCACCCCCTAAACCCAAAAGTGTGCCGTCTCCTGGAAAATAGCGCATTGTCAGCGTAAGCATTGGTAAATAATGAAGTCCAGGTTTCCAAGGGTTACGGCGATATTGCAGAGTTTGAATTGCAGTAGAATTAAACTTTAACCAACGATAAAGCCAGTTTTGATACACTTGATATCCGGATGCAGACTCATAAATACAACGACCCCAGCGTGTTTTATTCATGGGAATACTTTTGAAAGGGATAAATGGAGCCTAGATTAAGAATTTGAGTCAGCTCATCGAGTGCTGAATAACTCTCTTGAACTAATTGTGGATCTAATAAGTCGCTAGGCATCAATTCCTCACGATAGTGCTTCTTGATCCACAGGGTTAAACGGTTTAATAATTCATTATTCACCAGCACATTTTGATGTATTGCCTCAATTTCTTTTTGACTCAAAAGTACCCGTAACCGAAGACATGCAGGGCCGCCGCCATTGCGCATACTTTGACGCAAATCCAGATAATGGACCTGGGTAATGGGATTCGTGGCTGATGAGATTATTTTGTCGATGCAGGTTTTAACCCGCTTTTGCTCTGCGCACTCACTTGGAGCAAGCAGGAGCATCTCAGAGCTGTTCGGTAAGCTTAATAACTGCGAGTTAAATAAGTAGGAGGAGACCGCCTCATTTAAACTTAAATCTTGAATAGGAATTTCGACAAGCTGTAAGGGTGCGTGCATTTTTTGTCGTAGTTCGTGTAAAACGGCATGCTGGTTTAAAAAAGCCTGTTCATGAATTAATAGTACAGACTCGTTTGCAACAGCAATGACATCATTGTGAAATACCCCCGCATCAATTGCCTCTGGATTTTGACAAGCAAATACCGTTTGTTCAGGTGAGAGTTGATGTTTTCGCGCCAGTGCTTGTGACGCTTCGTATGTTTGCCGTGCTTGGTAAACTCGTGGTGTTGGAATATTTTGTTCATTAAATGCTTTTTTACCGTAAACGAATAAATGAATTCCAGGATCTTGATGCTGCTTACAAAGGCGACTATGGTTGGCGGCGCCTTCATCACTGGTTACTACGGTACTGGGTAAGATGGAATGATGGGTAAAATGCTGTTCATGAGCAAATATCTTTTGCAGCAATCTGCGTGAAAATTCAGCTTCCTGATGTCGATGTAAATTGCTCATCAGGTTCGCAGCAGTAAAATGTACTCGACCGTCCGCTGCGTCAATACTTGGGGTTACCGTTGCTGCATTCGCAGTCCACATGCTGGAAGCCGAATAACACGCACTCAATATCTCGGGAGCAACTTGGTACGCTTTGCGTAACTGTTGCTCTACCGTTCCGGTGAAGCCCAGTTGAGTAAGAAGACTTAAGTTTGGGCGTTGATGGGGTGGGATTAATCCTTGTATCAAACCTAATCCAGAGGATACGAAGCGCATTTTTTCCACACCTTGTAATGCAGCTGCTCGGGGGTTAGAGCGGCTCAACGCATTGTTTTGTGATGCAAGATTGCCGCTTGCGAGCCCCGCATAATTATGGGTTGGCCCCACTAAGCCATCAAAATTAACCTCAAACATAGTCATGATTACTCCAGGTGAATACCAGGCAGCCTTTTATCGGGCATAACTAACTGCGATTGTTCCATACTTGCGACCGGATAGGCACAATAATCTGCAGCAAAATAAGCACTGGGACGATGATTGCCACTATGACCCACACCTCCAAAAGGCAGGCTGCTTGCAGCACCCGTGGTGGGGCGATTCCAGTTAATCAATCCAGCACGTACCTCATGGTAAAATTGCTGATATTCTGCTTTCTTCTCACTGATGAGACCCGCTGCCAATCCATAGTGCGTTTGATTTGCCAAATGAATAGCTTCATCAAATTTTTGATATCGATAAACTTGAACTAAAGGCGCAAAGATTTCTCGATCCTCAGGTGTTGACACCTCGGACATATCAACAATACCTGGGGATAAAAGCCCTGTGTTGGGCGTTAATAATTGCATGGTTAATAACGATTTGCCTCCGCTTTGCAGCAACTCTTTTTGGCGCTTTAAATGGTTTAACGCGTGCTCATAACGGATAACAGGTCCCATAAAAGGTTCCGGATTTTGGTTGAAACCGCCCACTCTTAAGCGCTTACAGGCTGTGATAAACTGGTATAAAAACGTATCGCCAGAAGCCGTATCCGGAATAATCAAACGACGAGCGCAGGTACAGCGCTGCCCTGCGGTAATCATGGTGGAAAGAATGCTGTGGTAAACAGCAGCATCAACGTGTTGTAACTCCGAGATTACCAGCGGGTTATTGCCACCCATCTCCAAGGCCAGGATCACTTCTGGACGATGAGCAAATTGTTGATGGATGCGTAAGCCCGTGGAATAACTTCCGGTAAAATAAACTCCCTGAATATCCTGGGCTAATAACGTCTCACCACAGGGAACACCACCTTGTAAACCATTTAAAACACCGGGTGGAATCCCACTGTCATGCCAGCATTGGATAATGAATTCGGCAACAGCAGGGGCGAGTTCGCTGGGTTTATAGAGAATCGTATTTCCGGCTACAAGGGCGGGCACAATATGACCATTACTTAAATGTGCAGGAAAGTTAAATGCCCCTAGAACCACGACGACCCCATGAGGTTTAAAGCGTAAACATGCTTGTGCTTCAGGGGTTGCGGTGTACTTTTCACCCGTACGTTCATGATAGGCCTGAATGGACAGTTTAATCTTACCAATAACCGCACTGACTTCGGTTTGTGCTTCCCAGGCGGGCTTTCCCGTTTCTTTACTGATTAGTAGGGAAAGATCAGCGCGACGTTGTTCAACAAGAAGAGCAAATTTTTCTATAATTTGTATTCGTTGGGTAATCGATTGAGCACTCCACAAAGGAAGTGCTGCACGCGCGGCATGGGCGGCGGTTGTAATTTCATCCTTTGTGGCTGCGCGTCCCTCCCAAATTAAATGATTTTGCGCAGGATCAATTGATGAAAAGGAAGTACCCTCACCGATGACCCATTTACCATTTATATACTGTCCCTTACTGGATATCATATTTACCCCTTGATTATTCAGGTGGGTAGAGTGGGGCGACGCGGATTATATCCCCACAATCAACCTGTAATAGATTTGCTGCCTTCTTGCTTATGACACAGAAATTTTTTGTTGCATCAATCAATACCGTGCTCAGGGTCGCGCGAAAATTTAGTCGTGCATTAGCAATGAGGCACATTGTGCCACTTACCTGATCACTAAGACTGCTAATCACCAATGCTGAGCTCGTGCGGATGGTACGAATTTGCTCGAGAGGCGCTTCTAAAGTCGGTCCTCCATCAAAAATATCCACATATTGGCTGTAGCGAAAGCCCTCACGAAGCAGTATCTTCATTGCCGGGGCTGTGGACGGATGGGGTTTGCCAATTACCATTTGCGCTGCAGCAGTTAATAAAGGAACATAAATCGGACCTCTCGGCATTAAATCGGCAATAAATTGTTTATCAGTAGTCATGGTCAATTTATCTGCTTCACTGAAGCTTATTTTTATAAAATGATGGCCCACACTATCCCAAAATGGCGATTTGCCTTTTTTATTATTTACACCCCGTAATTCGGCTACAACTTTTCCTGCGAATCGTTGAGGGTTGTGCGCCATATACAAAAATCGTCCCTTGGAAAGCAGAAGCCCATTGTTGTTTTTGCGATAATGAGGATTTAGATAGAGCGTGCATATCTCACTTGCGCCATGGTAGTCATTGACCAAGGTCAAGTATTCATATTCGGTGTGTGAATTAAGTTGACTACTGAAGCGTGCACGTTTACTTACTTTAAAGGAGTAAAAAGGTGTTTCAATACCAATGCGAGATTCAATGCCTGACACACCAACAAGTTTTCCATTTTCTGGTTGCTCTAATACAAAGAAATAATACTCGCTTTTAGGTTCGGTAATATTCGTTTTAAATGAATTAATTGCCCAAGCGAGTCTTTGTTCCAGGAGTTTTTTATCTTTAGTTAAAGTGGTAATTCCTACACCGCTCTTTTCTGCCAACTGATGTATCGCGGCAAGGTCAGTTTCCACGGCGCTTCTAAAAAGCATCATTGCTGTAAATCCTCAAGTCCATGTTGGGCTAAATCCTGTAAAAGCAGAGTACTTAAAATAGTTCTCTCAACCAGGCTATCAAGTATTATATATTCTTCCGGACTATGAATTTTACCGCCGCGGACGCCTAAGGTATCAAGAACAGGAACGTTATACTGGGCAATATTATTACCATCACAACAACCGCCACTATCTTGCCAGTCTATCGTTAATCCCAATTTTTCTCCATGATGCTGTATCCGCTGATATAAACGTTCGGTTCCTGAGTTGATTTTTTTAACAGGGCGACCAAAATTTTCAAAAATTGATAAGTTAAAGTCTTTTTTGGTGAAATCACGTTGGATACGCTTCAATTCATGCATCACCCAGTGCGCATCATCGGGTTGGCTTATGCGCACATCTACTTTTGTTACCGCTTTATCAGGCACCATATTCAGAGCATCGCCACCAGCAATTTTACCAATATTCAGAGTCACCCCTGAGCGTTTATCATTTAATTGATGTACGGCGATAATAATTTCAGCAAGGTAACAGATGGCATTACGACCTTCATCAAATGCGCGACCAACATGTGCCGATTTCCCAGTAGCAATCAAAGTAATCTTGCCGCTCCCCCGTCTATTACGTGCCAAAGTACCCGATTCCGTCATTGCTGGTTCATAAACTAATGCCGCTTGATAATTTAATGCATGATCGTCATAAAAAAATTGCGAAGCGGGAGAGCCAATTTCTTCATCTGCATTAATAAACACATCCCAACCGAGATTTTCGGCCATATGTTCCTGTTCAAGGGTATTTAATGCGTGCAGCATGACTAATAATCCGCCTTTCATATCTGCAACCCCTGGACCATTTAAACGCTGGTCATCCAGATAATGTAAAGCTTGGAAAGGACTAGTAAGAGGGTATACCGTGTCCATATGACCCGCAAGGAGAACGCGTCTTTTTAAATCGGGGCGTTTACGAATAAATAAAGCATCACCACAAGTCTGGTTAATTGCCATTCCAGACATATCAATCGTTTTAATTGTAGGGGTTGGATAAATATGTATTTCATCAGCAACCGGTGTAAAGAGGCTAATTAATGCGTGTCGCATTTTTTCCTGGCCTTCTAAATTAAACGTACCCGAGTTGATAGCACATAATGCATGCAGCTGCGCAATCATCTGTTCACGTGGTATTTGCCATTTATTTGTCTGATAACCTACGGACATGAGGAAGCTCCCGGAATCGAAATCCTAAATATTCAGCATAGCGAGTGAACCCGATGCTGTCTAGCAGAGCGGATCCACCTAACGAATTGATTTTTAATTGATTGATGAGGAAGCAGGTGGTGGTGCATCAATAACGGTAATTGCATTCTTGTCGTCATCCACCTGGATTACACGTTCAAAATGCCCATATTTGCCGAGTTGCTCACTGATGGAACGCGAATCCTGCTGAATCTCTTGCTGAGAGACTTTACCCTGGATCACTTTTAAGGTTAATGCATGGATTTTCTTTTGTTCTGCTATAAGTTCTTGATATTCTTTTACCCGACTCGTCAGCTCTTCTTTTTGAGCATTCATTTCCTGTTCCGTTTTTTTCAGTTTATCAAGAATTTCAGAAGACTGTTGCTCTTGATTTTTGAGTGTACTATCGATTTTAGCGTAAAAATTACCCTGTTCTGATGAACTTTGGGAAATCGTTGTTGCCATATTTTTGATAGCTTCGTTGAGGAATTGCATTGATAATTTATTATTTTCAATGGTCTTGTTTAGATCATCCTCTTTTAATTTTAATTGCTGAAGCTCGCTTTCTAATTTTTTATTGATTTCTTCTTGCAGTTGCTTTTTTAGATCCAATTCATCCAGGGCATCTTTATATTCTTGCGTATTGTGCGCGAACTGTTCTTCTAAATTATGAATTGTTTGCTGAAGCTTATTTTGCTCTCGAAGGAGAAAATTATTATTTTCACGTGACATACTCACCTGATTGGACATCTCCAGAATTTCTTTTCTTAGGGTTTGTACGTGATTTTTAAAGTTAGAGTTTTCCTGCTTGAGCTTTTCAATCTCGTTATTCAATGAAGTGGCGAGATCGCACAGGCTATAAATAATCCCGCCCACTACATCAGCAAGCCGAAATAAATGTTGTTTGATATCTTCCTGCTTTTCATGGGTATGGGCCGCATGATTATCAAGTAAAGCGCCGCCCCCCATATAAATGCTCAGATTAACACCACTAATAGCCATAAAAATGGGAATATTTGCCAAGATCCCGATTGTTGCCGGAGTAAGTGCTACCGCAAGCCCAGCTAAAATTTTCTGTGCGGTAGTCAAATTTGCCCAGATTGCTGTTGCCTGGCTAATCAAGCTTTGATTGCTACACGATATTTCAACCAGATTTTCAATGGTCTGCTTTAGGTTTTTGATGGCGTCAGTATGATATTTCAGCAACTGTTGCTGATTCATCTTTTTTAAATCATGCGCAGAAATAATTGTTCCAGAGGCCATATTGGTATTCTGATTGGAAGTACTGCTCGTACTAAAATACAACTGTAGCTCCGTTTCTTTAGTAGCCATAACGACTCCTTTTGATTAATTATTTCCTTATAATGACTATTTTTAATCATAAATTAAAAATTATGGTAAGTGAAATATTTTTTTCATTGAATCCTTTAAGCTGAAAAGTTAGCATTGTTGTAGATTAGCTTGAGATAGGTGTACTGATGGTGGACAATATGACGAAAAACCTGGATTTAACTAAGGTGGATTCTGATTGGCGTCCGATGCTGGAAGAGGCTTTATCTCAGGTTGATGCAGATTATCTAAAACAATTAAAAGAGCAGACCGATTGGCTGCCCGGTCTTGAGCGCATGTTCGCAGCTTTTCAACTCCCCTTAACTCAAGTTCGTTATATTTTATTGGGTGAATCACCTTATCCGCGTGTACTTTCTGCTAATGGTTATGCTTTTTGGGATGATGCGGTGGGGTCTTTATGGAGTGATAAAGGACTGAGCACGGCGGTTAATCGCGCTACCTCCTTGCGCAACTTATTAAAAATGTTTTTTATTGCTCGCGGCGATTTATCCACCGATAACACCAGCCAAGAAGCAATCGCGCAACTCAATAAAGAAGGATTAGTGCAAACAGGGCCGCAATTATTTAACCGGTTCATGCAGCAAGGCTTTCTACTGCTTAATGCCTCTTTGGTATTTAGCGAGGGCAAAGTCCCCTTTCACGCGCGGCAATGGAAACCATTCATGAATTGTCTTTTTTCATTAATACATCACTATAATCCAGATATTCAGTTAGTACTCTTCGGTAGAATTGCTGAAGCGGTTCATACCTCGTTACCTGTTGGCTTAGTGTCAGAACATCCGTACAATATCAGTTTTATTACCAATCCGGATGTAATCCGTTTTTTCCAACCATTGGATTTGTTAACTTATGAACCAATCAACAATTAATACTGAAGAAGTAAAAAAATTCGCACAGCATGCAAATCAATGGTGGGATAAAGACGGACCATTAAAAACGCTCCATGATATCAATCCGATACGTCTGCAATTTGTTCAGGAGCATGCGCAGCTCAATCAAAGTCGGCTATTGGATGTGGGATGTGGCGGGGGAATTTTCTCTGAAGCACTCGCTCAGGCAGGTGCCCTAGTAACCGGAATTGATGCTGAGGCAGAAGCAATAAAAATTGCTCAGTCCCATGCACTAAATGGAAATTTGACCATCCATTATGAATGCACACCGATTGAGTGCTTTGATAAGGTTGGCTACGAAATTGTTACCTGTATGGAAATGCTCGAACATGTTGAGCACCCAGAAATGGTATTTGAATACGTAGCACGTTTATTAATGCCCCGAGGTGTATTTTTTGTCTCTACGATTAGTCGTACGTTTAAAGCGTATGCAGAAGTTATTTTAGCTGCTGAATATCTATTAGGGCTACTACCACGACAAACGCACGACTATAAAAAATTTATTCAGCCAAGCGAACTTATGCGGTTAGCACGTCGTTATGATTTTGAATTAATTGATCTCAAAGGAATGAGCTATAACCCGATAACCAGAGGCGCGTCCCTGACCGCTGATGTCTCCGTTAATTATTTGATAGCTTTACAAAAGAAATAGCTGTGCGCTTAAGATAGCACAGCACTGATTATTCTTAATTGGCCTGTTTCGTTTCTTGATTTTTAGGATGATTCTCTTTTTTCTTATTATAACGCTCTTGGAATCGTTGGTGCGCATAGCGGGCTTGCTCTGCTGTAACCAGGTCAACCTCGTTACCGTAAATATCAACACGTGCAGCATGTTCTTTCTGGCAATTAAGATATGCCGGAGATGCGCTGTAATAGCTTAATGCTTCACGTAAAGATTTTTTACTAAAAGGAGGGGAGTCGAGGCGTTCATAAAAATCGATAATATCATCGAAGATACCAATTTTTAATGGTCTGACCTGAGTGCTTTTTTTAAAGAAAGCGCTTGGAAAATGCTCAATCAACCACTCAATAATAAGCAGTTTATCTCTCTTTACCAAATTTAATTGTTTATCCATCATTTTGCTCTAAAGCGTTATTATTTGCCGAATAAGCTACCATATTTATATACTTAATCAAGTAGTGATAAGTTACAAATATAAGTCCCTGTGTTTTATATTAAAACAAAAGCACCTATTTTGCCCGTCGTTTTGTAAGAAATATCTCAAAGTACCCTATGAAATTCGCCCGTTTAAATTAGGAAATATTCTTATAAAAAATTTAAGTACTTGTTTTTTATATCATTTTAATAAAAATTACGATTTAAATAAATTATATTTTAATATTTTTTACTAATTATACCACTTGCATATAAAAGTTGGTATTGCTAAAGTTTAAACATGGCTGGTACGGATATTAGTCATAATAAACGGATTTAAATCAAATGGATTTGATTATGTCAAAGATGACACAATAAGAACGGGATGTTCTTATACGGATGACTGCGAAAAGCCAGGTGAAAACCTGGCTTTTTTATTGGTACTTATTTTTTCGACTTTAGATGAAATTAGCCTACTAAATAGCCTGAGTTTGATAAAAACTTTTTATCAGGGTAGTAAGCAAAAATAACAGAGCCATTTTTAATGGTATTGATAATTGGTTTGGCCAGGGTCTGGGCAACAGCAGGGCAACCCCAAGACAAGCCAGCACGTCCTGCTTTGCGGATAAAATCCGGTTCTACATACCAGGCTCCATGAATAACGACACGACGATTTAAGGCATTGTCATTAAAACCCTTATCCATGCCTTTGATATTAAGTGAATAACCTTTATGTCCAATGTAGGTATCCTTGGTAATGTAGGTGCCAAGGCTTGATTCTTTACTGGAGTTTGTATTTGAGAAGTGACTGGGACGATTGCCGCCAGAGTTTCTGCCATGGGCGACATAAGTGTTATAGAGCAGCCGCTCACTATTGACATCAAATACCCACATTCTTTGTTTGTTTGAAGGCAAAGAATAATCAATTACGGTTAATACGGGTTTTTTAACTTGTCCCTTCTTATTTGCATTGGTATAGGCGGTAAGCGCTAATTTCAACACGTTCTTATTTAACTGCGGGGCTTTGGTAGCCAAATGTTGAACTTTTGCATTGAGATCAGTGCCTGTAGCAAAAGAAGGGATGTTAATGTGGGTCGTTAATAAAGCAGAAGTTATTAAAGTTAATAGCGTATTCATACGGCTCCTTTCTTCTTATAAATTTGCGTCACTCGACCTTAGCTATTATTTGTTCCCGTCACTTTATTATTATTATTTTTGAGAATGGCAAAATATTCTCACCAAAAATGGCTAAAGTCCAGATTTCTGGTTGTCAAAAAGACGGTGATTATATTAACAACTGAGTCAAATGTAAATTGATAAGAAAGCAGTTGAGTCATTAAGGATTAAATTTATTCAATTCAAGTGACTGTATTTACTGAGAATTCAGTCGATTCAAATTGTTTCTAAATGCTTATAGATAGTGCTTTTTTCTGTTTAAGTGTTTTTCAAAAAGGCTTTTTAAAGTTCAGGTCATCAATGTGAAAATAAGTTATACGATGAGTTAAAAAGCACTAAGCGCCTTATCAAAAGTGTGGATTTATCGTATAATGACGCTTTAATTATCACTGTCGAGTGCCTTATGGCGCTTTTTGAGTTTTGTTCGGAGAAAATTATGCTTGAGAAACAGGCACTGCCTTTACCAGAAGGGGTAAGAGCAGCAATAAATCATGCTTATCGTGCGGATGAATTGTCCTTGATTACAGAATTGTGTAATAAAGCTGATTTAGAACCAGAACAGCTCAATGCGATTAAAAATACTGCGACTCATCTTGTTGAATTAGTTCGCTCTGAACGCAAGAAAACAACAGGAATCGACTCATTTTTAACGCAGTATGCGCTTTCCAGTGAAGAAGGTATTGCCTTAATGTGCCTGGCTGAGGCTCTGCTACGAGTCCCCGATAGTGCCACCATTGATGATCTAATCAAAGACAAATTGGCAGGTGCTGACTGGGAGTCTCATCGAGGCCAAAGTAGCTCATTTTTTGTCAATGCTACGACGTGGGCTTTAATGTTAACGGGTAAAGTATTGACTCCTGAAAAAGCGCAATCCAGCTTAAGCAAGACGTTAATGAAGCTTGTGAACCGCAGTAGTGAGGCCGTGGTGCGTGCTGCAGTCGATAAAGCCATGCGTATAATGAGCAAGCAATTTGTCATGGGGCGTACCATTAAAGAGGCGTTAAGCCGCGCCAAAAAAAGAGAAGCTCAAGGGTATCGCTATTCTTATGACATGCTTGGCGAAGCAGCACTCACCGCAGCCGATGCGGCACGTTATTTAGAAGCTTACAAGAAAGCAATTGAGACCATAGGGAAAGAGGCGGATAAAAACTCGGATGTTTACCGTCGCCCCGGAATTTCCATTAAACTATCGGCGCTGCATCCCCGTTACCAAGAAAGTCAATACGCACGGGTGATGGAAGAATTACCCCCACGATTACTGATGTTGGCGCAACTTGCGAAAGAGTATGGTATTGGTCTTACCATAGATGCAGAAGAATCGGAACGTCTTGACTTGTCGCTTGATGTGATGGAGAAAGTTTTTGTTGATGACAGTTTAAATGGTTGGAATGGGTTTGGTCTTGCGGTTCAATCCTATCAAAAACGTGCATTCTATGTCTTGGACTGGGTCGCTTCGCTAGCGCGTAGTAAAAACCGACGCATGATGGTACGTCTTATCAAAGGGGCTTACTGGGACAGTGAAGTAAAAAAAACGCAAATGCAAGGGCTTGAGGAATACCCAGTGTTTAGCCGCAAGGTATTTACTGATGTGTCATTCCAAGCATGTGCTAAAAAAATTCTGACCATGACCGATGCGATTTATCCACAATTTGCTACTCATAATGCTTATTCTGTGGCCATGATTTTAAATATTACCGGCGATTATCGTGATTTTGAATTCCAATGTTTGCATGGGATGGGTAAGGAATTGTATGAGCAAATTGTTCCTGCAAATCGCCAAGGCATCCCTTGCCGAATTTATGCTCCGGTCGGGAGTCACGAGGATTTACTCCCGTATCTGGTACGGCGTTTATTAGAAAATGGTGCCAATTCATCGTTTGTAAATCGCATCGTTGATGACAATGCACCCATTGCGACTTTGGTTGAAGAACCGGTGCAAAAAGCGCGTGCTCTATTTAATAAGATTAATAAAAATATCCCTTTGCCCGTCGATATATTCGGTCCGGAGCGTCAAAATTCACGAGGGGTTGATTTTAGTAATCGTGAGCAACGTGTGCAATTACAACAAGAACTTGTACAGATAGAAAAGAAAAGTTGGACAGCCGGCCCTTTAATTGCAGGGCAACTCATTAAAACAAATGACGTTTTAAACGTTATATCCCCTCAGGATACCCACAAAATCGTAGGCACGGTTTACCAGGCGACGGAAAATGAAGTACAGCAGGCTTTAAATGCCGCAGAAAAGGCAAAAAATGCCTGGGCTAATAGTCCGGTTAACGAACGTGCCGCATGTCTTGAGCGCTTTGCTGATTTATTACAGCAACATGAGCATGAATTTTTGACTCTTGCATGCCTTGAAGCTGGAAAAACGCTCAATGATGGTGTAGCGGAAGTTCGCGAAGCAATAGATTTCTGCCGCTATTATGCGCAATTGGCACGTAAAACCCTGGCACAGCCCCATCAATTCACGGGTTATACCGGTGAAACTAATGAGCTCAGCTTGCATCCCCGTGGCATTATCTTATGCATTAGTCCCTGGAATTTTCCTTTAGCTATTTTTACAGGACAAGTTGTAGCCGCCTTAGTGACAGGTAATTGTGTTATTGCCAAGCCTGCAGAGCAAACACCCTTAATTGCATCCTTAGCAGTGACCCTAATGCACCAGGCGGGTATTCCAGCAGCTGCCGTCCAATTGCTCCCTGGAGATGGTCGAGTGGTTGGTGCGGCTTTAGTGGCTGATTTGCGTATCAAAGGTGTTTTATTTACTGGCTCAACGGAAACGGCGACCATCATCAATCGAACCTTGGCTAATCGCGGTGGGGAGATCGTGCCACTAGTTGCTGAGACTGGTGGCCAAAATGCGATGCTTGTTGATTCATCCGCGCTTTTGGAGCAGGTAGTAGTAGATGCTGTTACCTCGTCTTTTGGAAGTGCTGGCCAGCGTTGTTCCGCTTTACGTGTGCTGTTTGTTCAAGAAGAAGTTTACCCGCGCACCTTACACTTGTTAAAAGGGGCTATGGCCGAACTAGTGGTTGGAGCACCGCAATGGCTGACAACGGATGTTGGGCCTGTCATAGATCAGGAAGCGTTAACGGTTTTACAGACTCATGTCGATAAAATGAAGAAAGGTCATGAGATCATCTATCAGTGTGCTTTAGATGAATCCTGTAATGTCGGATATTTCATGCCTCCGACCGCGATTGCATTGAGCAATCTTGATGAACTGGAACGCGAAGTATTTGGACCAATTTTGCATGTGATCCCTTATAAACGAAAAGATTTAGATAAAGTTATTGAGCAAATCAATAATACTGGATACGGTTTAACCCTGGGTATTCATAGCCGCATTAATGAAACAGTTGAATACATCCGTCAACGGGTTCACGCCGGAAATTGCTATGTGAATCGTAATATGACGGGTGCGGTTGTGGGCTTACAACCCTTTGGTGGTGAAGGCTTGTCTGGAACTGGACCAAAAGCTGGGGGGCCAAACTATTTACTGCGTTTGTGTCATGAGCGAACCTATACCGTGGATACAACTGCTGCGGGTGGTAATGCAAGCTTAATGTCCTTGCCAGATTAGTCCCGCAGGTTATTACGGTACTCATGGAGTGCTATATAGACTCCATGATTGCCGCAATACCCATCCCACCAGCCGTACAAATTGAAATTAGCCCACGTTTGTTACCGCCTCCTGATACAAGCTTGGCAAGTGTGCCCACAATTCTTGAGCCTGTAGCAGCGAAGGGATGACCGACCGCTAGGGAGCTGCCGACTACATTTAATTTATTTTGATCAACAGTGCCTAGCGGGGCGGATAAGTTAAGCTCTTTTTTACAGTATGCAGCAGACTCCCATGCTTTGATATTACAGAGGACTTGTCCTGCAAATGCTTCATGAATCTCAATAAAATCAAAATCTGCAAAACTTAAATGATTTCTTTCAAGTAAAGTTGCGACCGCTTTAGTCGGCGCCATCAATAGGCCTGCCCCATGTACAAAGTCGACGGCAGCAACCTGTACATCGATTAAGCGAGCAAGCGGGGTAATACCTAACTCTAGGGCACCTTCTTCACCGGCTAATAACACGCAGCTCGCGCCATCAGTAAGCGGTGAAGAGTTACCTGCGGTTAACGTACCGGAGCCACTGAAATCAAAGGCGGGTTTAAGTTGTGCTAATCGTTCTAATGTTGTATCGCCACGGATGGTACCATCGCGATTAGAGCCTTGAAAACTACTGACCAAATCAGTGTAAAAGCCATTATCAAATGCTTGCGCTGCATTCCTATGACTTTTAAGAGCCAGAGCATCTTGTTCAGCACGAGGAATATGCCATTCTTTCACCATGAGTTCACAGTGTTCACCCATAGACATTAAGGTCCGGGGTTCATTCACGTTGGATATTTGCGGTTTCAAGGCGCTGGGTCTTAATTTTTTTAGCGCTTGAAATTTTTCCTGAAGACTTCGTGCTTTATGTAAATCAAGGAGCACCCGCTGCAATAGGGGGGATACCTCTATGGGCAAATCACTATTAGTATCCACTCCACCTGCAATACCGTGTTTTATGCTGCCACTGGAAATTTTTAATGCGATTTGCCACACTGTTTCCAAACCCGTACCACAAGCACGTTGTACATTATAACCGGGTGATTCAGGATGGAGTTCGGTACTTAAAATTGCTTCACGCGTGAGGTTAAAATCATGAACACTATTTAATACTGCGCCCATGGCGGTATCACCGATAAGACGATCTTGTAGTTTATATTGAGTCACTAAGCCATTGAGTGCAGCCACCGCTAAGTCGAGGCGGCGCAGGTCATTATATTTTGTTTGGCTTTTAAAAAAAGGAATGCGATTGCTTCCGAGTATATAAACGTTATTTTGGGTGTTCATGGTGTACTCCTATTTGTTTCCATGCTCATCATTTTCAAAACGGTTAGAGCATTTTGCCGAATTAAATGAGGTGAAGAGGCTAAACGAGCCAGACTTTGGCTGCCATAACTTGAGGTTAAAAAGAGATCGGCGAGTTCGCCAGCCGTAAAATCCTTGCGAAAGAGAGAATTTTTTTGTCCGTCACGAATATTGTTTTCAACCCAAAGTCGTTGCCGTGTGAATGCCTCTTGTACTTGAACACGTAAGCTTTTGGGCAAGTTATTGAGTGAACCGGCTAAAGCCATGAGCACACAAATTTTGTTATCAGTCGTTGCAAATTGATAAAAACGCTCAATAAGGGCTTGAAGCTTCATTTTCGCATCCAGGAACGACAAACTATTAATCCATTGTTCAAAATGGCGCAGATATTCATTCAATAAAATGGATACCAGTTCTTCTTTGGATTGAAAATGTGCATAAAGACTCGGTGCGCGAATCGATAATTCCGCAGCGATTTGCTGAAAACTTAATTTTTCATATCCTTGTTTTTGTAAAAGTTGAATGGATATGTGCAATGCTTTTGCTTTCGTGCCGATCAGGGAGTGGGTCATTTTATGATCACGTAGTCTCAATCTATATTATATAGTTTTAGCCTATGGTGTATTAGGTTTCAAGGAAATGTATTTTTTTGGAAAAATATGTCTATACTATCTTACAGTTACATGATAAGGAGAGTCATGATGTACTGGAATATTAAAAAACTTGCAGGTTTATCATTAGTCTTGTTCTCCAGCACACTGTGGGCAGAAAACACCATTCAGGTTCAGGTACGAACTGAAGAAGCCTCCGCTGCTGCTTTAGGTTTTAAAGTTGAGGGTAAAAAATCAGGAGGGCGCGGTAAAGTTTATATTGGTAAGGGCCCTGCCAACAAAACTTATATCTTTGGATATCGCAAAAACTTTGCCTACGGACGCGACGTGCTCTGTGGGTCGGAAGTATTAACTCATGACAGCATCGTGACCTTAGTTACGGATGGGGAACAATGCAGTATAAAAGTTAATTAAGTCTCACTGTGTTTCCATTTAGAAATGCCCCAGGCTGTGTGCCTGGGATTATTGAGATTGAATTGCAGCGATTAAGCGTGTAGAGGTACCCGCAAATTCAAAAGATGCATCACGGCTGCTTTTTCCGGTTCGGTAAGATTTTGCATTTTTTGTATACAGAAATCGATGAAGCGAGTGACAGTTTCCGCATCATCTAGATTTAAGCCGTTGTTATTATAAGACGTAAATTCTTCATCAAGGGTATTTGCCAAATCCTCTAGGTTGCTCTCATCAAAAGCGTGTTTGCTTAGCATAGGATATAAGGCATGTATCTCAGCCATCTTTTGCGCAACTTTGGCTTGTGTTTCTATATCTTTGGGCAAAGAATCCTGTTTCATTGCATAACTATTCTGATGTTTCCAGTCGTCAATTTCACCTTGAATCGCCAATACAGTAATTAAAACCCGTGAGTCAATCTGCTTGCTGCTGAGTAAAGCAGGATTTGTAACCCGAATTGTCCAATTATTTTTTAAGCGAAAAAATGAACGGGACATCACAGCCATTTCTTTTTGAGTAACTGGGTCATAGATATAGTATTTAGTTCCCCAGAAATTCATTTTTGCGAAGGCTAATTTGGTACTGTTATCTGCGGCATAAATAAGAAAAGTGGGGAAAAAGTTAAATATTTTTTCCTCAACAAACCCTAAATACCGGTCTTGAACGTCATAAATATCCACGTCTGTACCAAACGAAAAGAAACGCGTTTTTGCAGAAGCGGTGTGTTCATCTCGTGGGTTATAGAAATCATAGGTTGTGGTTAAACTAAAAAAGCGGCGATATACAGTACCCAATTTATATTGATTTGTACCGACATCATAGCTTTTGGTTAGGCTAATCCAGTGCTCTGTTACAAATAACTCATCGGGCATTTCTGTGGAAGCAAAGCAAAAGGGAGAAACGAAAAAGCCCAATAAACAAAATAAGAACCATTTTTTCATAATTACCTCATGTAGTTAAAAAGCAGGGCTAGAGTATCATGTGTTTAAAAACAAAAACATATGCTTCTGAAATGTTCGTAATGTTCTCTTAAGAATAAAATGTTATCATGCCCGCAGTTCGTATGCGTAGCGGGAGGTTCTCGATGAAAATTCAAATAATTCCGGTAAATAATTATTTTGACTCTCAACAGATAATGCATTTGGTGGAATTGAATTATGACGAGTTCGGCTATACTGGTAACGCAGATCACTTCCTTTTGAAACAAATAGACGCGCTAGCGTTGCACTATCCCCTAGAAGAATTTCATATAATTCTTCCTGCAGATGCGCCAATAACACTTAAAAATACGAACCGAATACCACCCAATATCACGATTATTGCGCACGATAAATCAGAGCTTAAAGGTACGGGGATAATGCATTTTGATTATACTCCTCCTGAGCATTTTGATAAATTAAGTGAGCTGCGTGTCACCCTTCAAAATCGAATGGACCGATATGGGCGGGATTGCCCGCAATATATGAAACTAAATTTCAAACTGTCCCAGTATGTCCACACATATTATCCTCATTTGCATCATCTTGAGGAATTCCAGCAATTTATAGATGTTTTAGATTTTATTTTTCTGCAGCATAATATGGAATCGCAGGATAACCCATTTGTCGAGAACCTACTTTATGAGTTATTAGAATTATTTAGTCATATTGATCCGAAAAATAAGACAAGAAATCTATTTTTTTCCAATAGTGAACATGGTTTTTCAACGAATGCATTTAAGGCCATGACAAAAGTTTTATGTGCAATGAAAGCGGCTTTAGATGGTTTAGAAATCGAGCGAGAGAACAATTGCGTACATCTACTGAAGTGCATAAATGAATTTAAAGCAACGGATCGTTCACAATTACTCCTGGCCCGCGTACTTCAAATTGCTGGTATTTCTATAATAGCAGCCAGTTGTATGGCATTACCTTTCATCCTCACTTTATCGGTGATCTCACCAGTTCTTGTGTCCTTGGGCACGTGTATTCTT
>Ga0209960_1002456_pt1 | contig 18423 bp, 19 predicted proteins | sample ThiBiot_500_plan_2_FD_183947 | JGI IMG/M metagenome (GOLD analysis project Ga0209960, IMG submission 183947) | Wastewater bioreactor microbial communities from Cape Town, South Africa - Thiocy_expt_500_plan (SPAdes) | ecosystem: Engineered > Bioreactor > Thiocyanate-remediating >...
AAAAAAATAGAACCTTATAAGATAGCAAAATCTGGAAAGAATGAAGAAATAAAAGGTGATCCATTGATTCCTCTTCAAAAACATTTGAACGGAATAAAATATGTTCAAGTTAAAGGAATCCCAAACTTTACTGGAGGTGCTATTGGATATGTAGGTTATGATTGTATCAAATATTTTGAACCAAAAACAGCAAGACCTTTAGAAGAAAAACTTTCAATTCCAGAATCCTTTTTTATGTATTGTAACTCCTTAATTATCTTTGATCATTTGTACCACTTAATTAAGATTGTCTCACATTATAAAACAAATGATAATCCGGAAATTGGAACTTCAGAAACAATGGAAGAAGATGAAAAAGAGATCAAGAGAAAGTATGACCAAGTTTGTGATCAAATTCTTGAAATCGTGGAGAAACTTAATAACGAATCCATTCCTTTACCAATTCAAAATGAGATAATATTAGGAGAAGAGGAGGAAACTAATAAAAATCAAGAAGAATATGAAACTATGGTTCGAAATTTAAAAAAACATATTGTTCAAGGTGATATTATTCAAGCTGTTCCATCAAGAAGAGTTAAAAGAAAGACAAACCTTCATCCCTTCAATCTTTATCGTCGTCTTAGATCTTTAAATCCCTCCCCTTACATGTTTTATGTTGATATGAAAGAACTTCAACTTGTTGGTGCTTCCCCAGAAACTCTTGTGAAAGTTGAAAATCGAGTTGTAGAGACCCATCCAATTGCAGGAACAAGACGAAGAGGAAAAACACCAGAAGAAGATGAAGCACTTGCAAAAGAGTTATTAGCAGATGAAAAAGAAAGAGCTGAACATATTATGCTTGTTGATTTAGGAAGAAATGATGTTAATAGAGTTTGTATTCCAAATACAGTTCATGTTGATTCATTTATGCACATTGAGAGATATTCCCATGTTATGCACATTGTTTCAAGAGTTAAAGGAGTTCTTCGACCTGAAAAAACACCTTTTGATGCATTCCGTTCAATATTCCCAGCAGGAACAGTCTCTGGAGCACCTAAAATTCGAGCAATTGAGCTTATCTCTGAACAAGAAAAGGAAACTAGAGGAGTTTATGCTGGTGCTGTTGGTTATTTTGGTTATTCAGGAGATCAAGATACTTGTATTGCTATTAGAACTATGGTTGTTAAAGATGGAAATGTATATCTTCAAGCTGGCGCAGGAATCGTTTTTGATTCAGATCCCACCTCAGAATTTCATGAAACAGTTACTAAATTGAAATCAAATGTCACTGCTATTCGTACTGCTGAAAATTTTTATTCTCAAGTGGACCAAAAAAATCAAAATAAGCGTTCACTCAATACATCCACTCAATTAAAGGATAATTTCACTTCAGAACACCAAAACAAAAAACAAAAATCAAATTAAAATAGATTAGAATTAGGAAATAATAATAAGTTTAAAAATGGAATCAGAAATAAGTATGGAATCAAATAAGGACAAAAAGATATTGATGATAGATAATTATGATAGTTTTACATGGAATGTTTATCAGTATTTATGTCAACTTGGAGCTGAAGTTGTAGTTTATAGAAATGATGAAATAACTATTGATGATTGTTTCAAATTGAATCCAACACATATTGTTATTTCTCCAGGTCCAGGTCATCCAAGAGATGCAGCCATTTCAAATGATATTATTAAACAATTTGCTGGAAAGATCCCAATTCTTGGAGTTTGTTTAGGAGAACAATGTATTTTTGAAATTTATGGAGGAGTTGTTGCTTATGCAGGAGAAATTATGCATGGAAAAACTTCACCAATTTCTCATGATGGAAAGGGCGTTTACAAAGATATTCCTCAATCTATTGAAGTTATTCGTTATCATTCTCTTGCAGGCGATCCAAAAACTTTACCAGATCAATTAGAGGTTACATCTACAACAGAATCTGGAATTATCATGGGTGTTAGACACAAAGAATTAACAATTGAAGGTGTTCAATTTCATCCAGAATCAATCAAAAGTGAATATGGAATGAAGATGTTTCAAAATTTTATTAATTTTAAGTCAGGTCGTTGGACAGATAATTGAAAATTGGAATTGGAAATTGGAAATTAGAAAGTGAAAATTAAAAGGAAATTGAAAATATGTCCCAAAAAAAAGAATCAATATTAGATAAAATTGTTATCCAAAGAAAATTGGATGTTATTGAAGCTAAAAAGAACCTTTCAGAATCTGAGTTGATCAATAGATTAGTTGAAGCTCCAAAAGTTATTAACTTCTTAACAAGATTATCCTCTTCCACTATGTCTGTTATTGGAGAGATTAAGAGAGCATCTCCTAGTAAAGGTGATATTGATACATCAATTAATGCACAACAACAAGCCATCTTGTATTCCGAAGGTGGAGCTTCAGCAATTTCTGTTTTAACTGAACCAACATGGTTCAAAGGAACACTTGATGATTTGAGAGGAGTTAGAGAGGCAGTTGAAATTTTTGGTGAAAATAGACCTGCTCTTTTAAGAAAAGATTTTATTTTTGATAATTATCAAGTTTATGAAGCTCGTTATTATGGTGCGGATACAATCTTATTAATTGTTGCAATTTTAACTGATGAAGAGATAAAGAATTTAATGACTCTTTCTCGTGAACTTGGAATGGAACCACTTGTTGAAGTCAATACAGAAGATGAAATGAAAAGAGCTCTCCAACTTGGTGCAAAGATAATTGGTGTCAATAATAGAAACCTTCATACCTTCCAAGTTGATATGGATACGACAACAACCTTGGCAAAATTAATTTCAAAAGATATTATTTTGGCTGCTCTCTCAGGTATTTCAAATCGAGCTGACGTTGTGGGTTTTCAAAATTCTGGAGCTTCTGCTGTCTTAGTTGGAGAAGCACTCATGAGATCCCATGAGAAGAAATTATTTATCAAAAATTTATTAGGTCAAGAATAGTGAATAATTATTCCCAATTATGTTTGTAAAAATTTGTGGACTTAAAACAAAAGAGGCTGCTCTAACTGCAGCTACTAATGGTGCAGATTTTATTGGAATGATTTTTGCAAAATCTAAGAGACAAGTTTCAATTGAAGATGCTCAACAAATTTCTTTTACAATCAAAAATCTTGGAAATCAAACTTTAAAGTATAAATTACCAACTCGAGAGGAAATGATGAATCGCCTTGGAATAAATGAAGATGATTATTCAATTGATAGAATGATGATTTGGTATGAAGCGTGGACAGAAGAAGCAAAACAATTTATTTCAACGAATCAAAGACCATTAATTGTTGGAGTTTTTGTTGATATGGAACCAACAGAGATCAATGAAATTGTTACTCAAGTTGGATTGGATTTAGTTCAACTTCATGGAAAAGAACCTTTAAATTATGCTCAAGAAATTATTTGTCCAGTTATTCGAGTTATTTCAATGACCCCTAAAAAAGATATCAATATGGAAGAGATTAAAGAACATGCCCTAATGGAAAGATTAAAAAGTGAATGTGGAGTAGGTTTTAATGCATTTATTCTTTTAGATGCAGGAGCTGGAGGAACCGGAGAAGTATTTGATTGGAAAACTGCTGAAGGAATTGATCTTCCATTTATTTTAGCTGGTGGTTTAAATCCTACTAATATTAATAAAGCAAGAGAAGTTCTACATCCTTGGGCTGTTGATGTGTCGAGTGGAGTTGAAACAAATGGAATCAAAGATCATTCTCTAATTAAACAATTTATTCAAAATGGAAAAGTTGTAAATAATTAAAGTTTGTATTTCTTTCTTTTTTTTCTTCTTCTTTTTTTTTGAGAAAGAATTTAGATCGATTATCACAATGAGAAGATTTTGGAAATGATTGATGTCGCACCATTTAGATTCGGCCAAGGTTTTGAGAAAAAAAAAAAAAAAAAAAAAAAAAAAAAAAAAAAGTCAAAAAAAAATTGACATTTTTCTGTTTTTTTTCTTATTCATCCCAAGAAATATACAAAACACTGTTTTCTGTTGGGACACCTAAACGAACTAAGAAATTTGCAAATAAAAATCGAGATCCTTGTCCTCTATGAACATAAAGTCTATTCATTCCTTTTGCCCATAAACCATGATCAGGAGATACTAAACCAACAATGGTTTGTGGCAAACCTAAAGAAAGTAAACCAATTTGACCACCATGAGTATGACCTGAAAATACTAATGAACCATCATCACTTGGAATATAAGTAAAACCAGCTGGGTCATGTAATAGAATGATCCTCTTAGCATCTGGAATTTTTTTGAAAAGGTGACAAAGTTCTGTAATTGTTGAACGATTTTTTTTCCTCATATAATCAATTGCAATTAATTGAATTAGTCCTAAACGAGTATTAACCAATTTTTCTTCATTTCTAAGAAGGATTACTCCCACTTCTCGTAGTTGAGAAATTGTTTCTTGAAGAACATTATCTGATTCAAGGTCATGATTTCCTAAACTTGCAAAAACTCTCCCTTGGTAAGATTTTAAAGGTTGAAGAGCTTCAGTTAATGCACCAATTCGTTTCTCCTTCTTAATAAAAGTATGTTCACCTTCTGGGGTCCAATAATCTCCAGTTAATAAAATAATATCAGGATTTGCTTGAACAGCAGCTTGACAAATTCTTTGTAATCTCTTTATTGATACAAAAGGTCCTAAATGAGGATCTGTAATTTGAACAATTTTGAGAGCATTTGGTTCATCTTTCACAGTTAATGTTGGTGATGATTTAAGTCTTCTAAAAGGTAGATCAGGACCTAATTTTCTCGTCTTCCCTCTTCTAAGTGAAGAAACATTATCTTTAGTCACTTTAAGCTCTAAATATTCTTGAAAATCAGTAAGTGATTGCTTCAATCCAATCGCAGCTAATATAAAACAAAGAAGAATCAAACTAAACAAGACATGGCGATTGAGCACTGGAGAGAATATCACAATAGGGATTGAGAATACAATTGTTGAGAAATAAACTGTTGAAGGGTGACTAATACAATACAAAAACGAGTCAGACCGAAGTCTTGGGTTTGCTAAACTAAACAAATGGAAAACTACAACAAAGTTGAAATAAGACAAAATGATCCAAATAATAACATGGTAATTGAAGTAACGTAATAAGGAATCAATAACAAAAGAGTTGATGCATCCAAAAATACATATCATGAAAGTAGCAGCGATGGCATGGATTGGACTAAGTGCCTTGTTGATAAGTTTCCAACTAATACCAATGCTAATGGCGAGAATCAACCAAGTAATTAAGAAATAAGTTACCGAGATCATTGTGAACAATTAATTATAATTAATTATAAGGTTTGTTATTTTCCTTTTTTTGCTCTGTTTTTCAGGCCCATTTATTTATTGAACCGTCATGGATTGCATCGTCTTCAAAAAATACTGACTTGGCCACCTTCACTCGATTGCGAACTTGGCATTTATTGGGTAACTTATCAAGCTTGTTGGGTAACTCTGATCAAATTTGGTTCATGTTGAAGTGATTTTTGGAATAATTTGAAAATTTAAATTTTAAATAATATTCAAATAAAAGAACCAAAATAAGAATATGAAATGGTTTTGTTGAGATTGTCAATTGATGATTGTTGTTGCTAAATGTCCAATTTCAATTCAAATGTTTTGGTTTTAAATTTTTTGATTTATTTCATATATATTTTAAACAATTCTTTCCAATTCTCTTGCATAATGAAGAGAATGTTTTATCACAGTTTGAGCTGGAATATCCGTTCTTTGTCTTCTTTCTGATTGCTTGTGAAAATCGATTAATCCTGACATTAAATCAACATCCCATTTACGCTAAATTGTTTAATTCAAATTATTATTTTTATTTATTACTCTTTTTTTTTTTCAAAAACGAAATAATAAAAGAAATAATAAATAATCTAACCTCTTTAGCAAATTCAAGAAAATCATGTTGACCATCAAAATACATTAATTTAATTGCACTTGCAATAGGAAGGGAATCATAAGCCTTCTCACTACAATCTGCAATCTCATTTCTAGAAATAAAATAAAGGTCAAATAGAAATAAGAATGTAAATAAAAAATGTTTTTGAAAAAACAAACCTAATTGTGGATATGAGAATATTAATAAAAAATAAAAATTCATCAGCAGGAACAGATTGTCTATTTGAAACAACTTTGTTATAAGATCCTTCCATTAACCATTGTTCAATTTCAACTGGATGTTTAATGTAAACGGATTCATGGAGTTGATTTACTTCAATTAATTCTAATTCTGTATGAAATTCAGCAATACGATTTTGACTAAGGAGTCTCAAGAGATTAAGACCCAAAAGCATATATTTTCTTTCAGAAGGAGGGAGATCAGAACTATTTAAATATTTAAAAGAAAGAAAAAAAAAGGAATGAGTCAAAAAAAAAAAAAAAATCATTAATATTTCAATAATTTGACCAACCTTAAATCTTGATAATAAACTTTAAGTTGAGCAATATATCTTTCAAATGATGGAATATCTTGAACTCTAACACTCCAAAGTGCCCCAATTTCGAGAACTTCACCTAAAAATAAATAAACATAAAAAAATTTTGAAAAATTAGACATTCAAATAAATAAATAATGATAATACGAGCAATGATTCTTTCAATTACAGGTGGAAGCTTTCCGATTGATAAAAATGAGAGCTCAGTCAAGAGAATCTATTCATTATGCAACAAGAAAAACAAGAGGAATTTTGTTAAGTCGGTTAGCATATTTGAAAGAAAAAAAAAACAAATGGCAATTCAAAAGATCTTGTAAAAAAAAGAAGAATAAAGAAGAAAAAATGAAGTGTTTAAAAGAAGAACCTTCAATTTTGCTAATAAATCTCCACATTTTTGAGCGTCAGAGTCTCTCCTATTGAATTCGACTTTGAGTTGTTCAAATACTCCAACACAATCATTCAACTTCGCCATGTTTTTTTTTTTTCTTTCTTTTTTTCTTTTTCCAAAAGAACAAAAAGAACAAGTTTATTTTGTTTGTTATCCTGTTCAATCAAAAAGAAAAGAAAAAAAAATTCATGACTCTCAAATCTCTCTGGTTTCTGATGTCTCTAGTTTAGTTGTTCCCTTTGAGAAAGAAGATGAATCATTGAAGGATGGATACCTAAAGCGCTATGGATTGTTTCTCCATCAATATTGAATGCTGCCACTCCAGTTGGTACAAGAATTGAAACTGAATTTAGATCTTGAGTTTTTGATGAAATGAATTAAGGGATCTTTAGTATTTTTCGCTTTCAATGTCCCATAGGCAACGTCTCCTCATCAAGGAAGTTTGGAATTTGGATTATATCGTAGTAGGCATTTTTTGTCTTTTGAGGACCAAATAATCAATTATACCTTAAAAAATGATAAAAAGTCTCCTTTGGAAACAAGTTTTTTGAAAATGTAACCTCGCACAATTTTCAGAATTAAAAATTCACCCTTTGGAAAAATTTGAAACTCAAAGAACCTATTCACAAAAACCTCAATCACAAAATATTCAATTTACAACGACCTCCAATTTGCGAATCAAAGAATGCAAATATTATTTTGGAATAGAATACAAGAAAAAGAAAAGAAAAAAGAAAAAAGAAAAAAGAATTGTAAATTGTAAAATATAATAAAAGAGAAGTGGTGAAGAAATTAGAAGACTTTGATTGTTGAAACCATTTCATTTTCATTTTCATTAAATTTTGTTTGAGTTGTTTTAGTTGTTGACGTAATTAATTTTTACTTTTTCTTGGCTTTTTCAAAAAAAAAAAAAAAAAAAACAATCAAATTTCGCCAAGATTCAGCTCCTCTCAAGTATTTTTCATTCGATTCCTTCTATTCCCTTTGATTCCTTTTGATTCTTTTCAATTTTCTACCTCTTCAATTCAATCCTTCTTGTTTTCTTCTTCCTTCTTCTTCTTTCTTTCTTTCTTTTTTTTTTTTCTCTCTCTCAAAAATAGTGGAGAATTTGTTTGAACAAACCCAACTAATTTTTCTTTATTATTTATGCGTAATAGAGAGTCATAGTTCTCAGTGTTTGAAAGTTCAAAGTTCAAAACTCAATTGAAAATATTTTAAAGAAATTGTTTAATAGTTATTGAATTGTAATAAGGAAAAATGTGGTCTACAGTCGCATCACAGTTTTATCAGTTAGTAGGTTTGAATTTTTGTGTTTTTCTTTTATTTTATTTTATTGAATGCTTTGAGATTGATCTTTTTCATGTTAATATAGTGAGTGCAACAAATGAAAATAATGTTGTTGAAGATTATGATTTAAACCTTCAAGTTTGTGACCAAATTAGAGGCAAAAGGATTCAGTATGAAATTTCTTTTCTTTCTTTTCATTTTGAATTTTGAATTTTGAATTTCGTTCTTTTCTTCTTCAAGAGCCGGAGCAGCCACAAAAATTTTGAAAGATCGGTTAGCTCATAAAAATCCTAATGTACAAAGATTGACTCTAATTGTATTTTTTATTTAAACTTTTTCACTGTCATTTATTTTCTTACTCAAAAAAAAAAAAAAAAAAAAAAAAAAAAAACAATAGTTAATTGAAATGTGTGCAAAAAATTGTGGACAACATTTTCATGTTGAAATAACTTCTCGTCCTTTTATTGATAATCTTGTTTCTATTTATAATGTGGTATGAATTGCTTTTCAATCAATTTCTCAAAATCTTTTTTTTTTAATGACAATAACTAAACCTTATTTTTTTTTAATGATTAATGAAAAAAAAAAAAGAGTGTAAACAATGAAGTTAAAACGAAAATTCTTGAACTTATTCAAGCTTGGGCATATGCATTCAAAGATAAATATGAATTTGCTTATGTTTCAGAAGTTTATAGTTCTTTAAAAAGTCGAGGAGTCAATTTCCCACCTTACAAATCAGAATCTTCAGGAATAATTTTGGATGCATCAACTGTAAAAAATCATAATTAACATTTATTTATTTATTTATTCTTTGTTGTTGAAAAATTTTCAAATATAATTAAAATTAACAGGCACCAGAGTGGTCTGATAGTGATGTTTGTATGAGATGTCGACAATATTTTACTGTGATTAGAAGAAAGGTTTGAATTTTGATTTGAAAAATAAATAAATAAATAAAATAATAAATTAGCATCATTGTCGAAACTGTGGTCAAACATTTTGTGGTACTTGTTGTTCAAAAAAACTTCCACTTCCTCATTTTGGAATTGAAGAAGAAGAAAGAGTTTGTGATGGATGTTTTGATCAATTAAGTCTTGGGTAAGAATTATCAAATTTACATCATTCAACAATTTTTATTGATCAAAATTTAAATTTGATATTAAAGAGGATCTCGTGCAAGAACATCTTCAAGTTCAGCTTCCTTGTCAAATACTTATTCCTCTCCTTCATCATATCAACCTTCTTCAAGTTATCAATCTTCTTCATACCCAGCTTTTGTATGATTTCTTAATTTTCTCAAATAATAATTATAGTGAATAATAAATCATTTAATTTTAATAGCAAACTCCAATTGATGATAATGATGACATTAAAAAAGCAATTGAGCTTTCTTTGAAAGAGTCCAGAACGGTAATTTGATTACCATTTGACTATTTATTTATTTATTCATTTATTCATTTGAAAAAAAACCTCTTCAATCTCAATTTTAGGTCAGTAAACCTCAAACGTTTGTACCATCTTCGTCAAATCAAGAGGTTTTTTTTTTCTTTTTTTTCATTTTTTTTTTTTTCATAAACAAATATAAATAATTTTTGAAAATAGGAGGATTCCGAATTATTAGCAGCTATTGCTGAATCCTTAAAAGATGTCTCAATTAAAGGAAAATCTTCAGTAAACTTTTTTTTTTTTTTTTTTTTTTTATTTTTTTTATTTTTTTTTTAAAAAAAAAGAATTCTGGAAATGGAAGTGCTGCTCCTAATAATAATAGTAATATCACCTCTTCAAGGAAAACATCAAGTTCTCTTACTGAATTAACTGAAACTGAAAAAAATACCATCATACTTTTCTCAAAATTGATTTATAAAATTGAACAAAATGGAGATAGTGTTGCTGGAAATAGAGACCTTCAAGTTTGTTTTTTTTCTTCTTCCAAATATTTTCTTAGACCAAAATTGAATATACTTTTTTGTATTTTTTTTTTCAAAAGGATATGTATAAGAGTATGACCGCACTTCATCCCAAATTAATCCAAAGTTTAGATGAAATTAATGATCGTTTTGGTAACTTTTTTCTTCCTTCTTGTTCTCAATAAATAATAAAATAAAATAAAAATATATAATCATAAATCTAGAACATTATCAAGCTATTCAAGACTCATTAACAAAATCTATCAATTTATATAATCAAATCCTTGAAGAAAGAATGACTCATGTTCTTCGAAGAACTGATCAACCATCAAATCGACAAGTTGAACCAACCTCGAGATTACCTGTTTTTTTTTTTTTTTTTTTTTTTTTTTTTTTTTTTTTTTTTTAAAAAAAAAAAAAATATTCATTTCAAAGTTAACTTAAATATTATTAAAATTTTAGCCTACATCTTCTCAATACTCAAATGTATCTTATACCAATTCAAATAACTCATATATTCCACCTAATCAACAATATTCTCCACAAACCCAATTCCAAACTCAACCATATCCATCATCACAATCAATGTCACAATCGCCACCACCCCAATTCCAAAATCAATATCCTCCACAAAATCAATACCAACAACCAACAGTTCCTATTGATCAAAGTAAGATTTTTTTAAAAATATATTTCATTTCTAAAAAACTTGAATTACTTTAACCCGAATTTTTTTTTTTTTTTTTTTTTTTTTTCTAAAATAAGATTCTGGAAGATATGACTATGTTCCAAATGGATATTCAAATGATCAACAAAATCAACCTCAAATGTATTATGGTGGAAGGTGATTTTTTTTCTTTTTTGATTTTTTTTTTTATATTTCAATTTTTCTATTTTTCTTTCTTTTTATATCATTTCAATTCCATTTTTTAATAGCACTCCAACACATCAACAAACTCCAAATCAGTATCCTAATTCATATCCAAGTTATAAACCAAATTTACTAATAGATATTTAAATAAATATAAATAAAATGAAACAAGTTTTTTATTGCACAATTTTTTTCTTTTTTTTCCTTTTAATAAAAAAACACAAAAATAAAAGTAAAATTCAAAATGGTGATTGAGAATAGAAAGAAGGTGATCTTTGAGATTTCGGTAAAAGAGAATAAGCAGATTCATCAGAATGAGAAAGATTCGCTAAATTTAACATAAAACAAAGGCCAGTTTGATAATTTGATGTCACAGTAAGATCCCTTAAACCTTCTTGTTGCATTTCTTGAATTAAAAATGGTGCAATGTTTAAAAGATCACTTTGAAGTGGAAATCTACAAATGAGTGTACTATTCTCAATATCTTCAGACCTTAATTGTTCTTCAAACTTCATTCTAATTGTTGCTTTCATTTGTTTCCAAAGAATAGAATTTTTTTCCTTTAATTTTTGTTTATAAATATCATAAAGTGCATCTTGATCATGATTCGTTAAATCAGGAATTCCATTACATTTCCTACAATTAGAATCTGGAGAGTTTTGATTACAATGTTGATTACAATTTTGCGGATAACATAAATCTGTCTTTTCAAGATCCATTAATGAAGTTGTTGAGTATTGGGTAGGTTGAGGAGATTGAAAAAAAGGTGTATTATTTGAAGTTGGAGAAAGTGGAGGAATTGAATTAACAAAATTTTTATAGTGCATTTCATTCGTCATTCCTATAAGTCTTTCAAGCCTCTCTATTAAACCTTGAAGTTGATAAAACTTTGCCTCTCTAAGGAATAACTTTCTGACCCAAATAGAAGGTGGAATGTCTATATCTCCATCTCTTAAATATGTCAAAATTAAACCAAAGAGTGCTCCATCTCTATCAATAAAATATCTTCCTTCTGGGTCTTTTTCCACTCCAATTCTCCCACTAAACATCTTAGCCAGCATAGTATTGGGGTCTTGTTTTAAAGTTGTAAGTGTTGTACAAAAATAATGTCCTCCAACATTTAGAGAAATAATTTCAGGGAATTGAACTGGTGTTGTGTTTTGCATCCCCCAAATATATAAGTTGGTTTCTTGAATCAATTATGTATTGTATTAATTGTTGGTTTATATATTATCCTTCCTAAAAACCTTTTGGAATACTAATTCACTATTGTTTATTAAGTAATTAGTTTTCGTATTTTTTTTTTTTTTTCAAATAAAATAACAAAATTCAATATTTGTTTCTTTGACTTATTTAAATTGTTATTTGTATTTAAATAAAACAACTATTAACCAATTTCAAATGTTAATAAAAGAATAGTAAAAGTAAAACTTACACTATGAGTAAGAAGTAAGCCAATAAATATTTACAAATACAATAACTTTGTCCACTAATTTCCTTTCAAAACTAACTAAAAACAATATAACAATATAAATAAAATAAAAGTTGAATTAAGAAGTTAAAAATTGAAGTTAAGAAATAGTTTGAATTGAATTGAATTGGAGTGAATTGTTTTTCTAATTGGAGTGTTTGTTTGGTTTTCTTTTTTCTTTTTTTTTCTTTTTATTTTCCCACCAAAACCTAAAAATCTCTCTTCGTCATCCCTTTTTATTTCAAACTTCTGGGTCAATCAAGTCTTTAAAAATTTTCAATCAAACTCAATGATAATTATTCAAAGAAATTCTCATTGAGAGATTCCAAAATTGAAACAAGTATTAAAAGCCAAAGTCAAAAATTTGAAAGTCCAAAAATTTCTCAAAAAATTTCTCAAAAAATTCCTTTTCAACTTTATTGTCATTCATGATTTCAACATTGGTTACTTTTGAACTTGGTGTTTGTTGCAAACCAAATTTCCAGCTGATGCAGTGTCAAAGTAGCCATTTCAATGTCTTTGCAGGATATAATTATATTGACTCTAAAATCCTACCACAGGAAATTTCTTTCCAAAGACAATGTAGAGAATGCTCAAACTTTTGAACTAAAAAATACCAGAAAAGCATGTTTGTATCAATGACTGCCAGCTATTTAATGACCTCTAAAAAGGGAAGTGAAAACACTGCAAGTTGTGATCTAATGAATGCAGCTGCGAGAGACTGTTCAGTAAGGCTCCATGTTGCAAACTATCTAAGTATGATGAGTTTTAGAAGGTCCTGAAGCAAGGTTAAAATAAAATAAAATAAACTAGTTATGATGAAAAAAAGTTACCTTACCTCAATTGACTTTTTGGATCTCTTGGAAGAGAGCGCACTAGCAAAGTATCAATTAAATAGGATACAAAGAATTACTCAAAAACCGATCACTTTCTCCTTCCAAATTGTAATATTATTGAAAAAATCAAAACTACTAAGCTCAAATTGCTGAGGTTGAAGAGACATTTGCGACCTTTCAAGGTATTAGAAAAATCCATAAGTTTACATATCAAGGGTTATTTGTTTTTGGTGTTTGGAAGCAAATGGTAGAGCAAGGGTTATTTGATCCATTTAATGTAATTGAAATATATAGTGACGGTGGTCCAAAACATTTTAAGCTCACTGGAACAATGACATTTTATGCACATATGCAACTCTAGGAAAATTTATAAAATCTAAAAAGACACTAAATTTTTATCAAAGAGACAATCAAATTGCCATCACAACTCCAGAACAGATTTGCAATGTTGTATCAAACATTAAAAATACAGACGCTCAATTGAAGACTAAAAAATGAATTTGAGTGAGAAACTAATAAGGTCGACCTCAAGGAGCACAAATCTTCATTTTTGAGAATGAAAAGAAACTCCCAGCCACTCAACGTAACGCCATTGTTAGACTACACCATTCCAGAATTAAAAGTGGACAACACACGCTCAATAATTGACCAGCTAGGAATTAATGACTTTAACTTTGCGGGAATTAAACACTGATAGATTTCAAGAGAGCTATTTACCAGTATTATTCTAAGTAAATTTGTGTTCTCATTTGGTCCATCTGGCACAAACTAAGAGCATTGTCAAATAGAAATTTTAACTTCTAAAAGTCCAACCTATTGATGTCGAGCACTGGTATTTTAAAATAGTTCGGGTTCACAAAGTGGTTGGTTGTAGCTTAATCTTGTTGTAACTACTTTCATATCCGTTTTATATGTTCTAAACTATTTCATCTTTTCAAAAATATCAACCCACGCGCCCATTGATGTCTTTTGAAAACCAATAGTTAACGAAATATTCTAACACGAAAGGAGTTCAACTGTTTCCATCGCTTCAATATTATAACATGAAAATGTTATAACATGAGAGTAGTTCTATTTCCATCGTTTCATAGGACATCAATCAATGGGTTGAATCATTGAATGGTTGAATCACAAAAACAAAAAAGAACTTTCTAGAAGCAAAAAAAAAATAATCAAAGTTTTCCCAATTTTCCTTCCCCGTTGTTCTTCCCATGACAAGTATGATTGTTTTTCCTTTGACCTTAATTCTTATTATAACATTACAAACTTCTGACCCTAACTTAATCAATAACTAATGAATGAATCATTGAATTTGATATTTTGTGTTCATTCATTGTGAATTAATGGTTGGTTTTTTTTTTTTTTTTAGGAGGAAATCAAAGAGATATCGACAGAGAAAGAGCCAGAAAAAGAGCTGAGAAGAACCAGCCAAAGAAGAGCGAAGAAACTGGAGCTTCTTTTGTTGCAAAGAAAGAATCGTATAGTTTTATATTTATATTTATTATTTTGAATTTTCATCATAAGTTGTTTTTTTTTTTTTTTTTTGAAAACAAAAGTTATAATTAATTATTTGTTTTTTTTTTCTTTTTGAATATATGTAGACAAGCTGAGATTATGAGAGCAAAACAAAAAGCAGCAGATGAAAAGAAAGCTGGTTCTTAAAAAAAAGTTGATTGTACATTTACTCTTTAATAATAATAATAATTGAAAGAATTATTTCATTTTTTTTATTTATTTTCTTTCACTTTTTTGTTTGTTTGTTTCTCATCAAAAATAAAATTATCAAATCAAGTTTGAATCAAAATGGAATTAATTAATTCATTCAAAAGCTAAACATTGGCCAGGTTCATTTGATAGAGAGCATTTTTTATTTTTAAAAAAAAGAATGAATTTTATTCCTTTTATTTTTATTTTCTATAAGTTTGCGAAAAATTTTACTTTTTTCAAAAAAGTTAAAATTTTTCTCCAAAATAAATGGACTTAGTAGGGTATCAAATCAAGAGGATTATCAATTTTAGGAAGAAGGTCAGAACGGAAGATATCAATTTTAGGGACAAGAGAAGAGATTGCAGGACGTTGTGATGGATTTTCAGACCAACAACTTTGTGCCATTTTCCAAAGTAATGTCATTGCTTCATTTGTTTGGGGATCTTTAAACTTCAATCTTTCTCCAGCTCTATAATTAAATGAAAATAAAAATGGAATTAGAAATTAAAAATTAAAAAAAAAGATAATAAAAATAAGAAGAAAAAGAAAAAGAAAAAGAAAAAAACTAACAAGATTGCTTTCTCAATTTCATTGGAAGGAACATTGTCCCATGGAATTTTTCTTGTCAAAAGTTCCCAAATTATGACTCCAAATGCAAACATATCTGATTTTTGATAAAATTGAATTTTGTTTACATCACCTTCTTCTGTTTGAGTTGAAGACGTCGTTGTAGTTGAGGTGGTGGATTTTGTGAATGTGAGTGCTCTAAATCCTGATCTTGAGTTTTTAATATTTCCTTGATCATCAGATTTTGAAATATATTTTTTAACATCTTGAAATATTTCTGGTGATGCATATTGAACTGAAAGACCTGGTTTGATTTTATTGTTTTGAATTTGAGACCAAAGAAAATCAGTGAAAAAGAGAAAGAAAATGAGAAAATGAGAAAGAAAAGAAAGAAAAAAATAAGAAAAGAAAAACCTTTTAAAGCTTGAAGTTGAGGAGCTCTACCAATTCTTGATTGACCCATAACTGCCAATCCAAAATCACAAATTACTGCTCGAATATCTTCATCATCATTTGTCACTCCTCTCTCAATTAATATCTAGGTTTTATAAATTGGAAAATTTATAAAACATCATTTAAAAAAAAGAAAAAAAAAGAGAAAAGAAAAATACATTTTTAGTCTTTAAATCACGATGAGTTGCTTTAATTCGATGAATTGCTTGAATTCCTTTGGAAATATGAAGAATTAATGTACAAATTCGAAGTGGACTCATACCTATTTGGGTTTTTGGAAAAAAAGGATATTCATATTTTGATTGAAAAAAGAAAAGAAAAAAGAAAAAAAAAAAAGAAAAAAAAAGGAAAGAAGACTTTCAGAAGGATCATGAATCAAACTAAATAAATCTCTTTCATATAATTTTGAGACAATACATCTTGGTTCTTCACAATATCCTACCATTCGAATTATATTTGGTTCAAAATTAAGTGCCCTGGTTTATTTTTGGTTTGAATTTAGGTTTATGAAAGAATTTTTTGGATTTTTTATTTGACTAAAAAGAAAAGAAAAGAAACCAATTGATAGTAATTTCATCATGGAAATATTCAACTGATTCTTCTTCACTCAATCCATTAATTGCTAATTAAAAAGAGAAGAAAGAAAAGAAAAGAAAAGAAAAGAAAAGAAGAAAGATTGAAGAGATTATTCATTAAAAAAGAAAAGAAAGAAAGAAAAAAGAAATTACGTTTTAAATATTTGACAACAACAAATTTGGTATCAAATTTGTCAATGATTTCAGGGTTTACAATATCAGCAGCAAATAATTCACCAGCTCCACCACTTCCTACTTCTTTATTCATTCTCAAATCTTCTTCCAAATTTATTAATAAAAATCCTGGAAGTGCAATGTCTATGGTTTTTTTTTATTTTTTTTTATTTCACTTAGAATATTTTTTGTTGATCAGAAAATAAATAAAATAAAACAAATCAATCCAAAAAAAAAAAATCAAACCAAGTTGAGTATTTAATAAAGTTGCTTGTCCAGTACTTGTGATTGATTGGGCATCCACTGAAACTATTTTTTTTTTTAGTTAATTTGCTGTTTCTTCTTTATTCTTTTATATTTTATTTTATTTCTTCTCAAAATCGGATTACCTCTTCTGACTGAAAAACGATCGCTATTTGAAATTGTTGAATGATAGGTATTCATTGCTTCCTATTTTATTGAAGCAATCAGTTTATATAAAATATCCAGATTTTCTAAAAGAAAGAAAAAGAACCATTGATATTTCAGTAAATTTCTTTTCTTGTTTTTTTTTCTGTTTTCGAGTAACAAAGAAGGCAATAATAGCAATCAGAACCAAAAGTAATAATCCAACTCCCAATCCAACTCCAATTCCAACTATTTCATTTTTTATTATTATTAATTTGAAGAAGAAAAAGAAGAAAAGAAGAAAAAAAGGAAAAGAAAATTTACTTGCTTGACTTTGTTTTAATGTTTCTGTGGTATTCAAACAAGAAAATTAGAAAAGAATAGAAAGAAAAGTTAGTGAGAATTTTTTTTTCAAAAAAAAAGAATACGAGAACAGATGCCATCATTTGAATTAAGTCCTTTAGGGCATTTATCAACACATTCTCCTCCATATAATGAATATCCTTCAATACATGATGAACACATATCAGCTATGTTATTTTATGTATGTTCATTTATTTTATTTTATTTTACTTTACTTTGAAGTTTGTATTGAAATAATAACATTGAAACAAACAAAGAAAATAAAAAGAAAAAGAAAAGAAGGAATACGAGAAGAACAAGCCAAACAAATACTGGGACAAGAATCACAAGTATGAGAATTATCATTTTGATAAAAACCAATTGAACATTGATTTACACATCCTCCATTTTCATAATATAATGACATTTCACAACTTAAACAATCATTCTCTCCTCCTCCTGAACAGCTTGCACAACTTAAATCACATTCTTTTTTATTTTATTTGTTTATTTTTTCAATTAAAATAAAAATGAAATAAAAAAGATGATACTTTCACAAGAATGAGTAAGATTGAGAGGATAATATTGAAGAGGACATTCGTCAACACATATTTGACCCAATAAAAAAGTGGGTTCTGAACATGATAAACAATTATTTGATTCTGGTCCATTACATGTTGAACAATTCATATGACATCCTTTGAGTTTATTGGTTTATTATTTATTTTATTGTTATTGAATTTTATTTTACTTTATTTTATTTTTTAAAAAAAAAGAAAGAAAGAAGAAAAGAAAAAGAAAAAGAAAAAAAGAAAGAAAAGGAAACCAAAACAAGTATCATTTGCAATATAACCATTAATAAGACATTGATCATCAGAAATACAAGTTGTTTGATTTAAAACAAATGAATCAATACAATTTAAACATGAATTACTTTCTCCAATACAACTTAAACATGGATAACTACAAACTATTTCATTTCACATTTTTTGTTTTTTTTTTTTGTTAATTTGATTTTTTGAAAA
>Ga0209960_1002458_pt1 | contig 18414 bp, 18 predicted proteins | sample ThiBiot_500_plan_2_FD_183947 | JGI IMG/M metagenome (GOLD analysis project Ga0209960, IMG submission 183947) | Wastewater bioreactor microbial communities from Cape Town, South Africa - Thiocy_expt_500_plan (SPAdes) | ecosystem: Engineered > Bioreactor > Thiocyanate-remediating >...
GATCACGTACTGGTACCAAAATACACATATATATATTTTTTGCATTGGCTTGCTTTAAATGAATTTAAAACTTACGTTTGCCATGTGGTCCGCTAACATCAAAGCTATCCACCAATCGTACGCAACATTTAGAATTCGTCGGATCTTTCTCGGCTATGGTTTGAAGCAAAATAATTTCATCTTGGGCTGCTTCTGTGTAATGTTTTTCACTCTTGACAATTTTGAGCGCGGCTTGTTGTCCGGTTTTACTAAATAAAATTATTATTATTTTAGGCCTGGCTCAGCTCAGAACATTGACTAATTTGAGTCCTGGCAAAAATGATCTGATTCTTTAGTGAGGTATTATACTACATACATATCGTTGGCTAGCCAAACTGTTGAAAAATGTCCCCAACCAAGTTTGGATTTTACTTCGTAGCGCAAGTTAAATAAATTTCCGATTTGCACCGGGTGATAGCCTCCTATAATTTAAATATTCAGTTTAATAATTTTCTAAAGCGATTGTCAGAGTCTGGTATTTGGCGGAAAGGGTTTAGATGGGTCCAGATCTCGATCAATAAAAATTATTTTTCTTACCTTTTCTGTAGTCTGATTCGTCTTCTTCATCTTCATTTACAACATCAGATAAAATATTTTTTTCTGATTTTATTACAAAAGTCTTCGGCTGCTTGGTTTCTGTGGATGTTTCGTCTTTCTTTTTATCTTTTTTCTTCTTATTTTTGTTTTTCTTCGCTGGTGCTATATATGGAAAAGTTAATTACGCCATATCGAAATTATTGAGGTTGAAATAAAAACTTTAGGGATCCAAATCGCGATCGGATGTACCTGTTGCCGAGGGCACAGGAGGTGCTCCTCCCAATACTGTGCCTGACATGTGTTGCAGCGAATAAAAAGTAAACCGATTCAAACAAGAAAGGGCTAACCATTTTCAAAAATATTCGGAACAGCACGAAAATCCTGCGATACGATTAAAATGCAAACAATGTCCCAAAGAAATCAAGAAGACCCACAGTTTTTAATGTCGTATTTGGGTGAGGTCGTCAACATTATTCTTGTCCTTCTGCTCTTTTACACCCAAAAGATCTTTAATAATTATAGTAGTATTAACAAGTTTAGAATTGAAGTGTAGAGCGATCCTTTTACCAAATGGGCCTCCCAGTAGCAGAAGCTTATTCTGATCAGTTACTGTGTTTGACCAGAAGTTGACTGCTAATGTTCAAATTTCTTGCACAACTTTGTCATACCTCCGTATTAATTCAAATAGCGACCACAATGTCGGAGGTATTACATACCGATCATTCTTTCGTAGAATGTTCCTAATAGAAATTTTCAGGCTGCTGCATCCGGAAAACGAGAATATCGATTTAAAATTATTGTCGTAGGAGCTCTAGGCACTGGCAAAACGAGCATTATTAAAAGATTTGTCAATAATTATTTTTCAAAAAATTACAAAGCAACGGTAAGTCGATCGATGATTTTGCAATTTATTGCAGTAAAATTATCTCCGTATATTACTCTAAGTTATTGTCAAATTAACTTCATTATTTATTGATGGAGATATCAGTAATTGTTCGGTTTGTATTTTCAGTTCTAATTTCATTTTATTTTTAGGTTGGTGTTGATTTTGCTTTGAAAGTAATCGATGTAGATGCGAAGACTAGAGTATACTTGCAATTATGGTAAGCATTGCAAACATAATTTTACAGACCGAGATCCCCTCCTCTAATTCCGTATCTTTAATTCTACTAGGGATATCGCCGGCCAAGAGCGATTTGGTCAGTATAATAATTTATACACACAATTGATGTTTCTATGGTAGTTTAACATTCTAATACGCAGGATCTGTAACAAAAATCTATTACAAAGACGCAGTGGGCGCTATTATCGTATTTGATTTAACTCGTCAACAAACATTTGAAGCTGTTGACAAATGGAAGCTTGATATCGAGGACAAATTGAACTCAGATGATTCAATTCCAATGTTATTAATCGGTAACAAGGTACGATTTGATTATTTAAAAAATTGACAAGAACTCTAATATTCCTAAATATTTTGCTAAAATGTTATCAGCGTTTTAGTAATTCCATTTCTGCTAAAAGTCTGCGTCAATTTTTAAGTTTCCGCGCTAATAGAGTTAAAAATTGAATTGAGCGCAAATTATAATATCTTTAATTTAGAGTGACTTGGTTAAGGATAAAAAAGGCTGTATAGAACCAGCACAACTCGACGAATACGTCAAGGTGAACAATTTTATCGCTTGGTAAGTTCATTTCGTTCACAATACTCCTCGAATATTTAAAAAAGCGCTATTACTATGGCTGTCCATGTTTGTTGATTGTTTCTTTTGTTGCAGGTACCAAACATCTGCAAAAGAGAATGAGAATGTGAATGAAGCCATCAATTTCTTGGTCAAGAAAGTGATCGAAAATGTTGCAAATGACGCTGATCAAGCACGTGACGACACTATCACGTTGGTTTCAAATAATAACGAGAATACCAAGCCTGAGAAACAGTGTTGTTGGAACTCTTAGGCCGAACGATCCAATTTTTATTTTTAATATACTTCCCTGTTGTAAATATATTGCATATGAGGAGTAATCAATTTGAGATTACTCTTTAATAATATAAAACTAAGCGTTTTATTTGTCTACAGAGTTTATGTAGCTGTTGTACTTACAAAAAAAAGGTGGTGTTCTTCGTTTTCAATAATTAAAGAGTACTAATGACTTTTATTCTTTTCCTTTTATCATCGGTATTGTAACTGCAGAATTCCATTCCCTGTTAAATTAGCCCTGATTGATTTAGGGAGATAGCTTCGAGCTCCACCGAGCGGAGCTAGTCATTTCAATCGCTCAAAACAGTTCGCAACACCAGAAATGGCTTCAAAAGAGCTCCACAACCATCCTTTGATTAAGCATTCTAACGCAACGTCATTTTATGGCCAAGACGAGTACAGTAAGCATGATTTTTGATATTATGTTCCCTCGTCTCGGGGCAATTGTTTGATTATTATTTTTGGGTTTTTAAAAAATGACGGCGATTAAATTTTCGTTGTCTTACTTTTGTTTTAGTTTGCAACATCTGCGGTAAGGGCTCCCGCGGAAGAGTTTATCATTGTAATTCCTGCAACTTTGATGTTTGCCCTGGTTGTATGGGAGCGCATCTCCGCAACAGTAAGTTCCAGTCTTTACCGAAGATCGAAATTTTATTTTTTAAATCTGGTTCTTATTCTAAAACAAAGACGCCAAGCACACCCATCCATTGACAAAGTACACCTCCTCACCTTATGGAACGAGCAGACCTTCTCTTGCCGTTTGCGATACTTGCCGCGTTACAATCAAGAACGGCGAAGTAGACTATCACTGTGACACTTGTCGCAATTACGATAACTGTGCCACCTGCCACTCAAAATTCCAATGTATGCTCTTTTAAATTAATTGCGGGTCTGATGAAATAACGTTGCTCACAGATCCGCATGTGCATCCAATGCGTCACTTCGATCGTGCACCGTACAATTCGCGCACCTATCTGTGCGACTACTGCGGTGTGAGTGGTGGGGAATCTCCTGGCTATCATTGTGATACGTGTGGTAACTTTGATGCATGTACTACTTGTTACAACAAGTTTGGTAGGTCTTCAATAGCGGTTTATCTCACACACTAACTTTATTTTTTCTCTAAGCTGTATCAGCGACTCATATACTGAGTACTCCTCATGCTGGAGGTTACATCCCACCTCCAACACAGCCATCTCAACCAAGCAATTATCAAACATTCCCGCCCTCGAACCCTAACATGATTCCCAATGCACAATTGAACGTCACTGTGAGCGTCACCGCACAACCCCAACCAGGAGCTTATCCCAGCCAGCCTTTACCTGGCGTGCAACCAACACCGATGCCTGGCGCTTATCCGAACCAAACTACCCCACCACTGGGTGGTCATCCTCCTGGTGTTTATTCTCAACAGCTCGGACAATACCCACCACAACAAGGTGGTTATCCCCCTCAAGGTGCTCCTCAATCGGGTCAATATCCCCCTCCACAACAAGGTGGTTATCCTCCTCAAGGCGCTCCTCAACAGCCTAATGCAGTGCTCAACTTCCCTGGTCAACCGGGTCAATACCCTCCACCTCAACAAGGCAGCTATTCTTCGCAGCAACCAGGTCAGTATCCACCGAGCAACCAACCACTTAACTTCCCTGGTCAACCCGGTCAGTACCCGCAGCAAGGGTATCCCCCTCAGCAACCAGGGCAATATCCTCCTCAACAACCTGGCCAATATCCACCAAACACTCAACCTGGCCAATACACGCCGAACAATCAACCCCTCAACTTCCCTGGTCAACCTGGTCAGTACCCGCAGCAAGGGTATCCCCCTCAGCAACCAGGGCAATATCCTCTGTCTGGTTACGACCCGAGCAAGCCAATTCCATACATGAAATAATATAAGTCACTGTTCTGTAATAAAGATGTTGTACAAAGAGAAAATAAAGAAATAGTAAGACAAGTGTTGTTGCGGAGAACGAAGTTTTGTTTATTTAAAATTACAACCTCTGTTTTTATGATTTCCATTCCAGTACGCGATTAAGTAGTGAGATTTCCACTATTACAGTTCATTGTAGAAAAGTTGTACGTGTCCAAGAACGGCCTTACTCACAAAGTATGGAGAACAATAAATAATGAATTATGTATCCGTTTGTTTTTTTTAATGGATTGTTAATAAATACCTGCTTGTGGGTGGACTTTTTTTTTGGCTCTCTCAGGCTTCAATCAAGATCTCGACAATAATTTACTTTTTTTGCAACCAACAACCACAAGTGACACTATGACCACCGCACATAGACCCACATGGTACCCCGCAATCGGAGGTGAGAATCAGGGTGGAAATAAGCAGTATATGCCCACTGCTAGTCGTTCGGCAAAAGACATCCCGGGATTTACAAAAATGAAATATAGGTATGAATTAATTATAATAATAATTGTTTAAACGCACAAACTATTTCCACAATTATAACATCATAGTTTGAAGTCTTTTTTTTTTCCACAAGGAAATCTAAATAATATTAATTTATTTAATCGTGTTCAGTTATTATCTATACATCGCCATTAATATAATATAATTAGAAATGATACTACTACTGATGAAGACAATATGAGAGCTGAGCTCGAAGCAAAAGAACTAAAACATCTGAATAAAAGACCACGAGAAGCTGCTGCAATTGAAGACGAATCAGGTAATTATTTTATTTTATTATTGTCCGTGGAAATTGCAGTTTTATCTGTCTAGATCGTTGCAAACCGTACTGATTCTTGCTCTAATAAGAATTAAACGTGTTCTACATTTAATAGTTGTTTAATATATTTACAATTATTTATTAATAATACTTGTTTCTCTTGTAGAAGAAAGATCTGCGAAAAAGCTGAAACTGGATGCAGAGTCAACTGAAGAAAAAGAAGAAAGTTCATTGGACCCCGCGAAACTAAAAACAAAAAAAAATAAGAAATCTATTAATCCTGATGCAGACGATAGTGATGACAGTGAGGATGAAAGCGATGAACAAGAAAAAGAATCCAGCGACAGGTACGATCTATCCTAAAAAATACTATTTTTATTGCGTACGAGACATTTGTCATTACTATTTATTATTATTTAACAACGCAATATCAATTGCAAATTTTTTTGCGATTTTTTCGTATCCTTTGCAAATATTCAACGATTTTTATTTGTTCGCAGTGACAGTGATAGCGACGAAGATGATGACGATGACGAAGCGGAACTGTTGCGCGAATTGGAAAGAATTCGTAAAGAGCGCGAAGAAGATCAGAAGCGAAAGGAAGCTGAGCGCGAGAGAGACGAACAAGAGACGATCAATCGCGAGGCGATGGCATCCAATCCTCTATTAGGTGCGCCTAGCTCGTTCAATATTAAGAAAAAGTAAGTCTGTTTCGTTTAAAATCGGTGATATTAGCTAACTGATTTGGTTCTTAGGTGGTACGAAGACACTGTATTTAAGAATCAGGCAAAGAAGGAAGTTAAACATAAGAAAAGATTTATTAACGACACTTTGCGAAATGATTTCCATCGAAAGTTCTTGGATAAATATATCAAGTAGATTTGTTTCGAGATTTGCGAACATCAAACTTGAGATCGTTTATCGAGATAATGCAAAGTGTTTTAAATACACCTTTGTTCAAATTCTTTTTTTTGTTATTGTATAAATACCCGCAGTAAATAAATGTAATTAAAACAAAGGCAAAACTCCGGATTTGCGCAGTTCACGACCCAACCTAGTTGTGCATTTCATCGGCAACTGCTCGGATATAATTATTGGTGTATTGCTAGGTTGTTTCTAAATTTAGTTATATCGAACTAAAATTTGGCCAATCAGGGCGAAATACTGACAATCATCACCCGCCGAAATTATCTCTTAAGGTGTTTAATCCCGTTTGAACGACAACCAATTGTTCAATAACGTCAGACCGTTTTTTTAGCTGAATTACAGGATCTGATCGAGAGATGGGAGGAAAATCATCGAAAGCAAAGCGACAGCCAGAGCCCGTCCCTGAACCAAAAAAAGAGGGATATAAATATCAGCATATTGTTATTCCAGAAGCAGATCCGGCACCTGCTAATGCAGAACCAAAGGTAATTTTAATTTTTATAATTCTGTATAAATATTGACAATCTTCACGCTACTTATTTTCTGAATATTATTCAATAATTTTATGACAAATACTGCAGGTTGCCAATCCTCCATCTGAAGCGGTTAAAAATCAAAACCAGAATATTGGCAATAATAGAACTGCAGCCACATCAAATCAACCAGCGAATAATGTGACTATTATACCACGAAGTGATGCAATTTACCCACCACTTCCTACGGTTAATATCCCTCCAATATCTGAGGAAACTGATCCTTACAACTTGGCGCTGAATCTGTCGGCTGTTTCGGATTCGTTCTTGAAGTTAGTTCATGCCGTACAAAATCATTGGGACAGAGATAATGTTATGACTGAGATACACGATAATATTGCAGTAAGTAGATCTAATTTGAACGTCTATTTAAAAAAAAAACTCCTATTTATAAAACTGCCCCCAAATCTTGTATAATATACTAATTAATGCTAAAATAGAATTTTGAAAAATATACAATCAACATGCGAGATGACCGACGTATCAGAAACTGGATTAAGCCAGTACATTATCGCAGCACCGGTCTTCTCATTGGTAAGCATCAAAATCAAACTTAACTATACTTGTATATTATATAACACCTAGGGCTTGTTAGTTTCGAGAATAGCATTCCGCTACAATTTAATGATAAAATAAGAATAACTATTAATTGTTGTTATTATATTATAGTCCGCAGCAAATATACAGCGAATGATTTGACGCGCATTCGAACAATTTACGATCAATTGCGAAGCTCTCATGACAGTTTAAACGACAACTCAGTTAAGCGCGAATTCAGCGACATTCTCAAGAGCGTTGTTGGTACGTTTAGACTAGTTTAATAATAGTAATAATTTGTATTATTAGTTGTATTATTACTGTAATATTTGAGGTGGATCTAATCGGTTGAACCAATATTTATTTTGTTTCTTGTGCATAACGTGACGAAACTAACATTTCTTTATTTGGAATAGAAAATTTTTGGTGGTTCCATGTAGGTTACGAATCAGTTGTGACAGCCGACGTTCAGCATCAGGTTCAGATCTGCACTGACGCGATGGGTGTATTGCAGTCTTTAGACATTGATAATTATTCCAAATGGGAGATTAATCATCGTAAATTCGTATTAGCAACTATTAAGGTAAATATTACTTAAATATTAATAGTTAAACTTTTGTTCCAAAAATAACTAACGCAATTCCTAGTTGGTAAGAATTGCAAATTTACGTGCATTGCAGCAACGTAACGGCGAGGTGTTGAAAGAATTGAGCGATATGGTTTACAACATTTTACGTGCCACAAAAGTATTCCATTTAGTCGCCAAGAAAGCGCTGCAAGATCCGGCGACGTTGGGGAATTTGGTTAATTTATATCAAGTAAGTGATTTTTGATTAGTATATATATTTCATATTATTAAATTGTAGAAATAATATTAACGTTGGATCATATACTTTTATTGAGTACTGTATTCCTTGATATGGTAATTGAAGCCGATGCTATTTTTAGGCAGTGTTCGATCAACTGCGCCGATTGGAACAAGTCCTGGTGACAGTAGATCAACTGGCCCCCGATGTTGATCGCATTGTGATGACACAAGACACGATCAACGAGTTCTCAGATCAATATACCAACGTCATTAAAGAAGTCACCGACGCGTTAGAGGCGTTCAAAGGCAAAGCGAAGCGTCACCAAGCCGCAGACTTTGAGAAACAAGTGCGTGTGGTCATCGATTGCATTGAAGTCTTCAAGCGCGTGCTCGTGACACCAAACAACGAGGCGTTCACTGATGCGACGATTCGCGCGTGCGAAGCCATTGAAAAGAGTTGCGTTGATATTTATCGCGTAATGCCGCTCGAACTTGATCTAACTTTGCGGGTAAGTCACTCGTTGAGGAATGTTTCCCGTACCTCTTTAACCCCTAGATATTCTTTATTTTGGAACCGAATAGAATTACCATATATAGTAATGCTGATTTTTGTGCAGGAACTTGTGCTGTACTCGCTGCAAACAGAATTGCATTTTGTATTCCAAGCCAGAATAGTTGCGGCGATGAAGACTATGTATTATTTGATTGCTCCTGCTGAAATATCTCAATTCAGCGCATTAAGGTATTTTACAACGAACAATCTCGCTCGATAACTTTGAAAGATTTATTTTCACCATCATGATAGTTAAAATTGAATACAATAACATTTTTTTAAATAGACTTTTCGTTGAAAAACAAGTTTTTTTCCCTATTTTACACTTGCGTTAAGACCTATTTCTCACAATATTTATTCAGATTGTTGTTGTTGGCTAAAAGTGTCTTGTTGACACATGCAGCCATCATGGTGACGTACGGCGACAGCACCTTAGATGAGTTCATTGAACCCGATAACTCGCCTGAACACGACTATAGAGATTTGACGACGATTTGGCACGCAGGTCGTGGCTTACCGGGTCTGTGGCAAGATCCCAATGCTGTCGCTCCTGGTCCTTCGATGGAAGAAATTCACAAGTACGTACCCTAAAATAAACGTGTCACGTGGTCTCTCTTTAGGATGTAATATATTAATTTAATTCGTATTGCTTTAGATCACCGACAAAGACCGCAATCCCAGTAAATGATGACGAAGCGCTCGACAATCTCATGTTGGCGCTGGGTATTAAAGGTGGACCAGTTGTTTCGAGCGAACCCGAACCCGCTGCTGATCCCGAACCAGAACCCGTCGTTCAAACGCCCGAAGTACGTGCAATTGTAATTTTACTTTCTATGTACTGCAAATAATTTTTGGTGTGTTTAACGCTATTTCTAAAAATAGAAACCCGACAAGAGACGAAAGTCATCACTGGGTGGTAAAAAAGCCAAACCCGAGACACCTATCAAGACACCTGTCATGACTCCTGAGCCGAAGAACAATAACAATGTGGTAACACCTTCGAAGACTACCAGCGGTCAAAAGTCCAACAAGACACGCAAGGCCAGCGGTACAAAGCCGATGAAAAATTCGAACAAGAGCACGCCCGCGACTTCACCCACCAAGACTTCTCAGACCACAACAGCAGCTCCAACATCGCCTACTAAGCCTGTTGTCACTACAACTGCCACACCCAACGCATCCAAGATCGATGTCTCAACGATGATGAAAGCAGATCTGAATAATATTCCTGTAGGCTACCCTACTGCACCTGCTAAACCGGTACTTAAGCCTGGTGCTTCGAATGAAGAGTACAAAGCGTACATGGTGCAGAAATATGAATATGAAGAGTGGGAGAATAGACTTTTGTTGGCTCAACGCAAGGTCGCGCAAGGATTGCCCTGGCAATAAGCGCATAAGAATATCCGAAATTATTTTATTATTTGTCAGTAAAATTGTATTTTCTAGTACGATCTAATGATCTGGTTTAGTTTCATTGTAATTTGCTTTTGGATATATTATATACCTCGTTGAACAAAAATGTCGCGAAATATTTAAGCGGTTGGTGGCTAAGTACGTCATAACAATCCAAATTCAAATTGCGCGTTTTTTAGATCGAGCACCATGTCGACGAGGTTGAAGTACGTCTTCAGCGAAGAAGAAGAAGATACCGAGCTCTTTAAAGACCTTCCTGAAGATTACAACGACTTTGATGTGGAACTTGAGGAGGACGATCTGATCATCTCTTCAGATCTTTTATCTCGTCAAGCGAAGTATAAAAAATTATCAGTAAGTTTAATAAACATGGATTAATTTGCATTTTTTGGAAGTTACATTCGAAAATTGACGTTTGTATTATTCTAGATTATCAACGCGTGTATATTAGGAGGATGGATTATATTCATTGTGCTATCGCTGCGAGTATTATTTCCAATGTTAGGATTTTATTCGATAACGGGAAGATTATTTGTTGCATTCCCATTTTCTCTCGAATTATTTTTTAACTGCACCTTTGCATGCTTGGGTATGATTTGAGATACTGCATAATAATATCATCGTATTAATTGAATATTTAAGGTTTTGTTTTTATGCGTCATCGAATGTCAGGTCATGTTATGGCAGCGATCTATTTATTTATCAATTGTATTTATAATATTGTTGTCATGTGGTACATTCCAAGCCAATTAACTGTATGCAAATCAATGTAATATCCAAAAATATACTAAGATCATTTTCAAAAGGGCTTCTTTTTTGAGAGTTGGGGCGATGTGAACGAAGATTGGCAGTGGATGTGGACTACTCTCAAAACTTATTTTATATTCTCTGGCATTGCCATTGTAATTCAAACAGGTACATTTTATTAATTAGACAACTCGGTATATATAAACCTTATTTAACATTGAGATAGCCCTGGCCGTGTTGATCGTATACAGATTACGAATCTCACCGCTCGTGACAATTTACGCCAATGACGACAACATTGATCGGAAATCTCGCGGAGTTGTGGTCGTTCAAGTTGGTATTGTCTTCGCCGCGACAGCATCGTTCATTCTGTTACTCGTCAGTTTGATTTCACTGTTGGTCGTCGTACCGCAATGGAACCCCCCGAGTGATGTCAACTTGGCACTGCCATGGCCGTCCAACGAGTACACTGTGCAAGACGGAAGTAGTGTCACGGGGTTAAGACTGTCAATACCTGTCGATAGACTGCCTCCCATCAAAGGTGGTGGCAGCTGGAACATGCAATATTGGAACGAACTTGACGGCTTCAGCGTGATGAGTCCGCTGTTGGTCAAACTCAGTCAAGTTGGTTCTCTCGGGTTAATTCCATGGGATAACATTGAAAGCTATTCCGCGATTAACGCCACGACGGTGGTAATCAACGCAAAGACAGGTCAAAAAATTCCGCACTGGGTCGAAGTCGATGCAAATGAACCAATCGATCCGCTGCTCGTCATACAACCTGCAGTGCCGTTGGATTGGGCTACGAGATACGTGGTTGGCATAAGGAATTTAGTTACCAAATCAGGAAGTCCCATTGAAGCCAGCGAAGAATTCAAACAGTTACGTGACGACGCTGACAAAACACTCAAGTGGCGGCACTTCGATGAAGCCGTGTTTCCTATTTTGGCAAATGCAGGGTTCGCTCGCAACGAACTGCAAGTAGCGTGGGAATTCACGACAATGTCACGTGACATTTGTGTAGGTCGCGCCGAAACTATTCGCGATGACGCACTGCGCAGAATTGACGACGTGACGTATAAAATTCATTTAATTGAAGAAGATACCTGCGAAGGAAACACAACCGAAATAATGGCTCGCACCATATATGGTAAGTAGATCTTTGTTACCTTCTAGTCTTAAAAAAAATAAAAATTTTCAGGTGAAATACACGCGCCGTACTACTTGGCAAGTCCTACACGTGGTTCAATTTTTCCGCGTGTCGATGGCAAACGAATTACAAATTTGCAGCCGTTGCACACGAAGAAAGCGCAGTTTTTGATCCGAGTGCCGTGCTCGTTGAAACTCAGCAAAAAACCAGCGGATATGATCTTGCAGTACGGACACGGCTTGTTCGGTACGTTAATGAGTTTTCATGAAATGCGAAATTTCACATAAAATACCTGATTTGTTTAAACAGCCATCAATAACCAATTGCAAATTATAAAATTAATGTAAATCTATATTCAGCTTAAAATTTTTTTTAATTTAACGGTATTTACCTTTTTAGGAAGTCGGAGCGAAGGTATGACGCGACATTTGCGACGCATTTCAAACAGTCACAACTACGTGCTGGTCGCGATGGATTGGTACGGCATGTCCAAGCACGATATTCCGGTCGTAGCTAAATGGCTGATGACCGACATGTCGAATTTTGTTTCGTTGCCTGAAATGACAACGCAAGGTTTCGTATTCAAAGCGGTCATGTTGCGTGTACTGAAAGGAATTCTCGCGAAAGATCCGGCGTTGTTCGTGGGCGATGTGCCGTTAATCACACAAAATACGCCTGTCGGGTATTATGGAAACTCTCAGGGTGGAATTGTAGGCGGAGCTTATGTAGCGAGCTCCCGAGACTTGAAAAGAGGAGTTTTAGGTTAGCGCATCCGAAAGTTGATCTTTTTAATTTGCATGCATTAAAAACATACAAACTGCTGTACGAATGTTAAAAATGCTAATTTGATATATTTAGGTGTTCCTGGTGGACCTTACTCAGTTTTGTTGCCGCGATCTGTCGATTTTACTCGCTATCAAAAATTGCTTAGCTACCAATTTTACGGCTGGACGCACCAGTTATTCGTAATAGTATTAATGCAACCGTTGTGGGACCAAGGCGAATCATCCGGTTGGATGAGTTCCATAACAAATCCCCCGACTGGCATGACTCAAAAACAAATCTTGTTACAAAGTAAGCAGAATCAATAAGAAATTACTTTGTATTGACACAGTATTTAATACATAATTATTTAGTGGCATTTGGGGATGCTCAAGTATCGTATTTGGGGGCTGAAATAATGGCACGTGCTTTCAACGCATCCAACGTCGGTCCGCAAATACGACAAGTCTTTGGCGTTCCAGGTACGCAATATTAACACATATGTATATACTTTATTAAGTTATAACGCACCGTTTTTAGAACAACACGGAGATTTTTACGGATCTGGCATTGCTCAGTGGCGTTATGAAAATGTACCTTGGGAACCGTTCAATAATACAGCGCCTTTGAAAATATACGATACTCATGAATGTCCTAGAAGGTACTAATAACGTCCTAGTTAAATGAATTGTCTAATTTGTTTGATGGCCCAGGGAACCCGAGGTACAAAAACAGATCGGTGATTTTTTGAAAGAAGGAATTATCAGACAATATTGTACTAGCGGTCCTTGTGTGAGAGAGAAATGTCCTGAAAAATATTAAACCAAACGCAAAGTAATTGCAGATTAAGTTTCTTCGCATGCGATCAGATTCTGTTTTTTGAAAGGGTTGTATTTTATTTTTATTAAAATTATTGTGCAATGAGTAATAGAACAACCAAGATATGACTGAAAAGTCAGTGCTACGTTTTAATTCACTTGGGGCAGGATCCTAAAATCGGCAACAACCACGTGTTATTTTTTTTTTAGCAATTTTTTTTTCTGTTTTTTTGTTGTTATTAATCAACAGTAGCATATCCGAGTGTTGTGTCAACTTAGTTGCAGCTTGGATTTTGCAAATATTCGAATGATCAGTTGATCGGTTATTTAATTAATTTGTATATTATTTTAGATTGTGATACGATGTACAGTGATGAAGATAGGTAAGATGTTACTAAATGCTAAACTATTCCATCACTGAGCAAATAAATTTTTTAAAAATTCAAATTTTACAAATACTTGAATATAGACCATTATTTTTATTTGTAATGACATAATAAGTGCGCGATATTAATTATATTTTTCGTAATAATTGCATCGTTATAATTTTTTTCGACTTTTAATTTAATTTTGATCCAGCGACAGCGAATGGGATTCGACTCAAGAATCAGAGCCATACTCTCCTAACATGTCATTGCATGATCTTGCTAGTGTTTCATCGCCCTTCGTCAATATCGATTTGGATCCATCTAGCCCAAAGCGAAATTCAGAATTGAATCTTTCTTATGAATCAAATAAGAACAGCAGCGCTTCATTATCGACAATATCATTAAACGGATCTATAGAGAGCCTAAGAAGCTCAGATGAACCCAACAAAGAAAACTCTGACGAATCCGATCACAACCAAACTCCGAAAATTGCTACAGATCCCGATTCTACAACCAACACAGATAATAAATTTGATATAAATAATACGGAGGATAGCGAAGATAAGCATAAAGAACTTACACCTGAAATAACAGTTGTGGCGCCAGATCAAGTCACAAAAACATCGTCGAAAGAAACTCTCAGAAAATCAACTAATATCGAGGTCAATGTCGTCGACAATAGTAATAATATTGATAGCGACTCATTACGCGACAGTAAAGAATATCAAGCTGAAACCTTGAAAATTAGCGCCGAAATCAATTTATCGCCGCACAAATCTGAAGAATTAACGCCGAAAAAGACGTAAGCAAGTCAATGAATTCATTTATTTATACCTATTATAATACGGTATATATGCGATAGATATGTGATGGTCAAAATGAGTCAGCCTTTCAAATCTTTCGTTACAAAAGTTAAATTTTTACGTGGATCTAGCACCGTAAGTCAAACTATATTACGCACCTAACATTTATATAAAGTACATATCATGATATAATACCTGCTATAATTAATATGGACAAGGCTCAAAAATTTTAATTTAGCTGGTGACTTGTGCTTCAAACGACGGAGATTTAATGCTGTATGACTGCGCGACAAATGAAGTGAAATTCACGTTGAATGCGCATAAGAATGGAATAGTAGATTTTGATTGGTATTATAACATTATTATAAGACTAAAACTTTTAGTTTAAGATCTGACTTTTTTATTTTTTTTTTGCAGGTCGTTTACTAATGATCACTTGTTGACGTGTGGCAATGATAATATTATAAGATTATGGAACGTGGCTTTGGAAAAGAAAATTACGTCGTATAAATTAGGCACCGGCATCAATTGCATAAGATTTCATCCAGTACGAAAAAAATTATTTTAATTCGAAAATTATTAAAAGCCAAAAAATATACGATTACCAATACTATATTTTATAATTTTTACCATATAATTTTACCGATCGAGTAGTGCTAGTGAATAAAATTAATTTTTTATTTTTCTTTTTTTTTTATTATAACAATTTCTTGACGGGAATAATCCATTTTTAGATGAACAACAACCAGTTTATTATTGGAGATGCTAAGGGCAGTATTCATGTAAATAATATCAGCAACGCGCGAAGTGTCATTTTAGAATTTCCGCCGCACGAAGACTCGAGTTCGGACGATGACTCGTGGAGCGAAGAAGATCATCCTGTGAAGAATTCAATCAGCACCATTGAGGTCGGCGAGGATGGTTATTTATTGGCAGGTGATTGTGTTGGTCAAATGCGCGTAAGTTACAAAAAAAAAAAAAATTGGAAATTTCCTCCCCGTATTTTTTGGTTACTATCAAGGGATCGCTCAAGTTCAATGAATAAGCAAAAATTATGTTGATTCAGATTGACGTACTTGGCGGAATTCAATTAAGGAAATTTCTTTTTAGTAAAACTTTTTAAATTCCGCCTTGATATTAATAACCTTATTAGGTGTACAAAAGTTTGCCGCCAGAATTCAAATTCTCGCTGACAAAGTCGAAAAAATTAAATACGAATTGTCCGTTAATGAATTTTATTATGGACACCGAGAACAAGACGGTGTGGCTCAACGCCAACGACAATCAAATCAAAAAATTATCGTATTCCAACTTAGAACCGTTCAAAGTCTCGTTTTTCGATCAAACATACACAATGACTGGCTCGATGGTACGAAAATCCATTATTTCCTTTTTTGGAAAAGAATTGTTTTAAACTCTCTTTTTTTTTGTTTACCGCAAGCTAATACACGACCCAATTAATAGTCTCAGAATGGTCTAGTAGCGTCACTAATTCACGGAAGTCCGACGGTGACGCTTATCAATCCGGACACATCCGCGGTGGTGGATCAGCTCGTCGGCCCAAACGAGATAGTCAATCACGCTGATATATCGCACGATGAGAAATATGTCGTCGCGGGTACTATTAAGGGCTCCATTGTGGTCTGGGAACTAACCGAACAAGATCCAAAGTCGCATTCACCGGGCAAGAAGCGTCGGTCCATTCAAAACGAATTCAAAACACTTGTCAATACTGTCAATAGTAACATTTCATAAAATGTTTTTGCTTTTTCTCAGCGAATAGCCGTCGTGTTATAATTTGTACCATAATCCATTGACAATAAGATCTTGATGTGATTAAAAATACAGCTTTGGGTTTTGACACGTGTCAAAGTTTGACATCCCCAAAAAAAAACTTTCGAAATCTTTTTTCAGACCATTTATAGTGCTTCGTTGCAGCGGAATAATAAACAAATTCATTTATTTAATACATTTCAGATGAGCGTGAATTCGTCGCAAACGCACGAGTGAACGAATAGACCTGAAGTTTTTGTCTAAATTGATCTTTTTCTCGCTCTCGTTTCGACAAGAATACGATGAGCAGTACTGGGAACAAACAACAGACAGCTGTAATAATAAATCCGTACATATAACACACTTGTCCGAAGCATTGATGCGTCGCTTCATTTTCTATGGGCACGTTGTTGTCATACAATCGGCCAGCAATAAAACTCAACAAAAATCCTCCGCTGCCCACTGCGACACCTATATTAGGTAATTATCATATTAATACTCCATTTCAGGAAATATTTGGCCTAAAAATCAAGTTTAACGAAAGAATTTTTTTTTTGCAACCTAAAAATTATTTTCAAAAACAAATCAGGTTTTTAACAAGATATATAACAGTTATTATATAGTCCTCATAACTAAGTTTTTTTTGAGTACGTACCGAGCCAACCAACATTTTGGGCGTAATGTCTGTCGCCAAAATAGCTATTGATACAATAAATATACACCGCAAACATTCCTAGGTGCCAAATTAATACAAAAATATGCGATATTCAATCGACTATATAATTATATAATTATTTACCACCGTATGCGAATGTAATGCCAAAAGTAGCAACTACCAATAAAAACCAATTCGTAATGAACGCCATCATGAATTGGAACAGCGCCATAATTAACGCTGCGGGAATCAACAATATAATTGTCGGGATATTTCGTGTACGTCTAATGAATTAATCGGAAAAGTTAGATCAGATCGGATCCGAATCAGTTCGAAAGACTTACACAAAATCCACGCAGCTTCCAAATACTAATCTTCCACAAAAATTGGCTAATGAGGATATTATAACATAAGTCGATCGATTCAACGTCGTAATTTCCCATGACTTTACAACACCACCTAATACGTTCAAAAACGACAATCCAGCCTGGTACAAAATACTAAATTAGGAATATTCCCAAATTAGGAAATATTCGCGACACTTACGCCTCCGATAAAGAACACAGTAAACCAAAGCACGAAGAATTGAGGTTCTTTAATCAATGCCAATCCAGTCAAATCACCAAATTTGGGTCTGTTCACGTGAATCGTATTTGCAGCCTCGTCCTCGAGACCTGTATTCTCATCGTCATATTCAAATAATAGTTCGTCTTCTGCGAGCATTTCGTCTTCTGAATCTGAGTCTAATTTTGTCCTCACCATTTCTATAAAAGGAAATAATCGTCACAATTTTTGAATCCAAAAAGAATTCTTGCAAAGACTTACTTTGCGGTTTATTTTCTTCAGGTGGAAGCTGTAATAACGACAATACAAATTAATATTGGAACATTGAACTATTTCCAGACCACTTACGTGTCGCACAGCTAACATTCCTAAATAGGAAAGCGATGCCAGAGCGATGCTCAAAAAAAGTAAAAATCCGTCGATATTCTCGGTCTCTGCAAAAAAAATTTTGAAGGCTTGTGTTACAGCCGCCGCACTAAGACCAAATGCACCCAACGTCATTCCGACCACCTACATGTGCATCATTACATTTAATAGTGAATTATTAAATATTAAATTATTTAGTTTTTTTTTTTTTTTTAATTCGTACTTTACCACGCAGTTGAGCTTTAAAATTTTTTGTGTTGGTTGCGAGGACGGCTTCAAACGTTCCAATACTTCCGAGGACTAATCGAAAATAATGAATTATAGGCGGGTATAAATGGGAGTGATCTGTGCGTACTGGCAAGCCAAAGATAAATTCCCACAAAAAACGCGTTTTGAAAGAT
>Ga0209960_1002465_pt1 | contig 18366 bp, 11 predicted proteins | sample ThiBiot_500_plan_2_FD_183947 | JGI IMG/M metagenome (GOLD analysis project Ga0209960, IMG submission 183947) | Wastewater bioreactor microbial communities from Cape Town, South Africa - Thiocy_expt_500_plan (SPAdes) | ecosystem: Engineered > Bioreactor > Thiocyanate-remediating >...
CCCCGCCATGGACTCCTCTGCCCCCCACCGTGCCGCCCCTCCCGCCCGCATCCTGGTGGTGGACGACGACGCCGACATGCTGCGGCTGCTGTCGCTGCGCCTGAAAGCCGCCGGGCACGACGTGGTGGCCGTGGGCTCTGCCGAAGCGGCACTAGCGCAGCTGGACATTGCGCGCCCGCAGCTGGTGCTCAGCGATGTGCGTCTGCCCGGGCGCGACGGCCTGGCCCTGTTTGACGAAGTGCGCGCCCGCCACCCCTCTCTGCCCGTGATCCTGCTGACCGCACACGGCACCATTCCCGATGCCGTCGAGGCCACGTCGCGCGGGGTGTTCACCTACCTGACCAAGCCCTACGACGGCAAGGAGCTGCTGGAGAAGATCGCACAGGCGCTGGCGCTCAGCGCCCCTGCCGTAGCGCAGCCGCATGCCAACGAGGACTGGCGGGCCGAGATCGTGAGCCGGTCGCACCGCATGACAGACCTGTTGTCCGAGGCGTACATGGTCGCCCAGTCGGACGCCAGCGTGCTGCTGCGCGGCGACAGCGGCTCGGGCAAGGAACTGCTGGCACGCGCCATCCACCGCGCGAGCCCGCGTGCTGCCCGTCCGTTTGTGGCCGTCAACTGCGGTGCTATCCCCGAGGCGCTGCTGGAGTCCGAGCTGTTCGGCCACGTCAAAGGCGCCTTCACCGATGCGGTGAGCAACCACAAGGGGCTGTTCCAGGCCGCAGACGGCGGCACCCTGCTGCTGGACGAGATTGGCGACATGCCCCCTGCCCTGCAGGTCAAGCTGCTGCGGGTGTTACAGGAGCGCGCTGTGCGCCCCGTGGGTGCCAGCCAGGCCACGCCCATCGACGTGCGCATCATCTCGGCCACGCACCGGGACCTGGAGGCCGCCATGGCCAGCGCGCAGTTCCGCGAGGACCTGTATTACCGGCTGAACGTGGTGTCGCTGGTGCTGCCCACCCTGGCCGAGCGGCGCGAGGACATTGCGCTGCTGGCCAACCACTTTCTGGACCGGCTGTCCCGCAAATACGACAAGCGCCTGTCCGGCTTTGCGCCCGAGGCGCTCAAGGCACTGACCACCGCCGCCTGGCCGGGCAACGTGCGCCAGCTCTACAACGTGGTTGAGCAGGTGTGCGCCCTGTCCACCACCCCCCTGGTCCCGCTGACCCTGGTGCAGCGCGCGCTCCGCACCCCGTCCACCCAGGTGCTGAGCTTTGCGGAGGCCCGCCAGCGTTTCGAGCGCGAGTACCTGGTGGGACTGCTCAAGATGACCGACGGCAATGTGGCCGATGCTGCGCGGCTGGCGCAACGCAACCGCACCGAGTTCTACCGCCTGCTGCAAAAGCACGCGCTGACGCCGGGACAGTTCAAGCAGGATGCAGGCGATGCGGACGATGTCGTGGATGAGCGACACGAGTAAGTCATTGATTTACAGGGTGTTTTGATCAAAGTACCCACCCCTTGTCGCCATCTGGCGACAAAAAGCAGGGGCTGATCAGTGCCCGCAGGCCATTGCACAACTGCTTACACGCAGAGGCCACTCCAACCCATTGATTTCAAAGCATTTTTTGCAGCTGGCACAGGGTTTGCCCTATGCCTGGCATGCACGCAGTTCTTCCCTCCTTTTTCCGCCACCTAGGACGGCACGCAGGGCCCGCAATGGCCCTGGCCACCGCCCTGCTGGCCAGCGGCGCGCACGCACAGGGCTTTGACTTCGAGAGCGTGACCCGCCTCGCCCGCGAACGCGCCAGCCAACCCTACCGGCCCGTGAGCGACAGGCTCCCGGCCGACCTCGCAAAGCTCAACTACGACCAGGTGCGCGACATCCGCTGGCGCCCTGATCGCGCCCTGTGGCGGGCCGAGAAGCTGCCTTACGAGGCCATGTTCTTCCATCTGGGGCTGTACCAGAAAGAGCCGGTGCTGATCAACGAGGTGACGCCCCAGGGCGTGCGCCACATCCCCTACAGCCGCGCGGACTTTGACTACGGCAAGAACCAGCTGCGGCCCGAGGCCTGGGGCGACCTGGGCTTTGCAGGCTTTCGTCTGCACAACCACCTGAACTCCAGCGCCTACAAGGACGAACTGGTGGTCTTCCAGGGTGCGAGCTACTTCCGCGCGCTGGGCCAAGGCCAGCAGTACGGCCTGTCGGCTCGCGGGCTGGCCATTGACACCGTGGGCGGCCGGGGCGAGGAATTCCCCCGCTTCACCGAGTTCTGGCTGGTGCGGCCCGACCCGCTGTCCACCCAGGTCACGGTGTATGCGCTGCTCGACTCGCCACGCGCCACGGGCGCCTACCGCTTCGACATCCAGCCCGGCGCGCAGACCACCACCACGGTACGCAGCCGCATTTTTGTGCGCGCCGCCTCGGGCACCCCACCCATCGCCACACTGGGCGTTGCGCCGCTGACCAGCATGTTCTTCTTCGGCGAGAACCAGCCGCGCAAGGAGGACTTCCGCCCCGAAGTGCATGACTCCGACGGACTCATGGTGGCCACGGGCGAAGGCGAGTGGCTGTGGCGCCCGCTGCAGAACCCCCGGCAAACACTGGTCACCTCGTTCGCCACCAAAAACCCTAAGGGCTTTGGCCTGATGCAACGCGACCGCCAGTGGGCCAGCTACGAGGACGTGGAGGCCCGCTACGAGCGCCGCCCCAGCGCCTGGGTCCGTCCCCTGCACGACTGGGGCGCTGGCCGCGTGGAGCTGGTGCAGCTGAACACCCCCGATGAGACGCACGACAACATCGTGGCGTACTGGGTGCCCGCCCAGATGCCCGCCCCCGGCCAGCCGCTGGAATTTGCCTATGAGCTGAGCTGGCAGGGCGACGAACAGCAGCGCCCGCCCGGCGCCTGGGCCACCCAGTCGCGCCGTGGCATGGGCTACACCAAGCTGTCGGCCCAGGCCCTGCGCCAGCAGGTGCAGTACGTGGTCGATTTCGAGGGCCCGGCTCTCAAGGCCCTGCCTGCGGAGGCCTCCCTCAAGGTCGTTGTGACCAGCGATGCCAACGGCAAGGTGCTGGAAAACATTGCCTACCGCAACCCCCGCACCGGCGGGTGGCGCATGACCGTTCGCATCCAGCGCCTGCAGGCTGACCGGCCCATCGAGCTGCGCGCTTTTCTCCAACACGACAACCACGCTGTGAGTGAAACATGGACGCACATCAGTCTTCCCGAGTAAGCCCTCATGACCCCCACGGCACCCACGCATCCACCGGCCCTGCCGTGGTCGCGCGGCGCGGTGTGGCCTACCCCCGGCCAACCCCCAGCCGACGCAGCACACTGCGAGAGGAGCGTCACCCCAATGCGGTGACGGCACCGCCCCTGCACCGTGGCTCCATGGTGCCCCTGCCCTGGCGCGGCTTCTGGAACAGCGTGGGCACTGCCGTGCTGCTGCGCCTCACGGGCCGCACGTCTCCGCAACCCGCACCGGCCAGGGTGGCACAGGCCCCCGCTGAATCCACCGCCGCCTGGCAAGGCGCAGCGCAGCGCCGCCGCTGGACGTTTGCGCTGCTCACTGTGCTGACGACGGCCTTGGCCAGCACCCTGTTTGCCAGCGTGCAGCCCGACTACGAAAACGCGTGGCTGAGCTACGGCCAGATCGCGCTGTTTGCCCTGCTGTCCGCCTGGGTGGTAACCGGCTTTTTGACCGGGCTGATGGGCTTTTGGGTGATGCTGCGCGGCGACCGGCATGCACTGTCGGCGCGCAGCGTGGCTGGGCACACGCTGGCGCCCGACGCCCGCACCGCCATCATCATGCCGATCTGCAACGAAGACGTGGCCACCGTGTTTGCCGGGCTGCGGGCCACCTGCGAGTCGGTGGCCGCCACCGGCCATGGCACCACGTTCGACGTGTTTGTGCTCTCCGACAGCAACGACCCCGCCATTGCCCGCGCCGAGCGCGCTGCCTGGGAAGAGCTGCGCAACGCCCTGGCGCAGCACAGCCAGCAGCCCCAGGTGCAGGTGTACTACCGCCTGCGCACGCGCCGCACGCACCGCAAGGCAGGCAACGTGGCCGACTTCTGCCGCCGCTGGGGCAAGGACTACCGCTACATGGTGGTGCTGGACGCCGACAGCGTGATGAGCGGCGACTGCATCGTTTCCATGGCCAAGCTGATGGAAGCCCACCCCACGGCCGGCATCATCCAGACCGCCACGCAGGCCATCGGCCATGTCACGCTACACGCCCGCGCGCAGCAGTTCGCGTCGCGCGTCACGGGCCGCCTGTTCACGCTGGGCATGCAGTACTGGCAGCTGGGCGAATCGCACTACTGGGGCCACAACGCCATCATCCGCGTGGCGCCCTTCATGCAGCACTGCGCGCTGGCGCCCATCCAGGGCACGGGTGGTCTGTCTGGCGGCATCATGTCGCACGACTTTGTGGAGGCCGCACTGATGCGCCGCGCGGGCTACCACGTGTGGCTGGTGGCCGACCTGATCGGCAGCTACGAGCAGCAGCCGCCCGACCTGCTGGCCGAACTGCAGCGCGACCGCCGCTGGTGTCAGGGCAACCTGCAGAACGCGCGCCTGATGGCCGAGCCCGGCATCCACCCCGTGCACCGCTCCATGTTCATCACCGGCGCCATGGCTTATCTGTCGGCGCCGCTGTGGCTGGCCTTCCTCACGCTGGGCACGGCCCTGTGGCTGTCGGGCGCCAAGCTGGTGGCGGACTGGCACATCCTGCCCGCCGAGCTGCTAGCGCTGTGGGCCTGGACCCTGTGCCTGCTGTTCCTGCCCCGCATCCTGGGCGTGACGGCGGTGTTCATGCGCCGCGAGCAAAAGCAGTACGGCGGCGCTTTCAGCCTGCTCAAGAGCGCCGTGCTGGAGAGCGTCATGGCCATCCTGCAGGCGCCCGTTCGCATGCTGGCGCATTCGCTGTTCGTGCTGATCGCATTGACTGGACTGAAGCTGGAGTGGAAGTCGCCCCCGCGCGAAGCCCATGCAGTGCCCTGGCGCCACGCCGTGCGCCAGCTGGCCCCTATGAGCGCGGTGATCGCCCTGCTGGCGGCGGGCGTGGCGCTGATCGACAGCAGCGCGCTGTTGTGGCTGATGCCTGTGGGCTTGCCGCTGGCACTGGCGATTCCGCTGGCGGTGTGGACCAGCCAGATCGCGCTGGGCCGGGCGCTGCGTGCCCAACGGCTGCTGCTGATTCCTGAAGAGTCGTGGTCGCCCCCGGTGCTGCGCCGCGCCTGGATGCACGCCGGGCGCATGGGACGGCCCATGGCCTTGCAAACCGCCTGAGGTGCCAGACCGCACCACCGCTCCCAGCCGGGCGGGCCATAAAAAAGCCGACACATGTCGGCTTTTTTGTTTACTCATATTTTCATAGCAGCTCAGGCATATGGTTGTAGCGCCTGGAGCCAAAAAGGCTTGAAAACCTTTCAGAAAGGCATCTTGGGCATGCCTCCGCCGCCCATGCCCTTCATGCCGCCCATGCGTTTCATCATCTTCATCAGGCCGCCGCCCTTCATCTTCTTCATCATGCCCTGCATTTGTTCGAACTCCTTGAGCAGGCGGTTGACCTCCTGCACATGCACGCCCGCGCCGTTGGCGATGCGCTTCTTGCGCGTGGCCTTGATGAGTTCGGGCTTGCGGCGCTCCAGGGGGGTCATGCTCTGGATGATGCCTTCCTTGCGCTTGATGTCCTTTTCGGCCTTGTCCATGTCCAGCGAACCGGCCTTGGCGGTGAGCTGAGAGGGCAACTTGTCCATCAGGCTGGACAGCCCGCCCATCTGCTTCATCTGCTGGATCTGCGAGAGAAAGTCGTTCAGGTCGAACCCGTCTCCGCTCTTGACCTTGGCCGCCAGCTTTTGTGCGGCCTCCATGTCCACCCCGGCGGTGACCTGCTCCACCAGCGCCACGATGTCGCCCATGCCCAGGATGCGGCCTGCATGGCGTTCGGCATCGAACACTTCCAGCCCGTCGATCTTCTCCGAGACACCCGCAAACTTGATGGGCGCCCCGGTGATCTGGCGCACGGACAGCGCAGCACCACCGCGCGAGTCGCCGTCGAGCTTGGTGAGCACGATGCCGGTGAGGGGCAGCGCCTCCTTGAAGGCCTTGGCCGTGTTGATGGCGTCCTGGCCCTGCATGGCATCCACCACGAACAGGGTCTCGACAGGGTTGATCGCAGCATGCAGGTCCTTGATTTCATTCATCAAGGCTTCGTCAATCGCCAGACGGCCGGCCGTATCGACCAGCAGCACGTCAAAGTAGTGCTTCTTGGCGTAGTCCAGGGCGGCGCGGGCGATGTCGAGCGGCTTCTGGTCGGGCGTGCTGGGGAACCATTCGGCCCCGGCCTGCTTGGTCACGGTCTTGAGCTGCTCGATGGCGGCCGGGCGGTACACGTCGCCCGACACGGTCAGCACCTTCTTCTTGCGCTTTTCGATCAGGTGCTTGGCCAGCTTGGCCGTGGTGGTGGTCTTGCCCGCACCTTGCAGGCCGGCCATCAGGATCACGGCGGGCGGCTGGGCAGCCAGATTGATGTCGGCCACGCCCTCGCCCATGGTGGCGGCCAGTTCGCGGTTGACGATGCTGACCAGCGTCTGCCCGGGCTTGAGCGAACCCAGCACCTCCTGGCCCAGGGCCTTTTCCTTCACGCGGGCGATGAAGTCGCGCACCACGGGCAGGGCCACGTCGGCTTCGAGCAGCGCCATGCGCACTTCGCGCAGCATGTCCTGCACGTTGGATTCGGTGATGCGGGCCTGGCCACGCATCTCCTTGACGAGGCGCGTGAGTTTGTCGGTAAGGGCGGAGGCCATAGGGGTGTTTCCGGTATTGGCTGCGCGCCGTCAACAAGGGCGTTGCGTGCGCAGCCCCGCCAGGGCGCTGGCGGTGGGCGAAAGGCTAAACTGTGCCCATGATTTTAACGAGTAGCTCCCCCGTCAGTTGGCTGCTGGCCCTGGCCGCTGCTGTGGCCTATGCCGTACCGGCTGCTGCAGCCTCCCGCCTGGGGGCTGCAGCAGCACGCAATGCACTGCTGGTCGCGTGGTTGCTGCACGGCGCCGTGCTGGTCTGGGGCCTGTGGGGCGATGCGCCCCGGTTCGGTTTTGCGCCCGCGCTGTCGATGACCGCCTGGCTGGTGCTCACGGTCTATGCCGTGGAACGGCAGTTGTTTCCACAAATGCAGTCACGCTGGGTACTGGCAGGGCTGGGCGCGGCCGCCATCGTGCTGGCGATGCTGTTCCCCGGGCAGCCGCTGCACGTGACCGCATCTGCCTGGCTGCCTTTGCACCTGGCGCTGGGCATTGCGTGTTATGGCCTGTTTGCAGCGGCGGTGGTGCACGCCTGGCTCATGACACGCGCCGAACGCCACATCCGGCAGGCTGAAGACCCGCACAGCGGCATCCCACTGCTGACGCTGGAGCGGCTGACCTTCCGGTTCGTGACGGCGGGGTTTGTACTGCTTACCGCCACCTTGCTGGCCGGTTGGCTGTTTGGCGAGACGCTGTATGGCCGGGCCTGGCGGTGGGACCACAAGGCCGTGTTCTCGATGCTCTCGTGGCTGACCTTTGCCACGCTGCTGTTGGGCCGTGCCCGCTTTGGCTGGCGGGGCCGCAATGCGGTGCGTGTGTTGTATGCGGGCTCGGCCCTGTTGCTGCTGGCCTATGTGGGCTCGCGTTTTGTATTGGAAGTTGTTCTGGGCCGCAGCGCATGAAGTACCTGGTCTTGTTGGTCGTCATCGCGGTGGCCGTAGGTATCTGGCGCAGCCGCCGCGCCCCTGATGCGGCGGTGCCCAAAGCGCCCCCTACACCGCCTGCCCTGCCACAGGACATGCTGGCCTGCGCGCACTGCGGCGTGCACATCCCACAGGCCGAAGCCCTGATGCTGGGCAGTCAGGCCTATTGCAGCGCCGAGCACCGGCGCATGGGCCCGGCCTGAGCGACGCCTTGCCGTTGTGACCATGCAAGCAGCGCCCGCAGGCCCACTGCCGCTTTCCGCAGACGCTCCCTTCGCACGGCTGTGGCTCGGTTTTCTGACGGGCCGCGTTATGGTGGCCCTGGCACTTTTGGTGCTGCAGGGGGCTGGGCAGCTGATCAATCAAGCGGCGGCGCCTTCCGTGCTCGCAGTCTGCGTGGCCTACCTCGTGGCCACCGTGGTGCTGCGGGTGCTGTCGCGCAACGCCCCGCCGTCGCCCAGCGCCGGCCCGCAGTGGCTGCCCTCCATTGGTGTGGACCTGGCGGCGATCACTGCGCTGCAGTTGCTGCATGCGGGCACCATGAACTACACGCCCCTGTTCGGCCTGCCCATCCTGATCGCAGCGGTCATGGGCACGCTGACCCTGGCCCTGGGCACCACCGCAGCAGTCACGCTGCTGCTGCTGGGCTGGGCCTGGTGGGTGGGCCAGTACAGCACGGGCGACGAAGGCCAGCGCTACCTGCAAAGTGCGCTGACCGGCACGGGCTACTTCATCGTGAGCTATCTGGTGCACCAGCTGGCCACCCGCCTGGCGCGCGAACAGGAAGTGGCGCAACAAAGCCAGATCGCGGCGCGCGTGCAAACGCAGGTCAGTGCACTGGTCATCCAGAACCTGACCGACGGGGTGCTGGTGGTGGACGAGACCGATGTGGTGCGCATTGCCAACCCCGCAGGGCTGCAGCTGTTGGGTAGCGTGGCACTGACCGAGTTGCCGTTTGCCCTGACGTCCACCGCGCCGTGGCACCCTCTGGTGATCCTGGCAAGGCGCACCTTCCGTCACGAACAGCCCCAGACGGCCGATGTTGATCTGCTGCACGAAGGCCAGAGCCCCACCGGCCTGCATGTGCGCACCTGGCTCACATCCACCCGCAATGCGGCCTTGCAGACGCACTCCGAGCGGCTGTGCGTGATGTTCTTGCACGATCTGCGGGAGATGGAAGCGCGGCTGCGCACCGAAAAACTCGCGGCCATGGGCCGCATGTCTGCCGCCGTGGCCCACGAGATCCGCAACCCACTGGCCGCCATCGTGCAAGCCAATGCCCTGCTGGAAGAAGACCTGCACGAGCCAGCACAAAAGCGCCTGGCGCACATGGTGCAGCAAAACGCCGACCGCCTGGCACGCATTGCCGAAGAGGTGCTGGACATTGCCCGCGTGCAGCACCAGATCAGCCACGCCCCCGCCTCCACCGTGGTGCTGGACGAAACCGTCACCCAGATCTGGAACGACTGGCAGGCCCAGGACCCCGCGCGGCGGCGCGCCGTGGTGTCGCTGGATACCGGTGCCACCCAGGTGGAGTTTGACGCCGAGCACCTGCGCCGCGTTCTGGTCAACCTGCTGGACAACGCCCTGCGCTACATGGGCCCGGAGCCCGACTCGCTGTCGGTGACCACGCGCAATACGCCTGCCGGCCAGGTCAGCCTGCAGGTGTGGAGCGACGGAGCGCCCATGGACAAATCTGTGGAGCGGCATCTGTTCGAGCCCTTCTTCTCGTCCGAGAGCCGCTCCAGCGGCCTGGGCCTCTATATTTGCCGGGAGCTGTGCCAGCGCCATGGCGCCTCCATCAGCTACCAGCGCCTGAACCGCCCCACCGCACGCGGAGACATCGGAGGCAACGCCTTCACCGTGGGCTTCCGCCGCACGACCCGCCCCGCCGACAATGCCACCTTGTTTGACACCATCGTGGTCTGACTGCAGCCTCCATGAACGCCCCTGCCGCCTCCATCCTTGTCGTTGACGACGAACCCGATCTGCGCACCCTGTACGAGCTCACCTTGCTGCGTGAGGGCTACCGGGTCGAGACTGCGTCCAACGTGCAGGAGGCCCGCGAGCAGCTCAAGGCCCAGCGCTTTGACGCGGTGATCACTGACATGCGACTGCCTGACGGGTTCGGCATGGAGCTGCTGCAGGACCTGCGCGACCAGCAGCGCCGGGAGCGCTGCGTGGTCATGACTGCCTACGGATCGGCAGAAAACGCGGTCGAGGCGCTGCGTGCGGGGGCCTTCGACTACCTCACCAAGCCTGTGGACCTCAAGCAATTCCGCTCGGTGGTGGCCTCGGCCATCCAGGGCACCGGCGGAGTCCCCCCACCACGTGCGGCGCGCAGCAACGGCTCCAGCCGCTCCGCCAATGCGGCGGCGGCCAGCGAATTCGGCAGTGCCAACGCCGCCCTGGATCGCCTGGTGGGCGAGTCCGACGCCATCCGCAACGTCAAACAGCGCGTGGCCAAGGTGTCGCGCGGCATGGCGCCCGTGCTGATCCATGGTGAGTCGGGCACCGGCAAGGAGTTGGTGGCCCAGGCCTTGCACGCCAGCAGCCAGCGCGCGGATGGCCCCCTGGTCGCCGTGAACTGCGGAGCCATCCCTGAAAACCTGCTGGAAGCCGAATTCTTTGGTGCCCGAAAGGGCTCCTACACCGGGGCTTCGCAAGACCGTGACGGCTACTTCCAGGCCGCACGCGGGGGCACCCTGTTCCTCGACGAAATCGGCGACTTGCCGCTGGCGATGCAATCCAAGTTGTTGCGCGCCATCCAGGAGCGCAGCGTGCGGCCGCTGGGCTCCACCCAGGAAGAAACCGTGGACGTGCGCATCGTCAGCGCTACCCACCGCGACTTGGCGGCCGATGTCCAGGCCGGCCGGTTCCGCCAGGATCTTTACTACCGGCTCAATGTGATCGAGATCGTCATCCCGCCATTGCGCGAGCGCAGGGAGGATCTGCCCGCACTGTGTGCAGCACTGCTCACCCGCATTGCCAACGAGTCCGGCATGCCGGTACCCCAGCTCACCGACCATGCACTGAACGCCATCGCCGCCCACCCGCTGACCGGAAACGTACGCGAGCTGGAAAACCTGCTGCACCGTGCAGTCGCGTTGAGCGATGGGGACGAGTTGCAGGTGGATGCACCCAGCGGCGCGGCAGAGGTGCAGATGGCCCGCCCTACGCCGTCCGCATTGGCCAGTGCGGCAGAGGTTCCGGCTGGCGGCACCTCCGTCCCATCCGATGCCGCTCCAACCCAGCAGCCCTTGGCCAGCGGATGCACCGTGCCCCTCCCCAGCGACCTGCAGGCCTGGCTGGATCAGCAGGAGCGCGAGATCCTGATCCGCGCGCTCAAAGAATCCGGGTTCAATCGCACGGCCACGGCGGCACGCCTGGGCATCAGCCTGCGCCAGATTCGCTACCGCATTGCCCGGCTGAACATCGCTGTACCCAACGACCAGGACCCGCATGACGACCAGGGCTGACAGCGCCCCGGCAGCAGCCCCCACGCATTGGGACGGCGGATGGCACCTCGCAGCCCAGCGGCTGGCATCGCCGAACTACGGACCACGCCCCGTGCAGGCCTCGGGGGTGGACCTGATCGTGGTGCACTCCATCAGCCTGCCCCCGGGTGAATACGGCGGCGGCGCCGTGCAACAGCTGTTCACCAACACTTTGGACTGGGACGCGCACCCTTACTACCAGGGCATTCGCGGACTGCAGGTGTCCGCCCATTTTTTCATCGAGCGCACCGGTGCACTGTGGCAGTTTGTGGATTGCGACCAGCGAGCCTGGCATGCGGGGCAATCGTTCTACCGAGGCAGGAGCCAGTGCAACGACGATTCCATCGGCATTGAACTGGAGGGCCTGGAGGGCCTCACCTTCGAGTCCGCCCAATACGAGACACTGGCCCGGGTCTGCCAGGACATTGCGCAGCGTTACCCCATCGAGCACATCGCGGGGCATGAACACATCGCCCCGGGACGCAAGCTTGACCCCGGCCCGGGGTTTGACTGGTCCAGGCTGCAACAGGCCCTGGGCTGGCCAGCGCAGCGATTCCCGCAAGGCACACAGACAGGCCCGCAGCAGCTTCGCTGACGCCACACTTTCACTGTCGCACCGGCGCATCAAGGCAATTTTTTCTTTGTGCGTTCGCACATATTTTTGCAGCCAAGCACTGCGCGGCCTGGCGCAGGAAATCCGCCGCCAAGGTACGCCACTGCAAGGTTTTGCATCGCCCACATCGCGTTTACAAGGGTTCGCCGCAGGTGCCGATTGCTAAGGCAACGGGGTTGGGAACATGCTGTTTCGGTTTTGGGGACTCATTCCGGCGGTACACTACCGGTAGTGTCTTGAACCGCCTCGACACACCATATATAGTGTGCGCCAGACTGAAGTCCGGTGCAGCACCCACACACTGCGGCGGCGCTCCAGGCCGCACGCCACCCCAGACAGCCCACAGAAGAGGACACCCATGCAAGCTGCTTTGAACACGCCTTCCCCATCGCCCACCGCCTCTGCGGATACCGCCACACACGCTGCAGCGGCCGCAGCTTCCGGGCACCCGCTCACGCACTACCAGATCATTCGCCGCAACGGCGCGGTGGTGCCGTTCGAACCCCAGAAAATTGCAGTGGCGATGATGAAGGCGTTTCTGGCAGTGCACGGCACGCAGGGCGCCGCCTCTGCCAGCGTGCGCGAGGTGGTGGACACGCTCACCCAGAACGTGGTCCGCGCCCTGATGCGCTCGCGCCCGGGCGGCGGCACCTTCCATATTGAAGATGTGCAAGACCAGGTCGAGTTGGGTCTGATGCGTGGCGAGCACCACGAAGTCGCCCGCGCCTACGTGCTGTACCGCGAGCGCCGCACGCAGGAGCGCGCCCACCACCAGGAGCAGCTCGCTCCCGCCACCCCGGTGATGCACGTGATCGACAACGGCCAACGTGTGCAGCTGGACATCCTGCGCCTGCACGCGTTGATCGAGTCGGCCTGCGCCAACCTGGGCGCCGACATCAAGGCCGCTCCCATCGTCGCCGAGACCATGCGCAACCTGTATGACGGCGTTCCCATGGACGAGGTCTACAAGGCATCCATTCTGGCCGCCCGCACCCTGATCGAAAAAGATCCCGACTACACCTACGCCACGGCCCGCCTGCTGCTGCACACCATCGTGCGTGAGGTGCTGGGGCGTGACGTGACCCAAAGCGACATGGGCCAGGCCTACAAGGACTATTTTCCCACCTTCATCCAGAAGGGGGTGGACAACGAGCTGCTGGACGAGCGCCTGCTCAAGCAATACGACCTGAACCGCCTGGGTGCTGCGCTCAAGGCCGAGCGCGACCTGCAGTTCGATTACCTGGGCCTGCAGACGCTGTACGACCGCTACTTTCTGCACGTCAAGAAGACCCGCATCGAGCTGCCCCAGGCCTTCTTCATGCGCGTGGCCATGGGCCTGGCGCTGAACGAAACCGACCGCGAGGCACGGGCCATCGAGTTCTACGAAGTGCTGTCCAGCTTCGACTTCATGTCCAGCACGCCCACGCTGTTCAACAGCGGCACGCTGCGCTCGCAGCTGTCGAGCTGCTACCTGACCACCGTGCCGGACGACCTGGACGGCATCTACGAGTCCATCAAGGAAAACGCCCTGCTGTCCAAGTTCGCGGGCGGCCTGGGCAACGACTGGACGCGCGTGCGCGCCCTGGGCAGCCACATCAAGGGAACCAACGGCGAATCGCAAGGCGTGGTGCCGTTCCTCAAGGTGGTGAACGACACGGCCGTGGCGGTGAACCAGGGCGGCAAGCGCAAGGGCGCCGTCTGTACGTACCTGGAAACCTGGCACCTGGACATCGAAGAGTTCCTGGAACTGCGCAAGAACACCGGCGATGACCGCCGCCGCACGCACGACATGAACACGGCGAACTGGATTCCCGACCTGTTCATGCGCCGCGTGATGGAAAAGGGCACCTGGACCCTGTTCTCGCCCTCCAACGTGCCGGATCTGCACGATCTGTTCGGCGCCGACTTTGAAAAGGCCTACGTGGCCTACGAAGAAAAAGCCGCACGCGGCGAGATCAAGCCCGCCAAGACCGTGCAGGCCACCGACCTCTGGCGCAAGATTCTGACCATGCTGTTCGAAACCGGCCATCCCTGGATCACGTTCAAGGATGCCTGCAACGTGCGCTCGCCCCAGCAGCACGCTGGCGTGGTGCACTCGTCCAACCTGTGCACCGAGATCACGCTGAACACCAGCGACACCGAAACTGCCGTTTGCAACCTTGGCTCGGTCAACCTGCTGCAGCACATCAAAGACGGCCAGATCGATCACGAGAAGCTCAAGAAGACCATCACCGTGGCCATGCGCATGCTGGACAACGTGATCGACATCAACTACTACGCCGTGAACAAGGCCCGTGACTCCAACCTGCGCCACCGCCCCGTGGGCCTGGGCGTGATGGCCTTCCAGGACAGCCTGTATGCGCTGCGCATTCCTTATGCCTCGCAGGAAGCGGTGGAATTCGCCGACAAGTCGATGGAAGCCATTTGCTACTACGCTTATTGGGCGTCCACCGAGCTCGCCAAGGAACGCGGCCAGTACTCCAGCTACAAGGGTTCGCTGTGGGATCGCGGCATCCTGCCGTTTGATACGCTGGACATGCTTGCCAAGGCCCGCGGCGGTTATGTGGAAGTGGACCGCTCGTCCACGATGGACTGGGACGCGCTGCGCAAGAAGATTGCGCAGGACGGCATGCGCAACTCCAACTGCGTAGCCATTGCGCCCACCGCCACCATCTCCAACATCATCGGCGTGGATGCCTCGATCGAACCTTCGTTTGGCAACCTGTCGGTCAAGTCCAACCTGTCGGGCGAGTTCACCGTGATCAACAGCGGGCTGGTGCGTGATCTCAAACGCCTGGGCCTGTGGGATGACGTGATGATCATGGACCTCAAGCACTTCAAGGGTTCGCTGCACCCCATCGACCGCGTGCCGCAGGACATCAAGGCGCTGTATTCCACAGCTTTTGAAGTCGAGCCTCAGTGGCTGGTGGAGGCAGCATCGCGCCGCCAGAAGTGGATCGATCAGGCACAGAGCCTGAACATCTACATGGCTGGCGCATCGGGCAAGAAGCTCGACGACACCTACAAGCTGGCATGGGTCCGTGGCCTCAAGACCACCTACTACCTGCGCACGCAAAGCGCCACACACGTCGAGATGAGCACCGTGAACACGCGCCAGCTCAATGCCGTGTCGTCGGGTGGAGACAGCGGCGCATCGGCAGCTTCTGCCATGGCGCAAGCGCAGCCCAGCCCGCTGGAAGCCGCTGCTGCAGCTGCTGCTCAACAGGTCGCGGCGGTGCCAGCGACGGACGTGAAGTTCTGCGCCATCGACGATCCTGGCTGCGAGGCCTGCCAGTAAGCACTTTGCGAGCAACGCTTCGGAATCGCCCGGGGCGTTGCTTCGGTGCTGTGAAGCAACAAAACCTTGCTGCACAACGCTTCAGTGCTTTTCTTTTCGCAGCACTGCTTTCATAATCCGAACACTGGAAAATCTATGTTGACCTGGGACGAAGAAGTCAAGCCCTCATCGCAAAATCAACTGGACGGCGGTCTGCCCAACAACCGCCAGGTGGGACAACCGCCTCTCGCTTTCCAGACACCTTCGCTGCAACCCGTGGGCGCCACGCCCTCCGCAGCAAACAACTCCACGACACCCGTCACCGCTGCAGCGCATCGCCGCGTCAATGCAGCCGACAAGCGCATCATCAACGGCCAGACCGACGTCAACCAGTTGGTGCCCTTCAAGTACAAGTGGGCGTGGGAAAAATACCTGGCCACCTGCGCCAACCACTGGATGCCCCAAGAGGTGAACATGACGCGCGACATCGCGTTGTGGAAGGACCCCAACGGCCTGACCGACGACGAGCGCCGCATCATCAAGCGCAACCTCGGTTTCTTCGTCACCGCCGACTCGCTGGCCGCCAACAACATCGTGCTGGGCACCTACCGCCACATCACTGCCCCTGAGTGCCGCCAGTTCCTGCTGCGCCAGGCCTTCGAAGAAGCGATCCACACCCACGCCTACCAGTACATCGTCGAGTCGCTGGGCCTGGATGAGAGCGAGATCTTCAACGCCTACAACGAAGTCCAGTCGATCCGTGACAAGGACGAGTTCCTGATCCCCTTCATCGAAGCGATCATGGACCCATCCTTCAAAACCGGTACCCCCGAAACCGACCAGACCCTGCTCAAGTCGCTGATCGTTTTTGCCTGCCTGATGGAAGGCCTGTTCTTCTACGTGGGCTTCACGCAAATTCTGGCGCTGGGCCGGCAGAACAAGATGACGGGCGCTGCGGAGCAGTACCAGTACATCCTGCGCGACGAGTCGATGCACTGCAACTTCGGCATCGACCTGATCAACCAGCTCAAGCTGGAAAACCCGCACCTGTGGACGGCGGAATTCAAGGCCGAGATCAAGGCACTGTTCCTCAAGGCCGTCGAGTTGGAGTACCGCTACGCCGAAGACACCATGCCCCGTGGCGTGCTGGGCATGAACGCCTCCATGTTCAAGGGCTACCTGCGCTACATCGCCAACCGCCGCGCCACGCAGATCGGGCTGGAGACACTGTTCCCCAACGAAGAAAACCCGTTCCCGTGGATGAGCGAGATGATCGACCTCAAGAAGGAACGCAACTTCTTCGAGACCCGGGTTATTGAATACCAGTCCGGTGGTGCGCTGTCCTGGGACTAGCGCTTTTTTTTGCAGGCCACACCACATGGATTTTTACACCACGCCCAGCACCGACAGCGCCGCAGAGTGCTGCCCTGCGAGGCGTTCCCGTGTTCATGGAGATGGAGTTTTGATCCATCTCCATGGATCGCTTTCTGTCCACTGCAGACAGGAAGTGCTCTTTGCAAATTGACCCAAGGAGAACATGATGGCAACTGCGAAAAAACCGGCCGCTAAAAAGGCTGCTCCCGCGAAGAAGGCTGCAACGGCCAAACCCGTAGCCGCAAAGAAGGCTGCACCTGCCAAGAAGGCAGCAGCACCAGCAAAGAAAGCCGCTCCTGCCAAGAAGGCCGTAGCTGCGAAGAAGGCTGCACCCGCCAAGAAGGCAGCAGCACCGGCAAAGAAAGCCGCTCCCGCCAAGAAGGCCGTAGCTGCGAAGAAGGCTGCACCTGCCAAGAAGGCAGCAGCACCAGCAAAGAAAGCCGCTCCCGCCAAGAAGGCCGTAGCTGCAAAGAAGGCTGCTGCACCTGCCAAGGCTGCCCCCGCAAAGAAAGCTGCACCGGCCAAGAAGGCCCCCAAGGCGCCTGCCCCTGCGGCCGCTGCCCCCGCAGCACAAACCACGCTGAACCCTCAGGCAGCTTGGCCTTTCCCTACGGGCAACAAGCCCTGATCCTGGCGCGCCACGCGCTCAACCCGGTGCACACGCACCGGGTTTTTTTTCGTCTGCATCTTGGTAGGGACTCTCCCGGGAGTTGCCCCGTGAGCAAGTTGCGCTGTAGCGCCCGGCGTAACGCAACGCGGGCGACATTGGCTGAGTGGCTTATGCCAACGGATCGAAATCCAGCGTGTAGTTCTGTGGGCCACGCTGCGCGATCTTGAGAGCGCCCACCCGGTTGCCCAATTCGGCACAACGTACGAGTGGCCAGCCCTTTTCCAGACCAAACAGCAGCGCGCCGCGCCAGGCGTCGCCACAGCCCGTAGGGTCCACCACGGCGGCAGGTTTCACGGGGGGGACATGGGTCTTGTCACCATTCACCCAGACCTCACAGCCCTCTGCGCCCAATGTCACCACCAGCCCCTGCACCTTGCGGGAGATATCGGCCAGCGACCAGCCGGTGCGGTCGCACAGCATCTTCCCCTCGTAGTCATTGACGGTGACCCAGGTGGCTTGTTCAATGAACTGGATCAATTCCTGCCCGTTGAACATGGGCAGGCCCTGGCCCGGATCGAACACAAACGGGATGCTCGCTGCGACGAACTGGGCTGCATGCTCCAGCATGGCATCGCGCCCATCCGGCGCGATGATTCCTACGCCGACACGGCTGTCGGCACCAATGCGGTTGGCATGGGCTTGCATCATGGCACCGGGGTGAAAGGCCGTGATCTGGTTGTTGTCACGGTCCGTCATGATCATCGCCTGTGCGGTGTAGGTGTCCTGCACCTGCCCAACGTGGCGAGCACTGATACCCAGCGACTCCAGCCGCTGCAAGTAATCAGCACCATCGCTGCCCAGCATGGCCATGGGCAGTGGCTCACCACCCAGCAGCTTGAGGCTGTAAGCGATATTGCCCGCACACCCCCCGAAGTCGCGGCGCAGCGAAGGGACCAGGAAGGACACGTTCAGGATGTGCAGTTGATCCGGCAGGATCTGCTCAGCAAAACGCCCCTCGAAAGTCATGATGGTGTCGAACGCCAGGGAACCACAAATGAGGGCAGCCATAGATAGTGAAACTCGGTAAGTTGTTGGGAGAAATCAGGGATAGAACGCCAGCAGCCGGTAGCCCGCCACACGTGCACCGCCCGTGGTCACGAGCACCGACACCGAGGTGCCCCACTCCCCCTTCGCGGGCAACTCCGCCGGCGCGGCCATGTCGGTGGGCAACAAGACCCGCCGCAACACGGGCTGGTCCTGCGCATCGGTCAAGGTCAATTCCACCGCAGGCATGGCCAAGGGGATGGTGGCGGTGCTCTTCATC
>Ga0209960_1002472_pt1 | contig 18332 bp, 16 predicted proteins | sample ThiBiot_500_plan_2_FD_183947 | JGI IMG/M metagenome (GOLD analysis project Ga0209960, IMG submission 183947) | Wastewater bioreactor microbial communities from Cape Town, South Africa - Thiocy_expt_500_plan (SPAdes) | ecosystem: Engineered > Bioreactor > Thiocyanate-remediating >...
GCTGAAAAATGGAATCAGCCGTTGCAAAATTGGGCTTTGACCATTTCTCAGTTGGATGTATATTTTGAAGGACGGCTCAAATTAGAGCTGAACAATTAAACCGTGACACACTTATTTGAACATTCCCCCTTTTAAGGCTTCTCCTATACTTCTAGGATCTTGCAGGTGTGCTACACGTTCAAATAAGAACTGCAGAAGTCGCCTAGCATGTTGGGGTTCAAGCTTGTTGAGTTCTTTCTTTGCAATTAGATCAAACTCAATTTTCCAGGTCATATTCTTTCATAATATCTTCAATAGGAATTGTTTTGGTACGACCTGCTCGGATATCTTCTAATCTTTTTTCTGCAAGATAAATATCTTCAATCTCATCAAGATGCTCAATAATTGCTTCCGTAATATAATAAGACTTCGTACGCCCTGTTATATGAGCCAGTTGATCAAGGCGTTTTTCTATATCATGAGGTAATCGAATTGAATAAGGCATAAGTCTCTTCCTTGTACTACATGTAGTCATACTGCCTTATTTTCAGATCTTTTGCAATAAAAATATAAGAAGTTATAATTATTGATTATCTCTTAAGTGAGACTTTCTTATATACTAAATTTATGACCTGTTTTACGGTTCACTCCAAGATTGATATCATATTTATGAAGACTTGCCTTTATCTTAATCTCTTCTTCGATTCCTAATTCTTGGGCTTTTGTCTTTAATGAAGCGTCATTCCATATTTGGTGAGCATATTTGCGAGCGTCTTTGCTTAAGGACGTCACAAGTTCCTTTTGTTTTCCTTCAGCTTCTGTAAATGTGGGAAGAAGTTTAAGTGTATCTTGACAAGCCAAATAGAGTTCCAAAGCATTAAGACTATATTTTTCGGCTTCATTTTGAGACTTATCTTTAAAACTATTATTTTCTTGAAGAATTAGAGAATCTGATTTGTAAGATGGGGCTGTCTTTATCTCAAAGAGAAGATCTTTTTCTTCTTTTGTCTTTGTTGGCCTGCCCAATTCAGAAGAAATAGTTTCTTTTTCAACGGATCCATAAGAAGCGTGCTGTGATAACTGGGTTTCTTCTGCATTGAGGATTTCTTCAAATAAAGCTTGATCTTTGAGAGCTGATCGAACAGCTTGTATGCCTTCCTCTTGTAATACATCATTAAAGTCACGACCATTTTCTCCTTGAGGTCTGATAAGCGATACTTTGAATCCTTCTTGGGTTAATCTTTCTAAGGCTTTTTGTGATGTTTTCCAAGCTGCAGATTGAGGACCATCTGCATCAGCACAAAGAATAAGTTGTTCATCTTTATTTCTTAGGTGAGCCCCTATATTGGCCATATTAGAGAGACCCAAAGATACAAGTATTCTACCTTTTATTCGTGCTTCTTTCAATGATAATGCTGTTTCGATGCCTTCTGCAATATAGGTAGGACCTTGTTGATCTTGGATCTCAACAACTGTGCCTTTAATGGTGCCTAAAGAGCGTTTCTTTACCTCAATATCAGCTTTATTGGCTGTATCAGGGTCTAAGCATGTCACCTGAGATGCGGTCAGCTGTCCTTCAGCATCTCTTGCAAAAGCTACTAAGGCTGGATAGCTCTTTTGAGAGTCGTAATCTCTAAATTCAGGAATAAATCTTAAATCAGAAGGGAGTTCTGCTGTTTTAATGTTTCGATGTTCTCTTAAGTACTTTTCAGCAAGGGTTTCTTGAAGCGGAAGGGAAGTCTCATAAAGCTTTTGAGTCTTTGCTTGAGAGTTGGCGATCTTTTCTTTTTCTTCTTTATCTGATTGAAGTTTAAGTTCACTTTGTCTTTGTGCTCTCTCTTCCCCATTAAGAGATGTTAATTGAGGGGCATTAAGCTCTGTCCCTAAATGCTTGATGGCTTCTCCATACTTTATTCCTTGGGATTTGCTGATATACTTAAAGATGTCTCCGCCTTCACCTGCCGCAAAGTTATACCAAGCACCAGTCTGGCGATTCACCCAGAACTCTTTATACTGGCCATAACGAATCTCATGCGGCTTTATATGGCTCTTAGGGTTTGCAACCCACCCGTCAATATGACGCGCAAAGATGCCTTCAATATGAGAAGAGGTGAGGCAAGCAAGAACTTCTTCTCGATCATAGGAATTCACAATCTTTTTCTGAGTAAGATCTATCTTCTGGGGACTCTCTCTCTTCTCAAGTTTATTATTATAAGGGGTATCATCAAGGGGATGATCAAGGGTAGAAGTATTGACCTTAAGAATGGTCCATGGATCTTGAGAGTGCTTTCTCCCTCTAAAGGTTGAGAGATCTTTGTAAGCTTGCTCAAGCTCTTGAAAAGTATGAATGGAGAGTTCTTTTCCTTCTTGATGCGCCTTATACCATCCTTGCTCAAATTTCAATCTCTGGAAGTCAAGCTTTTCTTGTTTCAGGAGAGAATAAAGAGCTTTATCAACGCCTCCTTGCTCATTGTGTGTATAGCCAACAAGCTGATCAGCCAGCTTTGTTTTTTCTTCAATATTCTTAGATAATTTATAAGCCTCAATGATTATTCTCGTCTCTCCCAAAACAGCATGCTTTAAGAGGGTTTGTTCTTGAAGGCCGAGTTTTTCAATAAAAGGCTGAGCATGGCTATAATTCTCTATCATTTGATACGCAAGCTTATCGCGTGCTCTTGCAAGCTCTTTGATCTTAGCTTGATGAATTTCAACGACAGAGAGGATTGCCGACATCTTCTCAAGCTCAGTGAGCTGCTTAAAGGCAGCAACCCCTTGATGGTGCAATGACTGATATTCTTGGACTTGTTTGTAGGCAGCCCTCTCTTCAAAAGTTAACTGATGTTCGTAAGCTTGAGTCTTTCTATGCTCAATATATTGCTCAGCCTGAGACATAACAGCTTTAAATCCTTGAGGACGATGCTCATAAAGAGTTCCGCTATAAGTAGCATAGGATCTTCCTTGCTCCTTAACTCTAAAGAAAGGTTTATAAAGTGTGGGGAAGCTCGCCATCTCATAAGCCAGTTCATTCCTCATCTCTTTGACTTGAGCATAATCTTTATAATCAGGATGAGTATAGGAGAGGGAGCCTGGATGGGTTTGTGAGATCTCTTTCCATAAGCGTCGTGCATGATCTGATGCTTTAAAATATTCTTCAACCTTATCAAGAGCGGCTTCTTCTGCCACGCTTAAAAGTCTTTTCCTAAGGCCTGCTTGAACTTCTAGCACCTCTCGTCTCACCCCTGTTTGATGCATAAAAGGAGAGCATTGGCTCCAGTTCTTAAGAATCTCTTGTGCATCTTGGCTCCTTCTTTGAACCATTTCATTATATTGACCCCATTCTTGGGTTATAGAGACTTCTTTGCCCATCTGCTCAGCTTGTAAAGTGAGCGTATCAATCTTTGTTTTAAGGTTGCCAACTTCTTGAGCAACTTTCCAATAGTGCTGCACAAGATTAAAGTAAGGCTTTTGATGTTCTGTTAGATCATAATCTGTTGTAAGCCCTTTATAGTCAGCGCCTTTAACATGCTTTACGAGTCCCTTTAAGTCTGACGCTATCCCTTTGGAGACATATCCTTTAAAGCTCTCCTTATGACGGGTCAACCATATGAGGAGTTGGTTGCTGTTAAAGGAGCTAAAGAACCCATAAGAATGATCAAAGGTCGCACCTTGGGATTTATTGATGGTGACCGCATACCCATGAGTCAGTGCATCATAAGATTTAGAGTCAAACCCCATAAGTCTGCCATCATGAAGCCGGACTTCAACCGTTTGTCGTTGAAGATTAAAAGATTCAATAATTCCTAAAGTTCCATTCTTAACGCCCTTCCCTTCACTCTTTCCTTTTTCAAATGTTGTTACTTGTCTTTCTTTGTGATCATTCTCAAGGAACATGACACGGTCACCGACTGCAAAACGCCTGCCATAAGCAGATTTTCTAAAATGGTAATTTTCATGTCCTTGAAGTGATTGCTTAGGGTCAAGGATTCCCTCTCGCCCAAAGATAAATTCATCACCTAACTTTCCTTGAGATAGGAGGGCTTCCCGAATAAGCTCGTTCAGCTCAATGACGTCCTTATTCTTTTGAGCTAAGGCCATGTGTGCTTGATGTGGACTTTTCTCAATACCTTCTAAATAATCTGCAACTAGAGAGATCTTTGCCTCGAAATCACGCTCTCTAAAATCAAAATGACCGCGTTCATAATAGGGCTTTAGCCCTTCTTCAATACGGTGTTCATTTAAAAGTGCTGAGGCGTCCCGCATCCATTGTTCTTTTTGACGAACAACGCTTTTGATCTCATAGGCGCCAACCTTTTCTTCAACGAGCCTTGCGGCATCAAGTCCTTCAAGCGCTTTAATCTGTTTATTGTCTTGGACAACCCGAAGTTGAGCGCCTGACCTCTCAACTTCAGATAAAAGGCTTTTCCATAAAGCCCCATGGACCATACTGCCTTCATCAAGAATGACCACATGTTTATCCGTTAAACGCCATTCTTGAAGCCGTTCAACTTCTGACTTAGCCTTTGCAAGAGCCTGCCCTTTAAGCTCTTTATCCTCAATCAGATTTTTTAAGTTATCTTGTTTTGACCATCTCTTCTTTAACTGATCAAGCGTATAACCCTCAATGCTTAATTCATGAGAGAGTTGATCCGCTACCTTTCCTTGAAAGGCTGTGCCAATAACAGTAAATCCTGACCTCTTATAAGCCTCAACCACAGGCTTGAGGACGGTACTTTTTCCTGTGCCTGCTTTTCCTGTGAGAACGGTAATTGTTTCAGGGGAGAGAAGATGATCTATGGCGCCTCTTTGTTCTTCTGAGAAGATGATGCCTTCTTGTTTCTGAATATGTTCAATTGAACTAAGCTTATATTTGTCATTAATCGAAGAGCCTGTTCTTGTCTTTAAAATCGCAATTTTATCTGCAATAGATGTCTCAAGATTTTTCATCTCTAAAGAGGTATAAAACGCTTGGCCTTTAATGTTATCTCCTAAATAAATGGCATGTTCTTGAGACAAAATTTTGGCTGTAAAACTTTCAATTGTTCGTGAATAATTATCCTTATCAAAATGTATACTTCTGCTTTCATAGATGTGATTATCATTCAAAGTCTTCCCAATAATGGCAATGGAGGGGATCTCAATCCCATCAATTTTAGCCTTCAAAACTGAGTATAGTTTTTCATCTCCCGCGACCCTTTTAAAGATCTCCTTAGCAAGATCGACTTGTGTAAAAACAGCTTTTTGAGATGCTACAACTTTAATAATTTCTTCAGGATTGTTGAGAAGAATTTCTATATTCTTTTGTCTTATTTCTTCATTATCTTGTATGTTGTGACTGAGTTCTTGAAGGCGATGTCTTGCATTAGGTCCTAAGTGTTTTGTGGCCACAAGCTTAATGCCTTGGTCTTTATAAGAGCGATGATCTAGATGGTAATCATAGCCTTTCTCATGACCAAAATGATTAGTAATGTCTGCCATCTGCTTGCGTATCTCAACAAGCTTAATCTTATCAATGACAAAGCGTTTTTCAGAGAATGAACCGTCAACAAGAGGACGTGTTGTTGCAATAATATGGAGATGAGGATTCCCCTTCATATCATGAATAGCATATTGAGCAACAAGGCCATTGCTGACATAACATTCTTTGACAATTTTACGTGCAAGCTCTGTGAGATGATCCTTATCTGTTATCTCAAGTGGAAGGGCAAAGTCTGCTTTAAAACTTGTCTTACATGAAGAGAGAAACTTCTCTTTTCCAGCTAAACTCTTGTCATTCTTTATAGGATCTTTATGACCTTTAAATCGTTTTTCAGCGATGTAATCTTCAAACCTTTCCACCTCATTCCACAATTGATCGCGATCATATACCCACTCAGGAGAACTCTCAGGTGCAATGATTTCAGAGTACAGAACATCGTGTGCTTTCTTAGAATAATCCCAGGTCATGCCTGTGCGTTCATCTTTTACAATTGAGCCTGAAATATAGGCAGCATGAGAGCAAGCAGAACCACCGCCGCTTCGAGAAGTATAACTCATGTGTGAATGATAAATAGCCATACCACAATATAGAGCCGCCGGCAGGGCCGCACAAGACGAATCTTCATCGTCGTTAAGTGCGCCTTTAGAGTTTTGGCACAAAACTCTTGCAGGATTGTCGTTTTTCTGCTTATATATTTTTATTCTAATCAAGCTGTGGGGAGCTTTCCGATAAGAATGTTTAATTAACTTTTTTGGAAAGAATGAATCATGCAACTTATTGAAAAAAAATTATCAAAGCTAGAAGAGCAAAAGCAAAAAATTGAAAATGAAATTTTAGCATTACAGAACAAAAGACATGAAGAGTTTATATCTTTGTTAAATAAGATTCCTTCCCTCAATCTTGATCCTATGACGTTAATTGGAGGTCTAATTCATGTGGTGGATGAAGCCAACAAGAAACCAGAGTTAAAGGAGAAGTGGCGTTCTGCTGCTCAGAAATTTTGCGGAAGATCACCTTCTCAAAAAAGAACAAAAGTCACTCCATCATCTTCACAAAAAGCTGCTTAAAATGATACAACAACTTAATAAACACTCTTGGGAGTTAGAGCACTATAAAAGAAAAATGAAGCGTTTTGAAGTGAGCGACCGTAAAGCAGAAAATAGAACAAAAATACAGTTAGGTGGTCTCATTTTAAAATCAGGTTTGGCTGAGTTATTAGAAATTAACCCCGAGGATGATCTACAACTTGATCCCCTAGCACGTGATAAAGCAACTACCTTACTAGGGGCTCTTTTACATGTGACAGAACAGCTTCAACATGATTCTGATGGCGCCCTTAAACAAGAATGTTCTTATCGAGGCATGAAAGCGATGATGCAACAATTTATGAGATCAAAAGATCCCAACTCTTCTTGTAAACTTAACCTCAATTCTTCTGGAGAATCCTTATGAACCCTCATTCAAGTCAATTTGATAAGCTTAATCAATTAATCCAAGCCTCTCTTAATGTTTCCAATGATCCTATTGCCAGAGCTTTAGAAATTGCACGTGTCTCTGGCGCTTTCAAACAAAGCAATGTCATTTTTTTCAAGAATCAACTTTACCCCCTTAATCCTCAAAACCCTGGTCAATCTTTACAGCAACTTAAAGCGTTAAAGATGCAGAAAGCTGGATAATGCACGCAGAGTTTTTTCTTAAAGCTCAGAATGAAGAAGTAGGTATCTTTAGATACTATCATATTGTTGTGATGCCCACTCTTTTTAAAGATTGGTCTCTTCTCATTGCCAATGGCAGGATAGGACAAAAAGCAAGGCAAAAGTCTTTACTATTTACCGATCTTAACCTCCTCATTAAGAAAATTAAGCAGATCCTTAACAAGAGGCTTAAAGCTGAGAAAAGATTAGGATGTAATTATCACCTTATTGATCATTCTTGTGATGCTGAATTTAAGAAGCAAGTCATACCTTATCTTCCTATATCTTGATCCTTTCTCTGTTAAAGGATGCTTATTTATGAAGCAATTCTTCTCAAGCAAGAAACAATAAAGAATATAAGCGTTTTATCCACAATGTTTTCCCTTAAAAATGGGGATAATTTTTATTTAACAGAAAAGGGAATAAGTGTTACAAGAACGTTACTTCATCCCAAAGGACATTTTTATGAATGACAGACCTAAACTTACGATCAAGAAGCCCTTAAGCTTAGAGAAGCAATCTCAGCTGTCTCAAGGGCTTCAATATCTTGCTCCAAATATGCCAAAAAAACTTTCTGCTAAAGAACAAGAACATCTGATGAAACAGGCTCAAAAGAAGAAGAGAGAAGGAATTAAAACAGCTTTAGGATGGCTCTATGAAAAGTTTCCTGCTTGCTTTAATATAAAGGAAATAAAGCCTCTCAAACTTCATATTGAAAAAGATATTTATCCATATCTTGACCAAGAAGGAGCCCCCTCAAGAATTAAAGTAAGACTTGCGCTTAAATATTACACTCAAAATATTAACTATATAAAAGCTCTTATCACTGACACACATAGATATGATTTATCAGGTCACCAAGTTGAAGAAATCACTCAAGAACAAAAAGCTTATGCTCAAGATAAACTTGATAAAATTCTTCAAATAATAAAGACAAAAAATCGTTATAAAAACAAATCTTCTAGCCAAGAAAAAGCAGACAATTCTTAATAAAAAGAGTAAGATAAATCTTATATTATTTGACTTTTCAAGAGTTCTTATACCATGTCTAAAAACAGATTAAGCCCGCACGATCGTTTCATCCGTTCTGTCTTTACGAACCCTAAAGTCGTGAGAGAATTTTTTGAAGCCAATCTTCCTGAAAAGGTAAAAGAAGCTATTGATCTCAATACTATTGAACCACAAAAAGAATCTTTTATAGACGACAAGCTTAAACAGCAAATTTCAGACATTCTGTTTGCTACCAAGTTTAATAATGAAGAGGGTTATCTGTATGTGTTGATGGAGCATGCCTCTACCCCAGACAAAATGCTTCCCCTAAGGCTTGTGAAATACATGTCAGCTATTGTGGATCAACACCTTAAGAAGAGCGAAAGTAATAAGCTTCCAATCATCTATCCTTTGGTTTTGTACACAGGACAAAAGCCTTTTCCTTATTCAACGGATCTCTTTGAACTTTATGGCGCTAATAAAGACTTAGCGCGTGGGATTATGGGAAGGCCATATAAACTCGTTGATCTTACTCAAGCTTCAGACGAAGATTTGAAGAAGTACTTTTGGTTTGGAGCTGCTGCTCTTATTGCAAAGCATATTAAAGATCCCGATATTATGCCAACTTTGAAAGTTGCCATTGATCATTTTAGAAAGATTGAAAGTCTCGGTGAAAAGCAGTATATTGAAGAATATATCTATGTCACTTTGTCCTATATTGTTGAAGCAGCTGAGATAAAAGATAAAGAGGCATTTATAGAGACCATACGTAAGGGTCTTACTGAAATAAATGAGGAAAAGATTATGACACTCGCTGAACAATGGAAACAAGAAGGTTTACAGCAAGGTAAGCTAGAAATTGCCCGTTCTATGATGTTAAAAGGCCTCGATACACAGATCATTATGGAAGTTACGGGTCTAACTAAAGAACAAGTCTCTGAGCTTATCCACTAGTTTTATACTACTTAAGCTAGTTACTTTTTTACCTAGAATAATAACATTCCGATGTCGTAGCCTATTTCATCTATTGGGCTTCTTTATTACTATAATTCTTCACATTTAAAAATTCATAGCAACTATGCAATAATATTTCTTGATATTTGAACTTTTATCATTTATGCCTATAAGGAAGGAGGGTAAAAACTAACCGAGAAAATTAAAATGAACCCTTTACCCTTAGCCTCTAATTCATTTCCTTCTTACCACCCTTTACCATTTTATTTTATGCAAGTTACAGCAGGTTTCCCCTCTCCTGCTCTCGATTATACTGAAAAATCTTTAGACCTTAATGAGCATTTAACCCCAAATCCTATCTCCACTTTCTTTTTGCGAGCGACAACTGATGTCCTTAAAGAATCAGGTATTTTAGCAGGTGATCTTCTCATTGTTGATCGAAGCCTTAAACCTCAATCAGGAGATATTGTCATTGCTGCTATAGCCGGTGAACTTTGTATCAGGCGTTTTGAAAAAATGGATAAGAAAATAATCCTTAAAACAGATGAGAATTATAATGAACCATTTTTCTTAACTGCTGATGATGATATTCAAATATGGGGTGTTGTTACAGCAGCCATTCATTCCCTCTAATGCGTAAAATAGCTCTTGTTGATATTAACAACTTTTACGTTTCATGTGAGCGGGTGTTTAGACCTGATCTATGGAATAAACCTGTCGTTGTCTTAAGTAATAATGATGGCTGTGCTATTGCTAGATCTAACGAAGCCAAGAACTTAGGGATTAAGATGGGTGAGCCTTATTTCAAGTTTAAGGAGATTGCTCAAAAGTTCGATATTGCTATCTTTTCTTCAAACTACACCCTTTATCAAGACTTCTCCAATCGAATTATGGCTTTACTAAGATCTCAAGTTGCTATTATGGAAGTCTACTCAATTGATGAAGCTTTTCTTGATTTAACACATATTCCTGATGAGACGCTTATTCCCTTTTGTCAGCATCTCAAAAAACAAGTAAGGCAATATTTAGGAATTCCAATTTCAATTGGGGTCTCTTTAACTAAAACGCTGGCTAAAGTTGCTAATCACTTTGCCAAAAAATCTGAAGGAGTCTTTATTCTTCTTGATGAAAAAGAAATTAATACTTTTTTGAATCGTCTCCCCGTCAGTGAGATTTGGGGAATTGGACGCAATCATACAAAGTATCTTCTAGCCCAAGGTATTGATACAGCCTTTAAGCTTAAACAAGCTCCTCCCAAATGGGTTCGTCAAAAAATGAGTGTTGTAGGAGAGCGTATAGTGACTGAGCTTAATGGAAGAATCACTTATGAACTGGAGGAAGAATTAAATTCTAAGAAAATGATTACAGTTTCACGCTCTTTTCCAAAAGATGTGACTTCTTATGAAGAATTAGAGTCGGCCATTTGTTCTTTCATTGAAAGAGCGATGGAAAAGTTGAGAGAAGAAAAAATGCTTGCCCAAAAAGTGGGGGTTTTTATAAAGACGAATCGCTTTGGTGAAGGAAGCTACTACAGTAATTTCCAAATGGCTACACTTGATGTTGCAAGTCACTACACCCCTTCTTTTATCACGGCAGGTAAAAAGGCTTTAGAAGATATCTATAAGCCTTACCTTGCTTATAAGAAGGCTGGGGTATGCCTTTTAGAGTTAAGTTCTCATGAAGAATTTCAAGGTTCATTTTTTAGCTCAATTTCTCCAAAAAAAGAGCAATTAATGCTTACTCTTGATAAACTAAATCAGCGATATGGCAAAAAAACTATCAGTTATGGGTCTGTTAATCAAAGTGCAACTTCAATTACGCAGCGTCAATTCCTTTCACCCCACTATACAACAAATTGGAAAGATATTCCTAAGGTTAGTTAATCTAGGAAACTTGAGAGTGTCGCCAAACATTTGTTTGTTGGACAGTTGTGGTCTATCTGTATAAAAGATATAAAAAATATCGTTTATGTGTACGATAAACTATGTCGGATTTATATTGTGTCCGAAAATATTTTATGTTATGTTTGTTGGACATTTTAAGAGCCTTTAAAGATAAATGAACTCATTACCAGAAATTATTATCTATAAGACAGAAAGCGGAGAAGCTTCTGTCGAAGTTTTAAAAGAACAAGAAACGTTATGGCTTTCTCTTAATCAGCTTGCTCATCTTTTTGAAAGAGATAAATCCGCGATATCTCGCCACCTTAAATCAATTTTTGACTCTCAAGAGTTAGATCCAAGTTCAACTGTTGCAAATTTTGCAACAGTTCAAAAAGAAGGTGATAGAAAGGTTGAACGGCAGATTGAATACTATAATTTGGATGTTATTATCTCTCTTGGCTATCGTGTAAACTCCAAAAGAGGGGTTGAGTTTCGCCAATGGGCAAGTCAAGTTCTTAAAGACCATTTAATAAAAGGTTACTCCTTAAACCAAAACAAACTTTTAAAATCAGGGCTTGAAAAAGTAGAAAAGGCAATAGCTCTTCTTTCTCGAACACTTCAGCAAAATGCAATTATCTCTGATGTAGGACAAGAGGCAATTCATATCATCCAAACTTATACAAATTCATGGAAGCTTTTGCTTGATTATGATGAAGGCAAGATTGATTTTCCTAAAGCATCCCATAGCAATCCAAAATCATTACCATATGAGTTCTGCAAAGCATCCATTTTAAATCTAAAAAAGCACTTGATAGAAAAGAAAGAGGCTGGAGAGATCTTCGGTATTGAAAAAGACAAAGGATTTACAGCTATTCTTGGGAATATAGACCAAACTTTTGATAGCCATCCTCTTTATAAATCTGTTGAAGAGCGAGCAGCCCATCTTCTTTACTTCATTATTAAAGACCACCCTTTTAATGACGGCAATAAGCGAATTGGTAGCCTTTTATTTTTGCTCTATTTAGAATTGAATAAAATAAAGGCTCCAAAAATTAATGATACTACTCTTGTGGCCTTAGCTTTATTGGTTGCCGAAAGTGATCCTAAAGAAAAAGATTTACTTATTCGACTCATTACAAACCTTATTTCAGGGACTTGAAAAAGAAGATGTTAATAGGATATATGCGTGTTTCTTCTGAAGGAGATAGGCAATCAACAGACCTGCAGCGAGATGCATTGCTTAAAGCTGGGGTTGATCCTCGTCATATATTTGAAGATAAGGCAAGTGGTACAAAAGATAATCGTAAAGGCTTGCAGGAATGTCTCAATTATATACAGCCTGGGGATTGCCTTGTTGTATGGAAGCTTGATCGCTTAGGTCGATCATTAACTCATCTTATTAAGATTATTAACGAGCTTAAGGAGAGAGGTGCAGCATTTAAATCTCTAACTGAACAGATGGATACGACAACACCACATGGGGAAATGCTTTTTGGCCTTTTTGGTGTCCTTGCTCAATATGAGAGAGCTCTTATTAGAGAGAGAGTAAAAGCAGGCTTAGAAGCTGCATCAAAAAGAGGAAGGAAAGGGGGGCGCCCTCATGTTATTAGTCCAGAAAAAATAGAAGCGATCAAAGAAGCCTTAGAGCAGGGGACAAGTAAGGCGGCAATTTGCAGAATGTTTGAAGTCAAAAGGTCAACTCTTTATGATTACTTAAATAAAGAGCTTAAAGTTGCTCAGGACATACCATCAGAGCCGTTTAATGCTACACTATAGAATTGGTAAGACGAGTGTTTATAGATATCTAAATGGAGAGAATTAATAATTTAAAGATCAAACTAAGACCATTTCAAATTATGTAAATCTTTTATAATTTTCTTCTTTTGAGTTTCATGTTGTTGTTTAAAATGTTTCAAAAATTATTCACATATAATTGTAGTGATAATTGATGTACTTATATCTAATATAAAAAGTGCAGAAATATGTTATTAACATATTTTGAATAATCATTATTATATTTATAATATTGTGGATTGAAAGCTTTGTTAAAAAATAAACTAAAGAAGATTTTTTCAAAAACGATGAAAAAGCCACCTTTTCAAGTATTTCATCAATATTATGCTATTCAAGAACAATGGGATCCTGTTGAGAATATACAGCCATTTCCTGATGATCCCGTTAAGAATAAAGATGTTGTCGGTAGATGGAAGTGTGAAAAAGGTTATTTTTGGTATGAGACTATAGAAAATAGGGCCCATTATAGAATTTGTCATGCATGTCATACTCCAGGAAGAGTAACAGAAATTTATAATTTAGAGTACTTAAGGCCAGATATTATTAAAGAATGGCATCCAACCAAAAATAAGGGGATTACACCTGATGAAGTAACGCCACTGGCAGCTTTTGGCAATGGCTGGACGTTTCAAGATAAGCTTGCTCAGGTAAAAGATATTAAGCTTAAGAATAAGCTTCTCATTTATATCGCTTACTCCATGCTTACAGGATTGAGAAATATGCATGATGATGGGATTTCTCACTTGGATGTAAAACCTACTAATTTCCTTCTTCATACAGATGGAACAGTGTATGTTAGTGACTTTGGTTGTGCACAACAAAAAGATAATCTTAAAGGAGGAATTGGCGACTTTAGCTATTTCTCTCCTGAAAGACTTGCCCATATACGCTTTCTTGAGCAGCAACAAGGAAGAGAATATCACGTAAAAGAGATCTCTTCATTCTTTTCCGGTAAAGCAGCTGATGCTTGGGCAGCAGGAATAACGCTCTTAGAAATTGCTAATAATGCTTATCCTTTTGATTGCAATACTGATGTTATTGGCATGTTAAATGGTTGGGACAAGTCCTACTATGAAAGAGCTCTTTCAGAAGCTTTTGCTCAAGCAAGGCAAGTAGCTATCCTTCCTATTCTACAAAGATTGCTTGCTATTGACCCTCAAGAGCGATGGAATACAACCCAAGCGCAAGGAGCAATTGCAAAGAGCCTCAGCCAAGAGTCTTCAACCGTTCTCTTCGACATGCTTGAAGATGAAACTCTTTTCGGAGGGGGAAGCTATAATCCAATGGACGTTGTAAACAATAATAATCTATATGCGAAGAAAGAAGGTATCTATTCTCCTTCAAGAGATAAAAGTGCTACCTCCGCATTTTATGGGGCTCAACTTTCTTCTTACTACCTCATGCAACAAGCTTATGATGAAGAAACGCCTTTGTTAAACTCTTCAAATAACAACAATAGCCAACCTCTGTTCGTACCCATGTACAATTAATTAATAATGGTATTAAGAAGATATAAAACAACCCTACACTTGATTAAAGTTTTGTGTAGGGTACTATATTGATTAAAAGAGTTTAATGCTCGTTTGAGCCTTTTTAAGTTTCTTGTATAAGAAAAATGATCTTTAATGTTAAAAGGGATAGTAGAATATGTACAATTTATATTTTTATTGTTAATAACCTATTTTCCTCTTTCTGCAGTTTATATTGGTGTTGAGACCATTCAAGAAGAAATAGGCGAAAATATTAACTCTTATTCTTATTCAAAAAAACTAGATGTGCCTATTGAAGTTAGAACTAATATCTATGTTACTTTTTCCAAAAAACACCCTTCTTATAGTGCAATTTACTATGAAAATATTAAGCAACCTGAGCTTATCAATAATGTTATGCAATTAATACGATCTAACCTTAGGAAAGAGTTGCCTCCAAGAAAAGGAGGACTTGAGGAAGTTCATTTTGAAGACATAAGAACACAAAAACATGTGACTTTATTAGAAAACCTTTATAATCGTTTTTATGAGTATTACAAAAGTGATGCTAGTCTTGATATAAGAGCTAGTCGCAATACTCATGATCAAGATATGTCCCAAACGTCTCAAGTTATTTTCCTTTTTAAACCCTCTCAAGAAGCTTCACAAATTATTGTCGATAAACTTTTAAGTTTACAAAACAAATTTAGCTTTTTTAGAGAAGAATTACAGCAAGAGGCACGTATACGTACTCATTATTTTACATCTTCGGGACGTAAATCATCTATGTCAATCAACGATGAAGGATATTATGATAAGCGAATGGGAGCCTCTTACTATTCTAATGAAGATGAAAACTCAGAATTTGAGGACAATTCTAGTGAAGAGGATGAAGGCAAGTTTAACAAAGATATTTTCTAAAAGGTTGTATGCTTGAATCATTTTGTTAAGAAGGCAACAAGGTTCAGTAAAGTTACGCTTAAAATATGGTACTATAAAAAGTTACCAATATAAAAAATTCTACTAATATATTACTTAATACTACTATTCATTTCTCAACTTTACAACCATCAGTATTGTTATATTATTGAATGAAAGTATGGGGAGAAAAACTATGTGCAATTCTTATGAAAAAAATCAAGTAAGTTTTAGGCAAAGTAGTGGTATTTCAATAGCTTTAAAGTTCACTGAGATTGCTTATAAAAGCTTTATAAGATTAGTCTATAATAACTCTAAGATCATTGGTATTAGTGCTTTCATCCTAATAGTAGCCTTTGTGCAGCCAAATAGCCTCTGTGGAAGTGATCTTTCACAAGACGAAGTCTCAAGCCAAACAAATTCAAAAAAAAGATTGCAGCCAAATCCTCCAACCAAAAAGTCTCCTCCTAATAAAAAACAAAAAATAATTACTGAGACTGAAAGTGGTATAAAGCAACCTAAAATAAGCAATTTCTTCTCAAAAAAATCACAATTCCCTAATCAACCTCAGTTATCCAATAATAAGCAAGTAAGTTTAAATGAAGAAAAAGAGATTGATGATGATCAGGTATCAGTAAGCAGTTTATTTCAACCGCCTTTAAAGCAAAGTAATCAAAATAAAATATCTAACTTTAAGAATAATAATAACTTAAATAATCAATTATCTAAATTACCGCTCGTTAGAAATAGTTCGACTGATGAGAGTGAGGATGAGGGAGAGAAAAGCCTTAAAGTAGAAAACCATGAAAATGAACATCAAGAAGAACAGCTAGATGCGCCAGAAGAAGCTGAAGAAGAATCACAAGATATCTTAAGCAATAATGGTAAAAATAAACCAAAAAAATCTTTGAATATTGCTTTATTGAAGAAAGAAATAAAGAGCTTCGATGAAGCTATAAAAAAACCAAAGCCTCCTGTGATATTAGATTCATACAAAATTTTTGCACAAGACGATGAAGCTCACAGAGGGTTGGTAGTTTTTAAAAAACAGCCACCAAAAAAGCTTGACTGGGTCATTTCATTAGAAAATTACTTGCTGAATGTATTACCTCAAGTGCCAATACAGGGAAAAGGTAGTTCACTTCCTATTGATTCCGGCCTTGTCTTTATTGAAACTGATTCAGGAAAATTTGTCTTTATTTTTGGTGATGGGCGCTATTTACTTAAGAAAGGAGTTAAAGACCCTCACTTTGGATTACGTGTAGCACTCAATAATATAGAAAAAGATGATCATGAAGCGATAAAGAGTTTCGCCATTTCCATTCCAGGAATAAACCCTATTCATATTAACACACGATATGGAAGGGGCATTGGTGCTAAAGACATCATGTTAGGTCATACGCGTGCTTTAACTAAAATCGATGGTAGAAATAAGAAAAAAGGTACAAGAATAGGAGCTACTGGTGCTTGTGCCGTAGTTTCTTACCCGGTAGAAGTAGAAGATTTCCCAAAAATATGTGATCAATTACTTAAGCTTTCTCAGAAATCAACTTATAAAGAACTTTTTCCATGGGTTGATGAATTAAGTCCTGTAGAAGAAACTGATAAAATTGAGAGTTTAGATCGAAGCATTATAAAGATATTACAAGATACACAAAATTTAAAATGGTTTCTTTCTGAACCATACTTAGATCTAGAATACTTAGAAAAGATGGAAGAAACTCTTTACTATACCCATTCTTTGAGGGGAAAAGAGGAGAAAGCAACCTTGGAAGAAATTTCAGATCTTATAAAGAACAGTAAGTCGCTCTCTATACCCAAATTAAAAAAAACTTATAAAATTCATGCATACAATTCGAATGATAAACCCATTCATAAATGGAGCATATATAATGCGCTAGTTCTTGAAAACGCATTTGAAGAACAGCTTTATATTCTTCAAAGCGGGAAATGGTATGAGGTTGGAAAGGATTTTGGTAAAACACTAAACAATGAAATAGATGAATTGTTTGTAAAGGAAGATCACCCTACGTTACCACCAGTTCTTGCAGAAGAACTTCCAGATAAGAAATCTAGAAATACAAAAAATTATACTGAAGGCCTCTACAATAAGAGGGTCGCAAAAGATTCTAAAGGTGAACTCTTATTAATGGATACACGTACTGTGAAAGGAGATTCCTCAAAAACAGCCGCTAAAAAAGGCAATGAAAGATCAGAGCATGGAATAGAGGTTTGCGATTTACTAACCAAGGACAAACACTTAATTCATGTAAAAGATTGGAAATCATCAGCCAATTTTAGCCACCTTTATGCGCAAGGTTTAGTATCTGCTGAGGCAATAAAATCAAGTAATTTCAGAAAACGAGCTAAAGATAAATATGTAAGATTTGAACTGCTTGATTATTTAAGAGATTTACAAAAACAAAACGGTAGTGCTGATGATAAGTTAGAACGCCTAAGAAAAGAATTAAATAAGCTATCTAAGAATCTTTCTTTTAAAGAAACTAATCGAGATGAGAAAATTAAAAAACAATTTATATCTCTTCTGCGTAAGGGTAAGTTTATTCAGTTAGACGACATCACCCTTCAAACGCTAACTAATAAAATAGAACAAGATCAAGAGGTTTTTACTTCAATTTTAAATCCTTTAAGCTTTGATCCCAAAGAATATACCGTAGCTTACGCTTTCTTTCATCAGGATGACAGAGATAAATTGAGTGATTATCTACCATTTTTTAGTAGAGTTAGTCTTAAAGCGGCTGTTCAAAAACTACATGAACAAGGATATAAAGTTATTGCAAAGCGAATTATAAAACCAAAGTCAGGGACTACTTCTTCTTCAGTTGGCAGCAATAATTTAAGTTCAGGTGTTTCTAGCTCTGTTACTGGTCAGTCTCAATCTTATTCTTCGAGCTTTCAGAGTAGTAGCTATACCAGTACCCAAATATTAACACAAAATAACACAAACATTAGTAATGTGAGCATATTGTCGACTTCACAAATTGAAGATGAACAAAATTCTTGATTTAAATAAGTTAATTTCAGAAAGGGAGTATTTAAGCAACTGTGTCAATTCTGATAATGATGTAATTATTATAGAGAAAGGATTGACAGATGGAAGTAGAGAAGAAAGAGACCTCATTTGATTTTGAGGATTTTAAGAATCAAGCAATTT
>Ga0209960_1002476_pt1 | contig 18307 bp, 21 predicted proteins | sample ThiBiot_500_plan_2_FD_183947 | JGI IMG/M metagenome (GOLD analysis project Ga0209960, IMG submission 183947) | Wastewater bioreactor microbial communities from Cape Town, South Africa - Thiocy_expt_500_plan (SPAdes) | ecosystem: Engineered > Bioreactor > Thiocyanate-remediating >...
TTTTTTTTTTTTTTTTTTTTTTTTTTCTTTTCTTTTATTTTTCTTTTATTTTTCTTTGTTTTTTTCTTTTTTTCTTTTTTGGCACTTCATTAATAAATTGAATCAAAAAATAATAGATGTGAATCAATTGAGGGATTAAAAAATGAAGCAATTTTAGAATTGAAATCTTATTGTATATCAGAATGCAATGATCAATGCAAAGAAATAATTGAAAAATATCAAGAAATGGAATGTTTTGAAGAATTGAAAGATTCAATTGGAGAATTGTTGATCAACTCTCAAAAATCATGTTGTGAATCAAATCAATGCGAATCATCAAACCTTAGTGGAGGTGCGGTTGCTGGTATTGTTATTGGAATTCTTGTTGGAGTTGGAATTATTATTGCAGTTTTAGGTTTTATTTATCTCAAAAAATCCAACAAGTTTTCATCAAAGAAGTTTCCATCAATTAACCAACCATCAACCTTTATATTCTGGAAAAAATCGAAAGACAACACCCAACCCAATGAGCATGAAATGGAATGATTTTTTTTTTCTTTTCAAAATGTCATTCAAAAGCAACAATAAAAACTAATCAACTCCTCTCTCATTTTTTATGAGTTTTCAAAAACTTAAATCATCATACTTGATAATTATTCTAAATGGAAATGAAAGAACACAAAAAATTAATAATTATTGGACTTCGGTTCAAGTTGGAGACCTTTTTTGTTTACTCCAATTCGTTTTTTTCTGGTTGAAATTTTTTTTTTAAAAAAAATTGATGTTCATCTACATTAACATGCTCTTTCATACTTTCAAAGTAAGTAAGTTACTTAGAGTTGTTTCGCTTCAACCAAGAAAAAAAAAAAAAAAAAAAAAAAAAAAAAAAAAAAAAAAAAAAAAAAAAAAAAAAAAAAAATCAAAAATATCCTAATAATTCGAAAAAAAAAAAAGATCGCTTCATGAATTCTTTAAATCAGCTCAATGTCAATCAGCATCTTCTACATTTCTCAAATTTACTTTGGTCTTCATTCAACAACCTTTGAAAATCATGACTCATGGTTTTTGATTTCTTTTTTTTTTTTGAATCGCCATTTTTTTTTTTTTTTTTTTTCCAAAGAGGCCACGAGGAAAAAAGTTTGAACCCTTCCAATCGCCCCAATATTCAATTATTGAGATCTTGAACTCAAACTCATTTGATTCAACACCTTTTACCTCTCCATTATCTCCTACAAAATACTATTCATACATATCATTAAATGTTATTACTAAATTCTTTTATTCATTTCTGAAGAGAAATTTACACTAAAAGAAAAGAAAAAAAAATTTTGGGTGAAGTTACTTATATATTGAATTGAATAATTATTGAAATTGTAAGAGTTATAAGAGAATTTTTTGAGTGAAAGTGAATTATAAATGAATGTTAAAGCTTGTTAAACGAATTCTTTGATATCTTTGCAATAGAAAAAAAATGGAAAAAATTGAATTAATGAGAATTCTTTTTTATTTTAAATAAAATAGAATAGAAAATGGTAAAAGCTCAAGGAGTGAAGAAGAAACAAGCAGCTCCAACTAAAGTTGAAGATAAGAAAGCTAAAGTTTCAAAAGAAGGAAAGGATAAAATTGAAAAGAAAAAGAAAGAAAAGAAAGTAAAACCTGTGCCTCAAAGTGAAGAAAATGAAGAAAATGAAAGTGTTGAAGAAGTAGAAGAATCTAAAGAGAAGCAAGTCAATCAACGTCAACAACACACAAAAGAGAAATCAATAGGAAGAAATAATGAAATCTTGCAATTGTTCTGGGATTTAACTTCACTTTCTAATGAAAAAAGAGAAATCACATCAATTAATTTATTGACCGCACTTCAAAAGCTTCAAGAAGAATATGATGTATTATTTTATCAATTTTTTTCATTTCAATTTCCTTTTCCTTTCTTTTCTAAATAGTATCAATATTATAATAGAAAAAAGAAGAGAAATCAAATCAACATCCAACAAAAGAATCAAAAATTCATGAAAATGCTTGTGATGAAGTTGATTATGCTTTAAAAAGATTGATTCGTGGTTTGGCTTCATCAAATGATGGTGCTCGTCAAGGTTTTTCAATGACTTTAATTGAGGTTATTATTCCTTTTAACAAAAAAAAAAAAAAAAAAAAAAAAAAATCTAAGAAAACCTTGAATTTGTTACTTTAATCCTTATATTCATTTGTTTTTTTTTAAAAAAAATAGTTAATTTCCATGCTAGATTGGCTTACAGCTTCAATGCTCATTCCTTTAATAAATCAATCAACTCAAACTGCATCATCAATGAAAGCACCTGTATGATTATTACTTTTATCATTTTCTTTTTTTTTCAAAAAGGAAAAAAATTAATAGGAACTTAGAGATATGTATTTTGGAAGAGTTTTTGGATATGCTGCAGTTTATGCAAGTGGAATTTTTAATAGACCTTCAACAACAAAAGAAAATGTTGTTGAAATATTGAATGGTTATTTGGAACTCTCTGAAAAGAAAACTTTTTTAAAAGAACTATGTTATCAAAACATCATTAAATTACTTGAAGTAGTTCAAGGGGGAAAATTTGAAAAGCCTGCCACTAAGGCATTGTTTAATACTATCAAAAATGAAAATCAAACACCTGAACTTGTTTCCTTAATCTTATCTATGCAATACCTCTTTCCTGTAAAAATCTTTCTTTCTCTCTTTTTTTTATTTTGAAAAAAAATTCATTGAAAAAAAAAAAATTTTTTTTTGAAAAAAGGATATTCAATGGGAAGGCAAAATCCCTTGGAGTCATGGAAATATTCTTCATCCAGATAATCTTGAAAAACTTCTTGAAGTTATTAAAGTTGAATTTTTTTTTAAAAAAAAAAAACATATTCTAATAACGAAATTAATTAGGAATGTACCTCCAGTCATCCTCGACTTCATACAATGTGGTTCCCATTTATGGATCTTTTATTAACTCCAGAAGGAAAGGAACAAATTTCTCCACTTCAATTTTGGAATGAAATTGTTGATGGTTTGATTTTTATTATTTTATTTTTATTATTTCTTATTTTATTTTGAAAGTAATCTTATCTGATAATTTTTTTTTTTCCAGCACATTTATTTACTTCAACCGTCGAGAGACAATATCTTGGATTTCGTTTACTTGATACTGTACTTTTTTTTTTCTCTCCTAAAGTAAAACGAACTCTAAATTGTATTTACTTTGTTTTTTCTTATAGATGTTAACAAAAGTTGATTCTTCACTTGTTCCAGAATTTTTGACAAAAAACTTTTTCGAATGTTTCATGGAAAACATTTCAAATTCTACAATGTATTTACACAAAGTTTCTCGCGATATTGTATTTCTTTCTTTATTCTTCCTGAATCAAATATATCTTATCATTTCTAATCATAATTTTTTTTCTTTTTTTTCAAAAGCTCAACTCAATTGTTCATGTTTCCGAAATTCATCCAAATATTAGAATTTCCATTGCTCTTCAATTAACAGGAAAACACGGAAGTGTTAGCTTTGATAAAATTACTAAAACAAAGACTGTTCATAACTTATTAAGACATCTGAAAGATGAAGAAATTATCTCTTTTGTTAAATATTTGAAAGAAAAATTTGAGAAACCAATTGAAACTAAAGAATCTATTCAAGAAATTTCGTAAGTTTTATTTTACATTTTTTAAAAAAAAAAACTAATTAAAATTGATATGTGAATTTATTTTTTTTAAAAAAAATTTAGAATGAATGCTCATGTTGTTAGAAAAGTTGAAATTACACGTCAATGGGCTGTAGAGCACCTCCTTCGTTTAGCGACCCAAAAAAGGTTCCATCTTTCTCATCTTTTTTTTCCAAAAAAAAAAATCAAAATTCTAATATGAATTTATCAAGGAGATTTAAAGACCCTGAAGTGAACAAAAAGATGATTTTAGATATTTGCCAATTTTTAATTACTTTTGGTAATTTTATTTTTCAATTTTATATCAAAATTAAATGAGTTTTTTTTAAAAAAAATAAAATAAAAAAAGGATTTTATAAAGATAGCCAAAGTGAAAATAGCAAAGAAGTGAATATTGTATTTTTTTTTTTCATAATGATTATTTCATAAACTCTAACTTAACTTATTTTAATAGTTCCAAAAACTTCAATTCCCTCTTACTTATGAAACTGTTAAAATGTGCCAACAACGTTTTTATAAACTCATCACATCAGTAACAACAGAAAGAAAAAGTTCTTCTTTTAGTTTTTTTTTTTTTCTATCATCTTAAAACAAACAACCAAAAATTCATGAATTATAATTATAGTTCGTAAAAATATGAAATCAAGTCAAAAAGATGATGATGATGAAATGGATGTAGAAAGTGAAAATGAGAGTGAAGAGGAAGAAGACGAAAATGAAAATGATGAAAAGAAAGAAGTAAATGGAGATGATGATGAAAATTTGAATGAACAATGGGATTGTGAATTAAACATGTATGGAATAATTGAAATCATTCAAAAAATTGAAAACAATTCATCATTTACACATTCAAGTCCTTTGAATTCAGGTATATTATAACCATATTTCTTTGAATTTCTTTTTTTGATAATAAAAAAGTAATGATAATAATCATATTTTCTTCACAGAAACCACTTCAGTTCGAAAAGATCTTTTGAAAAGAATTCTTAGTTTCCACAAAAAAGTTTTTTTTTTTTTTTTTTCTCTTTCAATAACATTAAAAATCTTTTTTTTTTTTCAAAAATAAATAAATAAATAAATTTTTAAAAGTTACCAAAGGAAGATCAACTTCAAAAAGCAAAGGGTATTTCAATGTTGATGATGGTTGTGTTCTTGAGTTTCTATTCCGAATCAAAAGAAATGGTTGGAATAGCTAAAGATTTACTCATTTGTCAAGAAAAACTTTTCTCAACCAAAAAGAATGAAAGTTCAACAGAGCCAAATCCCTTATTAGTTTTAATGGATATTTTATTAAGGTTTATTTTTTATTTTATTTTTCTTTTCCTAAAAATTATAAAATAAGCTCTTATTCAAACTTTTTAATTTAACAGCTTTTCAGCAAAAACAACTTCTTGGTCTAGAACTACTATTAGTCTTGTTTTCAAAGTGTTTATTGATGATCTTGACTTTCAATGTATTAAACTTCTCACAGATATTGTTGCCCCAGGTTCAAAATCTGAACCTTTACTCGAAGCAGAGGGTTCAGATGATGAAGATGAAGATGATGATGAAGAAGAAAGCGGAAACATATTATTTACTCTTGATGGAAAAAAGGAGGAAAGTGATGAAGAAGATGAAAATGAATCAGATGATAGTGATAGTGAAGATGAAGATGAAGATGAAGAAAAAGATAGTGATGAAGAAGAGGAAGAAGAAGAAGAAGAAGAGGTAAAGAATAAAAGTAAGTCAACTCTCCCTGAAAAAAGAAAGAGAAAAAGAGATGCAGCTGATGAAGGAAATAAAAATGAATCGGATGAGGAAGAAGAAGAATCTGATGTCTCAGATAGTGATATGGAATATGATGCTGTATTTTTATTTTTTATTTATTAATTTTTATTTTTTTTTTGTTATTTTGAAGGAGTTTTTTTAAAAAAAATTAATTTTCATCTTATTTGAAAAAAAGAATGAAGATGAAGATGAAGAGTTAAGAAAAAAAATCTTGGAAGCTCTTGGAGATAATGCACTTCAAGAAGATGATGATGATGAGGAAGAAGTAGGCGATGAAGAAATGATGAAAATGGATTTAGCTTTATCTGAAATTTTTAAAAAGAGAAAAGAAGCCAAAAGTAGTAAAATAGGTACTTTGATTTAAAATGAAAAAAAAAACTACTATTTTTCTCATTAAATTAATTCATTTCATTTATTTTTTTATAGCAATTAAAAATAATGCAATGGCCTTCAAAATTAAAGTTTTTTCCATGATTGAACTTTTCACAAAAAAGAAACCTCAAAGCCCACTTATTCTAAGTTTAATTCTTCCACTTATTCGAGGATTGTTTGAGGCACAAGCAAATGGAGAGAAACAAGTATTTTCTTTTTTCTTACTTACTCACTTTCTTTCTTTCAATTATTTTTTGAAAAAAAAAATGAATAAATAAAAATATAGCTTCATGCCCGTTTAGCCAATGGACTTAGAAAAATTATTTCTGCCCCTAAGGTCCCAACTTTAAATGAAGTCGAATCAAAACGTGCAAATTCGCTCATTTCTTCAATTTTTAGATATATGAAAAAGAAAGCCACTACAACCATTGTATATTTTTTTTTTCTTTCCATTTACTCTTCTTCATTCTATAAATTCAATTTTTTTTTCCTCTAGACTTCACTTATCCACAATTGTGCATTATTTGTAGTTAGAGTTTTGTTGAGAACTGACAAAGAAAAAGAAGATTCAAAAGAGGTTTTTTTGTTTTTTTTTTTTTTTTTTTTTTTTTTTTTTTTTTCCATTCTTAATTAATCAATTAATAGTTTGGAAATCTTAATGTTGAGGCATTTGAAAAAATTTACACTGCTTTCATTAAGGAAGTTATGAAAGATAAACAATCACTAATTAGACCTACTATTGAAGAATTTTTTAGACGTTTCCCAAGTCTTGCAAGAAAGATTGGAGCAGGAATTATTGTATCTTTTTATCCTTTTTTTTTTTCAATAAAAATTAGGATTCTTCAACAAAAAAAAAAATTAAATTAAATAATAAAATTTAGATTTGGCATTTAGATGTAAAAAATTTCTCCAAAGGTCGCTTCAACCAAAAATACACTGAACTTGTGAAAAAACTATTCCCACCTCCAAAAGGAGAAAAAGATCCAATGGGTGAATACTTCCCAGAGTTCTTCAAAGCCCTTGCATCAACAATGAAGGTTTATTATTATTCTTTGTTCATGTTCATTTTTTTCAAAAAAAAAATTTTTAACTCATCAAAAAAAAAAAAAAAAAAAAAAGATTCTTACTGAAGGAAATCTTTCCTTTAAGCCAAGACAGATCCGAGAACAAATTAACTTGATGAAATTTGGTGTAATGAGAGCAAAACAAGTAATCTCATTAAAAGAGGTACTCTTCCTTCTTTCTTCTTAATTTATCTCATTTCCCTTTTATTTTGTTATTTGACTATCATAACTCAATAACCTTTATCAAAAAAAAAAAAAAAATAGATGAAAGAAGAAATTGAAGAATATTTAAAAGATCTCAGCAAAACTTTATCTCTAGAAAAACTCGTTACAAATGCACCAACAATAACAACTGCAAAAACTCTTGCTAAATTTTTTGAAATGGATTTGTAAAATTTCTTTTTATTATTGAATTCATTTCATTTAGTTCACAAATTAAATTAAATTAAATTCCTTCTAATAGACCTGAAATTGAAGGACTAGCTGTAACTCCAAAAGATAAAAAAGATAAAAAAGATAAAAAGAAGAAAAAGAAGGAAAATAAAAAACCAAAGAAGGAAAAGTCAGGAAAGAAGAAAGAGAAGAAGGAGAGGAAAGCAAAAAAAGAGAAGAAGAACAACAAAAATCAGAAATATAATACAAAACCAAAAAACAAAAAGCAAAAACTTGATAAATAAATGAGAGTATAGACTGTATTGAAAAGTTTGTCAAGTATTTTTTTTTTTTATTTCTTTTTAATTTTTATCTTTATCTTTTTGATTTATTTTGTTTGTCGATCTAAACTTTCTGAGAGAAATTCAAGTTTTTATTAATCACTTTGATGTTTACTGTCACTAAACATCTTTTCTTGTGATCAATTCTAATTTTCAACTTGAAATTGAAACACACAAATTATCAAAACCCTCCCAGGCTGTTCATCGGTTGGTGATCAAGATTTGAGAAACTCGCTTTACTTTCCTTCTAACATTCTAAAAAATCAATTGAGTTTTTTTTGCTCACAAGTTGAAGTCTAAGGAAACTATTAGAAAATTTTCTCCTTTTATTATTATGATTGCTGTTTCTCTTAGTAGGTGTGATTCTAGTTCGAACTGAGCAAGAGAACCAAACTTTGCTTTGCAGCAAAAAAAAAAAAACAAATCGAATGAGTCATGTTTTTCTTGTTTTGTTTGTTTTGTTTTGTTTTTCCTTTGCCCTTTTTTTGCCCTATAAAAGCCTGACAAACCTTTTTTTTTTCTGATTCTTCAATACCTCAATCATACTCATACTTATAACATTCATAACATTCATTCAATATTCAACAATATTCAACAATATATTGATTCTTTTAAGAGCAATTAGACCCTTTTATTGTTCATCACTTCATATAGTTTCAATTAAGTTGATTTAGTTTGCAATTAGTTCAGGTTTTTTTCCTACCCCTTTCATATATATGTATAGCTGTTTCATAGTTGTTGTTTCATAGTTGTTGTTTAAAGAATTATAAAACTTTATAAAAGCTAGGTTCATATTCAAGAGAGCTCATTTTGACTTTGGAGATAATTGAATATAAGAAAATAGTAATTTTTTTGGTATTGTTTTTATATGTTCATTTCATTTTCAATTTTTTTTTAAAAAATTTAAAATAATAGGTAATGAGTTTGTGATTTTTCTTATTCTTATAGTATTTACAAACCTTATTTTATAAATTTCATTCATTTTTCTTCTGATTATATTATTGGAATAAGCAACTATATTAAATTAAGACACAAACACTCAATACCAAGCAATAATTTGGTTATTTGTGAAATAAATTTGGAAAACAATTTAAAATTTGAATAGGAATTGCAAAAATGAATCAATTAAAATGAACCTTAACTCAAATAATAAATAAATATTAGAATAGAATTGTTAGAATCATGACTGATATAGAACAGGTGAAATCAATTATTGGAAATAAATATGAAGACTCTGTGATTGCTTGTGTATTAAGACATACAAGAAGTGTTGATGAAGCCGTAAGCTATCTATTTGATGGTATTCATATTGAATCTTGGTTGGCTAAAGACAAAAGAGGTAATTAATTAAAAATTTTAAAATTTTGATGATATTAGATTGAATTAAAATGAATTATCTTTTTGATTTCTTGTAGATGAACCACCTCCATATTCCTCTTCACCACCAAGATTCCCTCCAGATGTTTCTTCTTCATCTTCTTCAAATTCTCCAAATTCTCCAAGTGCGCCGAAAATAGATAACTATGATAGTTTTAACTCTCCTCCACCACCATTTGAACGCTCTCAACCAAAAAATGACCACTCAAAAGCACGTAAATCAATAATTACTCTTGATGATTATGAGAAACTTGAAGAACCACAATATGATTGCGTTTGTGCTGAAACATTTAAAGCTTCTGAAATGTATTTTGTTGACTGTCCAGATAATCATCGATTTTGTTTTGATTGTATGAAGGGTCATATTCAGGCAAGATTAAGTGGATCAAGTACTGTTACTTGTCCTGGATGCAAATATATTTTAAAAGAGCATGAAGTTGGACATATTGATCGTGGATTAAAAGAAAAATACTCGGACCTTTTATTTAAACAAGCAATTAATGCCCCTGGATTTTTCAATTGCAAGTGCTCAAATACAATCGCTTTAAATAATCCTTCAGAATCTGAACACTTTGAATGTAAAAAATGTAATTCTCATTGGTGTACTCTTTGCAATGAGACCTACCATTATAGCAAAAATTGTGAAGAATATAAAAAAGTTAAACATGTTTGGGATACTTGGAAGACATCAGGTCGACAACAATATCAAATGAAACTCAAACAACAAGAAGTTGATTTTAAAAATAAAGTTAAGGAATATGAAGTCATGAAGAAAAAGCTTGAAGAAGATCAAGTTATTGCAAAGAAGAATTTTGATATCTTAGCTCAGGATGAACAAAAAAAAGGTGCAACATGTAGAAGATGTCCAAATTGTAATAGAGTTGTTGAGAGAGTCTCTGGGTGTTCATCAATGGTATTTTTTAATTTCTTTTTTTTTTTTTTCAAATTTTTTCGATGTTTTCTTACTTTTCATACTAATTATTCTTTTTTCAGGTTTGTGGACAGGATGCCCATGGAGGAAACACTCAAAGTGGATGTGGAAAAGGCTTTAATTGGGACTCAGCCAAACCTTATACTCCAGAAATTCCCAATGCACCTCAACTAAATCAACATGTTAATGAAGCACCTACAAAAGCACAAGGAGTAAATCATGGAGAATGGAATAAGTGTGCTAACTGTCAGCAAATCATCATTGGGATTCGGTTCCATTGTGTCAATTGTATTGGTGTGGATTATTGTGAAAAATGTGAAGCCACTTCAAAGCATCCAAATCAACATATATTTGATCTTGTTCTTCAGGCTGAAAAGATGTGAATTGTATATTATAAAAAACAAAACAAAAAAAAGGATTTTAATTTTCTATATTTTTTTTTTTTTTTTTTTTCTGGTTTTATTAATATTCCAAATCAATAAATTGAAACTTTGTGATCATCTCCACAAATGATGAAATTCTGTGTCTTATGATCAATTAAAATATCTATTGGACTATTTGCTTTGAATTGTGAGATATATTTTCCTTCTGAATTAAATATTTGAATTCTATGATTCCTAGAATCACAAACAAGGATATTATCATTTGCATCAACACAAATTCCTTCTGGATAATTAAATTGACCATTTCGATTTCCATTTGATCCAAACACTGAAATAAAGTTTCCTTCTGAATCAAATATTTGAATTCTATTACTACAATCACTTACAATAACATTTCCTTTTGAATTAGTCTCAATACCTCTTGGACCACTAAATTGACCATTCCCACTTCCAGTGGATCCAAATGTTGAAATAAATTTTCCTTGAGCATCAAAGATTTGAATTCTATTATTACTATTATCACAAATATAAATATTTCCATTGGAATTAATAGTTATGCCAGATGGATTATAAAATTGACCATATCCATTTCCATATGATCCAAAAGTTGAAATGAATTTTCCTTCAGGATCAAAGACTTGAACTTTATGATTATCACAAACTATAATATTTCCTTTTGGGTTCATTGTTATTCCAATTGGATAATTAAATTTATTATTTCCATTTCCAAAGGTTGAAATAAATTTTCCTTCTGTATTGAATATTTGAATTCTATGATTCGAAAAATCACTAACAAGAATGTTTCCTTTTGAATCAGTTGTTATTCCATATGGATGACTGAATTGGCCATTTCCAATTCCTTGTGATCCAAATGTTAATTTTGGTTGGTTTATTTCACTATAATTTCTTGGTTTTGGATAAATTTGAATTTGAAAAGGTGAAGAGTTAATATTAATTCCATCATATTGAACAAATATTAAATATTTTCCTTCATCTTTCAATTTCATTTTCAATTCATATCTTCCATTCCTTAAATCTTCAATTTTCCATACAAAATTCTCAAAATTCTCAAAATTTTCATTATTTTCATTATTCTCATTAATTCCATCATTTAATTCTCTTTGAATTTTAATTATAAATTTCTTTTCATATCCTCCTATTCTCATTTCGTTTTCTTCTTTCGAATAACTGATAATCTCAAAGCTAAACTCTTCATCTCTTACAATTCTTTTTTTTTCATTTCTTGGAATCAAACATTTTTCAGCTGAGATTTCGTTTGAATCTACAACTCCAATATTTGAAATACTTGAATAAATTGATTGTTCTTCTTTGACAAAATTTAAAAAGTCAATCGATAGATTATAATCCAACTCAAATTTCCAAATGTTAGTTGATAAGTAATTCAATCTTGAATGATACAAGTTTTTCATTGCTAATAATTTTGAATCATTTTGAGTGGACAAAGATAATGAATGTTCAATCATTTGACAAGATCCTAAAAGACTTTCAATTGCAAATTCCAATTCCTCTTTTTGAAGTTCTAATCCTTTCCTTTTATATTTCTCAATTTCAACTAATTGATTGAATAATTCTTGTTCTTTTTCATCTAATTTTTTTCGAATCTTATTAAAAAGTTGATTAATTTGAGTTTGAGTAGTGGCTGAATTAAATTCTAATTGTTGAATCATTTCTTCACATTTATTTATTTCTTCTCTTAATTCTTTTTCTCTAGGTCTAACCTATTTTTATTTTATTTTATTTTATTATTTCCTTTAAAAAAAGAAAAAAAGTCAAGAGAATCTTGATACAAGAGAAAAGAAACTAACTTGGTTGATTGAATTCATTAAATATTGTTTTTCGTTTCCAATAACATCTGATATTGTTAATATCTTATGAGAAGGATGTTGTGCAACACATAATGAACAAATTGTTAATTCACAATCATCACAAAATAATTTCATTTCTTCTTGTTGATGAGTTTGACAATGAATTTGATTATTTGATTTTATAATTAATTTGATTTGAGCTTGGCTCTTCATCTCTTCAATTGTGATAAGATGATGACTTTTTGTAAGTTTTCCTCCTCGATGGCCTTTCATACATGCCTCACAAAAATGTTCTTCACAATCTAAACAATAAGAAGTTGCTTCGTTTTCTTCATCCACACAGAAGAATTTTTGATTATCATTTTGAGGTTTTGAATTTTTTAACGAATTATGAACATAGAGAGCATTTAAAAGATATGGATCTGTTTGTAATTTTGATAACCGTTGTTTTTGTTGATTTTGAAAAGGTGTTCTACATATTGGACAAGTTAGACAAATATTAGAATGATTCCTCTCAACAAATATTTCCAAACATTTCAAACAAAATGAATGAAGACATCCAAGAGTTTTTGGTTCTCGATAGATATCCTTACACAATGCACATTCAAGGTCTATTTCTAACTCTTTCTCTGATGATGGTGATGATGATATTGTTGTTGTTTTGAACATGATTCAATGATAAATTAGGTTCCAGCTCGTTAATCTATTATTTGTTTTTGTTTATTTGTTTTGTTTTGATATCAAAAAATTAAAAAATTAAAAAAAAATAATGAATAAATAATGAAAATAATTGAATTTAAAGAAAAGATGCATCAAGTGAATAAAAGTTACCCTTTAGATGAAATCAATTTGTTTTGTGATTGCTGTTATTAAAGCTTCTCAATGTTTTCAACAAGATAGACAAAATAAGGACACCTCCCAAAGCAAAAAGTGAAAAAATAACAATTTTTGACCCCTTAACGAACTTGAAAACAAACACAATACTCTCTTTTACATCTTCTCAAACAAAGATGTTGAGTTCTAAACACTTTGAATTTGTTTAGAGATGCAAACATAGAGGACTTTAAAAGATTTATAAAAGAATCTAAAATCTCATAAATTCTACTTTTATTTTATAACTTTGAAAATTTCAACAAAAGTTTCGAGATTTTGATGAAATAAATAACTATTAGAGCTTCAATACTATCTTAAGCTTTGAGATAAAACATCGGATGACTCTTGGATGATCAATGTCTTGAAGGATTACTATCTAGATTCGATGGAAACAATCCAACAAACGGTTATTAAAAATCTCTTATTTTGCATCCATCCATCTATTCATCCATCCGTCTAATAATAAGATGAAATGAATTATTGGAGTAGCGTTTGTGAGATCTAAACATCTCAATTGCAATCCTTTTTGGATGTTTTATTTGATTTATTGAAAAGGATTGGTTTTGGTTTTGAACAAAAGGAAAGGAATCAACATCAATAAAAGTTGGATGGATGAAAAAAAGGAAAAGGAAAAGGGAAAAAAAAAAGGGTGAGTCACGAAAATTTTCGAAAAGAAAAATTCGATTACGTGGGGAAAATCATAAACAAACAAAAAAAAAAAAAAAAAAATTTCTTATCCTTCATTTCAAAATCCATCCTCATTTAATCATTCAAACCTCCAAAATCATCTATTTCATCCAATAGATCATATATTATTTACATTTGGAATTGATATTTGTAGTGATATTTTTGAAAAAAATTCAATCGAAAGACGAAAAATTTTGATTTTTGATGAGAAAAAATAAGAATTAGGAATGAAAAACTTGGTCAAACAATAGGTATGGCTGGTCTGAATAGTTCAATGAATATTTGAAGATAACTTAACTAACTAACATATCATTCAAACCATCTTAATTAGAATACCAAACTTACTCACAATTAATTGTTTTAACTTAATCAAAAATCACTCAAAAAACTACATTCTTTTTATTAAATATAAACAAACAAATACTAGATATATCTCTAAACAATGGGGAAGAAGAAAGGAAGTTATGGATTATGGTATGGAAATGATTTGATTCCTTTAAAATTTGCAAGGATTGCTATTGAGATGTTAGATCTCACTGCTGTTGTTAATATCCAACAGATGTTTGTTATACAAAATGAAGGGAAAGAAAAGAAATCATTAGAGTTTGCTTTTCCAATTGATGATACTCAAGGCTCTGTGATCTCTTCAAAAATTTATGTTGATGATTGTTATTTTGGTGGAACTCAAGTAAAAACAAAGGAAGAAGAAAAGAAAGAGAAAGCTCAAAATAAAAGGAATCGACGTGGAAAAGCAAAGAACAAAAGTCAAAGAGATAAATTTCAAGTTAATTTTGGAACTTCATGTGTTGAAGAAAAAGTTGTTATTGAAATGAAATATGTCATTGAACTAAAATCAGTCTTTGAAACGAGATCAATTTATTTTAATGTCCCATATATTTTTTCAGAGAGTTATGATGAAAATTCTTTGGTTACAATTGAAACTGAAATGGAAATGAGTTCTAAAATTCTTATGATTAACTCTCCTTATTCAGAACAATGGAAATTAAGTCATGGACCCAATTCGACATCCGCATCAATTCATTTATCAATACCAAAACTTGAAAAAGATTTCTCATTTAGTGTTTCAATTGAAAAATTTTATGATCCAAGAGCTTGGTTAATTGAGGATAAAGATAATAATTATTGTGCTTCATTACTTGTATTAAATCCTCAGTTTTCAGTTCAAACTCATTCTGAACAAAAATTTGAAATCATTTTTATTGTTGACAGAAGCGGTTTCTTTTCTTTATTATTCTTTTTTCTTTTTCTTTTTCTTTTTCTTTTTTTTAAAGTTTCTCATTCTTTTTCTTTTTTTTTTTTAACCTTATAATATTTTAGGTTCTATGTCAGGTTCAAAAATAAGTTCTTTAGTTGAAGCAATGAAAATAATGATCCATTCTCTTCCACAATCAACAAAATTTAATATTGTTAGCTTTGGATCAAATTTTGAACTTCTTTTTCCAGAAAGTGTTCAATTCAATGAAAATACTTTCAAGACTTCTCTTGAATATGTAGAAAAAATGAAAGCTGATTTTGGAGGTACATCTATTGTTCCTTGTCTAAATCATATATTTAATCAACCATCTGATCCTTCATGCCCAAGGTATTTTTCTATTTTCTTTTTATTTTTCCTCTTTTCTCTTTTCTTTTTTCTTTTTTCTTTTTTTCTTTTTTCTTTTTTTCTTTTCTCTTTTCTTTTTCTTTTCTTTTTTTCTTTTTTTATTTTTTTTTTTCAAATTCCTCTCCCAAAATTCTAAAAATTAAATATCCAAACATTTAGACAATTATTCATTTTAACAGATGGAATGGTAACAGAAGGAAGAAATGTAGTTTGTGATTTACTTCGTGAAAATTCATCAACAACTAGAGTTTTTACTTTTGGAATCGGAGAAGATGCTGAAAAACAATTTGTAAAAGGAATGGCTAGAGCTGCAAGAGGAAGTGCTGTATTTTTAAGAAATCAAGAAGAAATGGAAAAATCCACTATTCAACAAATGAAACAAGCATTAAAGCTTGCGATGAATAATATTAATATCACCTGGGGATTCGAAAAGTTTACTGAAGAGGAAAATCTTCAAAAACAAAATGAAGAGAAGGTATTCGAGGAAAAAATTCCAACTCGATTTTTTTGTTCTATTACTCAAGATATTATGGAGGATCCAACAAATACAAGATGTGGTCATCTTTTTGATCGAAAATCAATTACATCTTGGTTGAAACAATCTCAATTTTGTCCTGTTTGTCATCAAACGTTAACCCCAAATGATCTTTTCCCTTGTTTTCCTATTAAAGCAGATATTGAAGATTTTTTGAAAGTAAATGGAAGACCTTTACCTCATCAAAGACCAAAGAATCATCAAATGAAAATCTTCAAAACTCCTTACATACCCCCTCCAATTTTTGATGGACAAACCCTTCTCATTTATGCCCTTTTCCCAAGTGAATATCTTTCAAAATTTGATCATGTTAACCCTTTAGAAGTGAAGATTGAAGCAAATCAAGAAGGAAAAGATTTAACATTTACAATTCCTTTACTTACTCCTTCTTCAATTCTTAAAAATCAAAGTAATTCTCTAATTCTTCATCAACTTTCAACGAGAGCCTTAGTTAGAGATTATGAACAAAAGAATAGTATTTTCCATTTTACATATCCTAACTTTGAGGGTAAGTTCTCATCAATTCAAGATTTTACTTCACATGAGTTATCTCCTTTCACAAAACAATATGAAATTGTTTCACCTTTTACATCTCTTGAAATTAATCTTGAAAATCAACCAAATGAGATGAATATTGATGAAAAAGAAGAAAAAGCAGAAGCAGAAGAAGAGGAGGAAGAAGAAGAAGAAGAAGAAAGAGGAAGGCCAAGAACTCGAAGTTCATTTTTATTCGAAGACGAGGATGATGAAGATGATGAAGATGATGACGCTTTAAATTACTCTCCAAATTTCGCTGCTATAAGCCCATCTCACTCTCCAGTTTTTGATGGTTCTTGGTCCCCAAGAAGTCGTTCTTGTTCTCCTGGTGCATGGGGAAGATCAAGATCAAGATCAAGGTCAAGGTCCCTTTCAGTTTCAAGCTCTGATTCAATGTCTATATCAAGCTCAAGGTCAAGCTCAAGGTCAAGATCAAGATCAAGGTCAAGGTCAAGAACACCAAAGCAAAAACCAAAAAGGACCAGGTCTTTTTCTCCAACTCGCATGCGTCGTCCATCTCCTCCACCAAATTATTCACCCACTTCACCTTCTTATTCGCCAACTTCACCCTCTTATATACCCACTTCGCCTTCCAATTTTTACACACCTGTCAACCAAAATTTAAAAAGAGCAATAACCCCTCCTTTAAATTCGGACAAAAAGGATACATCCATTAATTTTTTCAAGACATTAACTCCAAAAGAAAAATTCAATGAAATTATTAAACACCAAAACTTTGATGGATCCTGGAGTTTTAAATCAAAAGAAAAACTTTGTCAAATATTCAATATTCAAGAAGATTTATTTGAATCAAAATTTGAAGAAGGGAAAGTTCTACTTAAATCAAAACTTCCAAATATTGAAATCTATGTTTTGGATGATTGTTTAATTACATTACTTGCTATTTCTTGTTTGGAAAAACATTTGGCTTCAAAACAACATCTTTCTGTTCTAATCCTTCAAAAAGCCAAATCTTGGATTCAAAAACAAGGGAATCTTTCACAGTCCGAGCAACAAATTTTTTTGGATTTGGTTCCTGAAGAAGAAAAGAATTAGAAGTCTTTTTTTCTGATTGTTGTTGGCTGATCTAGTTTTTTCTTTTCTTTTCATTTTCATTTTTTGTTTTGTTTTTGTAATCAGTTAATTGTAATAAATTAAAAATTTCTTGTATTCTTGGATTTCTTTTTTATTTTTTATTTTTTTTCTTCTTCATTACAATTCTATTAGAATCCTAACATAGATGCTTAAAATCAGAAGACAAGTGAGTTACTTGGTTGGTTGAAATTGCAATCAGACATGCTTTAATGCAATACTGAGGAATTCTAATTTTTTTTTTAAAAAAAATGAGTATGAAAAGTTGAATTGTTCAAAAACAAGAAATGAATAAAAAATAAGAATGGTCTCATACTGAAGACTGAAGTGTTATAATTTAAAATTCGAGCATATGGAGTCTCACCCCATCTCAAATAAATCAATAATCATAGACCAAAATCGAAAAAAAAAAAAAAAAAAAAAAAAAAAAAAAATAAAAAAAAAAAAAAAAAAAAAAAAAACTCAAAAGAAATCTCCAACTAAAAATAAAAAATTTTCTCTGAGAATATGAATAAACTTACAAAGTTTATTTGATTTATAAATTTTGAAATATAAAACATCAAATAAAAAGTAAAATAAAAGTAAAATAAAATGCGAAATAAAAAGTAAAATACCGTTGAAAATCATGAGATCTTGCTCTGAAACTTTCGCCAGAAAAGAGTCATGGATAGTTTGTAGTTGGGATCCAAATTGCAAGACTAAGAAGACTACTTCATTACTGATGAACTGGTTATGATAAATAACTTGATATAATAGAATTCCTCTTGATGATTTAACGATTATCAAGTGAACATCTTTTCGATTTTGAACTTTTTTTTTTTTTTTTTTTTTTTTTTGGGTTTTTTTTTTCTTTTTTTTTTTTCTTTTGGTTTTCC
>Ga0209960_1002477_pt1 | contig 18305 bp, 16 predicted proteins | sample ThiBiot_500_plan_2_FD_183947 | JGI IMG/M metagenome (GOLD analysis project Ga0209960, IMG submission 183947) | Wastewater bioreactor microbial communities from Cape Town, South Africa - Thiocy_expt_500_plan (SPAdes) | ecosystem: Engineered > Bioreactor > Thiocyanate-remediating >...
ATCAATTTCTTGTTGTAAACCGTAATGCTCACCGATGCCTTTACCTTTGCTTCCTAATACCCCCAAGCCATGTGCATCATCAACGAACAACCGCGCCTGGTATTTAGCCTTTAAAGCGCATATATCCGGTAGATTTGCTAAATCACCACGCATACCAAATACACCTTCGGTAACAATGAGGCTACCGCCAGTATCCTCTTCTTGCGCTATTTGCAATTGTCGCTCTAGATCATGCATATCATTATGTTTGTAAGGGCGAACTTTTACTCCAGAGCGGGCCTGGGCTAAAAAAGCGGCATCAATCATACAGGCATGGGCGAATTGATCAATAACGATACTATCACCCCGTCCTACCAACCCGGTGAGCGTTCCCATCACCCCGAGATAGCCTGCGATAAAAAGCATCGCCTCTTCTTTATCGACGAGCTGGGCTAATTTTTTTTCTAACTCGATATGCTCCTGACGGTTCCCTGACATCAATCGTGCGCCCATAGGAGCCGTGGTACTCCATTGTTCTACTGCTTGTAATGCAGTTGCTTTAATCTGGGGGTTTTGTGCTAGGCCTAGATAGTCGTTAATCGTCCATACCAACATCGGTTTACCTTGAAACATCATTTGTGGACCAGGAAGACCCTCTAATATAGGACTTAGAAGATAATTATCGTCGTTTTGTGAGTGCTGAGCAAAATTCCCAGCACCGCTAACACACTTAGCAAAAATATCACGTGGTTTTATATCCATTTGGTTCTCAAGCATTTGATACTAAATAAACTATAGGAGATGCAACTGGATTTATCCATTCCGACAAAAAAATTTACAATGTCTTCGCGATATTAGCTATTGATGCGTTCATTATGCTGCTCTTTAGCTATCTAATTACATGTATAAAATGCAAACATAAAATTAATTTAAATAATTCTTTTATTTCTATTTTATGTTTGCTAATATAGCCCTCCCACAAATATTATTCTCCTTAGCATCTTGTGGATAACTTTCAGACCACCTCCCTACATCTCATCAAAAACCAGTTCCATTTCACTTAAAGTCCTTATCCTATCTATATTATTCAATTCCTCATGCTTTTTTACTTATCCACAAATTCTGTGGATAAGTCTGTGAGTAGATAGTGAAATACGAGTCACATCAAGCCTAAACATAAGTGCTGCAAAAGATAACAACGTGTATTCCCGTCGTGAGCAGTTTTTAGGATCGATGAAAAACTTTTTTTCCAACCTGAGCTCGTGTATAATCAACACTGCGTCGATTTGAAATTCAGCTTGCGGACGCTCAAAAAAGTTATTTTTTTTGAAAACACGGCTAAAGCGGGTATCCCTGTATATTCCACCCAACCGTTATCTTCGCATGCTCTCATTTTACAATTAGGTAGGGCGATGATCGATTTAATCGAATTAAATAAATCTTTTAACGGGAAACCAGCACTTTGCGATGTCAATCTTTTCATCCAGGAAGGAGAGATTTTTGGCATTATAGGTAAAAGTGGTGCAGGAAAATCCACACTTTTACGCTGTATGAATCTATTAGAGCGTCCTGATTCTGGTGAAGTAATCATTGATAATCAGAATTTAATGACTCTCTCTTCTTATGAACTGGCACAGACCCGGCATAAAATTGCAATGATCTTCCAGCAGTTCAATCTGCTGCAATCAAAAAATGTATACGACAATATTGCCTTACCAATGCGGATTCAAGGCATGGATGAAGAGGTGATAGCTCATAAGGTCAACGAGCTCTTACCTGTAGTTGATTTGCAGGAAAAAAAATACGCTTACCCTCATGAATTAAGTGGAGGACAGAAGCAGCGAGTAGCAATTGCCCGTGCATTAAGTGGTTCCCCTAAAATACTGCTTTGTGATGAAGCGACCTCAGCACTTGATCCCGCAACCACAGAATCTATTCTGGCTTTATTAAAGAAGATTAACCAGTTATACGGAATCACGATTGTACTGATTACACATGAGATGGATGTAGTTAAGCGCATTTGTAATCGGCTCGCAGTCATAGAACAGGGAAAACTGGTTGAAACCTCTGCATTAGCAAACGTTTTTCAAAATCAAAACAGCATTGCACGTAAACTTCTGTTCGCTCAATTAAGCCCTGAATTACCTGAGTGTCTTATTAAACAGATGGCCCCATATCCCACGGATAAACCACTGGTACGCTTATATTTTCAGGGCGATGAGGCGACCGTACCTTTTATTAGTAAAACCAGTCGTGAATTAGATATCGATATTAATATCCTTCTTGCCAATATTGACCGCTTCGATACCATTACCTGTGGTGTGTTGGTTGTTGAATTAAACGCTCATCCCTTTTTACTGGATGCGTTTATTGAGCGCTGTACGCAAGCAAAACTAACTGTGGAGATTTTAGGTTATGTCCTTCCCGATGGTTTCTGACTTAATCCAGGCAACCGGTGAAACTTTTTACATGGTAACTCTCAGTACCTTTTTTGCGGTGCTTTTTGGATTACCCTTGGGTACCCTATTGTATTCATCAAAGCGACTTAAACCGAGACCTCGTCTACATCGCTTTCTCTCCATGTTCATAAATATGGCACGCTCTATACCCTTCATTATTTTAATGGTTGCCATTATACCCTTTACGCGACTGCTTGTTGGCACCTCCATTGGGATGAATGCGGCCATAGTACCGCTTACTTTAGGGGCAATTCCTTTTTTTGCGCGCCTGGTTGATAATGTACTCTTGGGTTTGCCCAGCGGACTTATTGAGACAGGTTATGCAATGGGTGCAAACTCGCGGCAGATTATCTTACACATCCTCTACCCTGAAGCAAAATCAGCACTTATTCATTCAATAACGGTTACTGCAATCACATTGGTTAACTATTCAGCAATGGCAGGCACCGTAGGTGCAGGCGGCTTAGGTACTTTAGCTATCAATTACGGATATCAACGTTTTGACGCGGGTGTGATGCTTGCTACAGTCATCGTATTAATTTTAATCGTTCAAGGTTTGCAAATGTTGGGAGATCGCCTTGCACACTATTTCTTACATCATTAATCATCGGTTTAGAGGAGTTCTATATGCGGATTTTAGTTTACTTTTTTGTGCTATTCGGTTTTATTGCGTGTAACCAGCACACCCCCAATACTTTGGTCATTGGTACCATTGCTGGCCCCGAAACCGATTTAGTCGAAACAGCTCAAAAAGTAGCTGCTCGAGACTATAATCTTAAAATAAAAATTATAACCTTTAATGACTACAACTTACCTAATGAGGCATTACAGGATGGTAGTCTCGACGCCAACGTTTATCAGCACCTCCCCTATTTAGAAACTGCAACGAAAGCGCATTATTATGATTTTGAGTCCATTGGTCGCACGTTTGTCTATCCGATGGGTATTTATTCGCAAAAACACCATAGTCTCAAAGACTTACCTGATAATTCGCTTATCGCCCTGCCCAATGATCCCAGCAATGAAGTTCGCGCTTTGGCATTATTGGCACAGGCCCAGCTCATTACTCTAAAAGACGCCAATAGTACGGGTCTACAAGCAATTGATCAAAACCCACATCATTTTAAGTTTAAAGAAATGGATGCAGCCCAATTACCGCGTATATTGCCTGATGTGGATGCTGCTGTAATCAATACGACCTTTGCCTTGCCCGCGAATTTAAGCCCTGCCCGTGATGCACTCTATACTGAGAATAAAGATTCCCCCTATGCGAACATTGTTGTGATTCGGAAAGATAGCCCCAAAAAAGAACAGCTAGAATTGTTCGTTAAAGCGTTAAATTCCAAAGAGGTTAAAGAACAGGCGCAAAAGATTTTTGGTGATGCGGCGATCCCTGCGTGGTAAATTATATCCACTGTCTGAATTGGTCATTATCAACATGTAGTAAGTAATCAATATCAAGCTTGTGCGCTGCGAGGAGCAGCGCATAAATAACAGGAAACTCAAAAGTTTTATATAGATAGACTATAACGTTTGTTAATGCTCAGATAATGCCTCGATGAAAAGTCATTTTATGTATTTTTTACTTAATTTTCAGTTAATAAAAAAGTGTTATACTAATTGAAAAATTAGTTCGAGGTTATTATGCCAGGAATGTTGAATCAAGTCGTCTCAGGTCTTACAAATAAAATCAAGGGTATTCCCGGTAAAATAAAAGGAAAAATTCAAGATTTGGCCGAGCAAGAGCGCGGACCTCTTGTCGGCTCATACAATCATGTAAAACCTCTTGAACGTACCGCATTACATAAAGCTATTGGTGATAGACTTCTATACGAACCCTTTTCGCCCATGGCTTATAAAGCCACTCTAGACGAATACTTACCCAATATAGGCATCGATAAAAAAACATCTTTTGATGCGACTGCCTTTAGCACCTTGCGCAATACACGTGCCCATGATTTCCAAGGCTTAAAAGAAGCTACTACTGCGTCTGGGGAAATTATAAGTAAAAAATTGGCTGAAGAAAGTCAGAATGCGAATGTGCAAAATGCTAAAACTGCAGTTCAAGGTGCCTTAAATAGTGCTTTAAGTGCCTCGCCTAACTTTGAAAGCGCCCAACTCGATTACGAGGCACGCATAGGTAGCTTCAAAAAACTTTTGGATAAAGTCCCCAGTACTTACAAAATTCAGGATTTAAGCGCAGTTATGAAATCTGCGATTGATGAAGGTCGTGCAGCAATCACCACGCAACACGGTGACGAGATCAAAAAGCTAAATCAGCTGTTCACAGAAGTTCAGTTCAAAACTGATTTAAAAGCAGCTTTAAACATACAAGATGATCATCAAATCGATTTGGTCAAAGAAAGCATCGTAAATAATCTTAAAAAGACTCATACCGACACACTTGCAGCGTTTGATAAATCCACTCAGGAATCGCTAACCAAGATCCACAAGGCAGCAGAACAAGAGCTGAAAGCATTTACCTTTATCGCAAATCTACACGCAAATGAAAGAAAAATGCGCGAAATGATTGAAAAACTTGCTGCAGAAACGCTTAAAGAGAAAAGTAATGATAATATGGTTGTTGACATTTCCGAAAATAAATTAAGCGTATCGTCTGTACGTTTGGATAAACTTGAATTTATTCAACAACTAGGTGGAAATAAAATTGTACGTCAACAAGACACGGATCCACCGGTTTATAAATTGAGCATGGGTATGAAACTCTTTAGTCCCTTTTATTATGGGGGTGGAAAACACAAACAGGACTTATTATTACTCGCACAAACTATTCGTGCGACAGGCTCTGAAAGCATTACGTTTAATGTGGAAAATTTCTCTGATCCTAAAGTGGCAGAGCAACGTGCACGAGAAGCTTTTGAGGCGGGACTTAAAGCAGGTTTTCCTCCTGAAAAAATAAAAATTAATGTTAACGGTTTGAATCTTGCTCATGAAGCACAGGAAAAAAGTGAAAAGAACCCTCAAAAATATGATTCAATTAGAGAGAAACTGTTTGCAGAGAAACCAAATTTATATAAGGAATATGTAGAAAATGGTGTCCGAGTTCGTGATGAACTGAAAAAATTAAATGCAGCTATCGAAACGCCAACGAAACCTTCTGATGAAATTAAGAAAGAGATGGAAGAGTTACGGAAAGAGGCTCGAGGAAAACAACAAAAAACCATCAAAATTGAGCCTGAAGCAGCTGAGCAAAAGGACACGCCCGCCCCTACTTGATTACACTAAATTTTGCGGTTAATGCGCCGCAAAATTATAAAAAACTGTTATTAATCATTCGATTCTGGTATTTTATACCACGTCAACAGATCTGACTAAGGAGAGTCAATGAATGATCGTGATTTTGACGACGAAGAAGAAGCATTGGAAGATTTTACTTTGAATACAGGGGCTACCGTAGAAGCTAACCCCTCTACCAAGCTTGAGCGTCGACGAAGAATCGAAGATTTGTTTGAAGAAAAACGTCTAAAAGAGGAATTAGCTGATTTTGGATAATTAGCATAATTTACTTCGATTATCCGTATGAATTTATTTATACGGATAAATTATCACCTTCTAAAAAAAACTCAAAAAGTAATTTTATAAACCTCATTAAGCACTATACTTACTATGTGGCCAAAAGTCATATAAAGGAATAGTCCAACAAGGAGGATAAATAATGAGCCAATCTTCAACAACTTGCGCACGCTTGCTACGCATCGGACTTATGACGGCAGTATTAAGTTTTGTGGCGAGCTATACAACCATAGCCGCTGCAGCTCAGGGATGTGGTCATGGTTTCCATCGTAATGCTTATGGGCGTTGTGTTTTTAATCATCCTGGTCCTAATGCACGTCCTGCGCCTTACCATCGTGGCTGCTGGAGAAATATGTGGGGGCAATTACGTTGTTATCGTTAGTCATCCTGCTTGCCTGAACTTAGCTGTTCAGGCTTTTTATGCAGAAGTACTCTCTTTTATTTGCATACGGAAATATTTTGCCGCGGTGTCCAAGGGATTTTCCTCAATGATTTTATCAAATAGGCTTTTTGCTTCTAAATACTGCTTGGAATTTAAAAATTCCAGAGCTTGAGCAAAATCCGCTAAGGAATTCAACTTTAATTCACGAACGGCTACCTCATCATGTGAAAAAAGCTCATATACATTGATCGGAAGATTCTTACCTTTGACATGCGTCACTCCAAGTGAACGTAAATGATAGTCTTGACCTTGTTTTAAACGCTGATAGGTCTGGCCACTTATGAGTATATTAATACCAAACTGTCTTGTTAAAGATTCAACTCGAGAAGCGATGTTAACCGCATCGCTGATAACACTGCAATCCATGCGTGTTGCGAAACCGACCGTACCGACAATTACCGAGCCCGTGTTAATTCCAATTCCCACCTCTAATTCAACTTGATTATTCTGAGCACGCTCTTGATTGCAAAGGTCAAGTGCCTCTAACATTCCTAATGCTGCAGCAACAGCGTCATCCGCATCATCAAAAAGAGCCATTAATGCGTCACCAATATATTTATCGATAAATCCTCGATGTTTGATGATGGGCGGATTTAGATAATTCATGAGCGTATTTACGGTATTAAAAATTTCAACTGACGAAGATGCTTCTGCAAGCGTAGTAAACGATTTGATATCCAAAAAAAGTACAGTCATCGTTTTTTCAATACAATCCCCTAACCGAATATCAGCAATTTGTTTTCGATTTAAAAGTTTTAAAAAATCTTCGGGGACAAATCGCGACACAGCCACTGCGTTTTGCTGAATCTCTAATAATTTATTCACTAATTCATCATTAAGTACACGGACTTTTTTTTCGGCTAGCTGCAATTCGTTAAAATAATTACTCGTACGAACCATGTATTGAACTCGATATCCTAACAGGTTGGTATTTATCGGTTTTGTTGTAAAATCAGTTGCCCCTGCAGCAAAGGCTTTATTTATTGATTCATAATCATCAAGCCCTGTAATCATCATGATAGGAGTAAAGCGGTATTCTTCAATTTTACGAATTTCGCTGCAGGCAGTAAAACCATCCATTTCCGGCATTTCCACATCCAATAAAATCACATCAGGACTCTGCTTTCGTAAGAGTGCTAGTGCTTCTAACCCATTTTTTGCAGTGATTACCTCAAAACCTGCTTGCTGCAATGCATCCATGGTCAAGAGCCGCATGGTCGGGCTATCGTCTACCACCAAGATTAAAATTGGATTAATTTTTTCCATTTTCATCTCTAAATTTTGGGTTAATACAATAAGTGATTAAATAGAAAGGTAAGTCCTTAAGAGGAACTACTTTATCTACAGCATTTAATGACTGGGCCACCTCCCCCATTCCGAAGACCACAGCACTATCTGAATCCTGGATAAGTGTATGCCCGCCTGCTTCTCGAATTTTAAGTAAACCCTCCGCACCATCATCACTCATTCCTGTTAATAAAATACCAATTGAGTTCGAACCAGCCTCGAGGGAAACAGTGTTTAACAAGTAATCAATTGATGGACAAAAATCTTCACTACCCTCGCAAGGGATTAATCGCGTGCATAAATTCTGATTAACGCGTTTAAGCCCCAATTGATACTCCTCTGGTGCAATATATACCGTGCCTTTGCATAGCGAAACATGATCGGTGGCAACAACTACCTGAAGCTTGCTACACTGGGCAAGCCAGCGTGCATAACCTTGGGTAAATCCTTTACTCATATGCTGGACTATAACGATAGGCACAGGAAAATCACTTGGCAAATTAGATAATAAGTACTTCACCGCCGATGGACCACCTACGGATGCGCCAAGAGCTACAATTTCACAATGGGTACCTGCCTTAACAATATCAGCAGCCATTGTGGCTTTAGATACTGGACGCCCTGGTATCTTAATCAATTGGATTTCTGCCAAACTACGTAATGTGTCAATAATGTATTGTTTACGCTCAGTAAAATTTGATGCAAATATATTACCTGGCTTGGTGATTGCGGTTAAGGCGCCTGCTTCTAAAATTGGGAAAGTAGCCGAAACGGACTCATCACTGATTGTGGCACTGATAATAACAATGGGAGTCGGGTATTGATCCATAATGATACGTGTGGCCTGTAAGCCATCCATTATCGGCATCTGAATATCCATAGTAATTAAATCAGGACGTAAACGCGCGGTCAATTCGATGGCCTCTTTACCATTATGAGCAATACCTACGATTTCAAAATCATCAGCAGCACTTAAAATTTGTTTAATTATTGCAATTTCCGTAGGTGAATCATCAACAATCAATATACGAATCATCGGTCATTCCCTAAAATAATTATGCGTTAACGGTGTTTGTGCACGGCGAATTAATTCATGAGCATTGAGGATAAAACTGATTTGCTCATCACCTAAAATTGTTGCGCCATCAACTCCAGGAAGAGTAGTTAAGGGCTCTGCTAAAGGCTTCAATAAGAGCTCACGCTCACCAAGAACATCATCGACCACCAACGCAATCCTATGTCGCTTATTCTGAATCACTACCGCCATCGTAAACTGCTCAATCGGGTTCACAGAATCAGAAATTCCTAATAGTTGAGCGAGCGAACATAATAACAGCGGATGGCCCTCCACTAATAAAGCATCCTTACCTTCAACCTGCACCCTATTATGGTCATTAATAAGTAATATACGTTCGACAGCTTCAGTGCTGATAACAAAAAGCTGATGTGCAGCACGTACAATGACCCCATGCTCTGTAGCTAAAGTAATGGGCACACGCAGGTGGAAAACTGTTCCTTTCCCTTGTGTGCTTTCAACAGCAATCGTCCCTTTGAGCTGTACTAAATTTGAACGAACCACATCCAAACCTACCCCTCTGCCTGAGATCTCAGATGCGACTTCACGAGAAGAAAATCCAGGCAGAAAGATTAACTCCAGCGCCGATTTGGCTGTTAATCCTTCAATTTCTGTTCGTGTTAATAAATTACGCTGTAACGCTATTTGAATGTTTTTTTGCGCATCAATCCCGGCACCGTCATCACTGATTTTAAAAATAACCTGCTGGTCTTCTTGCAAAATCTCTAAAGAAATATGCCCTTGTTCGCTTTTACCAAGACGTAATCGTTGTTCAGGGGCCTCTAAGCCATGATCAAGTGCATTACGGAGTAAATGTAATAACGGATCTTTTAAACCATCAAGAATAAGTTTATCAATTTTTACATCATTATGTTTCATGTCAAAAACCACCGGTTTTTGCAAAGCCTGAGCTAAATCACGAACCATGCGCGGGAAATAAGCTAATTGCGTCTGCACTGGGAGTAAACGCGCCATCCCAATTTCTTCCTGCAGATGTGTGGTTAATAAAGACAGTTCGTTAAAATCAATTGCGAGTGCTTGTTGTGTCGTATGTACTTCTTTATTCAGAGCAAATAATGCCTTTGAAAACTCATTAAAATCCGGGTGACTTATTTTTTTTTCCCAAACATAGGCATTTTTTCGTAATACGCGCATCAAATTATTATATTGATATTCAATGTATTGCAGCTGCTCCTGATGATTATGTAACGAAATTTTAACGGATTGTAATTGTTCCAAATCAGCAGAAATAAGTTCCAACTTACTTAAAGAAATACGTACCGAGTCATACTCTTTTGTACTTGAATAAGAATCCTTTTGATAGGCTTGAGGAAGTGCCTTACTATGAAGGGTTTCTTCGGTAGAAAAAGACACTGAGGGTGGCAGTTTTTCAGCATACGCCCCCACTTGAACCTGCATCATGGCATCTAGAAGTTGTAGATTTTTATTCACCCAGTCCGGAGTCGGTGATAATTTTTTTAACTGTAATTCTTGAAAATTGTGTTCGAGTTGATGTGCAAAACCGGCAATCTCATCTGCCCCTACCCCCCGCGCTGCTCCCTTAATATTATGAGCAGCACGAAACATAGACTGCAATTTTAATTGCAATTCTTCTTCATGAAAGGTTTTGTTTTCCAATTCAAGAAGACTCGTTGTTAAAATGCGATTATTCTCTTCAAGTTCTAATGAAAAAGTTTCCAGGATTTGTGCAAGCACATTATTTTTTATTTCATTATGATCTGGAATCTCCGCCTCGCTAAGGGCTAGAGCAGAACCACTTTTTGGAAGAGGTCCGCGCCCGTGGACAATATTTTGTAATTCATGCTCGAGATGCGTCAATGATGATGGCCATTCCCCCTCTTCTTGCAGAACAGACATCCCATGCTGCATACCTAATGCGACAGACTCAGCAAGCTCCCAGCTTGATTTAATTATCTGTAAATCTTTATTAAAAAGATTTTCCAAACCCTCTGCCAATTGCGGGATACCGGATATATCTGCGGATTGCGCTGCGACCTTAATATTACGGCTAACCTGAATGATTCGCCGCTGTATGGCGGGCAATTCTGTATCCTCTGAATTTTTACCGATTTGTATTTGTTGAAGAATGACTGCAGACAAGTCGTCTAATTCCTCTTTAAACGTGGTTAATAGTTTTTTTCTCAGCTCATTATTAGCAGTCATTAGGTCTAAACCTTATAGAGATTGACATCCTCTTTGAGATGCACCGCAATTTCATCCAGCTTATTAATGAAGTCCATCATCTCATTTATCCCTGCTGAGAACGTTGCGGTTGTGCGGTTTATTTCATACATACTTTCCACTATTTGCTCTATACCAACCGTTTCCTGGCGTATAGCAATTTCAATATGTTGCGTTGAAATGGCCGCATCATTAATCATTTTACTAAGCGTTTGGATGACCTCACCTGCTTTGCGTAAGCGCTCAATTCCCTCCCCTAATGTTTTCGTTCCTTCTTGGGTGACCAATACTGCCTTTTCAGTAGCACGCCGAATATCTTCGAGTATTTTTTGTACTTGAATGGTCGATTGCTCTGATTGTTCCGCAAGGTGGCGGACCTCTGCGGCAACAACAGCAAATCCTTTACCCGCCTCTCCTGCCTTCGATGCTTCAATAGCTGCATTCAAAGCAAGCATTTTAGACTGTTGCGCTAGAGTATTTACTACCCCTGTGATCTCGCCTATTTGCTGAGTATGATTGCTTAAATCAAGAATCGTATGAGCAATTAAATTCATTTTTTCTTCAGAAATCTTTATTCCTTCAATACTTTGGTTGACCGACTCTGCGCCTAATTTACCTTGCTCATAGGTATTTTTAGCAACCTCGCGTAAAGTCTGAGCCTTACTCATGGTTTGTTTGGAGCTCTTATCGATTTCTTCTAAAGAGGTACTGATTTCATGAATAGCCGAAGCTTGCGAATTGATGCTTTCATTTTGCTCATGAGCGGAATTTTTAACCATACTGATCATCGTGACAATTTCATTACTGACCTCAGTAATTCTTTGCGTAATGCTGGCGAGTCCATCGGTCATCTTGTTTAAGTCTTTACCTAAATCGTATAAAACATCGTCATTATTCATAGATAAACGCTCATGCAAATCACCTGCTGCAACTTTACTGCTGTATTGACTCAGTTTTTTGGATGAGCTAACTAACTTCTCAAGCAATGCGCGCGTTTCATTCTCATTATTAAGCAATTTTTGCTCATTATTACGGATTGCATCTTGCATGAGTTTTAAAGAGGATAACATTTGGCTCAGTCTGTCTTCATCCTCAATATTGATAACCACATCACGATCTCCTGCCGCAATTCGCCGCGCAATATTGATTACCTTGTCAATAGGAGTTGCCAAAATTCGTTGGGTAATCAAGGGGACAATTATCGTTAAAATGACTGCGAGAAATAATAATGCATACGCTGAATGCTTTAAAATTTGCAAACTGTTATCAATTTTTAGGGTGTGTCGGTTAATTTTCTCTTTAATCTCTTCATATAAACCACCCATTCGTCTCCCTTGTGCATTATATTTACCATCGATGATATCAATCATTTCATTACTTATTGGGCGCACACGCTCGATGTATTGATTCATCGCAGCCAAAGAATCATGAGTACGAGACATGCTCATAACCTGAAATTGGGCATGATAAACGGGTTCATAGAGTTCTTCTAGGCGATGCCAATGCTCCAAAATCACTGGATCTCCAAGCTTGGTTAATGCATCATTCCATGTATCTTTTGTCTGATTAATTTCATCCCAGATTTGCATAAAATTTTTTTGATCGCGCGCATCTCCGGTTAGAATCCAATGAGAAACAATATCGCGTGCTTGAAATATTTGGGTATCCAGAATTGGCGAGATATTCGCTTCGTTGATTTTTTGGCTCAACAAAATAACTTTGTTAATTTTTGGTAACAGCAGGATAATTAATAAAACCAAAGGTAAACTTAAGGTTAGAAAACCGAGAAATAAACGTGCACGCAGTGTAGTGAATAGCTTAAGCCTACTCCCGAGTTTCATGGCGCTCTCCAGTCCATTGAATATTTTTTTTCGTATCTTGGATTAACACCTGCATTAACATCTCTACATTAATAATAGCAGTAAGTTCCTCATCAATACCGATTATTTGTTCAGCGGCTGCAATACCGCGAGCTCTCAGGGGCGCAGCTAAACCGCTAATTTTATATTGATAACCTCCTATAACCTCATCAATGAGTAGTCCAAGCAGGCAGGAACGTCCTTTGAGTACGAGAACATGCTTTCTATTTCTTACGGCTGCCTGATCGTGAAAATAGGCTAATAAATCAACAACGGTAATAATCTTTCCGCGCCAGTTGATTACTCCCCCAATAAAATCAGGAACTCCAGGGGGCACCCAAATTGAAGGTTGCGATATAATTTCCGCAATAAATTCAAAAGGAATCCCATATAATTCAGAACCAAGCAAGAATCGAACATAGGTCACCTGCTGCTCTTCATCCGCTTTCAGAGGAATATTCTGCCCGAACACCTCTGCTCTATGTTTTAATCGCTCCTGCTCTGAAGGATTTTCCGGTAATAAATCATGTGCATGCCGCTTTTTATCAATCATTTAATCCTCAAAATTTAAGGGCTTATTTCAGCACGGGTAAAATAAATTGCGCCATTATGATGGAACTGTAATCCTGTATCTGGGGTGACAATAGGATCAGAGGCGCCTAGCAACAAAACAGCCTCAGGGGCCATACAATGACTTAGGTTACGAACAATGTTCACACCCGTATCATTGGCGAAATAAATCAATACATTACGGCATAAAATTAAATCAATATCGATTGTTGCTGTCAGTATGGATGGATAGGCATGATCAATTAAATTGAGATACGCAAAATGAACACGTTCGCGTAAGGGGGATTGAAACAAATATTTCTGCCCATCTTTTATAAAATAGCGTTGGAGATATTTTCTGGGTATGGTACGCATCGACCATTCCCCGTATAAACCGCTTTGCGCTTTTGCTAAAGCTTCCGTATTAATATCCGTGGCAAGAAGCTGTAAATCCCAATCGGCGCAATTAGGTAATAGCTCCTGGAGTTGCATTAAAACAGTATAAATTTCTTCACCCGCAGCGCATCCTGCACTCCATATTTTAAGACGCTGCGACTGTTCGTTCTTTTTGATTAATCGAGGTAATAAATGCTCTTGCAGCAGAGTCATTTGGCTAGCATCACGAAAGAAATAGCTTTCACCTACCGTTATCGCCGCAACAAGCTGTGAAACCTCAGGGGATTTGTTCGATGCCATCTGTAGTTGCTGCAGATATGACCTGGGAGTCATTTTCCCCAGAGCGCAGCTTTGCGCAATATGATCAATTAGGGTTTGCGTTTGATTCATATGAATCACAATGCCGAAACGCTGCTGCACCAGGCCAATGAACTCATGTTCAAGATTTTTTATCTCGTTAATAAGTGGTGATATCATGTCATTCATCTTCAGCCACCAAGGGTAAAGAAAAAATCCAGGCAATGCTTAATACATGCGTTACCCCATAACGATGCTTGAATGTGCCACAGAATGGATTCGCAGGTTCTGGTTTTACATGGATTATATCTTCGGTAAGATCCAATAATTTATCAACAATAATTCCCCGATACTCATGCTGGTAGCTGAGCAATAGAATAGTCATATTTGAAGTATAAGCTTGTTCACGGTTTAACTTTAAAGCAAATGCCAAATCAATTATCGGCACTGGGCGATCACCTAAAAGCAATAATCCAGCGTAGTAATTTGGACTCTTGGGGACTTTAGTAAGCCAGGCGAGAGGAATTATTTTTTCGATTGTCTCGATTGAAAAGGACATGTATGTTTCATGAATCAAGCAATGAAGCAACTGCGTTGCGCTTGTTGAGGTATCCATACATTATCCCATTGCAGACCATTTTATAGTTATAGACTGCTTTCAATCCTGCGACAAGGTGGGATTATGGCATACCTATTGAGGTAATTATGAGCTGGCGCTCATGAGGCTTTAAACGATGCTCATAAAGGTAAACACCTTGCCATCTACCCAAAGCAAGTTGTTGTTGCTGAAGTGGAATCTCAAGGCTATTTTGAGTTAGAATCGTGCGAATATGCGCAGGCATATCATCTTTACCCTCGGAAGTATGGCCAAACCGCAGATCCCCATCAGGGACTAAGCTTGCAAAAAATTGCTCCAAATCAACACGCACTTGGGGATCGTAATTTTCACATAAAATTAATGAAGCGCTCGTATGTTGCAAAAAGAGATGACAAATTCCTTCAGCAATACCTCCTGTGCGGATGAGCTCATTGATTGAAGCGGTTATATCGTAAGTTCCCCGTCCATCCGTTTTGATTTTTATCAATTTTTTTTCGAGTATCATGCTTTAATCCAATCATTAAATAATCAAATACCTATATGCAAAATAGGTTAAGGAAATCCCTAAAAATTTTCTTAACTATCCCCCTTGCATAATTATTGTATATTTTTTATTTTTTACCTATAATCCTCTTGGTTTTTTGTCAAAAATAATCAAAAATGCATAAAAAAAGATCAGTTTTTACGGGTTTCGCTGCGGCGATACGATACTAAAGTACAAAGAGGCTTTCCTGTCGGTCCTCTTCTAAACATACGAGAATGAAATAACCAGTGAACAGTAATGCAAATCCAACGCAACCCGTTAAAGATAGTGGTTATAGCAGGAGACTTAAAGACCGACATGTTCAGCTGATTGCCCTCGGTGGGATCATTGGTTCTGGTTATTTTCTGGGCACTGGAGAAGTGATTAACCTCGTGGGCCCTGCAGTGTTTCTTGCCTATATACTGGGTGGATTAATTATTTTCCTCACCATGCTGTGTATGGGTGAATTAGCAGTCGCTATTCCTATTTCAGGATCATTTGTTACGTATACTGCTGATTTTATTTCTCCTTCCATCGCTTGTGGCGTTGGGTGGTCTTATTGGATTAGTTGGGTTGCTTATATTCCTGCAGAATGCGTCGCCGGTGGCATCATTATGGAAATGTTTACCGGTGTTAATGGCTATCTTTGTGCCATATGTTTTGGGTTACTCATCACTTACATCAACTTAGCTAAGGTGGATACCTTTGGCGAAATTGAATTTTGGCTTGCTTTAATTAAAATCCTGGCGCTATTCGGATTCGTTATTCTTTCCTTGCTTATCTTCTTTGGCTTAATTCCTGGAAGTGAATCTAAAGGAATAATTGGTGGCAAATACATTCTGGGCGACGGTGGTATGTTACCGCACGGCGTTATGTCTTTGCTAACCGCCATGGTACTTTTACTAGTAAATTATCAAGGCTCGGAGATTATTGGCCTTGCTGCAGGTGAATCTGAGAATCCGGCGCGAATGATTCCTCATGCGATTCGCAATGTTACTTTGCGAATTCTATTTATTTATATTATTCCCGTATTCTGTCTTGTGCTTATTTTCCCTTGGCAAAAAGCGGGTCTTACTAATTCAGTGTTTGCAGACGCATTAAATTTATATAATCTTAAATGGGCAGGCACTGTTACCAGTTTCGTCACTTTAAGTGCGACTTTATCTTGTGCAAACTCCGGCTTTTACGGCACGGTGCGCGCATTAAATGCATTAGCACGAGATGGTATGGCACCACACACTTTTGCGAAATTCAATCATAATTCGGTGCCGCAAAATGCAGTGATTGCCACCCTCGTTATGGTTTGGGTACTATTAGGTGTTGGTTACTTTTTCGGTCAAACACAACTGTACATCGCATTATTGCTCGTATCCGGTTTTACAGGAACACTCGCCTGGATCTCATTATGTACCTCACAAATTCGTTTTCGAAACCGCCTGTACCAAGCAGGATACTCAACAGATCACTTAAGGTATGTAACCCCCTATTCCCCTTATACAGGACTTTTAGCCATCGCATTAATGCTTATTGCCTTACTCTTTTTAGTACTAAATAAAGACCCCACCTATAAGCTTGCATTTTACATAGGCGTGGTCAGTTTCATTATTCCGATAATCATTTACAAATTGTTTGATTTGTCCAGGAATAGAAAAAGAGCCCTGCACTTGAAGACTCGTGTGAAATTTCAAGATATTTTTCCGCCAGTCTAATCATCTTCGCCTAAAGACAGGCGACTTAAGTATATCTGTTTGTTTTACCGTATGGATAGGGGTATAGGCGTGAAGACAATATAATACATGATATGCCAGAAAAAATTGAACACTCTGTATTCTACGTAAGCTCGATTAATCAAGAGATATTAAGTTAATGTAATTTTTGACCGTTGGGTATTTTTCTATCAACACCGATTAAGCAAATGGCACCATGTTCGTCAGCAAAACCGACCAACAAAAATTGCGAGATAAACCCGGCAATATTTTTTTCCCCTAAATTGATGCAACCGACAACAGTACGCCCAACTAAATCTTCCGGTTGATAATGCACGGTAATTTGCGCTGAAGTTTGCAAAATACCGATTTCCTTACCAAAGTCGACCCAAACTTTATACGCAGGTTTTCTTGCTTTCGGAAATACCTCAACGCGAACAACGGTTCCTGAGCGTAAATCAACACGTGCGAAATCATCATAATCAATCGGCATCTTCAATTTCCTCTATGAGCGGTAGCGGGGAGGTCACCTGCTCCGGTACTAAGCTCTTTAATAAAATTTTTAATTCATGCTCTTGCGAGGTATTACATGCTGTGTTGAGCAAACGCATGGTTTGGGTTAATTCCTCCCAATCAAGTTCACGATATTGAGCTTTAAATAATTTTTCATGCTCTGTAGAAACCAATTGCTCAGACTCATGAAATAACTCTTCAAAAAGTTTTTCCCCAGGACGAAGCCCAGTATACTCGATGAGTATGTCCTTGCCTGGTTCTTTTCCAGCAAGACGTATCATCTGCTCTGCCAAGTAATTAATTTTAACCGGTTCCCCCATATCGAGCACAAATATCTCTCCTCCAGTTCCATTGACCATGGCTTGCAAAATGAGCTGACAGGCCTCGGGAATAGTCATAAAATAGCGCTGCATTTCTGGATGGGTAACCGTTAAGGGGCCTCCTGCTTTCAATTGTTTCTGGAACAATGGGACTACGCTACCCGCCGAACCCAAAACATTGCCAAAACGCACGGTGATAAATTGAGTTGTAACTCGTTTATTGAGGTTTTGACAATATATCTCCGCCACCCGTTTAGTTGTACCCATAATATTGGTAGGATTAACTGCCTTATCCGATGAAATTAAAATAAATTTTTCAACTTTGGCCGTAACACTGGCACGAGCAACTATTTGTGTTCCCAGCACATTGTTTAAAACAGCAACCCGGATCTGGCTTTCAAGCAAGGGTACATGTTTATAAGCTGCTGCGTGAAATACGATATCTGGAGCCGCATTTTGGATAACCTCAGTAACCGCCATTTCATCGGTGACACTTACCAGGTGCAATGCTAAAGAAATAGCGGGATAGCGTTCTTGTAACTCTTGCTCAATACGATATAGGTTAA
>Ga0209960_1002481_pt1 | contig 18284 bp, 17 predicted proteins | sample ThiBiot_500_plan_2_FD_183947 | JGI IMG/M metagenome (GOLD analysis project Ga0209960, IMG submission 183947) | Wastewater bioreactor microbial communities from Cape Town, South Africa - Thiocy_expt_500_plan (SPAdes) | ecosystem: Engineered > Bioreactor > Thiocyanate-remediating >...
GACAGCCAGTGATAGCGTCTCGCCGTTCCGTCAGAATCGTGCATCCCTTGCTGGACAACCGCCCAATTCCCTTGGTCAGACAAAATAAAATTATGCAGATAAAGCTGATAACCATCCTGAATCGCCGTGTTATCAACCTTTGCAGACAACTTGCTGCAACGCACCAGTTCATCACCATTCAATCCGGTTGAATCTGCAATTTTCAAAAGTTCATTCGGTGCATCTTTGGAGAATTTTCCCTTTCCACCAGCAATGTAAATTCCGAGAGATTTAGAATTCGGATTAATGGCTCTTTTCAACGCTCCCATCACAGAAGTCGTGATTCCCGAAGAATGCCAGTCCATTCCCATCACTGCTCCAAAACTCTGGAACCAGAACGGGTCAGCCAACCGTCGTAAGACTTCATCTTTTCCGTAATCTGCAAGAATCACTTCCACAATTGCCAGTCCAAGCCTGGACATACGCTCATACAGCCAGGGTGGAACCTGGCCGTAATGCAATGGCAAATCTGCAGTTCCGGAACGTTTCATTTTTATTTTTTTAATCGCAAAGGCACAAATTTTATTTAGCAATTCAACTTTTTCAAGGCGCAAAATCTTGCGACTTTTATAACATAATCATTTAAATTTCTTTCGCGACTTTACGATAACTATTTCTCAAAAAATGCATTCAGGTTTTCAAGATTTTTTTTATCGCTTCCTGCGAAAACCTCTTTATCTGTCACAAAAACCGGACGTTTCAGAAAACTGTAATGGTCCAGAATCAATTTCTTAAAATCTTTTTCCTTCAAAGAATTCACATCAATGCCTCTTTCCTTGATTTGCGTCGATTTTTTACTGAAAAGCGCTTCATAAGATTTCGTTTTGTCATACATTTCTTCCAGTTCTGCTTCGGTTACGGGCTGCGATTTTATTTCTCTCAGTTCCCAGTCAGAAAGGTCAAGAGGTGTCATTATTTTCTTGTTGGTTCCGCAGGTTTTGAGATAGAATACTTTTTTCATTTTTATTAAAGTCAGGAGATTTAAAATAGAATTTGAGAATTACAAATTTAGTGTAAATGTCAAAAGAATAAAACATAAATATTGAAGTTATAATCTGAAATTTCTTCCCTATTTTTGATACATAATTAAGAATAGAATGGAAAACAAACCGGTCACGTTTCAGTTTATTTCTGAACCAACAGACGTTAATTTTGGAGGCAATGTTCACGGTGGAAGTGTGATGAAATGGATAGACCAGGTTGGTTATGCCTGTGCCAGTAATTGGTCGGGAAGTTATTGCGTTACGGTTTATGTTGGTGGAATCCGTTTTTATAAACCCATTAAAATTGGGGAAATCGTGAAGCTGGAATCCAAGGTAATTTTCACGGGAAATTCCAGTATGCACATTTCGATAGATGTATTTTCAAGGAATGTGAAAGAGAAAAAATTTGAGAAGCGAACGCATTGTATCATTGTCTTTGTGGCTGTTGACGAAAACGGAAAATCTATCGAAGTGCCAAAATGGAATCCGCTCACAGAAAAGGAAATCCAAATGGAACAATACGCCATCAAACTGAAAGACCTCAGGAAAAATATCGAAGATGAGATGAAGCCTTTCCTCTAAAAAAGTTTTCATTACTGTGGATAAATAAAGCATTATCGGTAACGATTTTGTAAAAAAGATTCGGAAATTCGCACTTTTGTAATAACGCATAAAGAAAAAAAGTGAAAAAGAAAATTTACACAGTTTTAGGTTTGGCAATAGTCCTGAACCTTAATGCACAAATCTTCAGTGCAGGTTTCGAAAATAATAATGGAACGCCAATATCCCAATTCAAAACAATCAATGCAGATGGATTAACAGTTCCGGAATGGGGACAGGTTCAGGATTTTAATGAAAAAGCTTGGATTCAGTTTTACGATGGTTACGATAATAAAATTGCTTTCAGTACGTCATACTACGATCCAGAAGGTCAGGCGAATGATTGGTTAATTACACCAGCAATTACAATTCCAAGCACCGGAACGCCAACAGTTTACTGGAAAGGAAAATCCTACGACTTTGAATATACAGACTCCTACGCTGTAAAAGTTTCTGTGACCAATGACAGCCCGGAATTTTTCACAACATTGACTCAGATTGATGCCGAGCAACCGTTTGACTACGCATCGCATACTTTAGACTTATCCGATTATAAAGGAAAAACCATTTATTTAGCTTTCGTAAATAACACAAACAGTGGAACTTATCTGGCTCTTGATGACTTGTATATCAGCCAATCTGCAGATTGTGTGATGCCTTCATTAGACGGGTTTTCGGTTTCGAATCTTAAACCAAATTCAGTAACAATCAACTGGTCAGCAACTAGCGGAATTACTAATTATGATACAGGATTGACAACTTTTGACACTTCTGTTTCTTCCAAAGGAATCACTTCTACAACAACGAAGAGTTTTGATAATTTGCAAGCCGGAAAAAGATATCAGTTCTTTTTGAAAAATGCGGATTGCGGTTCTGGCTGGGCCGGACCAAAATCCGTTTGGACGCCGACAGAGCTTCCCTATTCCTATGATTTCGAAAAAACACTTGAGAACTACGGCGAATATGATTCTGACGGTTGGGCTTCTACAACGTGGTTAATGGGAGAAAATCAGTCTGTTGCTCAAAACGGAAGCGGTTACGCCTATAACAATACAAGTACTTCTGCTGCCGGGAAAAATGACTGGTTATTCTCCTATCCGATCTATCTTAAAAACGGCGAAACGGTTACAGTAAAATATCACACAGCGATAGGAAGTGAAGAAGCAGAACCTGCTACTTTGAAAGTTGCTGTAGCAAATGCACCGGACAAAAGTAATATCAGTGTAAATCTAAGCACTCAAACTGTTTCTCAACAAACTTATACAGAGCATACAGTTAGTTACACTGCGACAGCTGACCAGGTTTATTATATTGGATTCGGGAATACGACGCCTAAAGTTACGACAACAACAGCTTTGAGATTGGATAATATTAGTTTTACAAAAAATAATTTGGCTGTAATTGATATCAATAAAACCAACATTAAAACTTATCCAAATCCAGTTATAGATTTCTTGAATATCAAAACTGATGATATTATTAAATCTGTAGAAATCTACGCAATCGACGGGAAATTAATCAAAAAGATCGAAGGAAATAATAGTAAAGTCGATTTCAGAAATTATCAAAAAGGTTCTTATTTAGTAAAAATTGAAACTAACAAATCAATTACAAGTCAGAAGGTTATAAAATAATTTTAACAAATCATCTCACAATTGATAAAATTTTTCGAAAAAATAATTGCAGAATTAAAAATCATTTCTAAATTTGCTCTTATGAAAATAACGAACAACAAAAACTGGTGGTGGCTTTCAAACTCTTTGTCGGGTCTGAAAGGATTATCGGTGTTCTAAATTGTGAACTAACTATAACTCAATCATAATAAGACTTTGACAAATTTTGTTGAAGTCTTTTTTATTTTAAGGCTTCGAGAGCCTCAGCCTGACAGAATTTAGTTTTAATAATTGTCATCCTGAGCGGAGTCGAAGGATTTTAGAAAAAATTAAATCGTATGAAATTAAATAACATAATCAATATAAAAACCTCTGTTAAATCCCGTTTAGCAGACCTTTATACGCCAATTGGGATTTACCTTCGTCTTCGCGACCAGTTTCGGGATACGATTCTTTTGGAAAGTGCCGGAAATCAGAATTCTGAAAATTCGTTTTCTTTTATCTGTGTCAACGCCATTGCCGGAATTGAAATCAGAAATTATAACGAAGCTGAATTGAAATTTCCTCTGGAAAATCCTACAAAAATCAATCTGAAAAATGAAAAATTGTCTGACTTGATGCAGGAATTTTCCAACTGTTTCCAATGTGAAAAACCAAATCACGAGATTGGAAAACAAGCACAGGGATTTTTCGGATATACAAGTTATGATGCGATTCCGTTTTTTGAGAATATCAAGTTCAAGGAACAATCGGAGGAAAATAAAATCCCTTTGATGCGTTATCGACTTTATCAATATGTGATTGCAATTAATCATCATAATGACGAAATGTTCCTGATTGAAAATAAAATCAATGGATTGAAATCAGAACTTTCAACATTGGAAAACATCATCAATCAAAAAAACGCACCGGTCTTCCCTTTCGAAATTACTTCAGAAGAAACTTCGAATTTGAAAGATGAAGAATTTTTGGAATCAGTTGAATTTGCCAAAAAACATTGTTTCCGTGGTGATGTTTTTCAGTTAGTTTTAAGCAGAAGATTTGAGCAGAAATTTCAAGGCGATGAGTTCAATGTTTATCGTGCTTTGCGAAATATCAATCCGTCTCCTTATTTATTTTTCTTCGATTATGGCGATTATAAATTAATGGGCTCTAGTCCGGAAAGTCAGTTGATTATCAAAAATAGAAAAGCTATAATTCATCCAATTGCAGGCACTTTCAAACGAACCGGAAACATCGAAAAAGATTTGGAATCTGCAGAAGAACTTAAAAAAGACCCAAAAGAAAATGCGGAACACACAATGTTGGTAGATTTGGCAAGAAACGATTTGAGCATTCACGGAAAAAATACAACGGTTTCCAAACTTAAGGAAATTCATTTTTTCTCTCACGTGATTCATATGGTTTCCGAAGTTGTAACCGATGTTAAAGAAGACCAGAATCCGTACGAAATGATTGCCACCACATTTCCACAAGGCACTTTGAGTGGCGCTCCAAAATACCGTGCGATGCAGTTAATCGACGAACACGAGAAAACTTCCAGGAGTTATTATGCAGGTTGTATCGGCTTTGTCGGCTTCGACGGCAGTTGTAATCAGGCGATTATGATTCGAACTTTCCTGAGTAAAAACAACACATTGTTTTACCAAGCTGGCGCTGGAATTACAGCAAAATCAGTTGCAGAAAGCGAACTTCAGGAGGTCAATAACAAATTAGGCGCTTTGAAAAAAGCCATTTTAAAAGCAGAGAAATTATGAAAATTTTAGTCTTCGATAATTACGACAGTTTCACATATAATTTGGTTCAGATTATTGAGCAGATTGTTGACGAAAAAGTAGATGTTTACAGAAATGACCAAATTCAGTTGAAAGAAATTGAAAAATACGACAAAATTATTCTTTCGCCCGGTCCAGGAATTCCAGAAGAAGCTGGAATACTGTTAGAAGTGATTAAAAAATATGCGCGGACAAAATCGATTTTCGGGGTCTGTCTTGGTCAGCAAGCGATTGCCGAAGCTTTTGGAGGAAGTTTGATTAATCTTTCAGAAATCTATCACGGTGTTGCAACCGAAGCCACTCAAACCAGTGAACATCATATTTTCAATAATTTACCTAAAACTTTGGAGGTTGGGCGTTACCATTCCTGGGCTGTAAATCCTGATGATTTCCCCGAAGAATTAGAAATCACAAGCATCGACAAAAACGGAATGATTATGAGTCTGAAACATAAAACTTACGATGTTCACGCTGTACAATATCACCCAGAAAGTATTCTGACACCAGATGGAAAACAGATTTTGGAAAACTTTCTTAATAATTAAACACAAATGAAGCAAATCCTACAATATCTTTTTAATCACCAGACTTTGACGAAAGCTGAAGCCAAAGCTATTTTGATTGAAATTTCACAAAATAAATTTAACGAAAGCGAAGTCATTTCGTTCATCACCGTTTTTCTGATGCGAACGATTACTTTGGAAGAACTCGAAGGTTTTCGTGAAGCGTTGTTGCAATTGGCAAAACCTGTCGATTTGGGAACCAAAGACTTGGTTGACATCGTTGGAACCGGTGGAGACGGAAAAAACACCTTCAATATTTCGACTTTAGCGAGTTTTATTGTTGCAGGGACAGGACAAAAAGTGGCTAAACAAGGTAATTACGGTGCATCTTCTATTTCCGGCTCGTCTAATGTTTTGGAAGAATTAGGTTACAAATTCAAGGACAATTCCGAAGATCTGAAAGCCGATTTGGAAAAAGGAAACATCTGTTTTCTGCACGCACCGCTGTTTCATCCTGCTTTGAAGTCTGTTGCGCCGTTCAGAAAACAGCTTGGACTGAAAACTTTTTTCAATCTTCTGGGACCGTTGGTCAATCCTTCACGCCCCGATTTCACAATGATTGGCGTGGCGAATCTCGAAATTGCTAGAGTTTATCAATACCTTTTACAAAAACAAAAGAGCGAGTTTATGCTCGTTCACGCTTTGGATGGCTATGACGAAATTTCCTTAACTGGCGATACAAAAATATTCAACAAAAACGGAGAAAAAATCTATTCTGCCGAAGATTTGAAATTCAAAAATATCGCTCCAGAAAGTATTTTCGGAGGTAATACAAAAGAAGAAGCTTCCCAAATTTTCCTCCAAATTCTCGAAGGAAATGGAACCGAAGAACAAAACTCGGTTGTTCTTGCCAATGCTTCAATAGCTCTGCAAAACACAGGAAAATATGGTAACTATGATGATTGTCTGGCATTAGCAAAAGATAGTCTGGAAAGCGGAAAAGCGTTACAAAGTTTGAAAAGTATTATTAAATAAAATTAGAAAACCACAAAAGCCACAAAAGAAGCGATTGAAAATAAGAATTCAAAAGTGAACAAAACTTAAATAAACTTTTTAAACTTTTGAATTTTTTAAAAAAGGAAAATCTTTTGTGACTTTTGTGGTTAAAAAATAAATATGAGCATCCTAGATAAAATCATAGAAAGAAAAAAACAGGAAGTTGCAGAAGCAAAATCCAAAATCTCTGTTGAACAACTAAAAGATTCGGAATTTTTTGGAAAGCCAACTTTTTCGTTAAAAGAAACCATCAAAACAAAATCCGGAATCATCTCGGAATTCAAAAGACAATCGCCAAGCAAAGGTATAATCAATGATAAAGTTTCACCTTTGGAAGTCGTTTCTCAATATGAAAATTTCGGAGCAAGTGCAGTTTCTATTTTAACGGACAAAGATTTTTTTGGAGGAAATTTTGACGATATTTTGAGTGTAAGAAATCATATTAATATTCCGGTTCTGAGAAAAGATTTTATGATTGATGAATATCAGTTTTACGAAGCCAAATCAATCGGAGCTGACATTATTTTGTTGATTGCAGCTTGTCTTTCACCAACTCAGGTTTCCGAATTTACAGAATTGGCGCATTCTTTAAATCTCGAAGTTTTGTTGGAAATCCATTCCGAAGAAGAACTAAAACATATCAACAAAAATGTTGATCTAGTTGGCATCAATAACAGAAATTTGAAAGATTTCAAAGTCGATTTGCAACATTCCGTAGATTTGAAAAATAAGCTTCCAAACGATATTTTGTCAGTCGCAGAAAGCGGAATTTACAACGAAGAAGATTTCAGATTCCTTAAAGAAAAAGGGTTCGACGGATTTTTGATGGGCGAGTATTTTATGAAGAATAAAAATCCGGGAGAGAAATTCGAAGAATTTGTTTCTAATGTAATAATTTAAAATAACAACTGTGTCATTCTGAAAGCAGAGAAACAAAGTGAAGAAACCTAACGAAGTGGTTAGGCGAAGCCAATCTCTGAGATTCCTCGTTCCTCAGAATGACAACTTGAAAATTGATATTATGATTAAACCAACAATAAAAGTCTGTGGATTAACAAAACTCAATCAGATTCAGGAATTAGTGGATTTGAAAATTGACTTTTTGGGATTTATTTTTTATGAAAAATCGCCAAGATATGTTTTGAATCATTTAAGTTTGGAGCAAATCTCAGAAATCAATCATCCAGGAAAGGTTGGCGTTTTCGTGAATGAAGACTTGGAAAAAATTATTAAAATTTCGGAACAAGCAAACTTGAATTTCATACAGCTTCACGGTCATGAATCCGAAAATTTCATTTCAGAATTAAAACAAAAATTGAATCCAAAAATTGGAATTATCAAAGTCATTAGAATAGGAAATCAAACATCAGAAGAATTACAAAAAACCATCAAACAGCAATCAACAACAATCAACTATCTTCTATTCGACACAGATTCCCAAGCTTTTGGCGGAACAGGAAAAACCTTCGATTGGAACATTTTAAATGACATCGAAATTCCAATTCCTTATTTTTTAAGTGGCGGAATCTCATTAGAAAACTTCAATCAACTGACAACTATCAACCATCAACCAACTGCAGTTGATATCAATTCAAAATTTGAAATCGAAGCTGGAAATAAAGATTTAGAAAAAGTAAAAGAATTTTTATCATTAATAAAAAATGAAGCATCATCAATATAAAAGCAAAATAGTCTGGACAGGAAACACCGGCGAATCCACGAAAAACTATCGTTCTTATCAAAGGAATTATACAATTTCTGTCGATGGAAAAGCTGACATTTTAGGCTCATCTGACCCAACATTTTTAGGAAATCCAGGACTTCATAATCCTGAAGATTTGTTGTTAGCTTCGGTTTCCTCGTGTCATCTCTTATGGTATCTTCATCTTTGTTCTGTGAACAAAATTCTGGTTTTGGAATATGAAGATTTTGCAGAAGGAACAATGATGGAAAATGAAAACGGAAGTGGAAAATTCAGTGAAATTATTTTGAAACCAAAAATTGTTGTTGCTGAAAAAGAAATGATAGAAAAAGCGTTTGAACTTCATCAGAAAGCGAATGAATATTGTTTCATTGCCAATTCTTTGAACTTTGAAGTGAAGCATCAATCAGAGATAACAACAAAATAAATTGAGAAATGCAATATTCTATTAAACGCTCAAAAGACTTATCAGATAACGACATCGAGCTAATTTTAAAATCCTGGGAAATAGAAGATTGGCTTGATTTAGATTCTTCGAGTTTCAAAATGAAATTTGAAAATTCTGAATTTCATTTTTTAAAAAACGATGACAGAATTGTTTCGCTGGCAAGAATCAATTTTGATTTCAAACTAGAAATACAAGAGAATTTACACAGTTTTTCTGAACTTGTCGGATTGGTTTCTGTAGAAAAAACAAAAGGATACGGCAGTTTTTTGATTAATAAAATAGTGACCAATTTAAAAGAGAGAGAAATTGACACTATAGGATTTTGTAAATTCGAATTAAGACCATTTTATGAAAGAAATGACATCCAAATCCTTTATGGAAAGGGAATTTTCATAACAGAATTTAATAATAATAAATGGATAGATTCCGATGACGATGATATTTTAATCATCAATACTTCCGAAGAAAACATCAATATATTACGAAGTCTGAATGAACAGAATAAAGCAATTTTAATATAACGACTTAGAAAAATTTAAGAATAAATGAACTTTCAAAACCCAGATAAAAACGGTTATTACGGCGATTTTGGCGGAGCTTTCATCCCCGAAATGCTTTACCCAAACGTTGCCGAATTACAGGAAAAATATATCCAAATCATAGAATCGGAAGAGTTCCAAGATGAATTTCAGGATTTGCTGAAGAACTATGTTGGCCGCGCTACTCCACTCTATTTCGCAAAAAATCTGAGCGAAAAACACCAGACTCAAATCTATCTAAAAAGAGAAGATCTGAATCACACAGGAGCGCACAAAATCAACAACGCGTTGGGGCAAGCTTTACTCGCTAAAAAATTAGGAAAACACAGGATTATCGCAGAAACCGGAGCCGGACAACACGGTGTTGCAACCGCTACAGCTTGTGCTTTACTCGGTTTGGAATGCATTGTTTACATGGGCGAAATCGATATCCAAAGACAAGCGCCGAACGTTGCCCGAATGAAAATGCTTGGCGCAACAGTAATTCCTGCAACTTCGGGCTCCAAAACTTTGAAAGATGCTGTGAATGAAGCTCTAAGAGACTGGATTAATAATCCTTCCACTACACATTACATTATCGGAAGTGTAGTTGGCCCACATCCGTTTCCTGATTTGGTAGCGAGATTTCAAAGTATCATTTCAAAAGAAATCAAAGAGCAACTGAACGAAAAAATCGGTAGAGAAAATCCGGATTATGTCATTGCCTGCGTTGGAGGCGGGAGTAATGCAGCAGGAACTTTCTATCATTTCGTGAACGAGGAAAATGTGAAAATCATTGCAGCGGAAGCTGGTGGTTTAGGCGTTGATTCAGGGAAATCAGCTGCGACTACTTTTCTTGGAACATTAGGAATTTTGCACGGAAGTCAAAGCCTAGTGATGCAAACCGAGGACGGACAGGTCATTGAACCACACTCGATTTCTGCAGGTTTGGATTATCCGGGAATTGGGCCGATGCACGCTAACCTTTTTAATCAAAAAAGAGCAGAATTTTTCAGCATTAATGATGATGAAGCGTTGAAATCGGCTTTTGAACTGACAAGAATTGAAGGTATAATTCCAGCTTTGGAAAGTGCGCACGCTTTGGCTGTTTTGGACAAAAAGAAATTTGAAAAGGATGATGTAGTCGTGATTTGTCTTTCCGGTCGTGGTGATAAGGATATGGAAACGTATTTGAAACATCTTTAAAATCTGTAAAATGTAAAACGTATTAATGTATTTATGATTCTCAATCGTTAATACATTTTACGTGAATACTTTAATACATTAATCAAAATGAAAAAACTAAACATATACTTTACAGCAGGCGTTCCAAAGTTGGAAGACACCGGAAAAATCGCTAAACTGATTCAGAAATCGGGAGCAGATATGATGGAAATCGGGATTCCTTATTCTGATCCTGTTGCGGATGGACCTGTGATTCAGGAGGCGCATTCTCTGGCTTTGAAAAACGGAATGTCTATCAAAAAACTATTCGAGCAATTAGCCGAAATCAAAGATTCGGTTACAATTCCTAAAATATTAATGGGTTATCTGAATCCGGTTCTTCAGTTTGGGTTTGACAACTTTTGTCAGAAATGTGCAGAAGTTGGTGTTTCAGGATTAATCATCCCGGATTTGCCACCCATTGAATTTGAAAATAAATATGGCGAAATCCTCAAAAAACACAATTTGAATTTCACTTTCCTGGTAACGCCCGAAACTTCGGAAGAACGCATCAAATATTTGGATTCTTTGAGTTCGGGATTTTTATATGCAGTCAGTTCTTCTTCCACAACAGGAAACGACAATGCTGTTCTGAAGAATGAAAATTATCTGGACAGATTAGCTTCTTTAGATTTGATAAATCCAGTTTTCATCGGTTTTGGAATCAAAAATCAATCTGATTTTGAGAATGTAACAGAAAAAGCACAAGGCGGAATTATCGGAACAGCTTTTGTGAAAATTCTATTGGAAAATCAAGATTGGGAAGAGAAAGGAAAAGAATTCATCAAAGGAATCAAGTAGATATTCTCGCAGATCTGACTAATTGAGCAAATTCTATCATCTGCTTAATTAGTCAGATCTGCGAGAGATAAAAACCCAACAAAAAAGAGTTTCAAAACCTGAAACTCTTTTTTTATTTTAATCGTTGCTTTCGAAAATTGTTGAGAAAGCTGATGTGACCAATGACAGCAGAATACTGAAGAGCAACGCCCAAAGGAAGCCATCCACCTGCATACTATCCATAAAATAATCAGTTAAAAGTATCATCAATGCATTGATAACAAAAGAAAACAACCCTAATGTTATAATCGTAATAGGTAATGATAAAATGGACAGAATGGGTTTCACAAATACGTTAAGGATTCCCAAAACAATAGCGAAAATAATAGTAGAACCAAAGGTGTTGAAATGTACACCTGTAAGGATTTTGCTTAGCAAAAATGCTGAAATCGCAGTAATCAGCAAACGGATAATAAAATTCATAGTTTTAAGGTTTTATTGATTGGTATTTTTCTATTCAAAAACCAGACCTAATTTTTCGGTTTCTGGTAAACTTTCACCTCTTTGTATTGCAATCCTTTTTCATTCCTGAATTTATCAGAAATCAAAATCCCGGAAAGATGATCTATCTCGTGCTGGAAAATCACGGCAGTGAAGCCTTCTACCATCTCGTCGTGCTTCTTATTGTCCAGGTCATAATACTCCAAACGGATACTGTAGCTTCTGTAAAAAGGCTCTCTGAATTGGTCAATAGAAAGGTCCCCTTCCGGCCCTTTGTTCAGAAGCTCAGAACGCCAGACTATTTTCGGATTGATGAAATATTCCACCGGATAATCCGTCTTATCAAAGCGCTGAACCAGTATTACTCTTCTATTGATTCCTACCTGTGGCGCAGCAATGCCAACACCGCCTTCGGTCGCTGCCAGAGCCAGTCTCATACGTTCCACAAGAATCGGTAGCGTTTTATCTTTCGGCGAAATCTCTTGTGATTGAGCCAGCAAAACCTTATGCTGCTGTTCATTATTGGTCTGATATATTGGCAAAGCGGTTTTTGCATTACCAGTCAAAATAAAGGCTTTTTCTTCTTTCGTGAATTTCTGTGAAAATCCATTAACGCTTACGATAAGCATCAGCATAAAAGTAAAATTCCGCATCGTTTAATTTTTATCCAAAGTTAAATATTTTGGGAACCTTATCCGCCTTCCGCTCCCAATCTTTTTTGCAGAAAGCTTGGACATCAACAAAAAAGGATTTCCACTCAGCTCGGGGTGCTCTTTGCCGATTAGAAATTGAGAATTTTGAATGAAATTCAGTACAAAATCGAAGCTATTTTATAGAAAAAAAATGCCCTTCGCCAAGTCCGATGAATAGGGCATTAAAAAAAGTATTAAAAACAACTTGATGTTTTCATAAAAAGGTCTTGATGTTTTTAGTAAAACATATAGACGTTTTTGAGATTTAATCAAAGTAAACAAAAACGTTCCTCAGGAAGAATCCTTGAGGAACGCAAATAAAAGAGAGAAAAATGTAACAACTATAACTCAAATTAATATTGAGATTTTTAACTCTTAATCTATCACTTCATTCTTACGTCGGTTGAAAATCCAGAAGATAATAGGGAAAATCAAAAGCGTCAAAACAGTTGCGGTAATCAATCCGCCAATGATCACTATCGCCAAAGGTTTCTGAGATTCCGACCCGATTCCTGTAGATAATGCGGCAGGAAGCAAACCAATCGATGCCATCAAAGCAGTCATTACAACCGGTCTGGTTCTTACTTTCACACCTTCCATTATGGATGAATCTAAGGACAAGCCGTTCTTCACATTCTGATGAAACTCCGAAATCAGAATCACGCCATTCTGGATACAAATCCCAATCAGGGCAATCATCCCGACTCCGGCAGAGATACCGAAATTCATGTGCGTGAGATGCAACGCGATGATAGCTCCAATCAACGCAAAAGGAACATTAGCCATTACAAGAAGCGAATCTTTCATATTACCAAAGAGAATGAACAACAGGAAAAAGATCCCGAGAATACTGATGGGAACTACCTGAGCCAATCGCTTCGTCGCACGCTGCTGATTTTCAAATTGTCCTGTCCACCCAATCGAGTAACCGTCCGGCAATTTGATTCTAGCCACTCTCTTCTGAGCATCTGCAATAGTTCCTCCCAAATCCCGGTCACGAATCGAGAATTTAACCCCGATATAACGTTTGATATCGTCTCTGTAAATGAAAGCCGCTCCGTTTTCTTTTTCGATGGTACTGATTTCCTTGAGTGGAATCTTGGCGCCATCCTGCGTCGGAACCATCAGAGAGGCGATGTCTTCTTCATTTTTTCTGTAATCTTCGGCATAACGCAATCTTATCGGAAACTTTCTTTCGCCATCAAACATTTCAGACGCTGTTTTCCCACCGAACGCCATTTCCAGAACGGCTTGGGCATCCGCTGGTAAAACGCCATAAGCTGCCATTTTGTTTCGGTCCAGCACTACACTAATTTCGGGTTGACCAATGTTTTTGATGATTCCTGGTTCTTTCACGCCATCCACATCTTTGATAGAAGCCAGAACTTCTTCCGCCAATCTGTCTAATGTATGAAGGTTATCACCATAGATTTTGATTCCGTTTTCTGCTTTGAAACCTGCAACAGCTTCCGCAACGTTGTCTGAAATCGGTTGGGAATAATTGAATGTAATTCCCTGATAATTCTTCAGCTTTTTATCAATCTCTTCCACCAGTTCATCATAAGTGATTTTTCGTTTCCATTCTTCTCTTGGTTTCAGACTTACCGCAAACTGCACGAATCCAAAACCGTTCGGGTCGGTTCCGTCATTACTTCTACCCGTCTGCGCCAGCACGCCTGTCACTTCTGAGAAGCTCATGATATCTTTTTTGAGGACGTCAGCTGTTTTCAAAGACTCTTTGAGTGATGAACTCATAGGCATTTCTGCAGTAATCCAAAGTGAACCTTCATTCAACTGAGGTAAAAATTCGGTTCCGAGGAATTTGGCTGAGAACAAAGTAATCGCTAAAATAACTGTGGAAACCAGAAGGCTTATTTTTTTATTTTTAAAAGTGAATTTGAAACCTTTCATTACACTTCTGTCCCAAAAATTAACGAATGGATTGTTCTTTTCTCTTACATTTTTCTTTAATAACAAATGAGACATTACCGGAACCAAAGTCAGTGTAAAAATCAATGCACCTAACAATGCAAACCCCAATGTGAATGCCAATGGCGAAAACATTTTACCTTCTACTTTTTGGAAAGAAAATATCGGTAATAATGAGGTAATGATAATTAATTTTGAGAAGAAAATCGCTTTTCCGAGTCCTGTTCCGGTTTGTTTTATCCAACCTGCTTTCGCCATTTTGTTGAAGCGTTCCATTCCGTATTTGTGGGCTTTGTGGTCGAGCATTACAAATAATCCTTCCACCATTACGACGGCGCCGTCTATGATTATCCCGAAGTCAACCGCTCCTAGTGACAATAAGTTAGCGCTCATTCCCGCCATTCGGAGACAGAAAAATGCAAATAACAGCGATAATGGAATGATGATGGAAACAATCAAGGTAGTTCGCCAGTCTGCCATAAAAATGAGGACGATAACCGTTACGAGAATAATTCCTTCCAAAAGGTTGTGCATTACCGTTTTGGTGGTGAAATCCATCAGATTTTGGCGGTCATAGAAGGTTTTCATCTTCACATCTTTTGGAAGAATCTTGTTGTTCAGCTCATCGATTTTGGCTTTTACCGCAAGCAGAACTTCCTGCGCATTCTCGCCTTTTCGCATTACAACGATTCCTTCAACCGTATCTTTTTCATTATCCAATGATGCCTGACCAACTCTTGGTAAAGAACCTTCGTGAACATCGGCTACATTCTTAACCAAAATCGGATTCCCGCCATCGCTGTGAACGGTAATATTTTCTATATCCGAAATCGATTTTACTAAGCCAATTCCACGAACTACATAGGCTTGTCCACTTTTCTCGATAACATCGCCACCGACATTCAGGTTGCTGTTGGTTACAGCTTCTAAAACTTCACTTGGCGTGAGATTGTATTTGTCTAATTTTCTTGGGTCGATGCTCAGCTCAAATACTTTATCCTGACCCCCAAAAACATTGATATCTGCAACACCTGGAACACTTCGTAGCGCTCTATCGACTACCCAAGTCTGCAAGGTCAATAAATCTCTGGAATCCCGGTCTTTACTTTCCAGCGTATAACGAAAAATTTCTCCGGTTGGTCCGTAAGGTGGCTGAACTTCGGGATCGATACCTTCCGGCAAACTTACTGTTCGCAACTGGTTGTTGACCATATTCCGGGCAAAGATGTCATCCACACCGTCTTCGAATAAAATCTTGACAATAGAAAGTCCAAACATTGTAGTACTCCGGACGCTGGTTTTCTTCTGAACCGGACTCATTGCCAACTCTATTGGTGTGGTGACAAAACGCTCTACTTCCTCAGCACTTCGCCCATTCCATTGGGTGATGATGACAATCTGCGTATTGGTGACATCAGGAAATGCTTCAATTGGCATATTCTTGAAACTGATGAATCCCGCAACCGCCAAAATCGCTACCCAAATGAATGTGAAGGCTTTGTTCTTGAGCGAGAATGCTATGATATTTTTGATGAATTTGTTCATACGTTTTTGTTTTATGGTTTTATTGCAATTTGGTTTTAACGCAAAGTCCGCAAAGATTTTTTGACAAACTGAATGCTTTCAAGTCCGCAAAGCCGTTTCACTTAGCGAAGACTTAAAACAAATGAATTGCAAATGCGTGAGGGCGGAGCACATTGTCGGAGCTCTTTTTGTTTTTTCTGTAAAAATATCCTTCGATAACTTCGACATAGTCGGGACAAAGGGACACGCCCAAAATTTAGTTGTTCAAAGAACGGTAAATCAATAGTTGATTATTAGTAACGATGCTGTCGCCCTCAGCAACACCTTGGGAAACGTAGGTAGTTTCTGAGTTCTGCTTCAGGATTTTTATTTCCTTGACCTTGATGTCGGTTGGTGATTTGTATACTACCACGAAATACCTGTTGTCGTCAAAAATCACAGCTTTGGAAGGAATGGCGAGTGCCGTTGTATTTTCCGCAGATGAAACCCGAATGGTCGCCTTGCTGTCCGGAATCAACAATCCTTGTGAGTTGTCCAAAACTACTCTAGCCTGCATCGCATTAGTATCCGGATCTATGATTTTGAAAATTTTATCGATCTGTCCATAAAATACCTTGTCAGGATAAGATAATGTGGAAACCTGGGCTTTCATCCCGAGGTTGATTTTATCGATGTCAGCCTCATTGACGTTCATTATAGCCCAGACATTTTTGGTATTGGCAACATCAAAAATATTTTCGCTACGGTCACTTCTAAGTTCCATATCCTTGTTGATATCTTTGTGAACAATGTAACCGTTAATTGGTGAAATTACACTGTAAATATTCCCTTTTTTAACATTATAAACCGTACTGACATCGTTTGAACGGCGCAGTGCATCTTTGGCTTTTTTGACTTCGCTTTCTGCTTCCAGAACGTCTTTTTCTGTGTTAAGTTTGCCGGCGTACATTTCTTTTGCGACACGAAGGTTGTTTTCGGCTACTATCAAATCGGTTTTTGCGTCGCTCACATCTTTTTGAACCTCTGCCAACTCGGTACTTCTGATTGTTGCCAGAACCTGACCTTTGGTCACGTAATCGCCCAATTCTACATTCACGCTGAGAACATTACCGCCAACTAACGGAAAAATGTCGATATATTTATTTTTATCTGCGGATATTTTTCCGTAAAAACTATATTCGTCCTCGATAAATTTCTTTTCAACCTTTGCAAATGTTGTGCTTTTCAACATTGTGTTGCTGAGCTCAAAACCCTTCGTTACTTCCGGCTTTACTTCTTCTTGTTTGGAACAGGAAAGTAATGCTGCTGACAGGATAATTGGTATAATTATTTTTTTCATTTCAAGTTTCATTAGCATTAATAAAAGATTTTGGTTTGTACTAATAGGTTCAGCTGTTCTGCGGAAATCATAATCTGCTTTTTCATCTCATAAACCTGCAGAACGGTCTGTCTATAGCTTTCCATAAAGTCTGTAAAGTCTATCAAACTGACATTGCCGCTTCGGAAATTTTTAAGAATACCGTTGTAAACCGTTTCCAGATTTTCCAGATCAACCGGTTTTAATTCAAAATATTGGTCATAATGATTTTTCCAAGTTTGGTAAGCTGATTCTACCTGAGTTTCTAGATTAAGTTTCTGGTATTCTGAGTTTTTTTCGTTTTGCTGAATCGCATACTTTGCTTTTTCAACATTTCCTTTGTTAACTTTCCAGAGTGGGATTGGAATTCCAATTTTCAAATTGACTTCATTATTGAAGGTTCCGGAAGCCTGGTCATATTCCGCTCCCAGATTAAGGTCTGGTGTGTTAAGTGACTTTTGCCATTGTGCATAACGCTTGCTGTTGTCGATCAGTTTGAGGTTATAAAGATAATCTGCATTATTTTGCAAAGCTTTTTGTTGGAGGACTTCCAAGCCTCCGAAAGGCTGTGAAATCAGGATTTCGTTTTCTTCAGTTTTTGGTAAGTTTGGAATCACTTTTTCCTGATTGCCTGTCAGAACTTTCATATTTTGCTGCAAAGCCAGGATATTGTTATTGATTTCGATTTTATCATTATTAAGCTGAATAACGATGCTTTGAAGTCTTACATAATCTTTTAAAGAAATATTTCCTTTATCTGTCTGGACTTTGTAAGCCATCAAAAGCTCATTCATATACTTCAACTGAGCATCAATACTGATTTGCTTTTTTTGCTCGTAAATCAGATTGTAATACGTTTCCCGAAGCTGCGAACGAAGGTCTACTAAGAATTGATTGAATTGTAATTGAGAAAGCTCTTTGTTAGATTTTGCGAATTGGATTTCGTTTTTCTTCTTTCCACCCAGATAAATCAATTGCGTGATTTCCAAACCTTTTGCCCGCCCTACATCGAAAACTCTTTTGTCTTGAGGATTGATGGC
>Ga0209960_1002482_pt1 | contig 18277 bp, 23 predicted proteins | sample ThiBiot_500_plan_2_FD_183947 | JGI IMG/M metagenome (GOLD analysis project Ga0209960, IMG submission 183947) | Wastewater bioreactor microbial communities from Cape Town, South Africa - Thiocy_expt_500_plan (SPAdes) | ecosystem: Engineered > Bioreactor > Thiocyanate-remediating >...
TTTTTTTTTTTTTTTTTAAAAAAAAAAAAAAAAAAAAAAAGAAAAAGTGAATGAAAAACCATACTTGGGAGCTTTCAGTTGAGATTGCTTTCGAAAGCATTGCATTATCGACACTTAATTCATACCAACTATTTCCAATTGATTGGATTTGATATTGTGCTGTCGAATAAACAACTTTGTTAAAGTTATTGTAAGTGACAGTTGTTTCTCCCCAATTTGCTTGCACATGATTAATCTTGACTGCTATTCCAGTAACCTCGTACCCAGTACTACTATATAATCTCAAAACAGCAGAACTTGGACATTTTGAAGCCACTGGAGTTAAGTTCATCTCCAAAAGAATACTGCAAGTTCTGGAGGTCCCAAAGTAGAGAATCGAATCGCTGCCATATTTTGTACTTCCACTCAGCGAATTTAGCCATGTGTCTTTTGTAAAAGAAATGCTATCTGTGTCCGAAACAGCCGTTTGAAATAAGAATAATAAGATGAAGAGTGAGAATGATTGTTGAATCCATGCGCATTTCTGAATCATTGAAAAGTTAAACAATATTTCAAGGAGAAAGAAAAATTGAATTACTTTTCCTTGAGCAAAGTTCCAAGCAGAAAAATATATATAATTTGGGATAAATGAATGTGTTTCAGATCTTCAGGCTTTGGGATTAATTATTTTACCATGAGCTTGTTATTAAAAATTAATTGCTTGAAACTATCACTCAAGGTCCTCACATTATATTTTTATTAGATTTGCGAAGATTGCTTGAATTTGTTTGTGCTTGTTTTCTTCTTTTTTTTTGTTCTAGTTGAATTATTTCTATGAATAGAGGAACTTTTGATTTTTTAAATTTTTAAAGAATAGCCAATGATTAAAAAAAATGAGAATGAGATCTTACCTTCATCATGGTTTTTATGTTCTTGTTGATTGCCCAAATTCCAATTCCGAAGCAATCATTGAATCGAGGTGAATCTTACTTGTGAATCAATGATTTCTTCCCTTTTTTCTTTTATTTTTTTCATTTTCTCAACAAAAAAAAAAAAAATCTCATGAAATAAACCTTTAAAATTTTTCATTCTCTATCCAAAATCATCCACTTATGAGTTGAAATATCAATACTCATATTGAGATTGAGGTTAGGCAATGAGCAAGAGATTGAGAAAAAAAATTAAAAAAATGGCCAAAAAAACAGAAAAAAATGGACGAAAGGACTTGCGTTGGTGGAACAGTGAAGTAACCTACTCTAGAGAGTTTTGATTTATTCGTTCTTAGTTATAAAATGGATGGCTCTACCCAAGATACAAATATTTCGGCCATTTTGTCTTTAAGATCAAGGAATTCATTTTTTGTTTGAGCCATTAGTTTTTTTTTTTTTTTTTTTTTTCTGGAGCTTTGTAGTCAGAAATTTGCATTATTGGTTAATGCTTTCCTACCAACAAGATTCACAATGACATTTTGGTCGAACTTTGAGAAGATTCTGAACCTAGAAGTATACGTTATGAACTTTTAACTACTTGTATTGTTGGTCAATTTCTTGAACAGAAAAATGTTTTGTTAGTTTGTTTCCGAAACACTTTTACAATCTTGAGGATTTTTCAAACTTTGGCTCGAGAAATTTGATGTCAATAACTTTGGAAGAACAACTTTCGAAGAGAGTGGAGATACAATTAAACAAAAAAGAGAATAAGACCTTTCATTTCTTTTGTGTTTTTAGGAGAGTAATTCAAGAATTGCTTTCAATCTCAAGAACTGAAGGATTGCCCTTTCTTTCTCATTCAACTTTGATGGCAAAACATTTGTTTTTCTGGTGTTTTGCCTTGCCAAGAAAAACCTCAGCTTGAATTCAGGAGATGCTTTGAAATCGTGTTTTTTAAATCTCAATAAATCAGACTTTGAATTTTATTCAAAGTTTGAAATTCAAATAAAATAAAGTAAATCAATCAGACTCAAAGTTTGAATGATCAAAGTCGATTTTATTTTTTTCTTTTTTCTTTTTTTTATTTTCTTTTTTCTTTTTGTTCTTTTTGTAAGTTTTTTTTTTTTTTTTGTTCCAACGTCAAGCATTCCAATTAGGAGCGCTTCCCCTTACCTTACCTTTCCTTGCCCTGAAAATTTTTGAGTCACAAGTTGTTTGTTTGTGTTTGAGGGAGTTTGAAATGAAAACGTCATAGACCCAGAGTCAAATATATAAATATCAAGAATTTCAAAACTCAAAACTCAAAATTCTCAAACAAAAAACCAAAAAGAATTTAAAAATTTAAAATTTCAAGAGATATGCAAGCTTTGAAACTATCAATTCCCCTCCTTTTTATCATCCTCTCTTCTTTACTTTTTCAATATGTTTTTGCTGACCTTTCTGTAAATTGGTGCTTTTCATGTCAAAATTCTCATACAATTGAAGTCGGAGAAACAATTACTTGGATGAATACTGACTCTACAGTTCATACTGTCACTTCAGATTTGGGAGACTTTGCTAGTAAAGAATTACAACCTCAAGGTTCATTTTCCATTCTTTATATTCTTTAAGACTTTTCTTTCTTTCTTTCTTTTTCAATTAATACTGACTTTAAAATCTTTTTTTTTTTTTAGATACTTTTTCTTTGAAATTTGAAAACTCTGGAAGTTTTGATTATCATTGTGCTAGACATAGTTCAATGAAAGGAACTATTACTGTCAAAGAAAAACAAGATTCTTCTAAACAAGATTCTTCTTCGACCAGTGTTTTTCCTTCTCTTATCTTCATCTATCTTGTATTATTAAGTGGTATTGCTGTTTTTATATTCTAATTTCTTACTGTATTTTGTATTTTTAATAAAACAATAATAATTTATTGAGCAAACTTTCTTTCTTTCATCCTCCTTCTTTTTTCATTTTTCAATTATTTGTCATTCATGATTTTTTTTTTGTTATTAAAATTCAATAATTTAAAAAATGAATGATTTCACTTCATTTTGGAATGAGTCAATAGGCCCTTCAATTTCTCCTTAATTAAGGAGCTATTTTATTATTTCAACTTGTGAGCTTCTAGTTTCATTAATTTATTATAACCTCATTGAATAATAGTAAACATCAAGTGTGACTTTGAGATGATGATTTCAGACTTGTTCTTGAGATTTCTTTGATTATCAACATGAAAATCGATGTTGATTTTGATTTTTTGATGCCCATTTTTCAGAACCAATTTTATTACATCTTTGAAAGAAAGAAAACTGAAGATTTTCAACATCAATCAATCAATTACTTGATGATATTAAACCTCATCTACTCATCTACTTTATGAACATGAACAAGAAGCAATTAAAATTTTTTAATGGCTTCAAGAAAAAAAAAAAAAAAAAAAAAAAAAAAAAAAAAAAAAAAAAAAAAAAAAAAAAAAAAAAAAAAAAAAAAAAACAGGACTATTTATACCGAAAAAACAAAAATAGACTCATTCCACAGAATTCACTTGACTCAGTTTTAAAAATCCCATTTTCGGTAATTCCAATCAAAAACATTAAGGAATTTCATTCCCAAAACCAATCGGACTTGAAGCTTTTTGGGGAGCGAGCCAATGAAAAAAAAAAGGAAAAAAAAAAACGTGAAAAGAAAAAAGAAAAAATTCGCCATGTTTGATTTTATTTTTTTTTATAATTAGAAAAATTTACAAAAAAATCTTAAAAAATCAATCAAAAAAACATCAAAATCAATCAAAATCATTCAATCTTTTTGAAGAAAACTCATATTTTTTGTTTTAATTTTATAATAAAAACAGAAGAAGAGGGATTAAGTTTTAATAAACTGAGAGAGAGGGTTTAAAAACGATGGTGATTGAGTTGAAGGTGAAGGTCCACAAGGCCGAAAACCTGTTCAACATTGAAGCAGGAGGACTGGTCAAGAAAGACAGGAAGAGCGATCCTTTTGCTATTGTAACTTATGATGGTATTTGATTTCATTCTATCTCTTATATTTTCTTATTTATTTCTATTATTTCTTCTTATTTCTATATTATTTATTGATTTATTGAGATATTTCTTGAAAATTTTTGTTTTTGAATTCTTGAATGTTTTGTTTTTTGTTTTTGTTTTTTTGGTATTCCTTCTTGTATGATTTTTTTTAATTATTTATGCGTTGTATTTAGGTTTGTATGATCTTTTGTAATTTGTAGTTAATTGGATTTTATTTTGTTTATTCAATCAAATATAACATATAACAAAAAAAAAAGGAAAGAAATTCAAGACGAAAGTCGTTGACAATGAATTAAATCCTGTTTGGGAAGAAGAGTTTAATTATTCTCTAAGTAATCCTGTTGATGTGAGTTCACAATTACATGTACAAATTGATGATCATGAAAAAGTTGGAAAGAGTAGACCATTGGGTCAAGTCTCTATCCCTTTAGGAGCATTATTGCAAAAAGTAAAAATTTGATTCTCAAACATCAAAAAGCTAGTTTAATTAATGTATATTTAATAATTCATAGGGTTCTTTCTTAAACCAATGGTACAGTTTAACTGCAGTTAAAGGAGAACAAGCACAAGTATCATTTTTATTTCTTTAATTCATTTTTTTTTTTTCCAAAGTTTGATTATTTCAACAACAACAAAAACTAATCAAATTTGGAAAAAAAAAAAGGGAAGAGTTCAACTCACAATTACTTATACTGATCCTGATAATCCACCTACTGGAGAAGGAGGAGATTCAGCTGAAGGTAATATTATTTGATTTATATTTCATCCTTCTTGGAAAAAAAAAAAAAAATTGTTTGTAGGTTTAGCCGAAGACGGAGTTGATGGTGGTGAGGAAGGCGGTGAAGAAGGAGGTGGTGGAGGAGGAACAAGAAGAAGAAGAATTGCAAATAAAAAGACAAAAAAACCTAGACCTCCTCTTCCAAATAAACCCATTGATTATCAACTTCGTATTCATCTTCTTGAAGGAAGAGCATTATTTGTAATTTTTTTTTCTTTCTTTTTTTCTTTTTTTCTTCTTTCCTTTCTAAATTTTAATTTATAGGGAGCTAAAGTTGATCCAGTTGGTAAGTCAATATAAATTTAAACCGATTCATTTTTTTCTTTCTTTTTTCAAAGTATTAATTACAATAATCAATTCTATAGTAAAAATTATGATTGGAAACCAGAAAAAACAATCAAAAGTTCATAAAACAAATTCCAATCCAAAATTCAATGAATATTTTGTTTTTAATTTTCATGAATCTCCACTTAAATTATTTGATGAGTTGATCCACCTTAAAGTTTATAATGCAAGAAGTTTTTTTAAAGATGCTCTTATTGGGACCTTTACGGTTTGATTATTTGATTTAATTTATTTAATTTATTGATTTTCTCCCATTATTTACTCATTTTTTTCCTGTTTATAGCTTGATGTGGGAATGGTATTTGATGAAGATGATCATATGTTTGCTAACACATGGGTCATGTTAAGTGATATTGATTCTGGTGATTCATCAGTTAGAGGATTTCTCAAGTTCACTATGACTCTTTTGGGACCTGTTTAATTTTTTATTACCTTACTTTATTAATTATTCATTATTATTAATATATATAAAAAAAAAAAAAAAAAAAAAAAAAGGGGGATGAAGCTGTAATTCCTCCAGAAGAGACTGGTGAAGAAGATGATGAAGAAATTGCTAAAAAAATATTACGTCCAATGGGTGTTGAACTTGAAACAATTGATCTTTCTTTCAAATTTTATTCTGCTGAAGATGTTCCTCAAAGTAACTTTGATTTTTTTTTTTTTTTTTTCTAATTCAAAAAAAATTTCTTGATTGTTGAAACTAATCATCAAAAATACTCTCTTCATCTCGAAAGAGGACTTTAGTTTTAAAACTGGAAACAAAACTATCGATAAATTTACTGGAGCAGATGAAAAAATGTATTGTGATCCTTATGCAAAAGTTATTTTTGCTGGAAAGGTTTTGATTCACTTTTTTTTTTTTTTCAATTTCCTTTTTTGATTTTTTTAAAAAAAATTCTTTTTTCTGTGAAATGGGAAATCAATAAATAATTCATTAAATTTAATAAATCAGCTTAATGTAACAAAAGTTATTGATAACACTTATTTCCCTGAATGGAATGAAGAAATTCACCTTCTTGCTCAAATTCCCTCAATGTTAAATAGGATAAAAATTCAAACTTGGGATAGGTTAGTTTTTAAAAAAAAACAATTTTCATGATTTCATTATGAATTTTGGAAAAAAAAAAAAAAAAAAAAAAGTGATACCCCAGCTGGTTTAGTTCGATTGAATATTGAAAAACTTAAAGCAGCTGATGATGTTATTTCTACATCAATTTTAAACTTAAATGAAATTTCATCTGTTGACCCAGATCTTGGTTCATTTATTGATTATTTATTTATTTATTTATTTTTTTGAAATAATGAAGAGTAAATGTTAATTAAATATTTCTAATTAATTAATGAATCAGGATTCCTTCCCACTTTTGGTCCTGCTTATATGTGTATGTATGGTGGACCTAGAAAGTTTCAAACAATTTATGATGACCATTTGAAGAGAATCGATGAAGGAGTTGGAGAAGGTTTAAAAGTTTTTGAAGAAAAAAAAGAATATGAATTATTTAACTTTGAAAATTAAAATAGGAATGTCTTATCGTGGTCGTGTATTACTTGAACTTTCATCAAAATCCATGAGTCCTGAAGAAAAGATTGGTCCTAATACAGATCTCCTTCCATCTGAAATTGTTTTTTTTTTTCTTTTTTCTTTTTTCTCCCTTTGATTCAAAAAAAAAAAAAAAAAAAAAAAAACAATTAGGAACGAGTTGCACCTTTTCTCAAACGTATTGAATATCACCTTCGTCTTGTATTAGTTGAAGCAAATTTTTTAAACCCCAAAGTTTTTGAATCTGGTGATATAACTTTTGAAATTAGTATTGGAGTTGTGGGAAACACTGACATGATTCCAGATGGTCAACCTAACCCAGGTTTGTTTCAAACTTTTATTGATTAATACCTTCAAAGTATTTTTTTTTTTGAAAAAAAAAAAAAAAAAAAAAATTATTTCAGTAAATTCAACAACTTTCCCAACGACTTCTGTTCTTGATGGTGCTTATTATCGCCTTTTGAACTGGGATAACAAGAAACCATGTGTTGAGTTAGTAAGTGAATGGGAAGATGTTCTCTATCGAATTCGTGCTTTAAATGCTTACAAGTTCACTTTTTTTTTTTTTTTCCTTCTTCCTTTCAGCTCAATGTAAAAATATTATAATCATAAGATACATTGGGTCGAGACTCGATCAACTCGTTAAGGAAGCAGATATTCTCATGACTCCTTCTCTTTCAGGTGAAATAAAAGATGAAGATGCTGACAAAGCAAGAGATATTGTATTGAGAGCTATTGATAATTTAATTATTGACTGTCAAAGGTCTCATTTTCTTTTTTTTTTTTTTGTTTTAAAAAAAAAAGTAAACAAAAATTTTAACAAATAGACCTATTCCCCCTCTGCCTGAGAAATATACTCTCCTTGATCAAAAACTTCAAGAAAAAAGAAATATTGAAAAGACAACTGCATTAGATTTTTCACAACAATTGAGGGATGACTTAGAAATTGGTCAATGTACTATTCAGGAAGCAATTGATGACCTAAAGGTTTATTTTTAATTAGATGGTCCAAATCAAAGAAATATCCTTTTTTTAAAATAATAATAAATAAATAAATTCATAATAAAATGAACAGGCTTTAAAAAAGCGTTTTGAACTTGATGCTGTTGATCCTCAAACCAGCATCCCAGATGTTATTGTTTGGTTACTTCATAAAGGAGAGAGAGGTTTTATTTTTTTTTTTTAAAAAAAAAAAAATCAAGGAAATTATTAATTTTCCCAATTATCATAGCTGCTTATCATCGATTTTCCATTGTTGATTACATGTGGTCAAAAAATGAACATGAAAGAGGTCCATTGTTTGGACAAGCTATTACAGTTTTCCTTAAATCACCAAAGGTCATTTTCTCATTTCTTTTCTTACATCTCCTTTCCATGTTTATATTTTTCATTTTGGTCTTAGGCTCGACCAAAGAAACCAACAAAAGATATGACCCCAGGTCAAATTCAACTCAGAATTTGGTTTGGACCAAAAGAGACCTTGAATGAATGGCCAAAACTAAATGGACAATTTGTTGTTCTTGCAGAAAGTTATGAAAATAATCGTTATATCCCAATGAAAGTAATTTTTTTTCAGTTCAAAAAAAAAAAAAAAAAAAAACTCCAACATATTAATATTAGGGCTGGGGTGACATTTTACTTCCCACAGATCCACCAAAGTTTTCAGATAAAAGAGGAAAAGAAAAGAAGTTTAAAAATGAATTTAAAGAACCTGAAGGATGGGTTTGGAATGGAGATTGGTATATTGATCCAGATTTACCAGATATTGATATTTATGGTGATCAAGAGAGCGTCATCATTGAAGTTTTTGAAAACGAAAGAAAACAACCAATTGTTGGATATTGTAATTTCTTTCTTTTTCTTTTTCTTTTTTCTTCTTTCTTTTGAGCTTAATAATTATTGATACCAATTTTTCTTTTAGGTAAAACTTTACTTCCATCTGACCCAGCTCAATATTCAGATAGGCAAGGTACTGAAAAAAGAACAATGGAAGATGTTCAATTACCTATTGGTTGGAAATGGACATCTCATTGGCAGGTACTTTAAATAATTTAATTTAATATCCTTGAGGAAAAAATAAATGAATGAATAAATAAATAATAAATAAATAAATAATAAATAAAAGGTTGATATGACTCGTGCTGTTGATAAAGATGGATGGGAATATGCTGGCGCTTTCTCCTCAGAATTTCATGCAAACCCCAAGAAATTCGATTTTGTTAGAAGAAAGAGATGGTTTATTGAACGTGTCAAAGATCCTGAGTACAAGCCAACTCCACAAGATTTAGAAAAAGAAAAAGATGCCTCACAAGTTTTTTTCTTTTTTCCTTTTCTTTTTTGAAAAATTTATGAACAATTTTATTTATTGTATTTTTTTTTTTCTTTTTTTTTTCTAAAGGATCATGGAGAAGGATGGCTTTATGCAATTGACTTTTTTACCAAATTTAAAACAAATAAAAATCTTTTGGATTCTGTTCGTAGAAGAAGATGGCATAGAGAATTGATTTGTTCTCCCAAAGAAAAAAAGACTCTTGCAAATCTTCCTTCAGACTTCCCTGCAGCAGGAACTTTCATTTCGTATAAAGGTTTTTTTTTTTTTTTTTTTTCAAAAAAAAACTCTTATTCAATTTTCTTCCATAGGTAATTGCAAGTATCAACTTAGAGCCCATATGTACCAAGGAAGAGATCTTCCTGCAGAAGATGCTAATGGTTTTTCAGATGCCTTTTGCAGAATTTCATTTTCTGGAGCCTCAGGACGAACTATTTTAATAGAAAAGAGGTTTTTTTTTGATGATTTTAATTTTTTTTTTTCATTTTATTATTTATTTATTTACTTATTTTTTCTAGTGTCACACCTACATGGGATCATACAGTCCTCCTTGAAGTAACACTTTATGGAAATTCAAATGATCCATTAGAATTATATAAGGAACTTAATTCGAGGGTGGTTGTTGAACTCTATGATAAAGATTTTATTGGTAATTAATTTTTTCAACAGTTTCTTTTTTTTAACACAAGACTCAACATCCTTTTAAAGGTGATGATGATTTCCTTGGAAGATTTACTGCTCAACCAGTTTATCGAGATGCTAAAAATCCAGCTCCAGGTGTTCTTGAATGGTTCGCTTCAAAACGACTCGATGATGTATATATTCTTTTTGTTATTCATTTTATCTTAAATATAACGACCTTTTTTTTTAAAAAAAAAATAAAGGATTGTGGAGATATACTTTGTGTATTTGAGCTCATTCCTTTGAAAGATGCTCCAAAATTCCCTCTTCCAAAACCAGGTAAATAGAATTTAATAAATAATTTAAATCAATTGATTTTTTATTCTTTTTAGTAATCATCAAGGAACCAATAACAAGAAAAAAATTGAGCGTAATTCGTTTACCAGAAGATGTTCGACCTGAATTACAACCATGTGAAATTGAGGTTTTTTTTTTTTTACTTTCATATATTATAATATTCCTCTCATTTATATCTAACAAATTTAAAATCTTCAGATTTTAACCTGGGGTTTAAGAAACTTAAGGCGTGTTTATTTCTTAAATGTCTCAAAACCACATATTGCCGTTGAATGTGGTGGAGTTGTCAAGGTTTATTATTTTTTTTATTTCTCAAACAAAATCAATCAATCAATCACGAAATCAATTTTATAAAGAGCTTAATTCCAAAAATCTAAATTATTTTAGGAATCTCCACCAATTAAAAGCATGAAAAATTTCCCAAATTTTGAGGCATCTTCAATTTCCTTCACTGTTGATCTTCCAAAGAAAGAAATTTATTCACCTCCTATGAATCTTAGAGTTTTTGATAACAGAAAATTTGGAAGAAAACCATTAGTTGGATCAATTGCAATTAAATCAATGAAACCGTAATTTTTTTTAATATTTTCAAAAAAAAAAAAAAAAAAAAAAAAAAAAAAAAAAAAAAAAAAAAAAAAAAAAAAAAAAAGCACCAAAATTTAAATAAATAAAATAAAATAAAATAAAGATACCGAGCAAGATATGGTCAAGATGAGGTAGAAATTGATTATCAAAAATTAGCATCAGTTGCAAACCTTTTATTGACTGAAGAGGAAGAACCTGAAGTCCCTGCTGAAAAATTAACTGTTAATTTATTTATTTCTCGATTTTCTTTCTTTTCTTTTCACTAAAGCCAAATTGATTTTTATTTTTTTAAAAAAAATTCAGAAAAAGAAGAAATTTGGAGGTCTAATTGGGGATAAACTCCAAAGAGCAAAGAAACTTTTGAAACAAGTTGCACGACTAGGTGGTGAAGAAGAAGGCGAACCTGATGAGTCAATTGATTGGTGGACAAAATACTTTTCTTCTGTTGGTGAAGGTCAAACTGGTCCTGAGGTAATAATAATAATAATAATAATAATAATAATAATTTATCTAAATTCAATATCAATAATTTTTTTTTTTTAAAAAAAAAAACAGTATCTTGATGATCTAATGGATATTTATCAAATTTCCTTGGAAAGAAAATACGATTTTGAAACGACTATAAAGACCTTTACCTTACTCAAAGGTAAAACTGGACAACAAGATGAAATGGGAACTTTTAAAGGAAACTTTAGAGTTGTAGTTTTAGAAGATGAACCTAGACCTGATACTTTAACTCAGGCTTTAGAAAAAAGAGATGAACGTGGAAGAGTGTAATTAACTTTTATTTATAATTAATTTATTTCTTAATTATTCATTTTTTTAAAAAAATAATTAGACCTCATCCTTGGGGAAATCTTCCTGATAAAACAGCTATTGAAGTATTTGTTCGAGTATATATCGTCAGGTATTTTTTTTTTTTTCCTCCTAACAAGAAAAATGTTGATAAACATTTATAAATGTAGAGGAATTGAGCTTCAACCCAGAGATTCAAATGGAAAATCAGATCCATTTTGTATTCTCCAATTTGGAAAGAAAAAACCAATAAATGATAAAGAAAATTACATCGCAAGAAACTTAAATCCTTTGTTTGGACGTGTTTTTGAGATGGATTGTGTTCTTCCTCGAGATGCAGATTTATTAATTCAAGTTTTTGATTATGATATGATTGGAGCAAATGAAATTATTGGTGAAACTAAAATTGATCTCGAATCTAGAATGTTATCAAGGTAATTCTTTTTTTTTTTTCTTTTGTCTTTTTTTCTTTTCTTTTTTCTTTTTCTTTCTTTCGTATTGATTTACTTTTTTTTATAGAAAACGTGCCACAGTTGGTCTTGCAAAAACATATCAAGCGGAAGGAATTTGTAAATGGCGTGATATATTAAAACCAACTGAAATTCTTGAAAGATTTTGTGAAACTCATTCATTATCAGCACCTGAATATAATGAATATATTGAAGGAGAACCTATAACTTGTACTGTCAAAGAAATTAATGGTGGAAATGGTTTCACATTTACAAGTACTCTCTTTTTCTATCTTTTTCTTTTCTTTTCTTCTTCTATTCTAATCTCATGAACTGAGAACAAAAAAAAAAAAAATTTATTAGCTCCAGAAATGTTAGGCAATGAAATGCTTGCAAAAGAAAATAGTGCCCTCATGTGCCTTCATTTTATTGGTTTAGTTCGAGAACATGTTGAAACTCGTACATTATATGATCCTATGCAACCAGATATGGATCAAGGAAAATTACAACTTTGGTAATAATTTTTTTTTCTCCAATAAAAAAAAGAAACAAAAGAATAATTTTTCTTCTTCTTCTTCCTCATCCAAAAGGATTGATATGTTTCCAAAAGTTGATGGAGCTCCTCCACCACCTGTTGATATCTCACCCAGAAAACCAAAATGTTTGCTTTTTTTCATTTTATTTTATTTCTTCATTTTTTTTTTCATTAAATATATTACCTCTCTTAGCCTACGAATTGCGTGTTGTTATTTATAATACAGTAGAGGTTGATATGAAAGATGTTTCTTTTGCCGGAGAGGAAATGAGTGATATCTATATTAAAGGTATGAGCATTTCCTTTTTTTTCCCTTCCACTTTCATTCCTAATTTATTATTCATAATAAAAAACAATAATAATCACTTTACATAAATAAGCTTATTTACGTGGAATGGAAGACGAGAAACAAAAAACTGATGTTCATTACAGATCATTGAATGGAGAAGGAAACTTTAATTGGCGTTTGTTATTTCCATTCAAATATATTCCTGCTGAAGAGCAAATTGTAATTTTTTTTTCTTTTTTTTGAAGAATTAAATGAAAAAAATTAACTTTTTTTATATCAAATAAATAATTTAGGTTGTTGAAAAAAGAGCTCACATTTTTTCAAAAGAATATGAAGTAACCAAAGTTGATCCAGTTTTATCTCTTCAACTTTGGGATGCTGATATTTTTGGACCTGATGAATTTATTGGGTACTTTTTTTTATATTATTTATTTATTTACTTTTTGGTTTCTAACATTTTCAAATAGATCTATTGACATTGAATTAAATGACCTTTTCATGCCAGCTAAAAGCGTATTTTTTTCTTCTTTTTTTTTTCTATTTTTCTTTTCTTTTTCTTCCCTTTCCTTTCTCAAAAATTTTTATCCCAACAGTCAAGATCAGCAAAAGTCAAACAAGAAGGAAAAATTTATTCAGAGACTTCTCTCTTTACTAAGAAACGTATTCAAGGATGGTATGCCACAACCGCTCCCATTAATCCAAAGAGATGTACTGTAAGTTTTTTTTATGATTTTGATATATTATTGTTTTTATTCAATAAACTAAAAAAAATCAATGATTCAATAAAAATAGGGAAAAATTGAATGTGAAATAGAATTATTGACAGTAGATGAAGTTCAAGAAAGACCTGCAGGAAAGGCAAGAGATGATCCCAATCAATATCCAGAACTTGATCCTCCAAAGTATTACTTTAGAATTACTTTCTCAACTTAAAAAAACTCTAATATAACTCCAATAAAAAAAAAAAAAAAAAAAAAAAATAGACGTCCTGCAACTTCCTTTATGTGGTTCACTTCACCATGGAAAACTCTTAAATATATCATTTGGAAGAATTATAAATGGTATATTATTGGATTCCTTATCCTTTTGATAATTGTTATCGCTATTGTAATTTTCGTTTACACCGCTCCTCAATCCTTGATGGACCAAATTGTTTCTGCTATTCAAATTAAGCCATAAATTAAATAATAATAATAAAAGAAAAAGTTCAAAAAAATAGAGAGAAATTAGTTTAAAATTAAAATCTTTATTTTATTTTTGTTAATGATAATGATATTTTATGATTTTTGGTGTTACAAAAAGTAATCGGGAAGTAACTTTTTGGCTGGGGCTTCTTGCTGTAAGTCAGAAAGAAAAAACAAAAGGAATGAGATAAAAAAAAAAAAGAAAAAAGAAAAAGAAAAAGAACCGTAGAAGAAGCTTCAAAAATTTTATAATTTTTGCCCAAGTTCTCATCCAATTCCAAAATTGCTGCAACGTTACCACATCTGTAACAATAATTTGGTGCAGACCAAACGGTTACGATAGCATCATTGAACATTAGTTTATAGCCTTCCATAACTAATTGATGGGCACGAGCAATTAATTCCAATCCATTTGCTTGATTAAACTATTTTTTAAAAAAAAATTATTTTTAAAATTTTTAATTATTAAAAAGGTGAAATGGTGTGGTGATATTACCATTTGAACGACATCAGCTCCGAATAAGAATCCTGCTCCTCTTGGACTTAAACCCCAACCATCAATTTCTTTTTTTTAAAAAAAAACAAAAATTATTTAAGGAAAAAAGAAATAAGGTAAATAAAAACCTTCTGGATCAGACCAAAGAAGATCACACATAGCTCCATCATGAGGAACTTCTTGTTTTCGGTCAATTGTACGAATCTTTATTTTTTTACGATTTAAATTTTTAAAAAAAAAAAAAAAAAAAAAAATAAAAAGAAAAAAAAAAAAAAAAAAAAATACTTGATCTAAAGTATTAATTGATGGAGAAAGACCTCCATGAACACAGAAAATTTTATCATCAATTACAGCAGATAAGCTTAAGTAATCAAAAATTTCGCAACTATTTCGAAAAAATATATTATGAAAATTTATAAGAAAGAAGAAATGGAAAAGAAGAAAAAATCAAATCGAACCAATAACGCCAAACATTGACAGAGTTATATTTTCTCAAACATTCATCATAAAAACCATAAACTTGAGTAATTTGTCTGCTTTCATGATTTCCACGAATTAAGGTTATTCTATCTGGATATCTAACCTATTGATAGATAATAATAAGAAGAATGAGTTTTTTTTTTTTTTGTCCAAGCAAGAAAAAAACAAATCAAAATCAAAATTGACTTTTAATGCAAGCAATAACAAAAATGTTTCGACGCTATAATATCCACGGTCTACAAAATCGCCTATTTATTATTTATTTATTATTTATTTTAATTTTAATTGTTTTTTAAAAATTTTTGTTTTTTTAAAGAAAACAAAAAGGTTTTAAAATACAAACCTAAAAATAAATAGTTAGTCTCGGGGCATTTTCCTCCAACTTTAAATAGTTCAACCAAATCATAAAATTGTCCATGAATATCTCCACAAATCTTTTTTTTATTTATTTATTTTTAAATTCCAAAATTTAAGAATTATTGTTGAATAATAAGAAATTACAGTGACTGGAGAATCAACACATTGAACATTACTCTCCTCAATTAAGATTTCTCTAGCCTTATTACAAAGTTCTTTAACTTGTTTTTCGGTTATGAGTTCACACTTGTAAAGTTTTTCTATTTGTCTAAATAAAAAATAAAAAATAATTTATTGATTTTCTAATAAAATATATAATTTTAAATATAAAATAATTAGAAATCTTTGATTTTTTCGATTTTTTTTTCTAATCTTTTTGATTTTTGATTAATCACCTCATCAAAAAAAAAAAAAGAAAAGACCGCACAAAAATCATAATTTCTAATCAAAAGGAAAAGGAAAATTAAAATCAAAAAAAAAACAAAAAATCAAAGAAAATGAAAATCATCAACTCTTATAAAATCAAATACAAAATATCAAAAAATTAACAAAAAAACATTGAAAATCATTTAAAATCATTTCAAATCATTTTAAAATCTAACAGAAAAATCAGAAAAAATCATAGGGAAAAAAACGAAAAACAAAAGAAAAGCACGATCAAAAAAAAAAAAAGAATAAATCAAAAACAACCGGTCCAATTTTTTTTTTTCGAAATAAGATTGGTGTTAATTAGAAAAATAAAAACACAGTTGAATGAAATAATTTCTTTTAAAACTGTATTTTGTGAATAAATAATTATAAGTAATAATAATAAGAAGAAGAGAAATTTTACGCATCAAGATCAGCGTTAGCCATTTTTTTTTAAAGTTTTTTTTTTTTTTTTTTTTTTTTTTTGTTTTGAAAAAGAAGGAAGAAAGGAGAAAAAAAAAAAAAAGAAAAAAAAAAGTGCGGGCATGATGACGAGAAAAAAAGAGAAAAATCCTTGAGGGTTTGAGAGATAATTTTTAAAACAAAAAAAAGAAATGGCTGTCACTCTTCTTGCTTTCCGTCCTCTTCTTTATGAGGAAAAGAAATGGACTCAATTTTAGATTTTTGGTTTTTTTTCTTTCTTTTTTTTTTGTTATAAAATTTTATTTTCAGTTCAATTTCATAATATTAATTTTTTTTAAAAAAAAAAAAAATTGAAAAAAGTGAAGAAAAGATGACTGGAAATCAACCTTTTCCATTACTTGGATATCGAAAGTTGTCTCAATATCCAAAGTTGCAAACAAACAGCTTTCTGGTTTTTTCTCTTCGAATACAACTTATTCCTTTGAAAAGAGAGTAGATGACGAAAAAATTCCATATGAAGATCAAACTCCGTCCAAAAAGTTGAAGTTATTGGATTTACAATCAAAAGGCGTTTGTTATCAGCTGATAATGATCCTACCTTCATATTTTCTCCTTTTTGTTGGTGAGTATTAGGAGTATTTTTTGGGTCTGCTTGAATATAAGGAAGACAATCCAAAAACAGCTCAAGAAGCTTAATCAGTGACAATGTTTAGTTTCGTTTAATTTGACAAATAAACTCTTATTATGACACAATCTTTATTTACAATACATCTCTTTTTTTCTTTTAACATTATTCTTTTCATGAATGAAAATAATTTAATATCTCCAAATAAAACAACTCCAAAAAATGTAATTTTCGAATTGATAATCATTTGAAATCTAAGTAATGATCTGAAAGAAGAACTATCATTGAATAAATGGAAGCAGCTTCATGATCTTTCAAAAAAGAAAAAAAGTTTTTTAAAAAAAATGAATTAAAAAAAGTAATTACCAGCAAATCCAAGTTCAATTCTCAATTTGGTTCTTGTTTCATTTGGATTGTTTTCAAATGATTCCAATAATTCAATAATTTCTATTCTTATTTCTTCGTTTTTATTTGAAATTAAGCAATGATCAATTTTTGGAGGTAAATTTATTTCTCTTCCACTTGCTAATAATAATTTGATAATTTCAATATTTGCATTTCGACAAGAAATAAGCAAAGGTGTTTTTCCATACATCTCTACCTGGTTTATATTAATTCTTTGGTTATTTAATAGTAATTTTACAATTTCAACATGTCCATTTTGACAAGCAATCCATAAAGGTGTTTCCCAAAAATTGTTTGCCTTATTTATTTCTAATCGTCGATTATTTTTATAAACTCAACAACTTCATTAGCATCTCTTGCATTCAATAAAATATTTAAAAAACTAACAGAAGAATTTGAATTTTTCCTATTAACTTTTTCGTCATTCAACAATAATTTCACAATTTCAGTATGTCCATTATTACAAGCAACAAATAACGGTGTTTCACTTGAATTATTTGCTCGATTTATCTCCACTCGATAATCATTTAAAAATAATTTCACAATTTCAACATATCCTTTTCCACAAGCAATCGAAAAAGGTGTTTTTCCTTCATCTCTGTCTACTTGATTGATGTTAACTCCATCATCATTTAATAATAATCTTACAATTTCAACATGTCCATTTTGACAAGCAATCCATAAAGGTGTCTGATTCTGATAATCTGCTTGATGGATATTGATTCTTTTATCATTTAATAATAATTTCACAATTTCAATATCTCCTTCTCCACAAGCAATGAAAAATGGTGTTTTTCCATCACCTGTAGCTGTATTTAAAGCTATCATTTGTTGGTTTAATAATAATTTTACAATTTCAATATGTCCATTTTTACAAGCAATCCAAAAAATAGTTCGACCATTTGAATCTCGTTGATTAATATCAATTTGTTGATATTGAAGTAATGATTGAAGGACTTCAGGGTTTTCTTGATTCGGATCATTCAAAAATCGAAAAATTGAATCCGTCAATGATTCAATTATAATTTTTTGTTTTGCTTTGTTTTGCTTTGTTTTGCTTTGTTTCCCTTCATTGAATTTTTTCGCCATGATTTTTTATTTTTTACTTTTGTTCTGATCTGATGTGATAGATAGGAAGTTATCGGAAGTGTGTGATTTTCCTTTTTCTTTCACAAGTTCGCAGAAAGGAACCAAAAAAAAAAAAAAAAAATTTTTTTTTGTTTTTTCATTGATGAGTAAAGATCTTCGAAAAAATAACTTCTTTTTGGTGGTTCCATTTTGTCTTATGTCGAAATCAAGCCACGTTGTATCTTTTTTCCCTTTTTGTTTTTTTCAGTTGA
>Ga0209960_1002487_pt1 | contig 18252 bp, 18 predicted proteins | sample ThiBiot_500_plan_2_FD_183947 | JGI IMG/M metagenome (GOLD analysis project Ga0209960, IMG submission 183947) | Wastewater bioreactor microbial communities from Cape Town, South Africa - Thiocy_expt_500_plan (SPAdes) | ecosystem: Engineered > Bioreactor > Thiocyanate-remediating >...
TTTTTTTTTTTTCTTTTTTTTTTTGTTTTTGCGAATCCAAAATCAGGATTGTTCTTTCATTCCGTGTGGAAAACGGGTTTGATCCAATCGAGAATTTATCGATATTTGCGCAGATGTAATGGATATAGGATGTCCATTGCTATTCGATATTTTACTCATCAAACGATGGTAAAAGATCGATAAAAACGAAAAAATGGCGAAAAAGTTGTTTTTGGCTCTGCTCGATATCTTATCAGTAAAATATCGATATTTTATTGATATTTTATCGAATAGCAATGGACATTCTATATCCATTACCTCTGCGCAAATATCGATAAATTCTCGATTGGATCAAACCCGTTTTACACACGGAATGTTGACAAACCCCTCTTGCAAGATTCTCATTGTAACTATGATAACTCTGGTTTGATTTTCTTTCTTCTTTGAAAGTTGATATCCTGTTTGATAATGGCTCAATGATAGTTTTCAGTTACCTGACTTTTTGATCAAAACAAGAGGAAGAAAATAAAATGAACTTTTGTCAACCATTGGATTCCATCAAAGCTTTTGTTGATTGAAACTAGAATGAACTAGAAATAAATGATTTGTGAATTGAAACAGTTCACATTTTTGGGTGTCTTATTCTTTTTCATTTCATTTCTTCATGAATTATTAATTATTGTTCAAATTCAACATTTTTGAGTCAAGAATGATTTTATTTGCAAAAACAATGAAAACCTAAAAAAATCAAAACAAAAATCAAAAAAAAAAAAATCCCTTTTTTTCTCCCATTATTTCAAAGCTTTGATTCCTTTCTAAACATTGTAAAAGAAGAACCTTTGAGACTTGGTTTATGAACCATTTTCAAAGTTGAAAAACTCAATTCCTTCAAATCAAACTCAAAGGATGAATAAGAGAAAGAGAAGATTAAATTTTTTTTCATTGCCTTTTTGATCGGACTACTTCCTTTTCAAGATTTCTTCTTTGATTTTGATTGGTTTAACCACATGGGTTTTGGTTGTTTTTGGTCAGACCTCAGGTGATCATTGAAAAAAAAGAAAAAAAAAGAAAAAATTGATTACAATTAATTATATAATTATTGGCGAAAAATGAAAGGAGTTTGTTTGTTGACCGTCTTCGCTTCCCTCTTGTTCCTCATTGCTTTAGCTGACCCTCCTCATAGAGGACCTTTTGAAGTTGAATTTGTTGAGTATGAAGTTGAAACTTTATCAGAACCTTATAATGAAGTCGTTGTTGCTTACCCAAAGTCTTTGAATGGAAGTTTTCCTTTGGTAAATTTTTATTTATTTATTTTTATTTTATGATTCTTATTTGTTTGAAAGAAAGTAATTTTATTTTATAATATATTTAGATTAGCTTTGCTCATGGATTTATGAGTAACTTTTCTTTTATTTTGAAACAAATAAATAAACAAACAAATCAATAACAAATAAACAATCAAACAATCAACCAAACTCATAATAATACAAAAAATATTTTAGCTGGAGGTCCTTTAACTTATGCTCTCCATTCTGGAATTTTGAAAGGAATGGCTTCACATGGATTCATTGTTGCTGCAACAAAATCTTGTATGACTGGATGCAGAGAAGGTAGATGGGATAACTATTGGGAAGAACAAATTAAAGTCATTCAATGGACTCAAACAATGGGAAAAGATCCTATCCTTTCTTATATTAATCATGACGTTGGTTATGGAATTGCTGGTCATTCAATGGGAGGTCAAGCAACCTCAAGATCAACTACCAGAGCCCTTGATCATAATATTAAAGCTTCTATCCTTCTTCATCCATTTGTTGATCAAGATGAATTTCTTGGAGCTGATTATCAAGTCCCAACTGCAGGATTTACTGGTTCTCTTGATGGTTGTTGTGGTGAAGAGGAAACAAGACAACATTTACAAGGTGCAACAGTCCCAACTACCCTTGCCACTCTCAGGGGTGCCCTTCACACTGAACCAAATATGCCCAATTCCCGATGGGAAGCTTATATGGCTGCTTGGTTTAAAATTTATCTTGAATCAGATACTCAAGATTATCATTCTTTGATCTATGATTCTGCTAATCCAGATGGTCTTTGTAACTTTTATAATATGAAGTCTTGTGAACATTCTAACTAAATAAGTTTTAAAAAAACAAATTTTTTTATTTATTCTTTTTTCTTTTCTTTTCTTTTTTTACTTCTTGATTTTTTTTTTTTTTTTTTTTTAATTTTTTTTTTTTTTTTTTTTTTTTTTTTTTTTTTTTTTTTTTTTTGAACAATCCAACTTTTTTTTTGGGAATTTTTTTATTTCCTTTAAATTACAAAATTATAATTGAACCTATCATACAGCAGTGGTTTGTAAATCAGTATATTGAGGAAGAGGATCATCTGAATTAAGAGTTGTTGATCTTGAAGCAGAACTTGGTTCATCAGATTGTTGTTGTTGTTGTTGTGTTTGATATTGAGTTGGAGGAGTATACTTTTGAGTTGACCTAAAAATTTTCACTCCATTTCCAATTTGACAAACAAAATGAATTAAAAATAAAACTCCTGCTCCAATTACAAGTGAAATTAAGTTCCAATAAACTGTAAGGTCATCATGACCCAAAACTGCATAGTAAATACTCCAAGCAGCACAAACACAAGTCAACATACATGAAAAAATACTCATACCAAAAGATGCTTTTGCCCATTGAAGTCCAGTTTCACTTAACGTCACTTTCTTGAACGAATAAAAAAGAAGAATAGAAGAAGTAAAAACAGTTATAATAGCTGATGCGATACAAATCCCAGGATAAAAAGCGGTAATTACGATTCCACTTGGTGAGATTAAAGCATTTGAAGAAAGCATTGCTGCAGTTCCATATCTAACATATTTGAATTTTCTTTCAGCATCATCATAACTTGGGTCTGATGTCAAATTTGTTCTTGAAGTCATTGATGTATCTATTTATTTGATATTCTTGATATTTGGGTTGGTGTTGCTTATTTGTTGTTCTAAAGTCTTTTTGGAGGGATTTTTTTTTGTCTGTTTTTTTTAATAATTATTTTAGTCATCTTTGAAAAATAAAATGCCCATTTATGGTTAAAAAATTAAATCAAAAAAAAAAAATAGAAATAAAAACTTCACTTCTTTGTCTCGTTTGCTTACTTACTTTTGTTTTTTAAAAAAGAATTCTAAACTTTAGATATCCAGGCTGATCAAAAACCTGAAAGTGAAGCAAAAAATGATAGTATTTCTGGATCGCGAGTCTTTAGTCTAGTTTTCTGATCATAATTGGATTAACTTGCAACAATATTGCTTAGTGAGAGTGATAAACAAACCACAAATTACATTATTGTGCAATTCTACAAGGAGGATAGAAAGAATTTAGAAGAAGAAAAAGAAGAAATTCAAAATTTGAAACAAAAATGAGAAGCTTACCATCAAAAAGAAACATAAGGCACTCTTATAACTTCTTGAACAAAAGCAGAAGAAAATGAATTTATCCAATAAATCTTATCCTCAACTGATTGTTCGCAAGTGAAGAGAATCTCATCCTCATATAGATATCAAATGCTGAAGAAGATCTACAACGGCAAATGAAATCTCAAATTTCTTAAAAAATGAACAATCAAGAATTGATCTAATAAAACAATCATGAAGAGTTCTTTCTTTCAAATCTGGATGTGTTGTGGTTTTGTATAAGTGGAATCTATTGAATCTCTAAAGATATTTACTTTCATTTCAAAACTAAAGAAAGAATGATTGATGAAAAAAAAAAAAAAATTCAAAGTTTTCATCAATTTCAATTAATTTGAGAATGTAATCAAAGAGAGAGAAAAAAAAAAATGAAATTTTTAAAAAGGGAATAAAACGATCGAAGTTTAATATTTCAGTTGTGTTGTTTTTGAAATGGGAAAAACAAAAAGAAAAAAAAAAAGAAAAAAAACATGGACGACGAAGATGTGAGATTTTTTATTCTTTATGCTTTATGCAACTTTTTATTATAACTTTTTATTATAAAATTTATTATAAAAAATTATAATGCATGTATATGATTGATGAATATATACAATTGATTGATTGATTGATTTTTGTTTTTAAAGTTTTAAAATTTGCATTGTTTTTTGTTTTTTTGAAAGGGAAAAACAAAAAACTGAAAGAGAAAAAAAAAAATAATTGATCTTTTATATTATTTTTAAATAGTGATTTGTATTATTCTTATAGAGATTTGAATTATTTGAATTGATGTCGATGTTGATGTATTGTAATTTCTTGGTGCAATCAATCAATTTTTTATTTTATTTTATTTTATTTTATTTTATTGTTTTGTTTGAAGTAAAAAAGAGAAATTTTTGAATTTGAAAATAATAATATTTTCTTTTTTTTTTTGACTTTTAAAAATATTTCAATGATTCTGTTTTTTATGTTTTGATTTGAATTAAGATTCCCTATGTTTGATGAATTGTCAATCAAAGAGATCTATTATTTTATTTTATTTAAAAAAATTCTTGTTTTACATTGTCAATCACGAAAAAAAAGGGGATGATGTGTACTGATTCAAAAAAATATTAATTATAGATCTTTGGAGATGTTACCCCAAAAGCTGAAGAACAAGAACAACAAGAACAACAACAAGAAGAGGTTCAAGAGAATCCTTTAGAAAGAGAAGAAGTTCAAGAGAATCCATTGGAGAATCAAGAAGAACAAGAAGTTCCTGAAAAAGAAGTTGAGCAAGAAGAACCAAAACAAGAAGAACAAGAAGAACAAAAAGAGCAAGAAGAAGAAGAAGAAGAGGACTCTACTCCTGCAATCATTGAATCTCAATCAACTAAATCTGATGAACAAGCTAAAGCTCAATCAAATGAGAGATCATCTACTTCTTTTGCTGAAGTCAAATTGAAGGTTTTTTTAAATTTTATATTATATATTTGTTAACTATTTCTAATCAATCATCACTATCTCAAGCCATCTGAGGTTCTTACTTCTCTTTTTGATATCAGTGTCGGTGCTCCAGAAAAAAAAGGAGATGGAATGAATGCTTACGTTGTTTATACTATCAATACAAAAGTTTGATTTTCTTTTGATTTTATAAATTTATTTCCCTATTTACCAAATTAATTAATTTTAACTTTTTGAAAAAAAAGACAACAGCACCAGAATTCGAAAACCCATCAATGAGTGTTTCTCGTAGATTTACAAACTTTGTTTGGCTCTATACTCAACTCACTTCCAAATATCCAGGAATTATTGTTCCTCCAATCCCTGAAAAACAAGCTTTAGGTGAATTTTTATTTTTAATTTTGAAATATTCAATGAATCGATTAAATAACTAACTAATGAACTTTTTTTCCAAACCTCAGGTCGATTTGGTACCGAGTTTCTTGATCATCGAAGAGCCTTTTTGGAGAAATGTTTGAAAAGAATTGCTGCACATTCAGTTTTATCAAAATCTCCTGATTTTAAACTCTTTTTAGAATCTAGTGATCTCGAAAATGATGTACTTTCTTTTTTTTCTAATTTTTTCTTTTGTTTCTATGTTTCTTTCTCCCACTTCTCGTTGTCTAATTTTTTTTTTCCACAATTCCAAAGATTAAAAAACGTGAACCTAAGAAAGGATTTTTCAGTTCTATCTCAAATTCAATGACTGGTGCAGTTTCATCAGCAGCATCAACATTCCAAAAAATTCAAGAACCTGATGAAGTTTCTTTCTTTCTTACTCTTTTTCTTATTCTTTTCTTTCTTTTCTTTTAACATGATTAAATTAAAAAAAAAAAAAAAAAAAAAAAAAAAAAAGTGGTTTGAAAATAAAAAAGCTCAAGTTGAAGTCTTCGAATCTCAATTGAAAAGCCTTTATAAGTTTTTGGAAATTTTTTTGAAACAAAGAAGAGGTAATGAAATTTCAATTTTTTTGTTTGTTTTTTTAATTTTTAACAAAAATCAAAAATTTAAACCAAAGATCTTGCAAGTGCCAATGGTGATTTTGGAGATCATATTTCTTCTCTTGGATCATCTGAATCAAATAAACCATTAGCAGAATCATTAAACAATCTAGGAGAACTTCAAAAGAAAATCAAGGAAGCTCAAATTCAACAGGTTACTATTAATTTGTTAACAAATTATCAATTTTTTTAGTATGACTCAACACTTTTTTTTCTTTCTTTTTTTTTCTATTTCTCAAAAGGCTGTTTCTGATGAACAATATCTTAATGATCTGGTTGAGGAATACTTAAAAATAATCGAATCAACAAAAGTAATTCTTGTTTTGGATTTGTCTAAAAAACAAAAATTAATCAATCATATAGGTTGCATTAAATGCTCGAGTTAAGGCATATGGTGTTTGGAAAAGTTCTAGCGAAGCATTAACAAAGAAAAAAGAACAACTTACTAAAATGAGTGCTCAAGGCAAAACACCAAAAGTTACAGCCCTCGAAGCTGAAATAGAAGAAGTAATTCTTTTTCCTTTCTTTCTTTCTTTCTTTCTTTTTTTGAGAAAGAATTCCAATATCAAGAATCAAAAATCAAAGAATCAAAATTAATTTTTTTTTTTTTTTTGGTTTTAGAGTGAAAAAAATGTTGAAAAGAATAAACAATCATTTGATGACATTACTGAACTTCTCCGAAATGAATTAGCACGTTTTGATCAAGAAAAAATTGAAGATTTTCATGCAGGACTTTCAGGATTTGTAGAATCAATGATCAAAACTCAAAGAAATGTATTTTGCCTTTCTTTTTTCCAAGTTTCTTTTTCCCCATCACTAACCGAAAATTTTTTAAAAATTTTTTTCAAGACTGTGGATCTCTGGCAAGATTATTTACCACAAGTTCAAAGTTTGTAATTTTTTTTCTGAGAAAAGAAAAAAAATAAAAATAAAAGTTTTAAAAAATACTTTGATGTTTGAGAAAAATTTAATATTACAATCATCAAACTAACAATCTATTTCTTCAATTGAAAATTTTGAAAACTAATTTTTGATCCATTGAAACAAAAGTTAAGAGTCCAGCTCCAAGTTGAGATGCTACAATCAATGACCAAAACATTAATGGTAAATCTTTTGTGAGAATATAATTTGAGTACAATGACAACACAAAAGTTAATAATACAAAAATGTTAACTAAGTATCCTAAAAGTCTATGAAGTTGTAATCCCTTTGCTAATCTTTTTGTTTTATTTGAAATTAGTTTATTTCAATTTATTTGAAAATTTGAAAAAAGAAAAATCAAACAAGAATCTTGTTGGAAAAACACTTGGACAATAATGGACAAGAAAACCAAGAATCAATTGAGTTGAACATGAAAGAAATAGACCCAATCCTGCCCTATGAAATATAAATATCATTATATTACTATCACTTTTCAATTTCAATTTTAATTTTGAAGATTTATAAATCAAAGTTAAATTCAAACCAGGAGTGCCATGACATAAAATGAGATTTTCCATTGGCCAGCTTATTATAAAATATAACTGAGAAAGCAACTGTGATTGCAATATATGAAACGATTTGAAGAAGTATATGAAGATCTATCTTTCCTCCTTGACTCTTTTCAATAAATGTCTTTCTCTAAATTTAATTTTAATTTAAAAGAGTTAGTGATATATGAAATAAAAGAAATATAAATTGATGATTATATATATGAGTGATTATGAAAGATAATTTTACGAATCATCAATACATCAATGCATCAATTCATAAACCTTTTCATAAATCAGTTAGAAAGAAATCAAGAAAGAAATCAAAGAAAGATATCAAGAAATTGATTCAAAAATTATAATAAAAATTATAATAAAAAAATGAACCTGAAGTGCAACAATCCCTTCATAAAACAACACCTGAAATATCACCGCAAACACAGGATGTAAAGAGAACAATCTAAACTCCTCTTCTATTACCAAGCTCCAACAAACTAATACAACATTAAATAAGAGGACTGATCGGAGTAATACAACCTGAATCATCTTTTGTAAAAAAAAAAAATTAATAATTAATAAATAAAAAAAAATTATAAATGAGATTTCAATCAATTCAACCATCAATCTTCTCCAAATTCATCCATCAATCTCATCACTTTCAATTCTATCCCTCTTATTCAATTTTTAACTCTTTGAGGTATTACATCCATCAGTCAACAGTCAACCAAAAGAAGATGGATCAATCAACTACAACAACTAGTGAGCCATTGCCACATGTTCTCTCTGATCTCCCAACTGATTACCCTGACCTCCCAGACCAACAACCTCCAAAGCAACTCGATCCTTCAAAACCAGTTCCTAAACGTGAAGTCCTTCAATGTGATGCAATTGAGTACCTCAAAGGAATCAATCAGTTCCCTGATGGCAGCTCTGTTGTGACTTCATTGCCTGATGTCTGTGAAGTTAACATGAATTTCGAGACTTGGAAGGCTTGGTTCATTGATGCAGCTATGCTAATATTGGAAAAGACACCTCCTGATCAAGTAGCGATATTTTATCAAACAGATATTAAAGTTAAAGGCGTTTGGATTGATAAAGGATTCTTTGTTCAATTGGTAATTTTCATTTCAATTTCATTTTTTTGATTTTTTGATTTTGACTTTGATTTTAAATTTCCAATTTCAATTCATTCATATTGAAATCATCTCATTTTTATTTTTCATTTATTGACTGATTGATTGATTCACTTTTTATTTTAAATAAAAAAGGCAGCTGAAAAAGTTGGATGTAATCTCTTATGGCATAGAATTGTATTGATTACGCAACCAAATCAAGTTAAATTTAAAAGACCTTGTTATTCTCATTTGATGTGTTTTTCAAAGAAAAGGAAAGAAAATATAAATGATAGCACAGGTTTATTTTACTTTTTTTTTTATTTCCTTTGGTTTAACATTTATTTTTTTTTGAAATCTTTTCTATTCAAATAGCTGATGTTATTGATAGAGGAAGAATGACTTGGCCAAAAGCTATGGGATTAAATGCCTGTGTTGCTGCTGTAAGATATATAAAAAATGTTGTCAAGTCTAATCTTATTATTGATCCATTTTGTGGAAAAGGATCAATATTAGCTGTAGCAAATGAATTTGGAATAGATTCTTTTGGTGTAGAATTATCAACATCAAGGTTCATATTCATCTTTTTTTTCAAAAAAAAAAAATCAAATTGTGATTGTAACCACTTTCAATTCAATAATTAGAGCCAAGTATGCTAGGAGATTAGAAACAAATGCTTTGGAAAAAGAGACCAAAATACGATCTAAGAGAGGTGAACAAAAACAAAAGCAACAACAACAACATGATAATTCTGACTCTGATTCTGATGAACAAGAACAACAACAAGTAGAGCAAGATTCAAAGAAAGTAGAAGGAACAAAGGATGAGGAGGAGAATAAGAAAGAGAAAGAAAAAACTCAAGAGGAATAAACACTTTTTGAATAAAATAGAATAGAAATGTAATTTAAAAAAACAAAAGAAATAAAAGAAATATTAAATATGAAACTTTAAATTAAAAAAAAGAATTTTTGTTCAAATTCTATCAAGACATTTATTGAAAAAATTATATATATTATATTATAAAGTATAGACAAAAGTTATTCATGTTTGAAAGGGCATTCAGCTCCTCTTTTACAGTCACCTTTTAAATAAAATCTACATGGTAAATTTGTGATAACCTTATTTTTTGAAGGAGGTTTTCCTTTCTTTTCAAATCTGTGGTCTTCTTCATCACTCGAACTTGAGTGTCGACTCCTTTCCCTATCTCTCGTTCTATCTCTATCCCTATCTCGATCCCTGTCCCTATCTCTATCTCTGTCCCTGTCCCGGTCTCTTTCTCTATCCCTCTCTCCATCTCTTTCACGATCCTTATCTCTTCTTCGACTTCTATCTCGATCTCTATCCCTATCTCTATCACCCTCTCTGTCTCTATCTCTGTACGAGTCATCTTTTCTCTATTTTATTTAACCAAATAAAATTAGTTTGACTTTTTTTTAAAAAAAGAGAAAGAAAAAGAAAAGCTAACAGAACGAGGTTGATTTGGTGGTGGAGGTAACATAATTGAAGGTACATTTTGTGGCATTTGATTCATTTGACCCAATTGATTTTGACTTTGATCCATTTGTCCTATTTGAGGACCTAATTGATTCATTTGATTTAGTTGATTCATTTGGTTCATTTGATTCATTAACTGATTAAGAGGAATATTTTGATCTATTTGTCCCATTTGAGGAATATTTTGGAGTAAATTTTGTGGAAGATTTTGATTGAATTGATTTGAAAAGATTTGTTGTTGGAGTAATTGTTGTTGAAGTAGTTGTTGTTGAGAAAGTTGTAACAATTGTTGTTGCTGTTGTGGTGAAAGTTGAGCTAATTGTTGTGGTGTGATCTGAGGTAATAATTGAGGCATTTGTTGTAGAAATTGAGGAGGTATTTGTTGATTTTGTTGAAATGTTTGTTGGGGTAATTGAGAATTGAAATTTTGATTTTCAAGTTGGTTAGTTGATTGATTTTGTTGGATTGGAATTTGATTTGGTTGATTTTGTTGATTTTGTTGCATTTGAAGTTGTTGAAATTGTTCGAATGTTAATTGGGGCGGGAATTGTTGTTGGATTTGTTGCTGTTGAAATTGTTGAGGGATTTGTTGTTGGAGTTGTTGGATTTGTTGTTGAATTTGTTGTTGCTGTTGTTGTTGAAAATCATGTGGAAATTGCTGTTGTTGAGGTGGATACATTTGAGATTCAAAAGGTTGTTGTTGTTGTTGAAAAGTTGAGGGCTTGTTTTTATTAAAGTAAGTAAATAAATAAGGAAGTAAATAAATAAATTAAATAAATAAATAAATAAGAGGTCATCAATGGTAATAAATAATAATTTATTACCTCTTCTAAAATTATATTTTTTGGAATATGGTTGGGGTCAGGAGATAAGTCTGATTTATTAATTGGTTCTAAAGGTGAAGGTGGAGTCTGTTCAAGCAAATAATATGATTGTCCAAGAATTGTTAGTTCTCTTTGGCTTTGTGTAGTTTTTTCAACACTATCTCTTCCATATTCAATTTTATGATCTTCCTTCAGAGTAAATGCTATTGATAATTTTTATTTGTTAATTGTCAAAAAGAAAGAAAAAGAAAGAAAAAGAAAAGAAAAAGTACGATTTGGAAATCTCCATTCAATGGATGGACTCATATCAGATTTTTGTTGGATATCACGGCGTTCTTGAGCTCTTAATTCTGCAAATTCCCGGTGCTTAATTAAAAAAGGAAAAAAATTTTTTTTGTTTTTTTTAAAAAAAAGAATAAGGAAAAAAAAATGGAAATGAAATCTTACAATGTGTTGCTGGTAGTTCAGATTAAATTGAATTTGTTTTATAGCTTTAGTAAGTAGTTCCAAAAAAAAAAAAAAAAAAAAAAAAAAAAAAAAAAAAAAAAAAAAAAACCTGATTTACTTCCTCAGATACAAACTCACGGATTTGTTCAAGTTGATCATCAGGGACCCATCGAACAGTCTTTTTCTTTTTTGATTTTTTCTCAACGACCATTGAATCTTCTGGGGATTTGTCAATTTGTTTGGTTTCTTTTTCTTTTTCAGCTTCAGGGAGTGATTGAGGAGAGGATTGACGGAATGGTTGAGAAGTTTGAAGGGGAATTTGAGGTGACTGAATTGGTTGTTGGGTTGGTGGTTGAGTTGTTTGAAATGGTATTTGTTGTATGTGTTGGGGAGGTTGTGATTGCACTTGTGTTGGTGGACGTTGTGGTTCTCGTTGTTTCTCATACTTATCTGATTTCACATGTTTGTCGTGTCTCTCAGATCTTTCTATCTTTTCGACCTTTTCATGTCTTTCACTCTTTTCACTTTTTTCTTTATGGCCTTTTTCTGATTTCATTTTAGGAATTTCATTTTTAGCTTTCGAATCAATCTCTTCTGATGGTTCTTTGAGTTTTTTTTGTTGTTTGATTTTTTTAATGTCATGAGCTGATGTTGGTCTATTGAAATGATCATTTAGTTATATATTTATGAAATAAAATAAATAAATAAATAAATACCCTGGTTGAAATCTAGAAGATGATGGTTTAACTTCAATATTATTGTTGATTTGGATTTTTCTCTCCTCTAAAAAAATGTTTTATTAATAATTATATTAAAATTACATTATAATAAAATAAAAGACAGAAAAGTTACCTTTTGGAACTCGTTTAATTTTCAATTCAGGAATATTTTCCTCTTTTTTCTCATCTTCTGGGGCTTTTCTCTTTAAAATCTATTATTTTGGTTTTTTTTAGCCTCTTACAAAAGAAATCTTTTTTTAAAAAAAGTACAGGTATTGATACTTGTTCCACTTTTGTTAAAGAATCATCTTGAAGCTTTTTCTCATCTTTGATTTTTTTCTCATCTTTTATTTTCTTGGCTTTTAAATCTTGTTTTCCAGAATCTCCATCTGGTTCAGATTTTTCTTTTGACTTCTCAAGTAATTGTTTCCAATGTTCTAAAAGTTCTTCTGAGTGCTTTCGAATATCTTTGATAATTTATTTAATTATTTAGATGGACAATAAAAATAATAAGATCGCAATGTTAAAAGGTAAAGAAAAGAAGAGTACCTGGATCTAATTCTTTTGTTAAGCTTTTGATTGATTTTCCCATATTAAATTTTTTGATCTCATCGAGTGAAATTGGTAAATGTTTAAAAAGCTATAGAAAATAAAATTTGGTTGTTTTTTTTAAAAAAAAAAAAAAAGAAAGAAAGAAAAGAAAAAGAAAAAGAAAAAGAAAGGAAGAAACCTTGAGAAGATGAACCATTGTTGGAGTATCAGAATCCATTTTCGCTTCTTTAAGCCATTGAATACTAGCAATCAAGCCTTGATCTTCAAGAAATCTAATATATTTATTTCAGCGTTAATATTTGCATCAGTTATCAGTTAAGTCTTTCTTTTTTTTTTGTTATTGTCTTCATGTGTTTTCTCTTCTTTCAATTAACTTTTTTTTTTTTGAGGATCATTTTGATTTCTTCTTTTAAATGAGTAATTTTGTATAGGGAGTAATGTTGAGTTTTGTTTGAAGATTCTCTCTCTTATTCTTTCTTTCATTTATTTCGAATTTTGACACTTCTTCATTCATCTCCCGATCCTTTTTTCTTTTGGAAAACACAGAAAATAAAAAGACTTTGTTTTCTTTTTTTTTTCTTTCCCTTTTTAATTCCATTTCATTTAAGAAAATGTACTTATTTAACAAGTTTTCTTGTTGCGTGTTCAGAAGACAGGAAATTAAAAGGTTCCTCCTCCCCAATTTTCGTTCGTTAAGCATGTATCTTTGGACAAAGTTATTTGGGTAAAGACTTAATCCTCCTTTTTGGTCAATATACAATAGAAGATGAGTTCTTTCCCAAACTTTATCGTTAGGTTCCTATTTTTGGAAAGAAAGAAAAAAATTGTAAGGCCAAGAACAAGAATAAATAAAATAATAAGAGTAAAGTCAAAAAAAAAAAAAAAAAATACAGGGTCTTCGAAAGGTTCTAATTTGGTATTTTTTGGTCGAGATGGCGCTTCAGCTGCAACCTTTGGTACTATATTTACACTAGGAGAATTTCGTGGTTGAGATTGAGTTTGTGGTTGTGATTGAGGTTGGGACTGTTGATGTGGTATTTGAAGTTGAGGTGATTGTAATTGAGGTTGAAATTGAAATTGAGGCTGGGTTTGGGTTTGGTATTGAGATTGGATGGAATCTGATTTTGGTTGGATTTGTGATTGATTCTGTTGCTGATTAAATTGAAGTGAGTAGGGATCGAATTGTGCAAATTGTGTGGGTTGGGTTGGTTGTATTGGACGATATTTTGGTTCAGAATTTAGTTGAGGATTGGTTTCCAAAGGAAAAGAATATGGTTGCTGTTTGATCTGTGGTGACAATTGATAATTAAAATAATTTTGATCATTTTTCATTTGATTTGATTCGTTTGAATTCTTTGTGGAATTGAAATATTGGGGTGACTCAAGGTCTGATCTTGATTGCATAGTTGATGCTACTCTATTTGCAAGTTGTGACACAAAAGTCAGAGTTTCATTTTCTTGAGGTTTAGTATAAGTTAAATCATTTTCCAGAAATTTTTCTAATTTTTTTTTTTTTTCTTAGAATGAGAACATGCAATTTTTTTGTTTAGAAAAATGATAATAATATAATAATAAATAATAAATAATAATCTAATGAAAAATTACGAGATCCTTGATTTATGAGAGTTTGGCCAATTGGAGGAACTATTATTATTTTTTTAAAAAATGGTTATGCAAGGGAAAAATAATAATTGAATTGAATTCAAGAGTTTGAATAAATAAATTGAATAAATGCAATAAATAATAATAATAAAATTAACCTTTGTGTTCATGAAATTGGTAAAATATTTGCTTCTCATTTTCTGACATATCTTCTCAAAAAAATGCGCCAAAGCTTTTCTGGCACTAAAACAATGTAACTCCTCTACTCCTTCTCTCTCTTTTCTCTTTCTTCTTCACTATCGAAATGAAACCTACAATTGAATAAAAATAAAAGAAAAAAAATGTTAATCATGCATAATTAATTATGAATTGAAATTTTATAAGTGTTATTGTGATTTTAAAAGCATTTTTTTTTTTTTTTAATCAATAAATCAGTGGATATTAACGATTTCAAAATGATATTTTAACGATTTTAATGATGATTTGTTTAGATTTCAATAACAATCGAATTGCTTTTCGTTTTTCTTGTTTTTAAAAAAGTGATTGATTTGATTTGATTCTTTTCAACAAAAAAACCTTTTTGATTGTTTGATATTTGTTTAATTAAAAACTTTTGTGCTGTTATTTTTGATTTCTGTTTTTGATTTGTCTTACAAAAAAACAAAGAGAAACAGTTTGATTTCAACTTTTATAACCTTGATTTTAAAATCAGAAAAATCCTTTTGGACAACAAAACAACAAAACAAAGACTTCTTTTCCTTCTTCCTCTTATAACTACCTTTCTTTTCCTTCCTTCCTGCCAAACAAAAAAAAATGTATTTCAAAATAACAATAATCAAATTTTTTTTTTTTCCTTCAATGATGGATTGATGAATTGAAATAAGATTGAATTGAATTGAAAGAAAGACTAACGAGTTTAAAACAGATGGATGGATGGATAGATGAAGAAGAAGAAAAAACGGATGCGTTTTGGATGGATTGATGGAAAAGAAAAGAAAAGGAAAAAAATCCAAAAAAAAAAATCCAAAAATCAAAAAATAAATTTCAGCCATTTTTTTTTTGATTTTTTTCTTTTTTTGGAACATTTTTCCCGCCAAAATTCGAGAACTTCTCTTTTTTCTCAAAGTTTGTCTCTTATTCACAATCATCTCATAGTATTTGAGCTCAAGATTTCAAAATAAAGTTCATAAGATCAAGTAGATGATCATTTTTGTTTGGTTGTTTAAATTGGAACCTTTAAAGCATCAAGGTTTGAGTTGGATCCTTTGAAAATTTTCAGTTTTTTTTTTTTCTTTGTATGTCACGTGATTTTCTAGGAATTTTTTTGAAACAAAAATAACTCAGGGCAGGAACCCAAACAAACAGGAGCGAGAGATGACCATCAACTATGGATTGTATTGGTATTGTTTGATTCTTATTATATTTTCTTAACATTTTTTTTTTTAAATCCAAACAAATCATCACTATATTAATCATAAAAAAAAAAAAATCATAAAAAAAAAAGGTTACCATCTCGCATTACATTAGATTGGCAATATGAAGTGGAGTATTTGGTTCCTTTAAAAAAAGTACATGTGGAGGCAGTGATTGTTGAAACAACTGCTGAGGTTAAATTGACTCAAGTTTATGAAAATAATCAAGGTGAATTTATTGTTTTTTTTTTTTTAAAAATATTGATTATGCTTTGTTTTCAAATTCAATTTTCGACTTAAAATAATTATTATGATTTTAATTTTGAAAATAGATCAACCAATCGAAGCTATTTATGTTTTTCCAATTGATGATCATGCTGCAGTATGTGAATTTGAAGCTAATATTGATGGAAAAATAATTACTGGTATTGTGAAACCAAAAAATGAAGCAAAAGAGAAATATGACAAAGCAGTGAAAAAAGGCCATGGGGCTTACCTTCTTGAACAACGTTCCATTTTTATTTATTTATTTCCTTTCTTAACTTAATCATTTGAGTTAAGAAAGGAAATAATTTAATCTAATTAAATCCAATTTTTAATAGATAAAGATGATATTTTTCGTGCAAAGGTAGGGAATATTCCACCTGGAAAAACTGTATCAATTTCTATTAAATATGTTTCCGAAATTCAAAATGAACTTGAAAAAATGAGGTTTATTTTTATATTTGAAAAACACCAAAGGAAAAAAAAAAAAACTAGAACAAAAACTGACCAACTACTTTCTTCATTTTATTTAGATTTTTTGTTCCAACTCATGTTGAACCAAGATATACACCTGCTGGATCAACTCCAACTCCAGACTCAAATTTTTCAACTTCAACTTCAACAATGACAGCTAATATCACAGTTTTTGCTGCATCTCAAATTGAGAGTATTGAATCTCCAAGTCATACAATTGAAACTTCAATTAATGGTTCTTTCTCAATATATATTCTATTTATTCATAGAACATTTCTTTCTTCTTCTTCCAAATTTAGATTGTGAAGCTAAAGTTAGTTTACCAGAAGCTATTAAATTGGATAAAGATTTTGTCTTAATATTGACTTATTCAAAACCTCATGAACCAAAAGTTATCATTCAAAAAGATTCCACTGGGGATTATGCTGCAATGATTACTCTCTTCCCTGACTTGGAATTTGCAGAGTTTAAAACAGAGGTAATCTTGAATCTATAATTTCATTATTTCTATAGATGTATTTTTTTTTTTTCAAAAATAGTTAATTTTTGTGATTGATCGCTCTGGATCAATGGGACCAAATGTTAATGAGCTTCGTGAGGCAATGCAATTATTTTTACGTTCACTTCCTTCAGATTGTTATTTTAATATTATTGGATTTGGAAGTAGTTATGAATGTTTTTTCCCTCATTCTCGATTATATAATGATGAGACACTTACTCTTGCAAGTGATCACGTTTCCCATTTAAATGCAAATTTAGGAGGAACAGAAATTCTTGAACCTTTGAAATATATTTTCAAAACAGAAAGTATTCCCAATTATGCTAGACAAATTTTTGTTCTAACCGATGGTGAAGTCGATAATACTGAAGAAGTTATTCAATTGATTTCTAAGAATGTTCAAAATTCTCGTGTATTTTCACTTGGAATTGGAAATTCTGTTAGTCACTATCTAGTAAGAAAATCAAAAAGAAAATCAAAGAAAAGAACAAAAGATAATAAATAAAATGATTCAAAAAAAATTCAAATCAATATAGGTTGACGGAATTGCAAGAGCAGGAAAAGGAACTGCATTCTTTGCTATGGAAGGAGAGAGGATTGAAAAGAAAATTTTAAAACAATTAAGAGATGGTTTGATTAAAATATTTCTCATTTCTTTTTTTCTTTCCAAAAATTATATTCACAATGAAAAAAATAAAAATAAAATGTAGCTACACAACCAGCGTTAAATCACGTTAATATTGATTGGAAAGTTCAAACATCTTTTAAACCTCTCAAATCAATATTAAATTTCCTTACTCCTTCTAAAGAGCCTCAGATTTTAAAACAAGCTCCTTTTGTTATTCCTCCAATTTTTAGTCAACTTCATTTCAGAATTTATGCTATTTTTAATTCAGAGTTACCTCAATCAATTATTGTGAAAGCTCAAAGTCCTGATGGAGAACTCCAAGTCGAGTAAGTTTGATTGCACTTTTAAAATTTTAATGGAGATAAATTCTTATTTTATTTTTTCAATAACTTAGATTGAAAGTTGATCAATCAAAGATAATTCCTGGTGATTTACTCCATATTCTTGCTGCAAGGACCTTGATTAGAGATTTAGAAGAAGGAAAAAGTTTCCTTCATTCAAAAAATTCAAAAGTTTCTTCTTCTGTAGTTCAAAAAGAGGTTTTACAACTTGCCCTTAAATATAAGTATGCTTTTCTTCTCATCTCTTTTATTTTACTTACTTTCATGAAAAAAAAAAAAAAAAAGACTTGCATCTTCTGAAACATCTTTCTTGGCTATTGAGAAAAGAGATAATTTGAAGGATAAAGAAATTGATAATTCAGATCTCGTTTTTCAACAAAATGAAGAAAAACATGAGGAAAAAGAACAATCTTTTAATGACACTAGCTTTAAGAAAAAATCAAAAAAAATGGGATCCATTAGATTGAGTCAGAGTTTTTCTTTCTTTCTTTATTATTATTATTTTTTTTTT